>VFSW01000593.1_pt1 | contig 53218 bp, 50 predicted proteins | sample 5358111 | NCBI WGS metagenome assembly VFSW01 (sample SAMN11554181, study PRJNA540505) | mine drainage metagenome | isolation source: sediment from site ElyBrook_90M | place: USA: Ely Copper Mine, Vershire, VT | collected 2017
TTGCGCGTGTTCCTTAAACGCGCAAAGGGGCGCGAGACTGCGCCGCCAACAGGGCGGCAACAGGATTCCGGCGGTGCGGGCCGCGCGCCGTTTTGCGCGTGTTCCTTAAACGCGCAAAGGGGCGCGAGACTGCGCCGCCAACAGGGCAGCAACAGCATTCCGGCGGTGCGGGCCGCGCACCGTTTTGCGCGTTCCTTGAAAGGAGGAACCTCGTGGACGAACACGAACGCCGTAAGGTCATCGATGTCACGCTCTCCCAGTTGGAAAAGCAATTCGGCAAAGGCGCCATCCAGCGGCTCGGCTCCGGCACGGTGATGCCCGTCGCCGTGATCCCCAGCGGGTCCATCTCGCTCGACCTTGCCCTGGGCGTGGGCGGCTTCCCCCGCGGCCGCGTGGTGGAGATCTTCGGGCCGGAGTCTTCCGGCAAAACCACCCTGACCCTGCATGTGATCGCCGAGGCGCAGAAGAGCGGCGGCGTGGCCGCTTTCATCGACGCCGAGCACGCCCTCGATCCCGGCTACGCCCGCAAGCTGGGCGTCGATGTCGACAACCTGCTCGTCTCTCAACCCGACTCCGGCGAGCAGGCCCTCGAAATCGCCGCCGCCCTCATCGCCTCCGGCGCCATGGATGTGGTGATCATCGACTCCGTCGCCGCCCTGGTTCCCAAAGCCGAGTTGGAAGGCGAAATGGGCGACAGCCACATGGGATTGCACGCCCGGCTCATGTCCCAGGCCCTCCGCAAGCTCACCGGCGTGGTGGGGCGCACCGGCACCTGCATGGTCTTCATCAACCAGATCCGCGAAAAAATCGGCGTCATGTTCGGCAATCCCGAAACCACCACCGGCGGCCGCGCCCTCAAGTTCTACGCCTCCGTGCGCGTCGATATCCGCCGCATCGCCGCCATCAAGGACGGCGACAGCGCCATCGGCAACCGCACCCGCGCCAAGGTGGTCAAGAACAAGGTCGCGCCGCCCTTCCGCGAAGCCGAGTTCGACATCCTCTATGGCGAAGGCATCTCCCGCGAGGGCGATCTGCTCGATCTGGGCGCCGCCCGCAACCTCGTCGAGAAAAGCGGCTCCTGGTTCAGCTACCGCGGCGAGCGCATCGGCCAGGGGCGCGACAACGCCCGCCAGTTCCTGCGCGAGCATCCCGATTTATGCCGCAACCTCGACGCCGAACTGCGCCAAGCCCTGGGCCTCGAAGACCCGCGGGAACAGCCCCGGAAGGCCGCCGCGGCCGCCTCCGGAGCCGAGATCCCCGTCAAAAAGGCCGTCTGACGGCCCTGCCGCCGCCACTTTGCGAAAAAAAGCCCGAAAACAGGCCCTTTCGCGCATATTTTCCCTTTACATCGACTTTCCGCTCCCTTATGATTGATAACGTAATCCAGGCTGCCGCCCAGTACCCGCGCGCAGCCGGCGCCTTAATTTCGATGGATGGCGTGTTGGCCGGGCCTCGCGCGAGCGGCGGCCTCGGAGTGTGCAGTCGATGGTGAGAATCAAAGGAGATCTATGGCAACTCAACGTATGACGCAGACGCAACTGGTGAGGACGCTCGCCGAAGGTTGCGAAGTGAATAACAAGGTGGCGCGGCAGTTCCTGGACAGCCTGTCCAGCCTGGCCATCACCGAAGTCAAGAAAAACGGAGTCTTCGTCCTGCCCGGCATCGGACGCCTGGTCCGCCAGGATCGCAAAGCCCGCACCGGCCGCAATCCGGCCACCGGCGAAACGATCAAGATCCCGGCTAAGAAGGTGGTCAAGTTCCGCGTGGCCAAAGCCGCCAAGGACGCCATCGTCCCGCCCAAAAAGAAGTAAATCCCGCGCCTCAAAAAACAGACTCCCCGCGGCCCTCCCGGAATTCCTCCGGAGGTTCGCGGGGATTCTCTTTTCCGCGGATAGGTGAAGCCGGATAAGACCCGCCCAGCTTGCGGGCAGCCCCTGGAAGCCTATTGCTTCTTCCCGTCGTCGTCGCCCTTGATGGCGTCCTTGAAGTTGCGGATCCCTTCGCCCAAGCCCTTCGCGAACTCTGGAATCTTCTTAGTGCCGAACAGCAGCACTACGACTACTAGAATCACCAAAAGCTCAGGAAAGCCGATGGATCTCATGATGGCCTCCTTTTCGATACCATTGTACAGGAATTTACCGTAAAGGTATCTACGCCGCCGAACTCGCGCCGGCCGCGCGCGGCTCGAACGTATATCCGAACCCGCGCACCGAATGAATCAGCGCCGGATTGGCCGGGTCGCTTTCGATCTTCTGCCGTAGCCGTAGAACGTACACGTCCACCGCGCGGTCGGTAATGGCGCGGTCCTGACCCCACACCGCGTTCAACAGTTGCTCCCGGCTGAACACCACCGCCGGCCGGCTCATCAGGAATTCGAGCAGGCGGAATTCGGTGGCCGTCAGGCTCAGCAGCGCCCCGTTCAGGCGCACCTGGCAACTGCCGCGGTCCAGTTGCACGCCCCCGGCGTCCAGCACCCGCGCGGGCGCGGTTTGGTTGCGGAACTGCAACTTGATGCGCGCCATCAGCTCCCGCACGAAGAACGGCTTCACCACGTAATCGTTGGCGCCCAGCTCCAGGCCCACGATCCGGTCCGTTTCCGATGCCCGCGCCGTCAGGAATATGACCGGCGTGGCCGCCAGGTCCGGCTCCTTGCGCACCGCTTTGCAGATCTCCAGCCCGTCGTAGTCCGGCAGCATGATGTCCAGCAGGATCAGGTCCGGCCGCACCTGGCGGCAGAGCTCCAGCGCCCCTTTCCCGGTCTGCGATCCGGTCATGGCAAACCCTTCTCTCTCCAGGTTGTACTTCAGCAGGGCGTACAGGTCGGTGTCGTCTTCGATGAGAACGATCTTCTTCATGGGCGGAGCGGCCTTCCTTCCGGCATCCCCTTGAGCGTATCCAACCAACCGTTAACGAGTGGTTACAAAGGCGTGAACTGCGGGTTAAGTTCTCAACCGCCCTATACCGCCCCTTCGAAGCGGTAGCCGAATCCGCGCACCGTGGTCAGGTAGCGCGGATTGTCCGGCTCCTCCTCGATGTGCTCCCGCAGCCGCCGGATGTGCACATCCACCGTGCGCGGCGTCACGAAACGCTGCTGGCCCCACACTTCCTCCAGAAGCTGATCGCGGCTGTAGGCGCGTCCCGCGTGCGTCAGGAAGAACTCCAGCAGCTTGTACTCGGTCGAGGTGAGTTCCAGCTCGCTTCCCCGCAGGAACACCCGGTGCGCGCCGCGATCCAGTTTGAAAGGCCCCGACTCGACCGCCGCGCTCTCCCCTTCATCCCGCTCGGCGCGGCGCAGGTGCGCCTTCACCCGCGCCACCAGCTCCCGCGGGCTGAACGGCTTGGTCATGTAATCGTCGCCGCCGATCTCCAGTCCCAATACGCGATCCACCTCGTCGGAGCGGGCCGTCAGGAACAGCACCGGCGTGCGCGCCAGCACCGCCGACTGGCGGATCTGCCGGCACAGCTCGAAGCCGTCCACCCCCGGCAGCATCACGTCCAGCACGATCAGATCCGGCTTCCAGCTCTCCAGGTCCCGCAAGGCGCCCTTGTCCCCCGTCAGCACCAGCGCCTGGTAGCCGCCACGCGTCAGGTTGTATTCCAGCAGGGCGGCCAGTTCCGCTTCATCTTCGACGATTGCAATTCGCTTAGCCATCTGGATGCTGCCATTCTGCACGATGCCCGGCTCGCCATGCAACTCGCGCCGTTCTGCTACCCTGGGCGGATGACGGACCTGCGCTATCCCATCGGCCCCTTCGTGTATTCGGGCGAGAGCACCGCGGAGCAGCGCCGCGAGTCGATCGCCCGCATCGAGCAGGCGCCCGCCCGCCTGCGCGCGGCCGTGGCGGATCTCGGCCCCGCCCAACTCGATACCGAGTACCGCCCCGGCGGCTGGACCGTGCGCCAGGTGGTCCACCACCTTCCCGACAGTCATCTGAACAGTTATTGCCGCTTTCGCCTGGCGCTTACCGAGGAAAATCCCGCGGTCAAAGGCTACGATCAGGAAAGCTGGGCGAATCTGCCCGATGCGCGCACCGCCCCGGCCGATGTTTCGCTCGCCTTGCTGCAGGCGCTGCACGCCCGCTGGGTGCTGCTGTTGCGCTCCATGACGCCGGCGGACTACGCGCGCACCTTCCTGCATTCCGAACTCGGCCCCCTCACCCTCGATCGCAACCTGGCGCTCTACGCCTGGCACGGCGATCATCACATCGCCCAGATCGCCGCGTTGCGCGCGCGCATGGGCTGGTAGCGGCGCCCTTCAGATGCGCCGCAGCAGCAGCGCCGAGTTCTTGCTCCCGAAAGCGATGCAATTGGCCACCGCGTGTTCGATGTCGATGCGCCGCCCGACGTCCTGGATGTAGTCCAGGTCGCACTGCGGGTCCGGCTCATCCACGTTGATGGTCGGAGGCGCCACGCCGTCCCGCATGGCCAGCAGCGTGGCCGCGATCCCCGCCGCGCCGCAGGCTCCTTGCGGATGCCCGATCAGGCTCTTGAGCGCCGATCCCGCCAGCTTGTAGGCATGTCCGTCGAACGCCAGTTTCATGGCCCGCGTCTCGATGCGGTCGTTCAGTTCCGTGCCCGTTCCGTGATAGTTCACGTATTGCACGTCGCCGGGCGCGATGCCGCCCTCCTCGATCGCCATCTGCATGGTGCGGGCCGGCTCTTCCCCGCACTCTTCCAGGCGCACCCGGTGAAAGGCTTCGCAGGTGGACCCGTATCCGGCCACTTCGCCGTAGATGTGCGCCCCGCGCGCCCGCGCCCGTTCCATCTCCTCCATCACGAAAAACCAGGCGCCCTCGGCGATCACGAACCCGTCGCGGTCCCGCGAAAATGGACGGGACGCGCGCTCCGGCTGCGCGTTCCAGCCCGTGCTCATGATGCGCATCATCATGAACCCGCGCAGGATCAGCGGCGCTATCGGCGCGTCCACGCCCCCCGCCACCATGGTGTCCAGCACCCCCGCCTGAATATTGCGGTAGGCATAGCCGATGGCGTCCGTCGAAGAGGTGCACCCCGTCGAAACAATATGGCTGAGCCCGCGAAACCCGAACCGCATGGAAACTTCGCTGGCCAGCGTGCCGATGGTCGAGGTCGGAATGGTGTACACGCTGCACTGCTTCAGCTTGCCCGTGTAATAGAGACGGTACTGTTCTTCGGTGAACTCCTGGCTTCCGCCGCCCGATCCCACGATCACGCCCACGTGCCGCGATTCCTCGCGGGTCATGGATCCGGAATCGATGCCGGCGTCTTCCAGCGCTTCCCGCACCGCCGCCGCGCCCAGCGGCACCACGCGCGACACGTGCTGGCGGTCCTTGGCGTCGACGTACTGCAACTCGTCGAATCCCACCACCTCGCCCGCTACCTGCACCGCGTAGCCGCTAGGGTCGAAGCGGCTGATGCGGCGCACCCCGCTGATGCCCTTTCTGCTGGCCTCCCAGAAGGCTTCCCGCCCGATTCCATTGGGGCTGACCGCCCCGATCCCCGTAATCGCTACCCGACGTTTCATCGCTCCCGTTTTGCCTTTGCCAATAGGACAGTATAGGCTGATTCCATGGTCGATGGTGAAAACCGGCGCGCCGCGCGTGTGCTGGATGGTCTGCTGGCGGGCCTGGAAGCCGGCGTCCTCGCGGCCCTGGCGCTCCTCGGATGGCTGGCGTTGGCCTCCGCCTGGTATCGCCGTTCCATCTGGACTTCAGCCAATATCATGGCCACCACCTTCTATGGTGACGCGGCCTTGGGCGGAATGTTTACCTCCCGCACCCTGGCCGGGCTGTCACTCTACCTGGCGCTCTACGGCATCGCCGGCGCCTTGTTCGGCCTTGCCCTCGCCGGCCGCGGCCCCCGCCTTCCCATCGCTCTGTGCGGCATTCTCGCCGGCCTCGCCTGGTACTTCCTGGCGTTCGATCTGCTGTGGCGGAATCTCAATCCGCTCATCGCGCTCTACACCCATCGCGGCCCCATGCTCGCGGGCCACCTGCTTTACGGCGCCATGCTCGGCCGCTTTCCGCGTTATCTGGAGCCGCCGCGCCATGCCGCATAAGTCCCGGAAACAGGCCTTGCGCGAGTTCCTCGCCGCCGGGCAAATCGCCGCCGTGGGCGAAGCCGAGTGGCAGGAGGCCCTGCGCCAACTGGCGCCCGTCTCCGAAAGTTACCTGCGCGGCCTGCTGCGCGCCACCGGCCTGCCCTTCGCCCAGCCTTACGCCGGCATCCGCCAGCACTCCTTCGCCGAACTCGAGGGCGATCTGCGCGCCATGCTGGCCGTCTATGCCGAAGCCGTGCGCTCCGGCGACCGTCCGCGCGCCCGCTACTGCCGCCGCCAGGTGATCGCCGCCAAAGACCGCGCCCGCTTCCTTGCGCGCAGCCCCAAAACGCCGCCCGAAAAAAAGGCGCGGAAGGACGAGATGGCGCAATGGATGCTCGTCTGGCTGGAAAACCCCGAAGTCTTTCCCGCCTGGGTGGACATCCGCAAACGCTACTCGAGCGCCACCGACTCCACTTGAACGGTTTCGCCGTCGAGCGCCCCCGTCACCTTGGCTTTCAGGTCCTTCTCCTTGCTGGTGGCCTTCAGCGCCGCCAGGGCCTTGGCGTTGCCGGCTTCGTCGAACTTCAGGAACTTGCCGTCCGCCAGCACCAGGCCGTAGCCGCTCCGGGAACATTTGAGAGCGCACTGGGTGGTGTGGCTCGCCAGGTCCTGCTTCTTACACATCACGTCCACCAGCGTGCCGCTCCAGCTCCCGGCGGACAGCATCGCCGGAAGAACGATTCCTAATCCTGCCAGTTTCTTCATGGTGGAGATTATATCCTACCCCAGCCTAATTGATGGTGGTGCTGTTGGAGGCGCTGGCTGCGGGTGAGTCGCCCCCCGATACGCTGGCCTTGTTGGTCACCGTCGAGGGCGCGTTGGCGGCCACATCGACGGTCACCGTGATGGCCGGATAGCTCTTGCCTGGCGCCAGCGCATCCGTGCGCGAACAGGTGTTCGTCGCGCAGGTCCACCCCGTGCCCGCCATGGAAACCAGCGTCAGGCCGGACGGAATCGTGTCCGCTACCGTGACCGTGCCCGCCGTGGGCCCCGTGGCGCTCGCCGGATTCGAGACCGTCACGGTATACGTGGCGTTGATCTGTCCCTTGGTGAAGTTGCCCTGGTGCCTCTTGGTAATCTTCAAGCGCGCGGTGCCGCTGGTGTTCTTCACCAGCACCTGGGTATAGGCGTACGCTCCGCACGACGCCGTGAAATTGCTGGCCTGCAGCAATTGCGCGCCTGGGTTCGCCAGGTCCCCGGCATTCAGATGCACGGTCGCCTGCGTGGCCGTGACATTCGTCGCGTTCCGGAAACTGTTGTTCCAATACGCGTAGAAACTGCCGTTGACGAACCCCTCCCCGGTGACTTTCAGGTTGACGGCCGAGGAAGTCTGTACGGGCGACGAAGGGCTCACGCTGGCCGCGCTGATGATGACGGGCACGATATTGAAATTGGCCACCGGCAGGAACTCGTCGTGCACCGTGGTGGTCTGCGGATTGGTTGTGCCCGACAGGTCGCCCGTCCAGCCGGAGAAGAGCATGCCGTTGCCGGCGTTGGGCGTGGCGGTCATGGTCAGCACCGTTCCATCCGCGAAGCTGCAATCGTTGTTGGGGCAGGATTGCGAGTATTGCACCGCGCCGCAGGCGTTCTGCGCGTACGTGTAGCTCCGGTAGACCGGCGTGAACCACGCGGCGATGCTCTCCACGCCGGCGCTCGAGGCGGTGATGTTGTGCGTCTGCGCGCCGGCATCGCTCCAGTTGTTCCACGAGTACCCGACGTTGGTGGTGACGGGAACCGCGGGCGACGGCGCGCTGATCGAGTGGCTGGTTCCGGGAGCCCACGCCGATCCCGAATAATCCTGCGAGTAACCCTGCGGCAGGTAAGTGAAGTTATTGTCGATCGAGGCGTAGAGCGGCGGATTCCAGGTGTTGGGCCCGGTGATGCTCTCGCCGATCATGGTCACCGGGAAGGTGGTGAAGCCCGCCTGGAGACTGGATTCCGGCGATTGGATCAGGAACGGATAGGGGTTGCCGCCCTGCGGATAAGGAGGCCCAAACCAGCCGTAGAAATTGTATCCCGCGTTGGCGGTCGCGCTGACGCTGATCTGCTGGCGGTCCACGAAGAAACTCCCGCTGAAGATGGATTGCGGCGCGGGGGTTACGTTCACCGTGCCGGCGCCCGCGGGATAGGCCGAGCCGGCGAACGGCCACAGCTTCACGAAGTTGGCCTGGTATACGGTGGTGGCGGGCTTGTTCGCGGGCGAAGTGGGCAGGCCCGAGCCGCCGCCCACCGAGACGCTGTGTGACCGCGCGCCGCGGTCGTTCCACCCCCCGAACTCATATGTGGCGCCATCGCCCGGATTGGTGAACTGCGGATCGGGTGGCAGGCTCAGGGTGTGCTTCGAGTTCAGGTTCCAATTGAAAACGTGCGGCGCGGTGTAAGTGACGCTGTCGGCGACGATCTGCAGGCCCGGCGGGTTGGTGGTCACCGTCACAGCCGAGGGCGCAAAACCGTAAAGCCGCTCGATGGTGTCCATGTCCCCGGCGGAAAACCCGGCCTGGTTGCTCAGCGGGATGCCGGGCGGGATGGATTCCAGCACCGGCAGGTTGTTCTTGGTGAAACTGAACGGGGGATAGTGCATCACCGAGGCGTGATCGTACAGGCCGATGGTCTGGTAGTCGTAGCTGAAAAAGTCGAAGTTCCCGGCGATCCAGGGTTTGTCGGCGTTGGCGGGCGTGAACGTGATGTAGGTGTCGCGGTCCGGACGCTGGTGCTCGTGCAGCAGGCCGATGGCGTGTCCCATCTCGTGTACCAGCGTGCCCGTGGCGCACTCCGCCGAACCGGTGATGAACTGCTGGCCGCCGGCCATGCCGACCGACGATTCGCAGACGCCGGTCAGGTCGGCCGGGTTGAAATTGAACGTGACGTAGTTGGCTTCCGTGGTCTGCGGCACGAATTGCAGCATGCCGCTCAAGGCGCCGTTCACATAAGCCAGCGCCGCGCTCAGATTGGTGGCGGAGGTTTCGATGGTGTATGGGATCTGGTAGACGCCGCCGCTGGCGGGCCAAAGTTGGATGGTGTCGCCGGCCGCGAATCCGTCAGGCCGCATGCCCGGCCCGGGCGGCAGCGACGCGGCCAGTTGCGCGGCCGTCCCCAGCACCATGTCTCCATCCACCACGGCCTGGTCCCCGATCACCGAGTACGTCACCGGCACGCCGCGCCACCAGCCCGCGTAAACTCCGCTCACCGGGGGACCGCCGCCGGCCTGTCCGTACACCGCAAGCTGCGCGGCGCCGGACTGGTTGCGGCTGTCCACCGCCACCATGGTGATGCGGTTGGCGCCGGGACGTACCGGCACTTCAGCCGTGAAACCCGCCTGCGCGGATGTCCCCGCGCCCCCTGCATTCCATACCACTCGGCCGCTGTGGCCCTGCTGGTCCAGCCAGTACACGTTCACGATGGCGGCCGAACCGCCTGTTACCACGCCTCTCACCGGGACGCTGGCCGAGGCGGTCGCCGTTGGGCCGGCCGGCTCGACAATGTGGACCACGGGTTGCGCAAATAGCCACGTGGCCAGGCATGTCGCGGACAGAACGAGACGGCTGACAAGGCCGGTGAGTGCTGACATTGTTACAAGTGTAGCTCACCAGGGCCGCGCACCGCTCCCGGACGGGCATGAGTTTACAATGTCGGTACTATGACGTACTGGATCGCCGATCTCCGCTTCGGCGCCCGCCTTCTGGCGAAGAGTCCCGTCTTCGCGGTGACCGCCGCCCTGCTACTGGCCGTTGGAATCGGCGCCAATACGCTGATCTTCAGCGTGGCCGACGCGCTTTTGCTGCGCCCGCTGCCGGTGGCGCATCCGGAGAACCTCGTGCGGCTGGTCGAGGTCCATCCCAATGACTTCGTCACCTGGAACCTGCCCTACAATTTCTGCGATGCGGTGGCTTCCAGGGACGCGGACCTGTCCGAGGTGATCTGTCAGGGCGAGGCCGACCTCGCCTTCAGCAGCGGCGCCGCCACCGAGCGGGTGCGCGTCCACCTGGTGTCGCCGAATTTCTTCGCTTCCCTCGGCGTGCGCGCGTATCGCGGCCGCGTGCTCACCGCGGAGGACGAGCGCGCCCGGGCCATGCACGCCGTGCTCAGCTACGGCTTCTGGCGCGGGAAACTGCAAAGCGACCCCGCGGTCCTCGGGCGGAGCATCACTTTGGGCGGGCATCCTTTCACCATCGTGGGAGTCTCGCCCGAAGGATTCAACGGCCTGGCCGCCGACACCAGCCCGGACCTGCGCGTTCCCGCCGCCGTGGATCGCTTTCTGGTGAAACCCGATGACGGCATGAACCCCGCCGCTCGGCCGCTGTTCGCGCAGATCTTCGGGCGCTTGCGGAGCGGCGTGCCCTTCGCGCGGGCCAATGCCGATGCCGATCCGTTGTTGCATGCGGCGTACCAGGAGGAAACGGAGAGGATCTTTCCGCCGGCCAAGGGCGAGGCGCCGGACCAGGGTCCCTACCAATCGCGTCTTCGCCTGGAATCCATCTCCCACGGCGTGTCCACTCTGCGCGCCCCATTCTCCCGCGGTCTGGAAGTGTTGATGGCGGCCGTGGCGCTCCTGCTGCTGATGGCCTGTGGCAACGTGGCCGGTCTGCTGCTGGCGCGTTCCGCCGCGCGCGCCGCGGAGATGGGCATTCGCGTGGCCCTCGGCGCGAGCCCGGGCCGCATCGTGCGCCAACTGCTCGCGGAGGGCCTCCTGCTGGCGCTGCCTGGAGGCGCGGGCGGCATCCTGCTGACCGTGGCGTGCCTGCCCTGGCTGGTGCGCGGCTTGCCGCCTGTGCGTGACCGGGCCGCGGTCCTGCAACCGCTGGCCGTGCACATCGGCGCTGGCTGGCGCGTGCTGGCATTCGCCGCGGGCGTCAGTATTCTCACCGCCGTGGTGTTCGCCCTGTGGCCCGCGCTGCGCTGTGCCCGCGCCGATGCCGCCGGCGTCCTGCGAGGCAACCGCACGGCCACGCGGCGCCTGCCCGCGCGCGACCTGATAGTCGCCGCGCAGGTGGCCATCTGCACCTTGCTGCTCTTGAGCGCCGCGCTGCTGGCCGGAACCCTCGCGCGGTTGCGTTCCATGAATGCCGGTTTCGACCGCGGCCACATCGTCACCTTGACCGTGGACCCCGGCCTGGGCGGCTACACTCCCCAGCGGAGCCGCGTCCTGAGCAGGCGCCTGCTGCAACGCACGCGGGAACTGCCCGGCGTCGCGTCGGCCGCCATCGCTTCGCGCGCGCTGATGCGCGGCGCCGGCGTCAAGGCCACCTTCGGAGTCGCCGGGACCCGCCTTGCCGCCACCGACTTCCTCAACAGCAGCCTGAACGATGTCACGCCGGATTACTTCGCCACCATGGGCATGCGCCTGCTGGCCGGCCGCGCCTTCAACGGGTTCGACCGGGACCAGGGCACGCCGCGCCGCGTCATCGTGAACCAGGCCTTCGCCTCGCGCTTCTTTCCCGGCATGGATCCGCTGGGACGGCGCTTCGGGTTTCCCGGTCCCGGCGGCGTCGCCACCGCCGAAGACCAAATCGTCGGGGTGGTCGGCGACGCGAAATACCGCTCGCTGCGCGAACCGGTTCCACCCACGGTCTACAATCCCGCGGCCGATGGATTCGACGGCGCCTTCATTCTGCATGTGCGCACGCGGCTGCGCCCGGAAACCATGCTGGCGCCGCTGCTGCGGATGGTGCGCTCCCTCGATCCGCAACTGCCGGTCGTCGAAGCGCGGACCATGCGCGAGGAGGTCGAAGCGTCGCTGTGGCAGGAGCGCCTGCTGGCGCTTCTTTCCACGGTCTTCGGCGCCATCGCCGCGCTGCTGGCGAGCATCGGCCTGTACGGCGCGCTGGATTACGCGGTGCGGTCCCGCACGCGCGAGATCGGCGTGCGCATGGCGTTGGGAGCCCCGCCGGCGCGCATTGTGAGCCTGTTTTCGCTGGAGGCGCTGCGGCTCGCGGCGGGCGGCCTGGTCTTGGGGCTGTGCGCCTACGCCGCCGCGGCCGTCTGGATCCGCCGCATGTTGTTCGATGTGCGGCCCTGGGAACCGGCCGCCGTCCTGGGGGTGGCCTTGCTGGTCGTGGCGATCGCGGCGCTGGCGGCCGCTCCGGCGGCCTGCCGGGCCGCGCGCATCGACCCCGCGCCGGCTCTGCGCGCGGAGTGATCCGCGCCTTGAACCTCAGCGGCTCAACGCTCCTTCCCAGCGCGCCACCACCGCGCTCGCCAGGCAGTTGCCCAGCACGTTCACCGAGGTGCGCGCCATGTCCATCAGCGCGTCGATGCCCAGCAGCACCGCCACGCCCTCCATCGGCAGATGGAAGGTCGAGAGCGCGCCCGCCAGGATCACCAGCGCGGCGCGCGGCACGCCCGCCACGCCCTTGCTGGTCAGCATCAGGGTCAGCATCATCAGCAACTGCTGGCCCAACCCCAGGTGCACCCCGGCGGCCTGCGCCACGAACACCGACGCCAGCGCCAGGTACAGCGTGCTGCCGTCCAGGTTGAAGCTGTAGCCCGCCGGAATCACGAAAGCCGCGATATGTTCCGGGACGCCGAAGCGCTGCATGTTCTCGAGCGCCAGCGGCAGGGCGGCCTCGCTCGAGGCCGTGGAAAAGGCGATCAGAAACGGCTCCCGCGCGGCGCCATAAAATGCGCGTGCGGGAATGCGCGCCAGCAGCACCACCGCGCCCAGCACCAGCGTCACGAACAGGATTTGCGCGGCGTACATGGTCAGCAGCAGCTTCCCCAGTCCGAACAGGACGCCGAAGCCCTGGCTGCCCACGGTGACGGCCAGGGCCGCGCCCACGCCCAGCGGCGCCAGGTACATCACGTAGCGCGTGTAGCGGAACATCACTTCGCTGAGCGAGGCGCACAAAGCCACTACCGGCTGGGCCTTGGCCCCCACCGTGGCGCACGCGGCGCCGAACAGCAGCGCGAACACCACGATTTCGAGCACGTCGCCGCGCGCCATGGCGTCGATCACGCTGGCGGGAAAAACATGTTCGATGAGCGCGCCGGCGGAGGGCCGTGCCGGCGGCGCCGCTTCGCCCGCGCTGGGCGCCAGCTTCATGCCCGCGCCCGGCCGCGCCAGGTTGACCGCCGCCAGCCCCAGGAACAGCGCGCAGGTGGTCACCGCCTCGAAATACACGATGGCCTTCAGCCCGATGCGCCCCATGCGCCGCAGGTCGCCGCCGCCCGCGATGCCATGCACCAGCGTGCCGAAGATCAGCGGCGCGATGATGGAGCGGATCAGCCGCAGGAAAATGGCGCTCACCGGCGAGAGTTGCCGCGCCGCCGCCGGCGCCAGCGCTCCCAGCGCCACCCCAGCGGCCATGCCGGCGAAGATCCAGGCGGTCAGCGGCAGCCGCTTCAACGCTCGCCCCACTTCAGCTTCTGCCGCAGCACGTCGAAGAACATCATGCGCGGCGGGCGAATCAGGTGCAGCGCGTACTCCGAGCTGCGGCACACCACCGCATCCTCCTTCTTGAGCGGCTGGCCGATCTGCCCGTCGATCGTCAGGAACACCGATTCGTCCTCGCCCCGGCAGCGCACTTCCACCACGCTGGTCTCCGGCACCAGCACCGGCCGGTTCGTGAGCATGTGCGGGCAGATGGGCGTCAGGCAGATGGCGGGCACGGAAGGAAAAATGATCGGCCCGCCCGCCGACAGCGAGTACGCCGTGGATCCCGTGGGAGTGGCCACGATCAGGCCGTCGGCCTTGTAGGCGCACACGAACTGCTGGTCGACATAGGTGTCCAGGTCGATCATGCGCGCGATGGCCGCCTTGGTGAGCACCACGTCGTTGAGCGCCTCGAAATGCGACACGGCCTCCGCGCCGCGGCGCACCTCCACGTGCAGCAGTTTCCGCCGCCCGATGCGGTGCTCGCCGCGCAGGGCGCGCTCCAGCTCCGGATACAATTCGTCGATGGTGATGGCGGTGAGGAAGCCCAGGCCGCCCAGGTTCACCGCTAACAGCGGGATCTGGCGGTTGCCGATGGCGCGCGCCGCCGAAAGCAGCGTGCCGTCCCCGCCCAGCACGATCACCAGGTCGCAGCCTTCCGGGACCGCCTCGCGCGCCAGGCCGCCGCCGCGCGCTGCATACACGGCCGTGCGCTCGTCGCAGCGCACGCGGATGCCGCGGCCTTCCAGCCAGGCCAGCAGCCTGGGCGCCACCTCGGCCGCGGCCGGCACGGCGGGCTTGGAGATTACCCCGACGGTCTCAATGGTGGGCATGCAGCAGGAACTCCCGGTTCCCTTCCGCGCCGGTGATGGGGCTTTCCATCAGGCCCGTTTCGAATCCCAATTGCCGCGCCGCATCGTCCACCCGGCGGCAGGCCGCCTGTTGCAACTCCGTTTCGCGCACGATTCCACCCTTGCCCACTTGCCCTTTGCCGGCTTCGAACTGGGGCTTGACAAGTATAACCATTTCGCCGCCCGGTTGTAACACGCGCGCCATGGCCGGCAGGATCAGGGTCGCGGAAATGAAGCTGACGTCGCACACCGCCAGGTCCACGCTCTCGCCCAGGTCTTCGCGGCGCAGATAGCGGGCGTTGAGTTTCTCGTGCACCGCCACGCGCGGGTCGTTGCGGATCTTCCAGTCGAGCTGGCCGCTGCCCACGTCGACGGCGTGCACGCGCGCGGCGCCCCGCTGCAGCAGGCAATCGGTGAAGCCGCCAGTGGACGCGCCCACGTCCAGGCAGACGCGGCCCGCCACCGGCACGGCGAAATGCGCCAGCGCGGCCTCCAGCTTCACGCCGCCGCGGCCCACGAAGGGCGGTGGCGCCGGCGCCTCGATGCGGCTGGCGGCATCCACCGCCTGCCCGGGCTTGCGCGCTTTCTGGCCGTCCACAAACACGCCGCCCGCCATGATCAGCGCCTGCGCTTTTTCGCGTGTGGGAACCAGGCCGCGCTCCACCAGCACGCGGTCCAGGCGCGCCTTCATGACTTGCGGTGCACGATCCGGTCCGCCAGTTCGTGCAGCCGCGCGGCCCGCGCGCCGAATCCGTCCAGCGTCTCGTGCGCGCGCCGGCACTCGCTCTCCGCCATGCGCCGCGATTCCGCGACGCCGTAGACCGCGGGGAAGGTGACCTTGTGCTGCTGCGCGTCTTTGCCCGCCGTCTTGCCCAGCGCCTCGGAAGATTCTTCCACGTCCAGAATATCGTCCACGATTTGAAAGGCCAGTCCGATGTGCTCGCCGTAGCGCGAAAGCGCGTCGTAGTGCGCCTCCCCGGCGCCCGCGCAGATCGCCCCCAGCCTGAGGCTGGCGCGCAGTAAGGCGCCGGTCTTGGCGCGGTGTATGGATTCGAGCAGCGGCGCCGTGGGCGGCTGGCCCTCGCCTTCCAGATCGCGCACCTGGCCCGCGATCATGCCCCCCACCGTGCCGGCCGACGCGGCCAGCTCCGCGATCATGCGCGCCTTGCGCTCCGCCGCCGTGTCCATGGCCGCCAGCACCTCGAAGGCCAGGGTCAGCAGCGCATCGCCCGCCAGGATGGCCATGGCATCGCTGAAGACTTTGTGGCAGGTCGGCTTGCCGCGCCGGTAGTCGTCGTTGTCGAGCGCCGGCAGATCGTCGTGGATCAGCGAATACGTGTGGATGAATTCGAGCGCGCAGGCGGCCGTCAGCGCGCCGTCCGCCTCCCCCGCCACGGCGCGCGCGCCTTCCAGGCACAGAATCGGCCGGATGCGTTTGCCGCCCGCGAACAGGCTGTAGCGCATGGCGCGATGAATCGTTTCCGGCGGCTGCGTCTCCGGCGGGACCAGGCGGTCGAGTTGGCCGTCGACCAGTTTCCGCTGCCCGGCGAGGTAATCGGCGAGAGTCATGCTTTTTCGGCGCGGAACGGCTCGGGCTGCAGCTTGCCCTCTTTGCGGATGAGCGTCTCGACGCGGGTCTCGGCCTCCTCCAGTTGCCTGCGGCAGACATCGCTCAGGCTCATGCCTTTCTCGAACAACTCCAGCGAACGCTCCAGCGGGAGGTCGCCGGCCTCCAGTTCCTTGACGACTCTCTCCAGCTCTTCGAGGGACGCCTCGAACGGGAGCACGGGGTTGGACGGTGCTGTGGAATCGGCCACGGTTACTATTCTAGCCGCCTTCGGCGCTATGCGCCCGCCGCCAGGTCCACGCGTTCCACGCAGGCGTCCGGCCGCGAGAATACTTCCGGGCACAACTCCACGCCCAGGCCCGGCCCCGGCGGCAGCGCGAATTCCCCGTGGACCGGCGGCAGTGTGTCCGTCACGATGCCGCGGTACTCGTCCAGGTAGTGCCGCCGCACGCTTTCGAGGATCTGCAGGTTCGTCACATTGGCCGCCAGGTGCAGCGAAGCCGCGTGCAGTAGCGGTCCTCCGCAGTTGTGCGGCGCCACCGGCAGATAGTAAGTCTCGGCCATGGCCGCGATCTTCTTGGCTTCCGAAATGCCGCCGCACCAGCAGATATCCGGCATGATGATGCGGGCCGCGCGATTCTCGATCAGCTCGCGGTATCCGAAGCGGGTCATCAGCCGCTCGCTCAAACACAGCGGCAGGCGCGTGGCCAGCGCCAGTTCGCGGTAGGCCGCCAGGTTGTCCTGCGGCAGCATCTCCTCCAGCCACAAGGGCGCGTACGGCTCCAGCGTCTGCGCGATGTGGATGGCCGAGGGCAGGTTCCAGTAGGCGTGAAACTCCATGGCCACGTCCATGGACTCGCCGAACTCCTCCCGGATCAGCCGCAGCGGCTCGATCGAGCGCCGCATCTGCGCGGGAGTGATATATTGGCCGCCGGTCTCCTTGCCCGCCGCATCGAACGGCCAGATCTTCATGGCGCGGATTCCGGATTTGGCCAGCTCGGCCGCCAGCCGCACCGGCTCGTTGAGGAAGTCGATGTGATCGTAACAGGTGTTGTAAGTGCGTATGGAAGCGCGGGAGGCGCCGCCCAGTAACTGGTAGACCGGCACATTGGCCGCCTTGCCCGCCAGGTCCCAGAGGGCAATGTCTACGGCGCTGATGGCGCGCATTTCCGCGCCCGCCCATCCGCTGTACGATACCGCCTGCAGCATGTCCAGCCACAGCCGGTCGATCTGCGACGGGTCGCGCCCCAGCAGCACCGGCGCCAGCGACCGCAGCACCACGGCCTTCTCCGCTTCCGGATGCGGGTACGTCTCGCCCAGCCCGGTCAGGCCGCTGTCGGTATGGATGCGGACCCACAGCCACTGGATCGGACCCCAGCTCACCGTGATGCCGCGCCGCACGTGGATGGTTTCGACCGCCGTAATGCGCATACAATAGAAGGTATCAGCTTGTTACCGGTAATTGCCGTCGTGGCCGTGCTCGCGCTGTTGCTGCTATGGGCCGCGGTCAACCGCCGCTGAATCCCGATGCACCTCGATCTAACCACCGCGCTCATGAATGTGGCCCTGCTGTGGCTGCTCACCACTCCGCACGAATTCGCGCACGCCTGGGTGGCCACGCGCCTGGGCGACGACACCCCGCGCCTGCAGGGCCGCGTCACGCTCAACCCCATGGCCCACGTGGACTGGCTCGGCACCGCCATCCTGCCCTTCGTGACGTCGTTGTTCGGCGGCGGCTTCATCGGCTGGGGCAAGCCCGTCTACAGCAATCCGGCCAAGCTGCGCGGAGGATTGAACGGGCTGGCGCTGGTGGCGCTGGCCGGACCCGCCAGCAACGTGGTCTTCGCCCTGGTGCTGGCCGCCGTGGCCCGCGTCACGGTTGCCGTCGCCCCGGCCCTGGCGCAATTCGCCGCCCACGGCGTCACCCTCAGCCTGTACCTGGCCATCTTCAACATGCTGCCCGTGCCGCCCCTGGATGGCTCCAAGCTGCTGCTGGCCGCGCGCGTTCCCGTGGCCGTTTATAATGAGCTGGCGCGCGCCGGATTCCTGCTGCTGGTCGTGGCGGTCTCGGTCTCCGACGTGGGCCGCTGGATGTCGCAGTGGAGTTACTACGGCACGGCGCGGATCTTCGGTTGGCTCCGGTGATCCCATGAGCGTATTCTCACTTTCCGGTAAGAAGGCCCTGGTGGCCGGCGCCAGCCGCGGCATCGGCCTGGCAATCGCGCGGCAGCTTGCCGAGGCCGGCGCCCACACCACCCTGGCGGCGCGCTCCATCGGCCGCCTGCACGAACACGTGCGCGCGCTCCAGGCCCAGGGCTTCGCCGCCGCCGCCCTGCGCCTGGACCTGGCCGACCCCGAATCCATCCGCGCGGCCGCCGCGGCCATGGAGGTCCCCGACATCCTGGTCAACGTGGCCGGAACCAATATCCGCAAGGGCTTCGCCCAATATACCCAGGCCGAGTACGAGTACATCATGCGCACCAATCTGCACGGCATCGTGGAGTTGACCCAACTTGCCGGCGCGCGCATGATCGAGCGCGGCGCGGGCGGCAAGGTCGTCATGATCGGCAGCCTGATGTCGCTGCTCGGCCTGCCCTATCTCTCCATCTACGCCATGACCAAGGGCGCGCTGGGACAACTTACCCGCGCGCTGGCGGCCGAGTGGGGCCGCTACAACATCCAGGTGAACTGCATCGCGCCCGGCTTTATCCTGACCGGCCTGAACCGCGCCATGTGGGAGCCGGCGGGCATGCGCGAATGGCTGAAAGGCGCGCAGGCCAATCCGCGGCTGGGCGCCCCCGAGGATGTCGCCCCGCTGGCCGTCTTCCTGGCGGGCCGCGGCGCCGACTACATCACCGGCCAGATCATCGCCGTGGACGGCGGCTACACCACCACCGCGGTCTGGCCCTTCGAACCGGAGCCCTGAGCGTGCGCCGTCTGTGGCTCTGCCTGTTGGCCGCCGCCCTGCTGTGCGCGCAGCAGGCCGTCGAGTTCGTTTGCCCCATGGATCGCGACGTGCGCTCCGCCACGCCCGGCAAGTGTCCGCGCTGCGGCATGACCCTGGTGGCCGACCTGCCCGAACCCCTGGAGTACAAGGTCGCCCTCGCCGTGGACCCGCCGCCAATCCCCAGCGGCCGTCCCCTCAACCTGGAGTTCCGCGTTTCCGGCCCGCAAGGCGGCGGCCCGGTGACTCACTTCGAAACCGTCCACGAAAAGTTGTTTCACCTGTTCATCGTCAGCCAGGACCTGCAATACTTCGCGCACCTGCATCCGGAGTTCGATGGCGCGGCGTTCCGCCTGCGAACGTCGCTGCCCCGGCCCGGCGCCTACCGCTTGCTGGCGGATTTCTATCCCACCGGCGGCACGCCGCAGCTTACGCCCATGACCATCGGCACGGCCGGATACATGACCCCGCTCGAAGCCGGCATTCCCCATCTGGCGCCGGATATGGCCCCCCAGCGCGCCGAAAATCTCACCGCCGCACTGACCCTCGATCCGCCGCGGCCGCTGGCCGGCATGAAGACCATGCTGTTCGTGCACCTGGCTCCGGCGGACGGACTGGAGAAGTACATCGGCGCATGGGCCCACTTACTCGCCGTAAGTGACGATCTCATCGACACCATTCACGACCACCCCTTCATAGCCGATGGCGGACCGGAGATGCAGTTCAACATCTTCTTCCCGCGCGAGGCGACTTACAAGGTGTGGATCCAGTTCCAGCGCCGCGGGGTGGTCAATACGGTGGCGTTCGTCATCCCCGTCGCCGCGCTTCGATAACCGCCGCTACCGCCGCGCCCGCGCGACATTCGAGTACGCCGATTCCCCGTGAGCGTTGGCCGCCCGCACCCGGTAACAGACCACGCCCGCGGGCGCGTCCGTGTCGGCGTATTCCGTGCGGGCCGCCGCCTGCGTGGCGACGCGCGTCCATGGTCCCGCATCGCCGCCGCGCCGTTCCACGATGGCGCTCACGGCGTCGCCTCCATGCCCCTGCCAGCGCAGCCGCACCGCGCCGCCCTCCGCCGCCGCGGTCAGCGAACTGGGCGCCTCCGGCAGCACCGGCCAATCGAAGTAACTTTCGTCCGCGATGGCCATCACACTATCGCGCACCGGCAGGTTCGCAAACACATCGCCCGGCGCCGCCTGGCGGATCGGCGCCATGGTCCCCGAGACCACATCGATCAGCACCGGCCGCCGCATCCCATGGTTCGCCACGGTCAGGTCCGCATGCATCGCCTGGAACGCGTTGCCCGGCCGGCTGTGCGCGGCCAGCCAGTAGGCCACAATCGGCTTGCCCGTCTTACTGCGAAAGCCGTAAGCCAGAAAATCCCGCGCCGGGTGGTTCGACGAAACCTTCAGGGCCGCGTCGAAATGCGTGTCGGCGAACAGCGCGTTGGTGTTTTCGAGCGCGTAGTAAACCGGCCGCGGCGTGAAATCGTCCGGCAGATAGCGCAGCCCATGGATCATGCCGAAATCGTCGTATTCATTGCCGTCGGCGCCGGCCGCCAGCAGCCACACAAAAGTGCGCACGCCCCGCGCCCAGTTGTAAATCAGCCCGCGCGGGATGTACTTCGCCTGCACCGATTCGTCCGACCCCGTCCACGACGGAATGGAATTGAACTCATCGTCCCAGAACGGGATGCCGGGCCGGATACCCGGGTAGCCGCGCACCAGTTCGCGCAGCTTGGCCGGCGACTCCCGGCCGTACGCGCCGGAGTCCATAGTCTCCGGGTTGAGGTTCCGTCCATAACCGGGGTAGGTGTGATAGGCAAACACGTCGATGCCCGCGGCGCACCCACACGCATCCAGCGCGCGCCGCGCGAAGTCGCGCGTGGGATCGGCCTGCCCGCCGTAGACCACCTTGGCCTCCGGGTCCGCGCCGTGCACCGCCGGCGCGAAGGCCCGCAGCAGCCGGCCGTACTCCTCCGGGCTGGGCCGCGGGTTCCAATAGTCGATGTCCTGCTCGTTCCACAGCGCGTAGTAGTGGATTCGTCCCCGGAGATGTTCCACCATGAACCGCACATACTTCACGAACGCGGCGATCTGCTCCGGCGTCTTCGGGGGCCAGAAGACCGAATACAGGCTGCGGTCCGGATTGTGGAAGCCGCCCGGCGCCGGCATGATCGCATCCGGCAACCGGCCCGCCGGCGCTGTGTACATGGGGTTGCCGTACAGCAACTGCACCTGGATCCTGACGCCGTTGTCCACCAGCGAATCCACGTAGTCGTCCAGCCCCGCGGGAATCGCCATCACCCCGCGCTTCTGTTCGATCCAGTCCCAGCTCGTGTAATCGGAAGTGTTCTCGTACTGGCCGATGCGGATCCAGCTCACCCCCGCGTCGAACATGCGGGTCCACCAGTGGCGGTCCCACGGCAGGTAGGGATCCCGCGGCAGGTCGGAGTTGATGCCGAAGCCATCCTGGATTTGAGAGGAGCGTTTGGGAGGCACATGCCTCTGGGCGCAAAGCGGAGCGGCCGCCACCAGAAGGACCACGAAAGCGCGCATAGAGCTACCTTTATACACCCGCGCGCGAGGCGTGGCTCAGCAGTGGTTCCCGTGGAAGGCCCGGGCGGCTAAATCTAAAAAATGTCCCGGGCTTTCCCGTTGGAAGCTCCAGTGCTCCTCCCGGGAACGCGCACTTCCACCTCTGTGCTGGAAAGGTCTCCGTTTGTGCAGTGCGATGAGCGCCGCGGAGTTCTCAGTCCGCTGGCTCGGCGGGAACGTCCCTAACGCCGCCGATCTCGTCCAGAAGCTGGCCGATCAACGCCTCTTGCCCGTACTCGAAATCCGAGTGCGGCGCGGCGGGCAGGTGCGCTTCCAGCCAGCCCCGGAGTAACTCGACCACCGGCTTGGCCACGGCTTCCTCGGCCCCCGGTTCGAAGCGCAAAGGAATCTCCGAGCGTTGAATGGCTGCGTGCAAAAGGTTCTCAAATTTCATCTGGAGCCTGCCTTGAGTCCCGCCGCGGCGTGGTGGTTCAGCGGTCCCGCGCCGTGGCCCAGGCCCGGGTTGGAGCGAATGGCCTGGGTGATGTAACTCTTGGCGCGCGTCACGGCCGCGTGCAGCGTGGCGCCGCGCGCCAGTTCCGCCGTGATGCCCGCCGAAAACGTGCAGCCCGTCCCATGGGTGTGCGGCGTGTCGAAGTGCGGCGCCGCGAATTCGCGCCAATCCTGGCCGTCGAACAGCACATCCACCGCGCTGTCCTGCAGGTGTCCGCCCTTGACGATGGCGGCCTTGGCCCCCATCTCGCACAGGCGCCTGGCCGCCGTGCGCATATCGTCCACGCTGCGCACCGGAATTCCGGTCAGCTCTTCGGCCTCCGGCAGGTTCGGGCAGACCAGCGCCGCGCGCGGCACCAGCAGCGTGCGCACCGCCTCGATCGCTTCCGGCGAGATCAGCGGCTGGCCGTGCTTGCTGACCATCACCGGATCCACCACCAGCGGGAACCGGAAATCGGCGGCCGCGGCCGCCACCGCCGCCACGATCTCGCGGTTGCCCAGCGCGCCGGTCTTGGCCGCCTGCGGCGGAATGTCTTCCAGGACCGCTCGCAACTGCGCTATCACCAACTCCGCCGGCACGCACTCCACCCGCTCCAGCCGCACCGTGTTCTGCACAGTCAGCAGCGTGATCACGGCCTCGCCGTACACGCCGAACTGGTGGAAGGTCTTCAGGTCCGCCTGGATGCCGGCGCCGCCAATCGGGTCCGAGCCGGCGATGGTCAGCGCAACGGGAGGCATGCAGCCAATAGTCTACCAGCGTTTCATGCCGGCCGCGCTCAGCCGCCGTAGGCCGCCGCCACCTGCTTGTTGACGAAAGCCAGATCCCGGGCGATGGCGCTCGGCAGGTCGCCCGGCTCGTATTCGATATGCAGCGAGAGCGGTCCGGCAAAACGCGCGCCGGCCAGCAAGGCGAAGACCCGCGGCCAGTTCACCATGCCCTCGCCCATGGGACACATTTCCATGGTCCAGCGGCCGCCTTTCTTGGCCCAATAGAAATCCTTGAGCGCCACCATCTTGATGCGCGGCAGGGCCAGCCGCATGGCGATGTTCCAGCCGGCTTCTCCGCCTTCCGCGGTGGCGTGGCACGGATCGAAATAGTAGCCGATCCAGTTCGGGTCCATGGCGTCGATGATGGCGCGTGTGTCCCACACCGCCTCGCCCACATAATTGCCGGAATGATTGTGGAAACCGGCGGCCATGCCGTAGGCGCGCCCCTGCGCCACCAGTCCCGCCACGTCGCGGCGCACTTCGTCGATGCGCGCGGGAATGTCGTCCGCCGCGCGGTACGCCCAGTAGCCCAGTTTGAAATACGGCACCTTCATGCGCCCGGCGATGGCCAGCACGGCGCGCAGCGTGGGATCGGCGGCCGACACGAACCCGGTCGTGATCATGGGGACCGCCACGCCTTCCGCGCGGATCGCTTCGATGGCCCGGTACAGATCCGCGGGCGCCAGCGCCGGCTCCACGTGCCCGCCCGGCCGCACCGTCAGATCGCACCCGGCAAACCCCAGGTCCTTCAGCACGCCGCCCAGGTCCGCGTAATGTATCTTCACCAGCGGCTTGGAGAACAGGCACACCACCGGAAGGTCGCGTGGTCTCTGCGCCGCCAATTGCAGCGCGGCGCTCCCCAGCGCGAAGGTCCGGCGTGTCACGTGGCCCATAACCAGCTATTCTAAATCGAGTGGAGCGCACTGTCCTGGTGCATGGCCACCGCGGGGCGCGCGCCATGCTTCCCGAAAACACGCTGCCGGGCTTCGAATACGCCATCTCCGTGGGCGCGGATGCCCTGGAGATGGACGTGGCCGTTTCGCGCGACGGCGTGGTGGTGGTGACGCACGATCCCAAATTGCGGCGGCGCGCCATCCATGACCTGACCCTCGAGGAAATCCAGGCTCACGATGCGGGCAGCGTGCGCAACCGCCGCTTCCGCCGGCAGACGCCCGTTCCCGGAGCGCGCATCCCCACCCTCGACCAGGTCCTGGCTTTGGCCCCCCGCGGCCGCTTCCTCTTCAATATCGAAATCAAAAGCTTCCCCGACCGCCCCTGGCTGGCGCCGCCGCCCCATCGTTTCGCGGAACTGGTGTTGCAGGCCATCCATCGGCGCCGCCTGGAACGGCGCGTCATCGTGCAGTCCTTCGATTTCCGCACGCTCCACGCCATGCGCGAACTGGCCCCGGAGATCCGCCTGGCGGCCCTCTACGTGGGAGCGCCCCGCGGCTTCGTGGCCATCGCCCGCCGGGCCGGCACGGAGATCGTCGCTCCGCATCATGCCCTGGTGTCGCGCCGCAACGTCCACGCGGCCCACGCCGCGGGTCTGCGGGTGGTCCCCTGGACGGCCAACAGCCGCCGCGAATGGAAACGCCTGATCGCGGACGGTGTGGATGGCATTATCACCGACCATCCGGCGTCGCTGATCGCCTATCTGAAGGAGTGCGGCCTGCGTCAGTAAATCGCGAAACAGAAGACCTGGTTGGAGTCCGCCGGCGTCAGCGAGTATTCGCCGTTCGGCAGGATCTCGTCCACGTCGATTTTGTACAGCTTGTCCTCCAGGTGCGTCACGTTCAGGCGGATGGGGCGCGCCACCGTCTTCTTCCTGCGCGTGAACAGCACTTCGCGCTGCCCGCCCTTGGATTGCAGGGCGAAGAGCTGCAGCCGTTCGGCCTGGATCTGGTCCGTCATGATCAGAAACGTGGGCGAGGCCAGCGGCGTGCGCGCCGAGGAAGCGGCGCCGGCAATCACGTAGTACACGTCGCTCTTGCGGTTCTCCTGCTGGGCCTCCAGGCTTTCCGTGGCCACCAGGTTATCGGCGTGTATGATGTACGGCAGGTCCGCCTTGGGCGGACGCGGCCCGCTGTATTTCTGCGCCATCAGCGGCGCGGCGCACAACAGCACCAACGGCAGATAGTTCCGCACAAAACCACTGTAGCGCGGCCCACTCACCGCGCTCCTCCGCGGATGGCTTCGAGCACCCGGTCCAGGTGCTTCTCATCCACCGGCTTGGTCAGCACGAAGCGGCCGTCGCCCGCAAAATCCGCGGCCAGGTCGGCGTCGTAGGAATCCGACAGCAGCACGAATCCTCCGGCGCGCGGCTTCACCTGTTCGGCCGTCTCCACCCAGTTCAGGCCGGGCGCGTGTACGGAACAGAAGATGGCGTCGAAGCGCAGCCGTTGCGCCAGGTCCAGTCCCTCGTCGGAGCTGTTCACCGGCACCACGCGATAACCGCGCACGGTCAACAGCCCCTGCAACTGCGTCTGGATGGTCTTGGCCGGTTCGATCAGCAGCGCGGTCAGCAGGTGCGCGCTGGCGCTGCCGTCCTCCCCCCCCGGGCGCTCCATGGACGGCCCCGCCGCGCCGGGCAGCTCGATTTGAAACGTGGGGCCGGCCGCCGCCTGCCGCACCAGGCGGATCTCGCCGCCATGGCTCGTGATCAGGCTGCGGCACACGCCCAGCCCGGCGCCGTCGGCGGCCTCGTTGGCGCCGGCCGCGAACGGGTCCTCACCGCCCCTGCCGCCGCTGTAGCCGATCTCCACCAGGATGCGCCGCGCCACCATGCTGGTGCGTATGGTGATCAACTTCTCGCTGGCCTCCGTGAGCGATTGCTCGGCGTGCACCAGCAGGTTCAGGAACACCTGCTCGAGCTGGCCCTGGGACCCTTGCACCGTCATCGGCTCGTCCGCCAGCAGCGCGCGCGCCTGGATTCCCCGCACCTTCCACTCGCGCTCGCGGAACTCGATCAGATTGCGCAGCAGCCCGTTCAATTCCACCGGCTCGGTCTGCGGCTCGCCCGCGCCCGCGAATCCCACCAGGCGGTTGACGATCTCCGAAGCGCGCTGCGCCTCCGCCGCGATCTTGCCCGTCTCCGGCCCCGCGCCGGCCGCCTGCGCCAGGCTCGCAATGGCCGCCAGCGGCGTCTTCAGGTCGTTGGCGATCCCCGAAATAAGCTGGCCCACCGCGGCCAGCTTCTCGGTGCGGAAGAGTTGCTCGCGCACCGAGCGCTGGTCCAGCAGCTTCAGCGCCGCCCCAATCTGGTTGGCCAGGTGCTGCGCCAGCGTCTGCTCGTCCCGGTTGAACACTCGCGGCCGGTCGCGCTGGTCCATCTCCAGGATGCCCAACACCTCCCCTTGGGCCAGAAGGTGCACGAACAGCAGCGACCGCGGCCCGCGCTGCCCCGCCACCGGAAACGGGCTGCGCGCGGTGTCTGGAATCGCCAGCAGCGTCCGGTAGTGGAAACACGCCACCGCGCCCGCCTGCGGACCGGCCGGCGGCCCCGTCAGCGGGATCGCCTGCCCGCCGCCGTTCGGCCCCAGCGCGTCCAGCGTCTTGCTATGGCGGTTGTATATGTACAACGCGGCGCTGCTGACCCCAAAAATCTTCGGCGCCACCAGGCTGACCTTGCGCAGAATCTGGTCCGCCGTGGGCGCCCCCAGGATGTCCTCGCCCAGTTCATAGGCGCGGCGCAGCATCCCCCGCTGCCCGCGCAGCCGTTCGTCGCGCCGCCACACCGTGTAGGCCGCCGTGGCCAGCGCCAGAATGCTGAGCAGCAGCGCCAGCGGATTCCCGACGATCGCCTGCCAGCTCATGATCCGTCTTCCGGCCCTTGTGCCCGCAGCCATGGCGCCAGCTCCGGGCTCAGAAAATCGTCGATCTCCAGGTCCGCGCCCGGCAGCTCCCGGTGCGTCGTCCGCAGGCCCACGATGCGCGCGCCGGCCGCCCGCGCCGCGGCCACGCCCGAATAGGAGTCCTCGAATACGATGCAGTCGCGCGGCCGGACGGCCAGCAGTTGCGCCGCCCGCAGATAGATTTCCGGATGCGGCTTGGCGTGCCGCACCTGGTGGCCGTCGACGATCGCGCGGAAGTACGCGCGCAGTCCGGCCCGGTCCAGGATGAAATCCACGTTGGCCGGTTCGGCGTTGGTCGCCAGACCCACCGGCTGTCCCCGGTGCCGCTCCAGCACCTCGCGCACGCCCGCCACCAGCGTCTCCTCCAGCACCGGCGCCAGCAATTCCCGGTAGAGTTCCTCTTTGGCGGCCCCGTGAGCGGCCACCTCCGCCGCGCTCGGATGCGGGCCAAAAAAATCCCGCACGATCTCGTCGTTGCGCCGGCCGTACATCTTCGCCGCCAGGTCTTCTCCGGCGTCGATGCCGAAGCGCCGGTTGTACGCCTGCCAAGCCCGCGCGTGCAGCGGGTTCGAGTCCACCATCACCCCGTCCATGTCGAACACCAGGGCCATGCCCGGCCGCAGCCACGCGTCAGGCACCGAGCTGCTCCTCCAGCCACCGCAGGTATCCGGGCGCGCCTTCCACCACCGGCGCCGCCAGCACCTCCGGGACCTCGTACGCATGCGCCTTTTCGATCGCGGCCCGCAGTCGCTCGAACAGCGGGCGCGACGACTTGATTATCAGCAGGCACTCCTCCGCCGTCTCGATGCCGCCCTGCCAGCGGTAGATACTGCGGGCGCCCGGCACGATGGTCACGCACGCCGCCAGGCGGCCTTCCACCAGCACCCGCGCCAGCTTGGCGCCTTCACCTTCGCCCGCGCACGTGCTGAAGACCACAATTTTATCCGTCATAAGCAAAAATGTGGAACCGGATTGTATCCGATGTTAACATTATGTTCTCGGCATCATGCGATGAGGTCGTCACTCACTAAGTTCGCCGGTCTGTTGGTCGTGTTACTGATCGCCGGTTATGCGTTTTTCGCGTTACAGGGACCGGGAGGAATCCCCGGCCTGTCCGAAAAACGCCGCCTGATTCGGGAATACGAAAAAAAGAACTCCGAACTGGCGCGCCAGATCGAAGAGGAACGCGCGCGCATCTCCCGCTTCAACGACGGCAAGGCCGACCAGGAACTGAAGATCCGCCAGCGCTTGAAACTGGTGAAGCCGGACGAAAAGGTATTCATCCTCCAGGACCCCGCCACGGATCCGCCGCGGCGCTCGGCCCGCCCCTGACCGCGCTTTTACCCCGGCTTCCGCGCGCGCAGGTGGCAGCGGAGATCGAGCCCCGGGAAGATCCACGCCGCGTGCCGCTCGTACCACCGCATCGAGCGGCGCGCCAGCCAGCGCCCCACGTTGTCCAGTATCAAATTGCCGCCGAAGGTCAGCTCCACGCTCACGATATCGAAACGGTACGGCGCTCCCGCGAACGAAGGAAAGTCCCGCCCGGTGAAATACTCGAAGCTGGCCGCCGCCAGGTGGCGCTTGTGGGTGGGATCGGCGTAGGAGTTGTGCGAGCTGAAGTGCGGCGTGATGACGAACACATCCGCGCCGTCGGCGGCCACCCGGTGAACCTCCGCCATGGCGCGCACCGGATCCTCCAGGTGCTCGATCACGTGCGCCATGTGAATGCGCGTGAACCGGCCGCTCTCCAGCGGCCATGGATAACGGTCCAGGTCCCAGACGTGATCGGCCGCGGAATCCGGCGACCGGTCGATGCCCACCGCGCCCGGTTCGATCTTGCGCTTCCCGCAGCCGATGTCCAGCACCATGCCTAACAACGTAGCGCAACCCGCCCCGCGCTACTTCCCGGCATCCTTCTTGATTTCGTCCTTCTTTTCGTCCTTCTTTTGCTCCATGGGGCGCCGCGGCTTGCGCGGGACCGGCTTGGCGCTGGCCAGTTCGATGTACGCGCGCAGAATGCGCTCCTTCTGCGCCGGGTCCAACGCCAGCCGGCCACCGGCTACCTGGAAGTAGCCCTGGGCCGGCCGCGCCGCGTAGAGCATGGCGGCCATCGCCCACGACGGCGCACCCGGCGGCGCCGGTTTGCATGCGCGATACGCCGCCACCACCGGATGCCCCGCCGCCCAGGCGAAATCCCTGTCGATGCTTTCTTCCGGAAACGGCAGCGCTTCGCCGGTCTCGCGCCCCACCGTGACCACCGGCGTGGGCCAGCCCGCAATCCGCGCCGCGCCTTCCGTCGCGCACAGCAGCCTCACCTTGCGCGCGATCAGCTCCTTCGCGCCGTGCATTTCCAGCAACCGCTCCAGATCGGCGCCCGGCCCGCTCAGCACGATCGCCGCGTTCTGGTCGTATTGGCCCATCAGCGTGTTGCGCATCAGCGTGGCCGGATCGGCCGTGTCGGTGACGCTTCGGATCGCGCTCGGCTGCTCCAGCGCCACCCTCAGCATCGGCGGCGTCGCGGCGGGCGCGCCGTCGGCCAGCCCGATGGGCATCGCGTGCATGAAGGCCGCGGCCGGCCCCGTGGTCGCGCTGGCGTAGAAGATGCGCACCGCGTCGCAGAATTGCGCGGCCCGCAGATCCGGCCGGCTGATGGCGACGGCCGCCACTCGCGCCTCGTCCTTGCCGTCCAGGCCGTGCAGCATCGCCAGCGCCAGCACTTCGTCGATCCGCTCCATCGCGCAATCGAACACGATGCCCACCGGCGGCTTGGCTACGGCCGGAAATTGCATGTCAGGCGAGGTCCAGCACGTCCAGGCGTCCCGTCGAGTCGCCGAAGCGCTCCACGTGCACGCCCATGCGGTCCATCATGGCCAGGTACAGGTTGCACATGGGCGTCTCCTTCCGGTACACGATGCGCCGCCCCGTCTTGAAGTGGCTGCCGCCGCGCCCGGCCATCAGCGTCGGCAGATCCTCGTGCAGGTGCCGGTTGCCGTCCGACAGGCCCGCCCCGTAAACGATCATGCAATTGTCCAGCAGCGCGTCGTCGCCTTCCCGGATCGACTTCATCTTCCCGATCCACGCCGCGAACTGGCGCACGTGATATGAGTTGATGCGCGTCACCTTCTCGATCAGGTCCGGCTGGTTGCGGTGGTGCGTCAGCGGATGATGGCCGTCCGGAATGTCGATCTCGCGGTACGGACGCGAGGTGCCTTCGTGCGTCACCAGGAACGTGATCACGCGCGTCAGGTCCGATTGGAAGGCCACCGTCATCATGTCCGTCATCAGCTTGAAATGCTCGGCGAAATCGGCGGGCACGCCGTACGGCTTCTCCATGTGCGGATCGATCTGGGCGTTGTCGCTTTCCGCCTTCTGGATCTGCCGCTCGATCTCCCGGATCGACGAAAGATACTCGTCCAGCTTGCGCCGGTCGGTGGGTCCCAGGCTGGTCTCGAGCTGGCGCGTATCGTCGCTGACGAAATCCAGGATGCTGCGCCGGTACAGGTTCTCGCGCGCCCGGGCCGCCGGTGTCAGCGCCCTGCCGTTGCCGAACAGGCGCTCGAACAGCGCGCGCGGATCCAGCACCGGCGGCAGCGGCTGCGTCTCGCTCTTCCACGCCAGGTTGTTGGTGTACGCGCACGAATAGCCCGAATCGCAGTCGCCGGCCTGGCGCGCGTCTTCCATGCCCAGTTCCAGCGAGGGGAAGCGCGTCTGCTTGCCCGCCTGGCCGGCCACGATCTGGTCGAAGGACACGCCCGCCTTGATATCCGTGACGCTCTTGCGCGGCTGCACGCCGGTCAGGTACGAGGCGCAGCAGCGCCCGTGATCGCCCGCGCCGTCCAGCAGCGCGCGTCCGGTGTTGTGGGTCAGGTTGCCGAATAGCGTGATGTCCTGGCGGAACGCTTCCATCGGTTTCAGAATCCGCGGCAGTTCGGCCAGCTTGCCTTCGTAATCCGGATTCCAGTCCTGCATGATGATGCCGTTCGGCACGTACACGAACGCCATGCGCACCGGCGGCTTCGTAGTGCGCGCCGCGGCCAGCGCGGGGACCATGGCGTCCAGGAACGGCAGCCCCACCGCCGCCCCCATGCCCCGCAGAAACGTCCGCCGGGGTAATGCCTTCCGCGTGAGCATCGTCGCGCCACCTCCTTGGGCGGAACCTCTCCGTCGCCCCGCCCCATTTGGAACGGAACGCTGTGCACAATCTCGAATATCAGCGATTGAAAATGATAGCCGGACCCCGCCAGCCCGCGCACGATGCCGTCCACCGTGCGGCCGTCGTATGGGCGCAGCCCGCGGCCCAGCGCGTAGGTCAGCATCTTCTCCGTCAGGCAGCGCGCGAACTGCGGCAGCGCCGCCGCCAGCAGCGCCCGCATCTGGTCCGGCGTCTGGAACGTCTTCCCGTTCGGCAGCGTCCCGCTCGCGTCCACCGGAAATTTTCCGTCCTGCGTGCGCCATTTTCCGATGCCGTTGTAATTCTCCAGCCCGAAGCCCAGCGGATCCATCTTGTTGTGGCAGGACGAGCACATGGGGTCCGCGCGGTGTTTCTCCATCTGCTGGCGCAGCGACATCAGCGTGCCCACCGCGCTCTCGTCCAGCGCCGGCACGTCCGGCGGCGGGGGCGGAATCTCCGAGCCCAGGATGTTGTTCAGCACATATTTTCCGCGCAGCACCACCGAGGTCCGCGTCGGGTAGCTCGAAACCGTCAGCACGCTGGCCTGGCTCAACAGCCCGCCGCGCTGGCCGCCGGTCAGTTCCACGCGCCGGAAATCCGGCCCCGTCACGCCCGCGATGCCGTAGAATTTCGCCAGCCGCGCGTTCAGGAAGGTGTAGCGCGCGTCGATGAAATCGGAGAGCGGACGGTCTTCGCGCAGCGCGTATTCGAAGAACATGCGCGTCTCCGTCTTCATGGCGTCGCGCAATTCCGGACCCCACTCGGGAAATTTTTCCGGGTCCGGCTTCACCACGTCCAGGTTGCGGATCTCCAGCCACTGGCCGGCGAAGTTGGCGGCGAAGGCCGCCGCGCGCCGGTCCGCCAGCATGCGCTTCACCTGCCCGTCCAGCACCGCCGCTTGGTGCAGTTTGCCCGCCTCGGCCAGCCCCAGCAACTCGTCGTCCGGCATCGAGCTCCACAGGAAATAGCTCAGCCGCGAGGCCAGTTCGACGTCCGCGATGCGATGCACATCTTGCGGATCGGTGGGCCTGGGATCGTGTTCGATGCGGAACAGAAACTGCGGCGTCACCAGCATCGCCTGGATGGCCAGTTGGATGCCCTGCTCCGTGCTGCCGCCGCGGGAGCGCGCCAGCGCCACGAACTTCATCAGCGACGCCGTCTCCGCGGGCGTCACCGGCCGGCGGTACGCGCGGTGCGCCAGCGCGGCCACGATCTTCCCGGCGCAGGCCTGTCCCGTGCGCGGGTCGCAGATCAGGATCTTCTTGCGGCTGGCCCGCTCTACATCCGTCGGAAACGGCCCCTCAAAAACGATCGAGCTCAGAAACTTGTTCTTCTTGCTGTTGTAGGCGTCCTTCTCGGTTAAGGTCTTCACGAAATCGTCGCCCGTGAAACCCGCGCGGAACACGTGGTCCCCCGAGGGCAGGTACAGGCGCGCTTCGCTCTCCGAATAAGGATCGAAGTACACCAGCTTCGAAGGCTTGGTCTCCACCGGCAGCGTCTTCAGCAGCGCGCCATCCATCCAGAACGCCAGCGTGACCGGCTTGGCGTCGGCCGCGCGCTGCCCGGGCATCCCGAACCGCACCACGTAGTCGCCGTCCCATTCCACCCGGTGCGATACCTCGATGGTGCTCGGGTCCAGCCGCCGTATGCTCTTGGTCTTCGCGTCGTACACCGCTTCCAGCGGCTTCTTGGGCAGCGGATCCGCGCCCATGGCCCGCGACGCGATGGTCTCCGCCGCGTCCAGGTACTTCTCCATCAGCACCGGCGAGATGGTCAGCACGTCGGCGATGTTGTCGAAACCGTAGCCGGAATCGTCCGTCGGGAAATCCTTCTCCGCCTGGAAGTCCACCGCCAGCAGGTCGCGGATGGTGTTCGAGTACTCGCTGCGGTTCAGGCGCCGCGCCGTCACGTGTCCCGGATCCGGCCTGCTGTCGCGGTCGGCTCTTTCAAAGGCGCCTTCCACGTAGTGGATCAGCGCCTGCATCTGCGCTTCGGGCGGCCGCGGAATCCCCTTGGGCGGCATCTCCCCCGCGCGCAGCTTCCCCAGGATCGCTTCCCATCCGTCGCGATATGTGCTCACCGACCCGGGCGTCAGAAACGCCTTGATATTCAGGCCGCCGGACGACAGCTTGTCGTTATGGCAAAGCGCGCAGGTATTCGAAAGCACCGGCTTCACCGCCGAGTCGAAATCGGCGGGCGGAGCGTCGGCCGCCCACAAGGCCCCTGCCAATGGCACAACGGCGGCGATGATCCAGGAATTGAAATGCACGGCATCCGGCTCCAAGCGGCTGTATTGTTCTATAATACATCCCCAAGTGGGGCTGTCTATGGGTTCCCTGTTTTCGCGCCGGCTTTTTCTTTCGGGCGCGGCGCTCGGGTTCGCCGCGCGCCGTCTTCGGGCCCAGCCGGATCCCGCGCGCTTCAGCCTGACCGCGCTGCTCGACGGCACTGCCATGGCGCGCATCCCGGCGGGCGAATTCCAAATGGGATCGGCGGCCGGCGAGCCCGACGAGGCTCCCGTGCACCGCGTCCGCATCAGCCGCGATTTCGAGATCGGCAGGTTCGAGGTCACCCAGGCGCAGTGGGAGGCCGTCATGCTCGACCCCCACGCCCAACCCGGCGCCAGGCGCACTACCCCGGAGGGCGCCGCCGTCGGCAGCCATCCCAGCCGCTTCCAGGGCCCGGCGTTGCCCGTGGAGAGCGTCTCCTGGGACGACATCCAGGTGTTCCTGGCGCGCCTCAACGCCCGCGGCCGCGGCCACTCCTGGCGCCTGCCCACCGAAGCGGAGTGGGAATACGCCTGCCGCGCCGGCGCCGCCAATCTCGCCGCCACGGCCTGGAGTAAAGAGAATTCCGAGGGCCGTACCCACACCGTGGGCGGCCGCGAGCCCAACCCGCGCGGCATCTACGACACCCTGGGAAACGTCGCCGAGTGGGTCCAGGACTGGTACGGCCGCGATTACTACGCGGAAAGTCCGGCCGCCGATCCTCCCGGGCCGTACTCCGGCTCCTATCGCGTCTTCCGTGGCGGCTCCTGGCTGGATCCCGCTGGGCGATGCAGCGCCACGGCCCGCGGCTTCGAATTCCCCGTCAGCCGCATGAACAACGTCGGCTTCCGGGTGGTGCGCACTTCTTAACCGCCGCCGTGCTATAGAAACGGACATGACCATCGACCTGAACTGCGACATGGGCGAACTGGCCGGCGGAACCCTGGAAGAAGCCCTGGCGCCGTTCATCACCTCGGCCAACGTTGCCTGCGGTGGCCACGCCGGCGACGCCGCCAGCATGCGCGGCGCCGTGGACTTGGCCCGCCGTCACGGCCTGGCCGTTGGCGCCCATCCCTCCTATCCCGACCGCGCTAACTTCGGACGCGCGGCGCTGGCGATGCCGGCGGAGGCCATCGCCGCCGCCGTGCGCGGCCAGATCGCCGCTCTGGCCGCCATCGCCGGTGGTCTGACCCACGTGAAGCCCCACGGCGCGCTCTATAACGCCGCCGCCCGCGATCCGGCCATCGCCCGCGCCATCGGCCAGGGCGCCGGCGGCTTCGCGCCGCACCTGGTGCTGGTGGGCCTGGCCGGTTCCGCGATGCTCGAAGTGTGGCGCGCCATGGGCTTTGCCACCGCGGCCGAGGGCTTCGCGGACCGCCGCTACGAGCCCGGCGGCGCCCTGCGCTCGCGCCAATTCGCCGATGCCCTGATTACGGATGCGGACGAGGCCGCGGACCAGGCGCTGCGTCTGGCCGGCCAAGGCCGCGTCCAGACCATCTGCATCCACAGCGATACGCCCGGCGCTCCGGACATCGCCGCCGCCGTCTCGCGGGCCTTGCAACAGGCCGGCTGGACCCCGCGCGCCCTACGCGGTGCGCCTGGCGGCCATTAAGTTACACTGCTGGATAGATGCTGCCCAATAAAGAGGCCTGGAAAGCCGGTATGGTAAAACGCCTGGTGATGGGCGTGGCCCTGGCCGGCATCGCCACGGGCGCGGCCGCCTGGCTCGCCCACGCGCCCCGCATCGCGGACCTGGCCTGGGCCTGCTCCACGGCCGCCGCCCTGATTCCCCTCACCTACAGCGTGGCGCGCGCGCTGCTGGCCGGGCGCGCGGGCGTCGATATCATCGCCCTGCTGGCCATGGGCGGTGCGCTGGCGCTCCACCAGTACCTGGCGGGCGCGGTCATCGCCCTGATGCTGGCCGGCGGCCAGGCCCTCGAGGAGTTCGCCGCCGCCATGGCCCGGCGCGAGCTGTCCGCCCTGGTGGCGCGCAGCCCCCGCGTGGCCCATCGCTACCAGGACGGCACGCTGATCTCGTGCGGCGTCGACGAAGTGCGCCCCGGCGACGAGCTGATGGTCAAGCCCGGCGAAATTCTGCCCGTCGACGGCGTGGTCGCCGACCCGGCCGCCACCCTGGACGAAGCCGCCCTCACCGGCGAGGCCCGGCCCGTCGAGCGCCGCCGCGGCGAACCGGTATCGAGCGGCACGCTCAACGCCGGGACGGCCCCGTTCCGCATGCGCGCCACCGCCGCCGCCGCCGAAAGCGCCTACGCCGGCATCATCCGCCTGGTCCGCCAGGCGCAGGCCTCCAAAGCCCCGCTCGAGCGGCTGGCCGACCGTTACGCGGCCATGTTCCTGCCCTTTACCCTGGCCGTGGCGGCCGCCGCCTGGTGGCTCTCCGGCAACCCTACCCGGGCCTTGGCCGTGCTGGTGGTAGCCACGCCCTGCCCCCTCATCCTGGCCGCCCCCGTGGCCATGGTCTCCGGCATCTCGCGCGCCGCCCGCCGGGGAATTATCGTCAAGGGCGGCGGCGCCCTCGAGACCCTGGCGCGCGGCGACATCCTGTTCCTGGATAAGACCGGCACCGTCACCGAAGGCGCGCCCGTGCTCACCCACATCGAAGTCTTCGACCGCTACGACGCCGACGATTTGCTGCAACTGGCCGCTTCCCTGGACATGGTTTCGCCGCACGTGCTGGCCCGCCCCATCATCCAGGCCGCCAACGAACGCGGCCTCAACCTGGTCTTTCCCGAGGAGGTCTCCGAGGAATTGGGCGCCGGTATCCGGGGACGGGTGAACGGGCGCATGGTGGCGCTGGGCAAGAGTGACTGGATTCTGGACGGCCGGCCGGCCCCGGACCGCATGCGCCGGCTGCGGCGCCGCTCGCTGCTGGAGGGCAGCTCCAGCGTGTTCGTGTCCGTGGATGGCGCGCCCGCCGGCGCCCTCATGCTCGAGGATCCCCTGCGCCCGGATGCCCCGCTGACGCTGCGCGCCCTGCGGCGCGTCGGCTTCCGCAGGATCGTGATGCTCACCGGCGATCACCCCGACGTGGCCCAGGTCGTCGGCGCGGTGCTCGGAGTGGACGAAGTGCTGGCCGGGCGCCGCCCCGCCGAAAAGGTCGAGGCGGTGCGGGCCGCGCACGGCCAGGGTGTCACCGTGATGGTCGGCGACGGCATCAACGACGCTCCCGCTTTGGCCGCCGCGCACGTCGGCGTGGCCATGGGAGCGCGCGGCGCCACCGCCTCCTCGGAGGCCGCCGACATCGTCCTCATCGTGGACCGCCTGGATCGCCTCATCGAGGCCGTGCGCATCGCCCGCCGCTCGCGCGCCATCGCCATCCAAAGCATTCTGGCGGGCATGGCCCTGTCCGCGGCCGGCATGGCGCTGGCGGCTGCCGGCATGCTGCCGCCGGTGGCCGGCGCCGTGGCCCAGGAGGTCATCGACGTGGTGGTCATCCTCAACGCCCTGCGCGCCCTGGCCGGCGGCCGCTCCCGGCGTCCCCACAACGCGGCCCACGCCGAGCTGGGCCAGCAGTTCCGCGCCCAACACAAGGAGCTGTCGCACGGCGTGCGCCGTATCCGCCAGGTGGCCGACCTGCTGGAGAGCCTGCCGCCCGCCGGCGCCCGCGGCGAACTCGACCGCCTCTACCGTTTCCTCACCGATGACCTGCTGCCCCATGAACAGGCCGAGGATGCCGCCGTGTACCCCGTGGTCGCGCGCCTCATCGGCGGACAGGACCCCACCGCCACCATGAGCCGTGCCCACATGGAGATCGCCCACCTGGTCCGCGTCCTCGGCCGCACCCTGCAGGATCTGCCGCCGGAAGGACCCGCCCCCGAGGACGTGCGCGAGCTGCGCGGCATCCTCTACGGGCTGAGCGCCATCCTGCGCCTGCACTTCGCCCAGGAGGAGGAATCCTACCTGGCGCTGATCGATGAAGGCCGGCCGCCGCGCGCCGCGGTGTGAAGCGCCGCCAGCCACCCGGCGCCCGCCGGAATCGCCTCGATCAGCCGCCGCGTGTACGGATGCTCCGGCGACCGGAACACCCGATCCACGCTCCCGAATTCCACGATCTCGCCCTCCCGCAGTATGGCCGTCCGGCGGCACAGCGAGGCGATCGAGAGCAGGTCGTGCGAGATATACAGGATGGCCATCGAAAGTTCCCGGTTCAGCCGCGCGAACAGCCGCAGGATCTCCGACTGGGTGATGGCGTCCAGCGCGCTGGTGGCCTCGTCGGCGATCAGCAGCGCGGGGCGGTGCAGTATGGCCATGGCGATCAGCACCCGCTGCGCCTGCCCCACGCTCAGCTCGCCCGGATAGCGGCGCAGGAAAGCGCGGTCCGCGGCCAGGCTGACGGCCTCCAGCGTCTCCAGGATGCGGACCTCGCGCGGCCCGCGCGGCGAGTGCTGGTGCGCCTCCCACGCCTCCGCCAGTTGTGTGCCCAGGCGCAGGGCCGGGTTCAGCGACGACACCGGATTCTGTAGCACCAGCGCGATCTCGCGGCCGCGGATGTCCCGCATGGCGCGTTCCGGGCAGCCCAGCAGGTCCCTGCCGCGAAACAGGATCTGGCCGCGCGCCTCGCCCCCCTTCAGCTCCAGCAGCCGCATGATCGCCAGCGCGATGGTGCTCTTGCCCGAGCCGCTCTCGCCCGCCAGCCCCACCATCTCGCCGGCCTCTATCTGGAAGGCCGCCTCGCGCAGCACCCCCGCGCGGCCGCGATAACCCGCCGAGATACGCGCGGATAGCAGCGGCGCGGGGCCGCGCGGATAGCTGGATGGAAACACCATCTCCACCATGCCGCGCGCCCGCTCCCTCCGCAAGTTACATTTCGTTAAACCCGGCCCGGCGCGGCGCCGAAGTTATCTATAGTTAGCGCGCGCCCGTTGACTTTCGTCGTATCTCATGGCGAAAGTTACTACCCCAACCCATAACCTTCCAGACTATCTTGGTACGGGAAGTACTGGCCACACTGAGAATTCATTTGAATATAGGCCATCTGGAGCGTATGTTACTGGGTATGGCAATGCCCGCCAAGGTCCGCGCGATGAGTGCCGTGAGTGCCGGCCGGTTCAATTTGCATCGCGCCGCGGCGCCGGACGCGCTGGGCCTGCGGGAAGAGGTCCGGGCGGCGCAGGCCCGCGACCAGGGCAACTTCGTCCATGGAGCGGTCGTCAAAAGCGCGCCCATGCAGGCCTTGTTCCGCCTGGTCGACAAGATCGCCCGCACCAACGCCGCCGTCCTCATCACCGGCGAAAGCGGATCGGGAAAGGAAGTTGTCGCGCGCGCCGTGCACAACTTCTCCCTGCGCTGCGAGCGCCCCTGGGTGGACCTCAATTGCGGAGCGCTGCCGGACCACCTGGTGGAGAGCGAACTGTTCGGCTACGAAAAGGGCGCGTTCAGCGGCGCGGATGGCCAGAAGCCCGGCATGTTCGAACTGGCCGGCGGCGGCACCCTCTTCCTGGACGAAATCGGGGAGCTGGACGCCAGGATGCAAGTCAAGTTACTCCGCGTGCTGGACGGCGTGCCGTACTACAGGCTCGGGGGTACCCGTAAAGTGGCCGTGGACGCGCGCATCGTGGCGGCTACCAACAAGAACCTCGAGGCGGCCGTCGAGGCCGGCGCTTTCCGCGGAGACTTGTTCCACCGCCTCAATCAGGTGAGCATCCACGTGCCGCCCCTGCGCGAACGCCTGGAAGACATCGCCCCCCTGGCCTATTTCTTCCTGCACGAGGTGGACCCGCGCCTGGATCTGGCCGAGGACGCCCTCGCCGCGCTCGAAGCGCACGCCTGGCCCGGCAACGTGCGCGAACTGCGCAACGCCATCACCCGCGCCGCCGTGCTTGCCGACGGCTGGCAAATCCGCGCGGCCGGCCTCAGCCTGAAACCCTGCCCCCCCAAGCCCGCCGCCGAACCCGCCCTGAAGCGCCAGTTGGGCGGCCTCGAGGAGCAGGTGATCCGCGAAGCGCTCGAAAAATCGGGCGGCCGGCAGGACCTGGCTGCCGGATTGCTGGGTATCTCCCGCCGCACGCTGCTGCGCCGGTTGAAAGAATATAAGACACGGTCCGGCCCCGTGGCCCCGCCGCTGCCGGTGTTATCCCTATGAACGCCAGGGCCAAATTGTACGTGGCTGTGGTGATCCTGGCCGGTCTCACCGTCACCGCCGAAGGCTTGTGCCACTGGCAATCCAGCGGCCTGCCGCGCTTCTGCTTCTACTTCACCCTGGCGCTCCTGGCCGGCGGGCTGAAGGTCAATCTGCCGGGCATCCGCGGCACCATGTCGGCCTGCTTCCTGTTCGTCTTCATCGGCATCGCCGACCTGAGCGCCTCCGAAACCCTGCTCATCGGCTGCGCCGGCTCGCTGGTGCAATGCCTGTGGAAGTCCCGCCAGCGGCCCAAGGCCTTCCAGGTGGTCTTCAGCTTGGCCAATACCGGGATCGCCATCACCCTGGCCTACCGCCTTTACCACTGGCCCGCGCTGCTGCGCTTCGATCACATCGGCCCGCTCCTGCTCATGGCCACCGGCCTGGCCTATTATGGCCTGAATACCGGGCCGGTCGCAGAAGCCATTTCCCTGTCCGAAGGCAAGCCTTTCGCCGAGACCTGGCATCACTGCTACTTCTGGTCGTTCCCGTTCTACCTGGTGGGCGCGTCCATCGCCTGGATCATCAGCATCTTTACGCGCCAGATGCACTGGCAGGGTTCGCTGGTGCTGCTGCCGATCGTCTTCCTGATCTACCGTTCCTATCAGCTTTACCTGGCCCGCCTGGAGGCCGAGAAGCGCCACGTGGAATCCATCGCCGGGTTGCACATGCGCACCATCGAGGCCCTCGCGCTGGCCATCGAAGCCAAGGACCACACCACCCGCGAGCACCTGCGGCGCGTGGGCGTCTACGCCCTGGAGGCCGGCAAGCAGTTGGGACTGTCCGCGCAGGGTCTGGAGGCCCTCAAGGCCGCCGCGCTGCTGCACGACATCGGCAAGCTGGCCGTGCCCGAGCACATCATTTCCAAGCCCGGCCGCCTCACCCCGGAGGAATTCGAGAAGATGAAGATCCACCCCATCGTGGGCGCCGAGATCATCGAGCGCGTGGCGTTTCCATACCCGGTGGCGCCCATCGTGCGGGCCCACCACGAGAATTGGGACGGCACAGGCTACCCGTATGGCCTGCGCGGCGAGGAGATCCCCCTTGGGGCGCGCATCCTGTCGGCGGTCGACTGCCTGGATGCCCTGGCGTCGGACCGCCAGTACCGCCGCGCCCTGGCCCTGGAAGAGGCCATGAACCAGGTGGCGGCGCAGGCTGGCGCGAAGTTCGACCCGCGCGTGATCGCCGTCTTGAAGCGCCACTATGTCGAGTGGGAGCGCCAGGCGCAGGCGGCCCGCGAGTCCACCGCCAAGCTGTCCACCAGCCTTAAGGTCGCCCGGGGCGCGCAGCCGGCCGCCGGCTTTCAGGGCGCCGCCCCGCAGAGCGCGGGCAACCAGTACGACTTCCTCTGTTCCATCGCGGCCGCCCGCCAGGAGGTGCAGTTGCTCTTCGAGTTGGTGCAGGATCTGGGCAACTCCCTGAGCCTGGACGAAACCCTCTCGGTGGTGGCGGCGCGCCTGAAACACATCGTGCCCTACGACGCCATCGCCATCTATATGCGGCTGGACCGCAAGCTGGTGCCGCGCTATGTCAACGGCGAGGATTTCCGGCTGTTCTCCTCGCTGGAGATTCCCGTGGGAGAAGGCCTCTCCGGGTGGGTCGCCGAGAACCGCAAGCCGGTCCTCAACGGCAACCCCTCCGTCGAACCCGGCTACCTGGCGGACCCCGCCAAGTTCAGCACCCTGCGCTCGGCGCTGGCGGTGCCCCTGGAGGGATTGAACGGGGCCATCGGCGTGATGACCCTTTACCGCGCCGGCAAAGACGCCTTCTCGCGCGATCACCTCCGCATCCTCCTGGCCATCAGCGGCAAGGTCTCCCTCGCGGTGGAGAACGCCCTGATCTTCCGGCAGGTGGAGGACTCGGCCACCACCGACTATCTCTCCGGACTGCCCAACGCCCGCTCGCTGTTCCTGCGGCTGGACAGCGAGGTGGCCCGCTGCAAACGCAGCCAGGAACCCCTCTGCGTGGTGGTTTGCGACCTGGACGGATTCAAGCAGATCAACGACCGCTTCGGCCACCTGGAAGGCAACAAGGTGCTGCGCCTGGTGGCGGAGGCGCTGCGCAGCCGCTGCCGCGAGTACGACTACGTGGCCCGCATGGGCGGCGACGAGTTTGTGCTGCTGCTGCCGGGCAGCGACCGCCGCGCCGTGCAGAACCGCATCGCCGAAATCCGCCAGATCGCCATCGAAACCGGGATCGCCGGCGGCGGCCTTTCCTTGAGCCTGGGCGAGGCCTACTTCCCCGAGGACGGCTGCGACGCCGAAGAGCTCCTGGCGGAAGCGGACCGGCGCATGTACAAATCCAAGCAACTCCGCAAAAAGTACCGCATCGCCCTGTATCCGCGGCCCGCGGTGGAAATCGCGGCCACGGCATGAGCGCCTTAAGGCGGCCATGGGTGCTGCTGGCGCTGTGCGCCGCGGTCTTGCCGGCGCGCGCCCAATCGGGCGGCGAGCTGCGCTTCTGTCTGCAGGGCGAGCCCAAGACCTTCAACCCGCTGCTGGTCGAAGACGATCCCTCCGAGGTGGTCCGCTACCTGACCGGCGGCGTGCTGATCCGGGTCAACCGGTCCACCGAGGAGCTGGAACCGGAGCTGGCCACCTCCTGGAAAATCGACCGCGGCGGGAAGCGCATTGCCTTCCGCATCCGGCAGGGAGTGAGCTTCTCCGACGGGACGCCCTTCACCGCCGCGGACGCCGCGGAGACCCTGCGCATGGCCATGGACCCCAAGCTGCATGCCCCGGTGGGTGACGCCTTCCGCGCGGGACCGGGCGCTCCGGCCATCTCCACGCCCTCGCCCGCCGAGTTGGTGATCGCCTTCCCGGCTGCGCTCTCGGGCATGGAGCGCCTCTTCGACCAGGTCGCCATCATGTCGTCGCGGTCGCCCCAAAAAGAGGCGGCGGTGCTGGGGCCGTTCTACGTCGCGCGCTACCAGGCCGGCTCCGACGTTTGGCTGAAGCGCAATCCGCACTACTGGAAGCGCGACGCGCAAGGCCGCGCCCTGCCGTACCTGGATTCCATCCGCCTCACCATCCAGCAGAACCGCGCCATGGAGATGATGCGCTTCGCCCGCGGCGAGTTGGACCTCATCAACAGCCTGGCGCCGGATAACTTCGCCAAGCTCGCCGCCGGGATGCCGCAAGCGGTCAGCGACATCGGCCCGTCCCTCGAAGCCGAGCTGTTGTGGTTCAACCAGGCGCCGGGCGCGCCCCTGCCCGAGTATAAGAAGGCCTGGTTCCGGTCGGCGGCCTTCCGCCGCGCGCTGCTGCGGGCCGTCAACCGCGACGACCTCTGCCGCGTGGTCTACCACGGACACGCCACGCCGGCCGTGGGACCCGTCTCCCCCGCCAACCGCTATTGGCACAACGCCGCGCTGAAGCCCATGCCGTTCGATCGCGGGGCCGCGCTGCGCGAACTCGCCGGCGGCGGATTCGAGTTGCGCGGCGGCCTCCTGCGCGACCGCCAGGGGCACGCCGTGGAGTTCTCCGTGGTCACCAACGCCGGCAACCCGGCGCGCGAGAAGATGGCGGCCATGATCCAGCAGGACTGGGGCGCCATCGGCATCCGGCTCAACATCGTCACCCTGGACTTCGCCTCCCTGATCGAACGCTTGACCAAAACCTTCGCCTACGAAGCCTGCCTGCTGGGGACGGCCAACGTCGACCTGGACCCCAACCTCCAAATGAACGTCTGGCTGAGCTCGGCCAGCAACCATCAATGGAACCCTGAGCAGAAGACCCCCGCCACGCCGTGGGAGGCGGAGATCGACCGGCTCATGCGCGCGCAGGCTTCGGAACCGGACCCCGCCCGGCGCAAGCGCGAGTTCGACCGGGTGCAGCAGATCGTCTGGGAGCAGGCCCCCTTCCTCTACCTGCTGAACAAGAACACCCTGATCGCGGTATCGCCCTCGCTGCGCAACGTCAAGGCCGCGCCCATCCGGCCCTATACCTACTGGAACGTCGAGAGGCTGTCGCTGGCGCCGCGCCTGGCCGCCAGCCGGCCCTGACTACTTCCCAGCTTTCCCCGCGCTTTCCACCACGCTGCGCGCCAGGTAGTTCACCACCGTGGCATCGTTGCGCGCGACCTCGTAATAAGCGGTGCGCAGCAACTGGTCCTTGCGGTTCAGAAGGGTTTCGCGAATGCTCTGCTGCACCCGCGGGTCGTTCAATTCGCGCTGCCCGGCCGACTCCTTCGAGATGATCTTGAAAATGCGGTAGCCTTCCTGAGTCTTGATGATGGGGCTGATGGCGCCGGGTGACAGGGCCATCACCATCTTGCGCAGCTCGACGTTGGCCTTCTGCAGGGCCGACTCGGGAATGAAGCCCAGGTCGCCGCCGTTGGGAGCCGAGTTGGGGTCTTCGGAATAGTTGTGGGCCACCAGACCGAAGTCCTCGCCGCGCTGCAGCCGCTCCTGGATCTCGCGGATCTTGCGCGACGCTTCGGCGTCGTTCTGCGCCTTGCTGTTCTGCAGGTTCCCGGTGCTGGGCTCCGGATTGGGCGTCACCAGGATCTGGGCCATGTGCACGCGCGGCTCGGCCAGGTTGAAGCTGGCCTTATTGGCATTGTAGAAGGCGGTCACGTCCGCATCGGTGATCACGATGTGGGACGTGATCTCCTTGTTGATGAGTTTCTGGATGCTGAGCTCGCGGCGGATTTTGGACTTCAGGTCGTCCAGGGTCATCTTGCTGTCGCGAAGCTGCTGCTCGAACTGCTCCTTGGTCCAGGGGGCCTTCAATTCGGTGAGCTTCGTTTCGACGTCGGCGTCGCCGGCCAGCAGGCCTTCCTTTTCGGCGCGCTGGAGCATGATTTCGCTGTCGATCAGGTTGCGCAGCAGTTCCAGCCGCTGGGCCATGGTCTGCTCCTCGGACTGGCCCGGGGCGGCGAGCTGCGACTGCTGGTAAGTCCGGTCCAGCTCCGCGAAGCTGACCGGGCGGTTGTTGACCGTGGCCGCCACGCCGGCGGGTGGCGTATGGCGGCAGGCCTGCGCCAGCAGCACCAGCAGCGCGAGAGCCGGGACCGCGGCCGGCGCCGGCCTGCGCCTCAAGGGACCATGCATGAGAGTCTCCATTGTATCCGGCTACAATGGCCAGCGGGAGAACATCGGCATGAGAGTCGGCATGATCGGGACCGGGGCCATCTCGCACAAGCACGCGCAGGCCTACCGCAACATCGGCTATGAGCTGACGGTCTGCACGGACATCAACGCGGAAGCCGGGCGGCGCTTCGCCGGCCAGCACGGCGCCGCCTTCGTGGCCACCTACCAAGAGGTCTGCCGCCACCCCAACGTGGACTACGTGGACGTGTGTACCTTTCCGGACTTCCGCATGCAGGCGCTGGAGATCTGCGCCGCCGCCGGCAAGCACATCCAGGTGCAGAAGCCCATCGCCACCAACCTGGAGACCGCGCGCGCCATGGTGGAGACGGCGCGGCGGGCGGGCATTCGGCTCGGCGTGGTCAGCCAGCACCGCTTCGACGATGCCAGCCGGTTTCTGCGGCGGGCCATCGCCGGCGGCAGGCTGGGCCGCCTGCTGGAGTGCGACTGCTACGTGAAGTGGTACCGCCCGCCGGAATACTACGCGCGCCCCATCAAGGGGAGTTGGCGGACCGAAGGCGGCGGCGCGCTCATCAACCAGGCCATCCACCAGGTGGACCTGCTGCGTTGGCTGGCCGGTCCGCTGCGCGAGGTGTACGCCGTGTGGCAGCTCGGCGGCCTGCACCGCATCGAATCCGAAGACGTGGTCAACGCCGTGGTCAGCTACGCTTCGGGAGCCACCGGTGTGATCCAGGCGGCCACCGCCTTCTGGCCCGGCTACACCGAGCGCACCGAGTTTCACGGCGCCAAGGGCACGGCCATCATTTCCGGCGATAAGCTGACCACCTGGGACGTGCGCGACGACGTGGGCGAAGCGCCGCCGCTGGCGCGCGAGGTGGCCTCGGGTTCGTCCGATCCCATGGCCATCGCGCTGGAACCGTTCGAGCGCCAGTTCCTGGATTTCGGAGCGGCCATCCGCGACGGCCGTGCCCCGCTGGTCTCGGGCGAGGAAGGCTGCCAGGCGCTGGAGATCGTGGACGCGGTGTACCGCTCCTGCCGGACGGGCGCGAAGGTCACCCTGTAGGATCGGCGGGCCGCCGGACCGGTTACGCTGTCTTCAACTGGCGGGTTCTGCCGGCCAGCCCGGCCAGAAAGGGAAGACGCTTCCAGGCCGAAGGCGGTTGTTCCACGCCGGCCAGGGAAGCGGCCAGGCGGGCCATGTGCGGGCGGATGCCGTTGCGGGCATCCAGCAGCCCGGCGCTGGCTTCCGGCACGATCAGCGAACCGGGGATCCCGAGCATCTTGGACACCTCGCGCGCGGCCACGCAATCCAGCTTGGGAACGCCGTTGACCACCAGAGTCACGCGGCGTGACTCGAAGCCCATCTCGGCCAGGCGCTGCACCACGCGCCGCGTATCCCGGACGGCGGCCACATCGAAGGCGGTGACCAGCAGCAGGTCGGTTAGATCCGAGAGCAGGCCCGCGGTGAAGGGGCTGAGGCGGCCCAGATCCAGCACCACCCAGGGATAAATGGTGCGCAGGAAACGGAGCACGTAGCGGGTGCGGCCCGCGCGGAGTTGCTCTGCCGAACAGACCGGCGCCGCCAGTGGCAGGACCTCGAGTTCCTCGGGCCCGTCGCCGACCACCTTTTCCCAGAAGCTGGGATCCAGGCGCAGCAGGTCGTCGGCGGCGTCCAGGATGGTATAGGTGGATTTGGCCTGGGTGAAGAAGCCCACCGCGCCGCCGCTCATATCCAGGTCGGCCAGCAGTACGCGCCGGCCGCAGAGGCGCTTCAGCTCGAGACCCGCATGGCAGGCGATGGTGGTGGTGCCGGCGCCGCCCTTGGCGCCGAGGCAGCCGACCACCCGGCCCGGGGGAGCGGGGGTTTCGGCGCCGGCCGTGGCGCGGCTTTGATGGCGCACGATGGCGCAGCGCAGGCTGCGATACAGAAGCTCGGGTTCCAGCCGGCTCTTCACCAGGTAATCCTGCGCCCCGATGTGCACCGCGCGCAAAGCCAGTGCTTCGCTGTCGCGCGAGCTCAGGATCACCAGGGGCACGCCCGGCGCGTGCATGCGCAACGCCTCCACGGCGTCCAGGCCGTGGCTCTCGGGAAGGCCGGCGTCGATCAGCACGATGTCGAAGCCGCCCTTGGCCAGCCGGTCGAGGCCGGGTAACAGGGCCTCCACGCATTGCAGATCGAAGCATGCGCCCTGGGCCTGGGACAGCAATTTGCGCAGGTGGCCGGCGTAGTCCGGATCGTTTTCAATCAGCAGGATCTTCAAGCCAGGTTCGGGCATGCGGGAATCAAACTCCTCCGTAATGAAAGGCCGCTCTTCCGGCCGCCTTTCGAAAGTGGCGGGGAGCACGCGGCGGGCCATTCCCCGCGCGGACCGGTTCCGTTGTGTCACGTGGGATTGGGAGCGCGGCGCGCCGCGGCGCCGCCAAGATCGTGACGCCGGCACGCCAGGAATGTGGCGCGCCTCAAGAGCGTTCCGTTTTGCGCGAGTTCCTCAGGAGCGCGGCAGCGCCTGTTCCAGATCCTCGATGATATCCTCGACCGCCTCGATGCCCACCGACAGGCGCACCAGGTTGTCGCGGATACCCATGCGCTCACGGTGCCGCGGGGCTACATCGCGATGAGAGCTCATCATGGGATAGAGCATCATGCTGTGCACGTCGCCGAGCGAGGTGGCGCGCACGATCATGCGCAGCGCGTTCATGAAGCGGAAGACCTCGCCGCGTCCGGCGCCCTTCAATTCAAACGAGACCATGGCGCCGTACATGCCGGCCGGCAGCAGGCGGCGGATCTCGGCGGCGTCGGGATGGGCCGGGTCCGCCGGGAAATAGACGCGTTCCACGGCGGGGTGCGCGGCCAGCCAGGAGGCCACCTTGCAGGCGTTGGCGCACTGCCGTTCCATGCGCAAGGGGAGCGTCTTGATGCCGCGCATGGTGAGGAAACTTTCGAAGGGTCCGAGCAGGGGGCCCACGGCGCGCGCCAGGCCGCGCAACGTATCGTAATGGGCCTCGTCGGAGACTACCATGCCGCCCAGCACGTCGCCGTGGCCGGCCAGGTACTTGGTAGCGCTGTGCACGGCGAAATTCGCGCCCAGCTCCAGCGGGCGCATCAGCACGGGGGTGGCGAAGGTGTTGTCCACCACCACGGCGGCGCCGGCGGCGCGCGCGATTTCGGCCAGGCGGTCCACCGGCGCCACGCGCAGCAGCGGATTGGAAATGGTCTCCAGCAGGACGCAGCCGGGCTTGGCCTCCCCGATCGCCTGGCGGAAGGCCGGCTCGTCGCCAACGTCCACGAAGCGCGCCGCGATGCCGGCGGGTTCCAGGACACTCATGAGCAGGTTGACCGTGGCGCCGTAAAGGGCGTGGGCGGCCAGCACCGATTTGCGGCGGTCGGCCAGCGCGGTCAGCAGGGCCATGTGCACGGCGGCCATGCCGGAGCCGCAGGCCAGCGCGCCGTGGCCGCCTTCCAGCGCGGCGGCCAGCTCCTCCAGGGCCGCGTTGGTGGGGTTATTGTAGCGCGCGTAGCAATAACCCGGCTCTTCGTGGCCGAAGACCCGGTCTAACTCCTCCATACTCTCGTAGAAGTAACTGGAGGCGGTATAGATAGGCGTGGCGGCGGGCACGTGCGCGCCGGCCCGCTTGCGGTCGCCCGCGTGCACGGCCTTGGTTTGTATCTTCACGAGGATTTCCTTTTCCAGCGGGTGCCGGACTTAGTATCTTCCAGGATGATATCCTGCTCGAGTAATTCCCGGCGGATCTGGTCGGCCAGCGCGAAGTCGCGCGCCTTCTTGGCGCCGTTGCGCGCGCGGATGCGCTCCTCGATGGCGGCGTCCGCCGGACGGTCCCCGGCGGCGGCGCTCTCCAGCACGTCGAACACGCCATCGAAGCGGGCCAGGAAATCGAGGGCGGCCGCGCCGTTGCCGGCGCGCATCCCGCCCGCGTCCATGGCGGTGTTGACGTCGCGCACGTACTCGAACACGGCGGCCAGCGCTTCGGCCGTGTTCAGGTCGTCGTCCATGGCGGCGGTGAAGCGGGCCTGGGCGTCGGCGGTGCGCTCGGCCAGGGACTGGTTCAGCCCCTCGGGGAAGCCGCCGGCCGCGATGCGCAGCTTGAAATTGCGCAGGCGCTCGATGGCCGTCCTCGCCGATTGCAGGCCGTCGAAGGTGAAGTTCAGCGTCTTGCGGTAGGGCGCCGACGCCAGCAGGTAGCGCACGGCCTCCGGCGCATAGCCGCGGCCGACTATGTCGCGCAGGGTGAAGTAATTGCCCAGTGACTTGGACATCTTCTGCCCTTCCACCATCAGAAACTCCGCGTGCAGCCAGAAGCGGGCGAAGGGCTTGCCGGTGAGCGACTCGGACTGGGCGATCTCGTTTTCGTGGTGGGGGAAGATCAGGTCCACGCCGCCGGCGTGCAGGTCGAGGGTCTCGCCCAGGTACTCTATGGCCATCGCGGAGCACTCGATGTGCCAGCCCGGGCGCCCGCGGCCGATCTTCTCGTCCCAGAAGAATTCGCCTTCCTTGGGGGCTTTCCAGAGGGCGAAATCGCGCGCGTCGGCCTTCTCGTACTCGTCCACATCCACGCGCGCGCCGGCGCGGATGCCGCTGAAATCGTTGTGCGACAGCTTGCCGTATTCCGGGAAGGTCGCAATGCGGAAGTAGATCGAGCCGTCGCTTTCGTAGGTGTGGCCGGCCGCCGACAGGCGCGCGATGGCGTCGGCCATTTCGTGTATGTGGGCCGTGGCGGGCGCCACGTGCTCGGGCGTTTCCAGCCGCAGCAGCCGGCAGTCGTCGCGGAAGGCCTGCTTGTAGTGGGCGGTGTAGTCGTCCAGGGACTGGTGGCGCGCGACCGCGTTGCGGATGATCTTGTCGTCCACGTCGGTGATGTTCATGACGTGGTCCAGGCCGAAGCCGCTGGCGCGCAGCCAGCGCCGCAGGATATCCACGAAGGTAAAGGTGCGGAAGTTGCCGATATGCGCGTAGTCGTAGACGGTGGGGCCGCAGGTGTACATGCGCACGGTGTTGTCGCGGGCGGGCGCGAACGGGGTGGTCTGTTGGGAGAGCGTGTTGTAGAAGCGCAGGGCCATAGGACAGGGGGAATACTTATCGTAACAGAGCCGTCACCGGAACCAGGCGCGCACGCTTTGCTGCAGGATCGCGGCGCCGGCCGCGCCGCTGAGCGCGGTCATGCACGCGGGCAGCGGGCCGCGGCGCTTCCACTCTTCGTGCACGGCGTGGGCGCCAAGGTAGAACAGCCAGCCGGCCACCAGGCCGAGGGGATAGGCGACCCAGGACGCGCCCAGGCGCGGCGCGATGGCCAGGCCCAGCAGGCCGCCCAAGAAGGTGACCGCCTCGCAGGCCAGGCTCCAGAACAGCGCCGTGGAACGCGCGCGGACCGCCGCCCGCACCACGGCCCCCAGGGCGATGCCTTCGGGAATCTTATGCAGGGCCACCGCCAGGGTTACCGCGAGCCGGATGCTCTGCTGCGACTCAACCTGCACCGCCGCCAGGCTCCACCCGTCGAAAAAGCTGTGCAACATACTGGCGCCGATCAGCGGGGCGGCGAAGCCGTGCAGGGCGATGTCGCAGGCGCCATGGTCGTGATCGTGCGCGCAGGTCGGGCAAACCGGCGCCACGTAGCGGCTGATGACGAAGAGCAGGCCGTAGCCGGCGGCGAAGAACAGCGCCGTGAGGGGCCAGCGGATCTCGGCCGCCAGTTCGGGCAGCAGGCCGAAGAAGACCACGCCCAGCAGCACGCCGGCGCTGAAGGGAACCATCAGGCGGGTGCGGCGGCCGGCCGTGGTCAGCCACAGGCCCAGGAACACGCCGGCCATGCCGATGATGGAGGCCAACACCGCGGGTGCGATACCGGAGGCGATCACGGACAAACTTCAAGCTACCATAGGCGCCCGCTTTCAGCTTGCCGGCCGGCGCCCGCCTTCGGCAAACTTCAGCCCGCCGGGCGCGCCGCCCCCGAGCACTCCCCGCAAGGGCAGATGTTCCGCAAATGCTCCCATGAGTAAATCCCCGTCGAGTGCCCGTCGCTCCAGTGAATGCGCATGGCGTAGTTGCCCACCGCCTCCACGCTCTGCATCTTCAGCGCCGGCTGGTACATCGGGAACGGCGAACCCGGCGCCGCGCTCTCCGCCTGCCGCGGCGGCGTGCCGTGCGCCCCCGTGCACGTGGCGCACGGGCACTTGTCGCGCAGATACTTCAGCGTGTAGCTGCTGGCGTGCCCGTCCTTCCAGTCGATCTGGATGCCCTTCGATTTCGAAATGGCGATGTGTTCGGGATCGGTGACTGCGGTCATAAGGTTCAGTTCGGCAGACGCTCCACGTCGCGCACCCCCGAGATGCGCCGCATGGTCGCCACCAGCTTCTCCAGGTGCTTCTTGTCGCGCACGTCCACCGTCATCTCCACCAGCGCCCCGTGCATCTCCGTCTCCGTCTTGGCCTCCAGGCTGCGGATGTTGGTTTCCTCGTTCGACAGCACCGAGGTGAGCTGCGCCAGCATGCCCGGCCGGTCGTCGGTCTGCACCACGATCTTCACCGGAAACGAGTCCGACGCGCTGCGCGCCCATTCCACTTCGATCTTGCGCTCCACGTCGTACATCAGGTTCTGCACGTTGCTGCACAAGTTCGAGTGCACCGCCACGCCCTTGCCCCGCGTCACGTACCCCACGATGGCCTCCCCGCGAATCGGGTTGCAGCACTTGGCCCGGTACACCAGCAGGTCGTCCACGCCCTTCACCCGGATCACCGCGTCGCCGTCCGGACCGCGCGGCGCGCCCGGCGTGGGTGCGCTCTCCGGCTGCGGCGCCGGCGTCTTGGGCTCCGCCGCCTCCGGCAGCACCTGCCCCGGCGCCAGCTTCTGCAGCACCTGCCGCGCCGCGAACTTGCCGTAACCCAGCGCCGCGTGCAGGTCTTCCATCTTGCCGTACCCGTAATCGCCCGCCACCGCCGCCAGGCTCTCTTTGGATACCTTCCCCAGTTGCACGCCCAGCCGCCGCGCTTCTTTCTCCAGGTACTTTTCCCCGATCTCGATCGCCTTCAGCCGCTCGCTGGCGTTGATCACGTGCTTGATCTTGTTGCGCGCCCGCGCCGTCTTCACCAGCGTCAGCCAGTCCTTGCTCGGCAGGTGCCCCGGCTGCGTCATGATCTCCACGATGTCGCCGTTGCGCAGCGCGTAGCGCAGCGGCACGATGCGCCCGTTCACCTTCGCCCCCACGCAGGTCTGCCCCACGTCGGAGTGTATGGCGTACGCGAAATCGATCGGCGTCGCCTCCCGCGGCAGCACGATCACCTTGCCCCGCGGCGTGAACGTGTACACTTCCTCCGGATACAGGTCCACCTTCAAAGTGGACATGAATTCCCCCGGATCCTGCATGTCCCGCTGCCATTCCACCAGGTGCCGCAGCCAGGCGATCCTCTGGTCGTCCGGCGCCGGGCCTTTCTTGCCTTCTTTGTACTTCCAGTGCGCCGCGATCCCCTCCTCCGCGATGCGGTGCATCTCCTCCGTGCGGATCTGCACTTCGAAGTGCTGCCCCCGCGGGCCCACCACCGACGTGTGCAGCGACTGGTACAGGTTGGGCCGCGGAATGGCGATGAAATCCTTGATCCGCCCCGGTATCGGCCGCCACTCGTTGTGGATCACCCCCAGCGCCGCGTAGCAGTTCTTCACCGAATCCGTGATGATCCGCAGCGCCATCAGGTCGTACACCTGGTCGATCCCGATCCTCTGCCGCTTGATCTTCTGATAGATCGAGTACGGGCGCTTCAGCCGCCCCTCCACCCGCGCCGGAACGCCCTCCCGCCGCAGTTCGTGATCCACCGTCTGCCGGATTTCGTCCAGGAATTCCTCGTTGGCGTGCCGCTTGGATTCGATGGTCCGCGCGATCTCCTCGAAGGCCTCCGGGTCCAGGTGCCGGAACGCCAGGTCCTCCAGCTCCCCGCGCACCTTGCCCATCCCCAGCCGGTGCGCGATGGGCGCGTAAATCTCGATCGTCTCCGTGGCCACGTGCGCCCGCCGCTCCGCGCTCAGGTACCCCAGCGTGCGCATGTTGTGCAGCCGGTCCGCCAGCTTCACGATGATCACCCGGATGTCGTCCACCATCGCCAGCAGCATCTTGCGAAAGCTCTCCGCCTGGCGCTCCTCGGCGTTGAACACGTCCAGCTTGCTGAGCTTGGTCACACCGTCCACGCAGCGCGCCACTTCCTCGCCGAAGCTTTTGCGGAGATCCTCCGGCGTCATGCGCGTGTCTTCCACCAGGTCGTGCAGCAGCCCCGTCTCGATGGTCACCAGGTCCATGCGCATGTCCGCCAGAATGTGCGACACCATCAGCGGATGCACCATGTACGGCTCGCCGGACTGCCGCAATTGCCCCTGGTGCAGCTCGCTCGCCGCGCGGAAGGCCTTCTCTACCGGACCCAGATCGTCCCGCGGACGGTATTCCCGGATCTTGCCTTCCAACTCCCCGAACAACTGCTCGATGCGGCTGGGCGGCGGTGACGGCGGCGCTGCGGGAACGCTGGATACCTCGGGCGGCACTACCTTGATTGTAGCGTGGTGGGACGGGCTTTAGCCTGTCATCTGCTTTTCCGTGACGTGTATCGGCGCCAACCTACCCCGCCAGCGTCCGGGCGATCAACTGCCGCGCCTCCAACTGAATCCGCCGCAGATGCGCCTCCCCCAAAAAGCTCTCCGCGTACAGCTTGTACACGCTCTCCGTCCCCGATGGCCGCGCCGCGAACCACCCGTTCGCCGTCGCCACCTTCAACCCGCCGATCGGCGCGCCGTTCCCCGGCGCCGTGGTCAGCATGGCTTCGATCCTTTCCCCCGCCAGCTCCGAAGCGTGTACCTGCGCCGGCGACAGCCGCAGCAGCACCGCCTTCTGCTCCGCCGTCGCCTGCGCGTCCACCCGCTCGTAAACCGGCGCCCCGAACCGTTCCGTCAGCTCCCCGTACAGTTCCCCCGGATCGCGCCCCGTGCGCGCCAGCATCTCCGCCGCCAGCAGCCCCATGATGATGCCGTCCTTGTCCGTGGTCCACACCGTCCCGTCCCGCCGCAGAAACGACGCCCCCGCGCTCTCCTCGCCCCCAAATCCGAACGCCCCGCTCACCAGC
>VFSW01000594.1_pt1 | contig 53136 bp, 49 predicted proteins | sample 5358111 | NCBI WGS metagenome assembly VFSW01 (sample SAMN11554181, study PRJNA540505) | mine drainage metagenome | isolation source: sediment from site ElyBrook_90M | place: USA: Ely Copper Mine, Vershire, VT | collected 2017
GGTCCCATGTCGATGGCGCACGATACATGCGTAGCTTTGCCATGGCCGGTCACTTTTTGTGGAGCGCAACGGTGGCTTGGAGGCCTTTGCCGCGCTCGTAGAGTCCGACTTCGCCGGGGGAGGGTTCGACGACGTAGTAGCGGCCGAAGACGTCCAGGGCGGGCGTTTCGCTGATGATGACTTCGCCCGTGGCGATTTCGACGGCTGCGGCTCGCTGGTTAGCCGGCACGGCCTGCGGAGTGGGGGGACGGAAAACCGGCTTTCCCCTCCCGGAGCCGGGATCGGCGTGCGGCTTTGGCAACGGTCCGAACGGGCGAACGATTATGTAAGCGGGATCGGCAGCGCGAAACAGGGGGCCTATAGGCAGCTTGGGCCTCGCGACCTCCTTGCCTGTGGGAAACGCGACAAGCCGGGCCGTTACAACCCCGTCCTTGGCCCAAAACATGTCGGAAATCATGAGCATGTCCGGGGCACCAAAGGAGAAGTATTGCAGGCCCGGAGGAAAGAAGTAACCAATGGAACACCCGGCGCGGAGAAGCATCAGGTCACCCCGGCGGCGCATAGCGCGTCCCGTTTGCAGGTCCCAGGCGATCACGAGATCGTCGCCGCCGAGAAGGCCGAACGGCAGGGCCGGCGCCGCCACAAGGAAGCGGCCGTCCGGCGAGAAATCCTCCCTGGCCCGGGAAGGGTCCATGAGCACGACTCCTCCCGAGCAATCCCCCACGCTGTCACATCCCATGAGGTCGACCAACGGTTTCCCGTATTTCTTCCGCTCCAGCGCTGTCGCCCCGGTGGCGACGTCCAGCAGGCGCAGCGTTCCCTGCGGATCCACGCACGTCAGGAACCGGGCATCGGGAGATAGGCGCTCCGTCCCGCACGCTGTTACGGGGACCTCCCGCACGGCGGCGCGGGTGTGGCCGGCAATGCTCCAATGCTCTACGTGCGAAACGGAGCTTATGAAGACGATCTGCCGCGAGTCCGGCGTAAACTGGACATCCCTTGCATCGTGGGCGGGGATGCGGAACAGGTCGGCGAGTGGCTGCGCGGTGAGGACCGTGATTTCGGCGTCGTCCTGTGCGAGCACGTACCGGCCGTCGGGGCTGAAGCGGAGCTGGCGAAGCGGCGCCGTTGCGGTAGACCTATCCTCGCGGCTGCCGCCAGCCAGCGCGGTGGCCATGGCCGCAACCGCCGCGAGCATTGCGGCCGTCGCCGGTAATTTGCAGGGAATGCGACGCGTTGCCATTGGCAATCACTCCTTGTGGAGCGCGATGGTGGCTTGGAGGCCTTTGCCGCGCTCGTAGAGGCCGACCGTGCCGGGGGAGGGTTCGGCGACGTAGTAGTGGCCGAAGACGTCGAGGGCGGGAGTGTCGCTGATGATGACTTCGCCGGTGGCCAGTTCCACAGCGGCGGCGCGGGGGTTCGGGTCGCTGTAGAGGGCATACTTCCCAAAAGGACGAATAATGGCGAAGTGCGGGTCGGCGGCCGTGTGGAGTTTCCCCTTGGGAATTCTGGGCTTTAGCAACACCTTTCCCGACGGAAACGCCACCACACGCGCTCTCACGATGGCCGGAGCGTCAAACTCCTTCGCCACCAGCATGCGGTTTGCTGAAACAAAGCCAAACGTGTTGATCAGTCCCCGGATTAGTCTAAGTGCACCGGGCAGTTTCATCGCTTGCTTTTTCTGTACATCCCAGGCTAGCAGCTTGCCTATTCCGTCGGACGGATAAGCCATGAGAAAACGGCTGTCCGGGGAGAAGTCGAAGCCCGCCTGCCCGACGTCCCCGAGAAACTGGCCGTTCGGGAGTTCCTCGTTGCCGTAGATGGGGTTGACGCTGTATAAAGGGGCCAGTTTCGAGAACTGGGGCCTCTCAAGCAGTACATTCGCCGATGGGACATCGAGAATGCGCAATGTCCCTTCGAAATCGTCGCACGCCAGGGTGCGGCCGTCGGGCGACAGTCCGACCGTTGCACACCCGAGCATAGGTATCCGCGCCGAGTCGGCGCGCACGCCATCTGCTACGTCCCATCGCTCCACGTGGGCTTCGGAGCCGACGAAAGCGATCCGGTTGGAGCTGACCCGGGTGATCGATCTCACGAACACGACTTGCTTGGAATCCGGAGTGAACTGCGCATCGGTGGCGTCGCCGGCGGGGATGCGGAAGCGGATGGCGAAGGGGTGGGCGGTGAACACCGCGATTTCCGAGTCGTCCTGGGCAAGGATGTAACGGCCGTCCCAACTGAAGCGAAGCTGGCGAAGGTTGTGGCTGGCGGGTCCCGTCCGTGTGTCGGCGCCGCCGGCCAAGCCGAGGGCAGCGCTGGCCAAGAGCGCGGCCGCGGCCGCCAGCGCCTTGCGCGGAATACCCGCCGGCCTCCGCTGCGCGCGCTGATTCGGCAAGGGGGGCATGGTCACATGTCGATGGCGCGCGAGGGGTCTGGAGGATTCTCTCGTGGCCGCGGCCTTTGCCAAGGCGGGGGCGCCTTGACCCCGCGTGGGGGCGGGGTCAGCGGCGCTCCCGCGTAGGGTAGCGAGAACCAGTTGGGTGGCAGGACCGCGAGTTCCAGCGGGGAGCTGGAAGTCGCGCCGGACAGGCAGGCGATGTAGGGGTAGGCCGAGGCCGGGACTTGAGTTTCGCAGTCTTGGTTGCCGCTACATAACAGATATTGGCCGTACCAGAGGCCGGCTCCCATGAGGGCGACGTTGAAAGCAACTCCGCTAACCTGCGCGCGGAAGGCGATCGGCCCGCCGCCGTCCAGACCGAGCGGGTCGTTGCCGTTGACGGGATCGCCGTTCATATACCCATACCGGTTCAGAGGTCCGGGATTATAGAGGTTCATGCCGGCACGCCGTCCCGCGTGTAGGTCGCGTACTTCTCCGTGTCGTTGGTCGAGGCCGAGTACGCCACCCCATAAGGATAATACGTGTGCCGCCCCGTGGCGCTGGACCACCGCACCGGCCCCAGCCCGTCCACCGCCACCGCGGTCGCCTCCGCGTCCACCAACTGGCCGGCGAAGTGCGCGCTCGCGTTCAGGAACGTGAGCGTGACCGTCGTGATCTGCTTTACCACCGGCTACGTGGACGTGACCGCCGTCCGCGAGATCAGGAAGGCTGCCCTCTTGAAGCTTCCCCGGTCGTGAAGCCGGCTGCGAGGCCGCCGAAGCGTTCGTACACCTGGCCCGCGTGCGCAGCGGCGCGCGCCTGCCCGGACTCGGCGCTTGACCGTTTACCGCGCCGTCCATCCCCCGTCGATCAGCAGCGTGTGGCCGGTGATCAACGACGCGGCCCCGGAAGCCAGGAACACCACCGCGCCGGCCTCCTCCTTGGGTTCGCCGAGGCGGTGCAGCCCCGCGATGCCCTCCACCACGGCCGCGCGCAAGGCTGGGTCCGCCAGCGCTTCCGCAGTGCCCGGCGTGAAGATGAAGGTGGGCGCCACCGCGTTCACCGTAATGTTGTACCGGCCCCACTCCACCGCCAGGCACTTGGTCAGGTGCGCGATGGCCGCCTTGGTCATGCAGTAAACCGATTCGCCCGGCAGCGCCGCGAAACCCGCCTGGGACGCCATGTTGACGATGCGCCCGCCCCCCTGCCCCAGCATCACGCGCGCGGCCGCCTGGCTCGCGAAAAACGTGCCCTTCAGATTCACCCGCAGGGTCTGGTCGAAATCGTCTTCATTCACGCTTTCGGCTTGGTTCCCGGGCGCGATGCCGGCGTTGTTCACCAGGATATCCAGCCGGCCGAAGTGCGCCGCCGTATCCTCCACCGCGCGCCGCACCTGGTCCAGATGCGTCACATCCATCTGCAGCGGCAGCGCGCGGCGGCCCATAGCCGCGATCTCCGCCGGCAGTCCGCCGTGCGCGTGGACGTCGCGCAACCCCAGGGCCACGTCCGCCCCGGCGTGCGCCAGCGCCAGCGCGATGGCCCGCCCCAGGCCGCGCGCCGCGCCTGTCACCAGCGCCGTCTGGCCGGTCAGTTCAAATTGCGGGTATCCGTTCATGGCTGCTTCCCGATAACCGCGCCTAATCGCGGCTGCGCCGGTGATACTCGCCGCTGCCCAACCCGCCCGCATCGACGATCACCGCCGCGATCAGGATGATCACGTTGATACCCTCCAGCCGGCGATGGCTGTTGGTAATCCACGCGTAGGTCAGCGTGGTCAGCGGCAGGAAGAAAAAGCCGATCAGCGGCACGATCCATCCGTGATAGGCGCGCTGCAGGTAGTGGGTGAACAGCCACATCGCCGCCAGCACTACGCGAGGAAACGCCAGAACCGCGGCAAGCACGAGGCAAGGCATAGGGAATCTGAGCTATTGTCTCAGATTCGCTCGCTGCCGCGCGACCCGCCGGCGGGACCGCCTACGATCCCGCGACCGAGGCCGCGGTATTCAGTTCCTGGTTGCCGGCCGCCCAGATCTGGTTGACCGCGCTCATCGGCCCGGTGACCAAAGCCGCGGTCGTCAAGGCGATAAAGGCCAGCAGTAAGACGTATTCGGTGAGGTCCTGGCCCTCTTCACCGCGCCATAGCTTCTGCAGTTCCGGCATGCCGCCTCCGGTGGCTCGTGGAAGAATCCACATCAGAGGATATGCTACCGCGCGGGCCGATTTACCCCCGAATTTAGTTAACGAAATCCGCTTAACCGAAGGCGTGGGGCAATCCCCGCCCGTCCCGGCGTGCGAGGGGTGCGGTCCCGCCGCCGCAGCGCCTGTGTTATTCTCAAATCGCAGCCGCTTATGCGTCTCCGCACTGCCCTCGGCGTGGGTTTTCTGGGACTGGCCGCTTGGGGTTTCCTGCGGGCTCAGGCGCCCTTCAAGGAATATCCCGCCCTCGAATACGAAAACTTCCCCGTCCCCGCGGATTGGAACCAGAAAACCGAGTGGACCCGCGCCCGCCTGCGCTATCCCGATATCTACGGCTATCCGTTCGTCGATCTGCGCATGCGCAACGGCCAGCCCTTTCCCGGCTACTGGACCATGGATTACCCGCGTTCGGATCGCCATCTGCTGGCCGGCATCCGCCGCCTGACCCGCATTGAAACGCGCTCCGTCGAGCAGGTGGTGAGCCTGGATGGCACCGGCGAGATCTACAATTGGCCGTCCCTCTACGCCGTCGAAGTGGGGCACTGGCGCCTGCCCGACGATCAGGCCGCCCAGCTTCGCGAGTTCCTGCTGCGCGGCGGATTCCTGATGGTCGACGATTTCCATGGCACCCGCGAGTGGGATACCTTCGTGGCCAGCATGCGCAAGGTCTTTCCCGACCGGGCCATCGTTGAACTCTCCAATAACGATCCCATCTTCCACACCGTCTACAACCTCGAGGAGCGTTTCCAGGTGCCCGGCGCGCAATACTTCGACACCGGCAAAACCTACGAACAGGACGGCTACCAACCCCGCTGGCGCGCCATCTACGACGACGAAGGCCGGGTCATGGTGGCCATCTGCCATAACATGGACCTGGGCGACGCCTGGGAATGGTCCGACGACGCCCGCTACTACGAAAAGTGGGCCTCGCTCGCTTACCGCATCGCGGTGAACTATTTCGTCTACGACCTCACGCACTGACTCCGCCCCATTTGGGGGCGCGGCCGTATGCCGGGCCGCCGCCGCGGCCGCCTTGTCGCTGACTCTCCTGGCCCAGCCGCAAGGCGCACTGGACGCCCGCGAAATCGTGCGCCGGGCGGTGGGCCTCGACCAGGTGAACTGGCAGCGCCTGAACGATTACACCTGGACGGCACGATCCAACGAGCGGCGCTTCGATGGCGCGGGGCGGGTGCGCTCGGAACACGGCAGCGCCTGGGAGACCGTGGTGCTGGATGGCGAGCCCTGCCGCCGCAACCTGGAGCGCGATGGAAAACCGCTGCCGCCCGCGGAACAACGCCAGGAGCGCGAGAAACTGGACCGGCTGGCCGCCCGCCTGGCGCGCGAGTCGCCGGATGACAGGCGCCGCCGCCTGGCCGCCGCCGCGGAACGCCGCCGCCGCGCGCGTGAGTTCTTTCAGGAAATACCGGACGCCTACGACCTGCGCATCGAGGGAGACGCCCAGGTGCAGGGCCATGCCGCATGGGTGATCGCGGGCGCGCCCAAACCCGGATATCATCCCAGGAACCGCGACGCCCGGGACTTACTCAAGATTCGCGGCAGGCTGTGGGTCGATAAGGCGACTTATCAGTGGGTCCGGCTCGAAGCGGAAAGCAGCCAGACGATTACGTTCGGCCTCGTCCTGGCGCGCCTGGCGCCCGGCGCCACGCTGGTCTTCGAGCAGTCGCCCGTGAACACCGGCCTGTGGCTGCCCGCGCGCCTTTACATGAAAGGCGCGGGACGGCTCGCGCTATTCAAGAAACTCGTCATGGACGAGGAGATTACTTGGAGTAACTACCGCAAGTTCCAGGTAAGCTCCAGAATCCTGCCGTCCCAACCCTAACCGCCGGCGCGCGCTTACGCCAGGCGGCGCCGCATGGCCGACAGGCCCAGCAGCCCGCCCGCCATCAGCAGCAAGGACACCGGCTCCGGAGTCCCGTAGCAATTGGTGCGCGCCGCCCAGTTCTCGCTGCTGCCGCTGGAAGACACCTCGACCGGCGACGACCCAAATTGCAAGGTCATGGCCGCCACCTGCCGCGCTCCCGGATCCGGCGCCACCGTCTCCGGCGCGCGAGACGCCTCCGCCGTGTCAGTGTAAGAACCCGATGCATCCATCATGCGGGGCAGCGACGCGGTTACATCCATGCCCTGCATGTCTCCCGCCTTCGGCGCGGCCACGGGCAACGTCGATGCAATCGCCGCGCAAGCCGCCAGCATACTTACAGCGGCCGACATAAGAACCGGATGACCGGCCCTGCTCTTGGCTGGAAATCTCATACGTTTCATTTCCTCCAGTAAAAATGCTTTCGAATAAAAGTTTGCGGCATGACCGCCGCGAAGACAAGGATTTGCGGGGTACCACGCGGGTAGTCGATGTACTGCCGGGAGGAGAGGTACCGCGGAGGAAAGGGGACCCGGAACGCTATGCCCGCGGCGCGCGCCTGGTCCAGCGGTAGGCCGCCAGCGAGTTCTTCAGGAAGTACTTCTCCGCGGCCGCGGCGCCTTGCGCATGAACGTACGCCTGCACGATCTTCAGCCCCTGCCGGTAAGTGCCCCATTGGCCGCTGTTCGGCCAGTCGCTGCCGTACAGTACCCGGCCGGCGCCGAAGGATTCCCAGAGCGCGTCCAGCCGCGGCCGGTAGAAATTCAAATCCAGGGGGACGCGCCCAGCCTCGCGCCGCAACACGCCGGAGACTTTGGCGTAGATCAGCGGATGTTGCGCCAGTTCCCGCAGATTGGCCGTGGCCGGATCGAGCCTGGGTAAGTGGTCCAGGACGATGCGCAGGTTGGGAACCCGGTCGCTCAGGCGCGCCGCGGCGGCCAGCAGTTCGGGCGTGGGATTGGCGGTGTCCAGCGCCAGCCCGGCATCCGCCAGCGCCTTCATCCCGGCCACAAACTCCGGCCGCGCCAGTTCGCCTCCCAGGTCCCTGCCCCACAAGTTACCGTAGCGGATGCCGCGAAACAGCGGGTTGCGATGAAGATGGTCCAGTTGCTCCAGGAATCCCGGGCTCCCCGGATCCAGATTGCCGATGGTGCCCACCACCATCGGATCGCGCGCGGCCACGTCCAACACCCATTGATTGTCTTCGAGCCACGGGCTGCACTCAATGGCGATCGCGCCCACGATGCCCAGACCTGCTGTTACCTGGCGGCACCGCGCCGGCAACGCCGGTTTGTAAAGCACCGTGTCTTTCTTGTCCGGCCACGGCACACCCCGCGGACGGGCCGTATCGAAGAGATGAATGTGAGTGTCGATGATGGGACCGGGTCCGGCCGCCGCCGCTCGATCCCGCAAGGCGGCGGGCGCCATCATCCCCAGAAAGCCGCGACGGTGCATGCGGGTATTGTACCGCCCCAACCTCGCACGCATAACTTCGTCAGCCGGCCGTGAGCCATCTGACAACCGCCGCTAAGTGGGAGTATAATCGGAGTGATGGCAAGATTACCCAAGCAAGATACTGAATTGCTCGAAGCTGCCCTGGCCGGTTTTCTGTATCAGAAGGAACAGGTCGAGCGCAGGATAGCCGAGCTGCGCGCCCGGATCGGCGAGCGGCCCGCCCCGGTTTCCCACGCGTCTCCCGTCAAGTCCGCGCCCGCCGGCCGGTCCATGAGCGCCGTGGCCCGCCGCCGCATCGCGCTGGCCCAGAAGAAACGCTGGGCGGCTTACCGCGCCGGAAATGCGAAAACGCCCGCCGCCAAGCCCGCCCGCCGTGTCATCAGCGCCGCCGGCCGCGCACGCATCGTCGCCGCCGCCAGGAAGCGCTGGGCGGCCTATCGCAAGGCCCAGGCCGCGGCCCGCTGAGCGGAGCCGGCGGCGGACATTCACCGGGCCGGTCACAAAGCTATACTGGCACTGTGCGGCCGGCGTGGACTACGTTCCCTTATCTGCTGCGGCGGTGCGTCGTCGCTGCCGCCGACGACAACTGTTTCAGCATCGCCAAGGGCGCGGCGTTTTCCGCGCTGCTGTCCTTCTTCCCGGTGCTGACGTCCGCGGCCACGCTGCTGGTGCAGACCCGCGCCGAGTTCGTCTCCACCACCATCGAGGGTTTTCTTTCCGACGTGGTTCCGCCCGGCACCGAAGACCTGGTCCTGCACCAGTTCCAGGTGCGCGGCGCGCGCCCGCCGCTGGTCCTGGTAGTGGCCGCGCTGGTCTCCCTGTGGGCCGCCTCGAGCGTCGTCAAGAGCCTCATCGAAGGGTGTCAGGCCTCTTACCGCGTGCCGCGCAATCGGGGGTTCTGGCCGAATACCGGAGTGGCCATCGCACTGGTGCTCGGCTCCGCCGTGCCCCTGGTCGCCGCCTCCATCCTGCTGCTCTTCAGTACTCAGGTCGAAGGCGCCGTGCTGGCCTGGATGAAGGTTGACCCCTTGTGGAATCCCCTGGCCTGGGTCTGGGTCCTGCTCAGCCGCCTGGCCCGCTACGCCGTGGCCTTCGCCACCATGATCTTCGTCACCATGCTGCTCTACTATTTCGGACCCAACCGCAAACAGCGTTTCACCGCTTTGTTCCCCGGCGCCGCGCTGGCCTCCGTGCTCTGGATGCTGGCCACCATCGGCTTCGGCTGGTATGTGCGGCACATGGCCCATTACAACGTGATGTACGGCAGCATCGGCGCCGGCATCGCGCTGCTCGTGTGGATGTATCTGGCCGCCGCCATTGCGCTGCTGGGATGCGAATTCAACGCCGAGTCCGAACGCCTGGGGAAGGCTGCACTGTAGTGGCGCCGCGCTCACGCAGCCTTGTGCTCCCGCTGCTCCTGGCGCTGGCCGGCTGGCTCTCCGCCGCGTCCGCTCCCGCCGCGCGCCAACCGGCCCCCGCCCGCGCCGCCCGCCAGTCCGCCTTCGTGCGCCGCTCCATGAAGTCCCTCACCCTGCGCGAGAAAGTCGCGCAGTTGATCTTCATCCCCTTTCACGGCGCCGCCCCCAACACCCGCTCCCGTGAGTACCGCCAGTTCCTAAAACTGGTGCGCGACACCCGCGTAGGCGGCATGGTGCTGGTCAACTGGAGCAATGGCCGCCTTACCGCCAAGGCCCATCCCTACGCCCTGGCAGCTTTCCTCAACCGCATGCAGAAGCTCTCGCGCGTGCCTTTGTTGGTGGCCGGCGACTATGAGCGCGGCGCATCCATGCGCGTCGATAACACCACCGTGTTCCCTCAAGCCATGGCCTTCGGCGCCGCCGGGGACCCCGCGCTGGCGCGCTTCGAAGGCCAGGTTACCGCCCGCGAGGCGCGCGCCACCGGCGTCCAATGGCTTTTCTTTCCCGTGGCCGACGTCAACAACAATCCCGACAATCCCATCATCAACATCCGCTCGTACGGCGAGGACCCCGGCCAGGTGTCCGCCATGGTCACCGCCTTCATCGAAGGCACGCGCGCCGACCCGCGTTACCGCGTGCTCACCACCGCCAAGCACTTCCCCGGCCACGGCGATACCGCCGTCGACACGCACCTGAACATGGCCGTGATCAACGCCCCCCGCGACCGCCTCGAGAGCGTCGAACTGGCCCCCTTCCGCGCCGCCATCCAGGCCGGCGTCGATTCCATCATGACCGCCCACATCGCCGTGCCCGCCCTGGCCCCCGCCAACGTGCCGGCCACGTTGTCGCCCGCCATCCTCACCGGCCTGCTCCGCGGCGAAATGGGGTTTAAGGGCATCGTCGTTACCGATGCCCGCGAGATGGGCGGCATCGCCCAGGGTTATGCCGGCGGCGAGGCGGCGGTGCTGGCGCTAGAAGCCGGCGCCGACGCCCTGGTGATGCCTCCCGATCCCGATGCGGCCGTCCGCGCCATCCTGGCCGCCGTCGCCGGCGGGCGCCTCACCCGCGCGCGCATCGACGAAAGCGTGGCCCGCCTCCTGGCGGCCAAGGAGCGCCTGGGCCTGGACCGCCGCCGCATCGTGGACCTGGAAGCCATCGGCGACCTGGTCGGCAACCCCGAGGATCAGGAGCGCGCCCAGCAGATCGCCGCCCGCGCCGTCACCCTGCTCAAGAACGATAGCACCCTGATCCCCCTCCGCGCCCCCGCCCCCACCTGTTTTGTAGTGCTCGCCGAAAGCCATTATTAAACCGAAGGCCAGGAGTTCGCGCAGCAGGTGCGCCGCCGCGCCAAAAACGCCCCCATCCTGCAACTGGATGCTTCCATGCCGCCCGCGGCCCTGGACGCCGCGCTCCAAAAAGTGCAGGCCTGCGACAGGTTTGCCGTGGCCGCCTTCGCCTCGGTCGCGGCGTACCGCGGCGATGCCGCTCTGGGCGGCGATTTCCCGCGCGTGCTCGACGGCCTGCTGGCCACCGGCAAGCCCGTCGCTCTGATCGCCCTCGGCAACCCCTACCTGGTCCGCGCTTTTCCCAACGCGGCCGCCTTCCTGCTCACCTTCAGCACCGTACCGCCGTCGTAAACCGGGGCGGTCGAGGCCCTCTTCGGTGAAGCGCCCCTCCGCGGCCGCTCCCCCGTCTCGATTCCCGGCGCCGCTAAGATCGGCGACGGCATCCTAGTCCCCGCCGCTCCCGCCCCCCAACCGTAGCGCCCGCTTCCCCTATAATGAAGGCTCATGCGGCTCCTGTCTCTCACCGCCCTCCCGGCCTGCCTGGCCTGGACCGTCTGTCCGTCCGCGTCCGCCCAGACCGGCGTGCCGCCCATCCCCGCCATTCAGTCGGTCACGCCCATGGGCGCCGTCACCCAGAATCCGCTGGTTCAGGGCCGGGACGGCACCTACAGCGCGCTCTACAACGGCAAATCCTACTGGCTCTTCGATGACACCGCCATGACTAAGGCCAATGCCACGGGGAATAACTTCATCGACAACACCATGTCCTCGGCCTCCAACCTGGACGCCTCCCAGGGCATCACCCTCAACGGCGATTATCTGGATTCCACCGGCGTGCCCACGGAGTTTATGCCGTATCTGCCGTGGGAAAAAGCCTACAACGCCGCCCACAGCTCCTCCAATTGCACGGCTACGCCCTGCGGCGCGGAGTTTGCCATGTGGCCCGGCCCGCTGGTCCCCGATCCCGCGCGCAAGCGCGCCCTGATCTTTTACACCGAGATCTGGCGCGTGCCCGGCCAGTCCGGCTGGAAAACCATCGGCACCGGCGTTGCCATCTGGCAGAACGGCAAGATCACCCGGCCCGTGGTCAATCCCGGCGCGCAATACTCCACCCTGATATGGACCGGCACGCAAACCGGCTTCGCCGGCGGATGGGTAACCATCGGCGACACGCTCTACACCTACGGCTGCTCCGCCGGCTTCCTGGTCCAGAACTGCGCCCTCGGACAAGTCGCCCTCGAGAATGCCGCCATCCCGGCCGACTGGACTTACTACACCGCCTCCGGCGCCTGGAGCTCCAATCCGGCCGATGCCGTCGTCTTATTCCAGGGCGGCGCGGCCGGTAACTCGGTCTTCTACGATAACTACCTGGGCATGTATGTGGCCATTTACAGCGGCGTGTTCAGTAACGACGTTTTCTATCGCGTGGCTTACAACCCCTGGGGACCCTGGTCGGCCCAGACCTTGATTTTCACCGGCCTCCCCGGCTGGCAGAACAACGCCGATTACGCCGCCCTGGCGCACCCCGAGTTCTCCCAGGGCAACGGCCAGACGCAATACATCGTCTACGTTCAGGACACCGGCTTTCTGGCGCAGGTCCTGCAACTGGTGCAGATCGTCTTCGCGCCCCCGGCGCCGTAGTTTCGCGCGGCCCGCCCGATAACGCTACAATCGCTTCAGTGGCCGCGCCCTCCGAACACCTCTCCGGCGCCTTCGGGCTGTTGTTCCTCTATGACGTGTGCGAGGAGATCCGGCTGGACCATCTGCGCGCCATCCTGGGCGCCCAGCCGCCCGGACGCGAGCCCAGCTTCCGCCAGCCCGCCCCCGAGTACGTCCGCTTCCAGAAACCGCCCGTCGTGGAATACCAGGAGCCCCTGGCCCTCGAAAGCGGCGAGCGCCTGCGCCCGCGCCTGCATTACTACGAATATGGCGTTGTCTCCATCGAGCTGCAGTTGGCCTTCGACTTCGACTGGCAGGAGTTGATCCGCCTCTCCAGCCGCTGGATCGCCGCGCCCGAGATCGAGAAGCAGGCCGCCGACGCCGTCCGCCGCAGTATGGCGCGCGCCCGCCCCGCCCTGGTGAAGCCCTACGCCGAGTGGCTCTCCGAAGACTACTACATCATCCAGATTCGTCCCATCCTGGACGCCGCCGGCCGCCCGCTTACGGCCCAGGAGTTGATCGCCGCGCGCGGCGGCGAAATCGCCCGGATCGTGCGCGGCGAAATGCTGCCCCTGGCCGCCGGCGAGCGCCTGGAGATCCTGAAGTCGCGCCGCTCCTATTATCCGGAAGACCTGGTGGTGGTTGGCTGGACCGCCGCCCTGGTCTATGACACGCCCGAAGGCGCCCTGCCCGTGACCCAACTGCTGGAATACGCCAATTCGCAGTTGCTCGAGTTCCGCTACTACGACGAGATGCTCACCCGCCTGCTGGCCGGCGTCTACCGCTCCCTCGAAAAGGGCACCGGCGTGCTCGCCCGCTGGCGCCTGGCCCGCGAAGCGGGCCGCCTCAACACCATCCGCCTGGATGTCCGCGAGCTCACCGAGCGCATGGACAATTCCATCAAGTTCCTCAGCGATATGTATTCGGCGCGCGTCTACCGCCTGGCCGCCGCCAAGGTGGGCGTCACCGATTACCGCCGCCTGGTGGACGAGAAACTCAGCACCGCCGGCGATCTCTACCAGTTCATGATGGACCAGTTCCAGCAGGGCCGCGCCTTCGTGCTGGAACTCCTGGTGGTGATCATTCTGGTCGTCGAACTGGTCTTCCTGTTCAAGTGGAAGGTCGTGTAGCGCCGCGCGCCGTTTTGCGCGTTCGCTAAAAATCGATCCTGGCCGACTGCACCGTGCCCGCCGAGTTGCTGATCTGCACCAGCGCCGCCACCACCTGGTTGGCGTCCCCGGTAATCGGGAACAGCGCGTGCAGACCGAACACCCCGCCCAGCATCGAGCCCGCGAAATACTGCTGGAAGGAGGTGGCCGCCGCCACCGTGATGTTCCCCGGCGCGATGGCGTTGCCCGACGCGTCGTAGAACGTGAAGACAATTTGAGACGCCGAGCGCGTATTGTCCCAGCCGTTGATCTGCAGTTCCACGTTGGTCGCCGTGCAGTAGACATCCAGCGGCACGCACCCCACGTTCCGCGCCGCCACGGCCGCGTCGATGCCGATCATGGCCGGCGCGATCGTAACCGCGCTCTGCGCCGTGTTGCTTCCCAGCGTCGCCGTGAACGTCAGCGTGCCCGCCGTGGTGCCCGTGGCGAAGGAAACCGCCGGCGTCCCCGCGAACTGCCCCTCCGTGGCCCCCTCCGCCCACAACACTCTCCCCGTGGGCCGGGGGCTCCACCCCCGTGGCCCCCTCCGCCACCGTGAACGCGGCCGTGCGCGTGCCGTCCGCGAAGGTGATGGATGGATCGTCGCTGACGCCGCTCACCGCCGATTGAAATGCCAGGGTCAGCGTTCCGTTCCCGCCGGCCGCCGAAGCCGCCGCAAGAATCACCGAGACGCTCCCCTGCTGGGCGCTGGCGGGCGCGCCCAGGGTCACCTGCACCGAAGGCATGGGAAAGACCGGCGGCGGCGCCGCCAGCCCGTTGCCGGTCAACGCAATGGCGTACACCCCAATGGTCAGCGTGCCCTGCTGGGGACCGGCAGCCGCTGGGCTGAAGAGCACTTGCAGCGTCACCGAAGAACCACTGGGCACGATGGTCCCGGCCGCCGGCGCTCCCGTGACTTGAAACGCGCTGCCCTGCACCGTCACCGCACCCATCGCGATCGGCGCGGACTGCTGCGCGGGGTTGGCCAGCGTGACCGCCACGGTCTGGCTGGACCCCGCCTGCACGCTGCCGAAGGCGATCGCCTGCCCGTAAGGCACCGGCTGATTGGCGGCGATCACCGTGAATCCTGGAGTGCCCGTGCCCAGCAGATATACCAGCTCGCCGGTCCCGCAGTCGGAGTCGCTCACCGTCAGGGTGGCGCTGAATTGAGCAGACTGGTTGGGCTGAAAGCGTACCGTGAAATTCAAGCCGCCCGCGGGAATGAGCGCGGGCAGCGACAGCCAGTCCGCGCTGACCCTTGAGAAGGCGCTCCCGGCCTGTAAGCTCACGCAAGTCAGGTAATGAGTTGACGCGCTGCCCGTGTAGGTGATATTAAACTTCACGTCGGCGTAGCCCCATCCGGCAGCCACCGAGCCGAACGGCACTGGCGCGTTGGCGGCCAACGGCGTCGTCACCCCGCTCTCCACGGTCGATAACACGATCTGTCCGCGCGCCCCCGCGGCCGCCGCCAGCAGCGTCACTATCGCAGCCGTTTTCCTCATGGGTGGCCTATGGTGATGATCGGCGTGCCCATGCTCGCCGCTGGATTGAGCGAAGACGACCCGCCCTTCGATTTCGCCCGGCTGACCCCCACAAACGCCAAACTTCCGCCGGCCGCGATGGCCGCCAACACCAGCCATTTCTTGTGGCGTCCCGTGCCCATCTTCGCCGTCGTCGGGGTTATGTCGCCGGACCGCGCGCCCGGCGCGCCGCTCTCCGCCGCCGGTTTCGCGACGGCCGCCGCCGTAGGCGTCACCGCAGCCGCCGCGCCGGCATTGGCCGTGCCGCCGCCGATGTACTGCAGCGAAACCACCCCCGCCCGCGCCTGCTCCTTCACCGCCGTGATCCGGATGCGCATGGGCCCGCCCGTCCGGTTCAGTTGCACCGCGTGAATGAACGCCCGGCCGTTGGCATCGGTGAGCGACAGGTCCGTCCGCAGGCCGTTCGAAAACAGCCCGCTGGGTCCCGAGGCGGGAAGCTGGAAGCTGACCGCCGCGCCGGCCACCGGCCGTCCGCTGTCGTCGGTGACCTCCACCGTCAGCGGCCGCGCCACGTGCGCCCCCGCCGGGTGCACTCCGCCGTCGCCCTCGATCACTTTGATTTGCAGTACGGCGATTTGAGCCATCGCCAGGCAAGGAAGCGCAAAGACCAGCGCCCTTGTGAGCCAAGCCTTCATAGAAACCCTATCCGGCCGCAACCTCGGGCGCGCCGGATCGGGTCGGCCCGGCCCTACACAGCCCGCAGCAGCACGGTCGTAATATTGTCCGGACCGCCCGCGCCCCGCGCGGCTTCAATCAATCCGCCGCATTTGTCCGCCAGCGGCTGGGCCGGTCCGCCATCCCGCAAAATCGCGGCGATCCGTTCTTCCTCCACTACCCCGTGCAGCCCGTCGCTGCACATCAGCACCATGTCGCCCGGCCCCAGCCGGATGTCGTGGTAGTAGTTGATCTCCAGGGCCGCTCCCGCCCCGATGGCCATGGTCAGAACGTGGCGCATGGGGTGCGTGCGCAACGCCTCTTCGTTCAGACCCAGTGGCCGCCCGACTTCGTTCACCCAGCTCTGGTCCTGCGTGATGGCCCGGAAACCGTGCGCGTCCAGCAGGTAGGCGCGGCTGTCGCCCACGCTGGCGATCAACAACTCCTCGCCCACCTCCAACGCCACCACCAGCGTGGTGCCCATGCCCTCCAGCGAGGGATCGTTCGCCGCCGCCTCCAGCACCCGCCGGTTGGCTTCTTCTACCGCCACCAGCAGCGCCTGCGAATCCCGGCTTTGGGCCGTCAGAATGCTCTCCGACACGGTCTCCACCGCCAGCCGCGAGGCCCGCTCGCCCGCCTTGGCCCCGCCCATCCCATCGGCCAGCACGTACAGCCCCATGTCCGGTTCGATCCGGGAATAATCTTCGTTGTTTGTCCTGACGCAGCCTTGATCGCTCAAGGCACAGGCTTCCAGCATGACGACGCGCTCCAGCGTGGAATCGGCCACACACGCGTAGTCAATTTTACCCAAAGGCGGGGCGCCCGCGCCGCATGCCTCCCAAACCGATGTCTGCAAACTGGGTAGTGGGTTTAGCAGGGGGATACTCTCAGCCGAACACTCGCCTGCGGTTTAGAGCACCACAGCCGGATGATACAGGTTCGGCAGCACGGCCTCGCCGACCGCGATCAGATCGCCTTCGCCCGAGACCGCCTTCACGTACCGCGTCCCCTGCTGGATCCGGAACGGCGACACCGGGAAGTTGCGCCCCTGCCGGATCTGTCCCGCCGTCAGCGCCTCCACGTACACGGTCGGGAAACCCGGCAGCAGCCGCGACGCCGGGATCAGCGCTTCCTCCAGCCGGCCCTCCGCCGCCAGTTGCCGCAGTTGCTCCACCGTGCGCGCCTGTTCCAGCGTGAATTCCGCCGAGGAGAGCCGCCGCAGTCCTTCCAGGTGTCCGCCGAATCCCAGCGCCTGGCCCAGGTCGTGCGCCATCGAGCGCATGTAGGTGCCACCCGAGCAATGCGCGCGCAGGCGCGCCGTCGCCCCGCTCACCTCCAGCAGCGTCAGCTCATAGATGCGCACCGCCGCCGGCGCCAGTTCCACCGGCGTGTGTTGCCGCGCCAGCGCGTAGGCCCGCACGCCATCCACTTTCTTGGCCGAAACCGGCGGCGGCGTCTGCAGAATTTCGCCCCGAAAGCTGTCCAGCAGCCGTTCCAGTTCGGCCGCCTCCACGCGCGGCTCGGTGGGCGGCGTCGCCGGCGTGCCCGCGCGGTCGTAGGTGTCCGTCGCGAAGCCGAACCGCACTACCGCCTCGTACACTTTGTCGCTCCGCGTGTAGAACTGCGCCAGCCGCGTCGCCCGTCCAATGACCAGCGGCAGCACGCCCGTGGCGATGGGATCCAGCGTCCCCAGGTGGCCGATCTTCTTGGTATTGGCGATGCGGCGCATCTTGCTCACCACATCGTGCGAGGTCCACCCTTCCTCTTTGTCGACGACGATCACTCCATCCACGCCTAAGATTCTCCCACAAGGACAGGTAGCAGAGGCGCTAGCCTGTCGTGGGGCAGCCCATCATAGCCGCGGACCCGCTTTGCAGCGGGTCCCAGGCGAGCGCAGCTCGCCTACCGTGGCTGGTACGCGATGCAGTCGATCTCCACCTTCAGCCCGGGAATCGCGAACCCGCACGCCACCGTCGAGCGCGCCGGTTTGTCCACCCCGAAAAACTCGGTGTAGACCTCGTTCATGGCGCTAAAGTCCCCGCCGTCGGCCAGAAACACGGAGCACTTCACCACGTCCGCCAGGGTCGCCCCGCAGCCTTCCAGTATCCGCTGGATATTGGTCAGCACCAGCCGCGTCTCGTGGCGCACGTCCCCCGACTCCACCTGGTTGGTGGCCGGATTCACCGCCACCTGCCCCGACACAAAAATGAAGTCGCCCGCCCGCACCGCCGGCGAATATGGCCCGCGCGGCGCCGGCGCGCCCGGCGGACCCAGCCGCTCAATCATCAGTGTCCCTCCGCTTCCAGATACCGCTCCACTTCCATAGCCGCCATGCAACCCGCGCCCGCCGCCGTGATGGCCTGCTTGTAAACCCGGTCCTGCACGTCGCCCGCATGGAACACGCCCGGCAGGTTGGTCTTCGCGCCGCCCTTGGAAACGATGTACCCGTCGCCGTCCGTCTCGATCTGCCCCTGGAACACCGCCGTGTTGGGTATGTGCCCGATGGCCACGAAAAACCCGTCCACTTCCTGCTCCCACACCGCGCCGCTGGCCAGGTTCTTCAACCGCACGGCGGTCACCAGGTGTTGGGCCGCGTCGTGGACTTCCTCCACCACCGTATTCGTCAAGAACTTGATCTTCGGATTGCGCCGCGCGCGGTCCAGCATGATCTTCGACGCCCGGAACTGCTCGCGCCGGTGCACCAGCGTCACCTCGGAGCCGAAGCGCGTCAGAAAATTCGCCTCCTCCATCGCCGAGTCGCCGCCGCCGATCACCATGATCTTCTTGCCGCGATAGAAAAATCCGTCGCAGGTGGCGCACGAGCTCACCCCGTGGCCGATCAGCTTCTGCTCCGATTCGAGCCCCAGCCACCGCGCCGACGCCCCCGACGCCACAATCAGCGTGCGCGTCTCCATCCACTCGCCTTCCACCTTCACCCGCAGCGGAGCCTTGGTCAGCTCCGCGTCCACCACCTCGCCCTGCACATACTCCGCGCCGAAGTTCTGCGCCTGCTTCCTGATGTTCTCCACCAGGTCGGGGCCGCTGATGCCCTCGGGAAACCCCGGAAAATTTTCCACCAGCGTGGTCAGCGACAACTGCCCGCCGGCGTCCTTTCCCATAACCACCAGCGGCTTCAAATTGGCGCGCGCGGCATACACGGCCGCCGTGTTTCCGGCGCAGCCTGACCCTATAATGACGACGTTTCGCATGTTGGATTTAGACCCTACAATGTAACATGGAGGCGCGTACCCGCATCGCGCGGATGCCCTCCGCCCTGCCTGGAAATTCGCCCCCCGCGCGCCAAGCCCTATCCACGGCTTAGAATCGAAGGTTGGACTCTCCATGGCCATAACACGCAGCAGGGCCGCGGAACGCGGGACGGCCACCCGCCGCGGGCGCGGCGCGATCGCCTGGCGGCGCAACGAAGCGGCCTGGCTGCTGGCCGGGTCGCTCGTCCTTCTCTTCGGCTTCTACCTGGTTTACAAAGCCAAGTCCCGCCCCTTTGCCGCCGCCGAGAGCGCCCTCGCCGCCGGGCAGCTCCTGAACCTGAACGAACTCAACGCTCGCGAGGATCTGCTGCCCTTCCTCGGCATGTTCGCCGTGCCGGCCGAGCGCCAATACGTCGCGCGCCGCATCTACGATGCCTCGGGCAGCCTGCCCAACGCCGGCGCGCTGGCCCGGTTGCGCGTCTCGGAAGCCTCCCTCACTGCCGCGCGCGGCTTGCAATCCTTCCACGGACGCCGCACCCTCCTCACCGGCGATCAGTTCCGCCAGTTGAAACCTTCGTTCGTCGTACGCCGGCCCGCCCGCTTCCGCCGCGCCTTCCTCCTCTGGGCGGCCGTGTTTTTCGCAGCCTTCTGGGCCGTCAGTCTCTGGTGGAGCCTGCGCGGCTTCGCGGGCGATGGCGCCCTGCTGCCCGCCCTCCTGCTGCTCACCGGCATCGGCCTGATCCTCATGGTCAGCCTGCGCGACCCGCTGCGCGACAGCCTCCTGTTCGTGGATTTCGCCCAGGGCGTGGCCGCCGGATGCCTCCTCCTGGCGCTCGCCTCCGCGCTCGATTTCGAACGCCTCCTGGGCCGCCTCAGCTTCGTCCCCCTCCTGGCCAGCTTCGTCCTCTCCGCCCTCCTGATCGTCTTTGGCTATGGCCCCGGCTCCAGCGACGCCAAGGTCAACCTCTTCGGTTTCCAGCCCGTCGAGCTGATCCGCATTCTCCTGATCCTGTTCCTGGCCGGCTACTTCGCCGCGCGTTGGGACGTCCTGCGCCACGCCCGCGAGCGCCGCCCCTCCCTCGCCCGCTTTAATTTCCTGGGCGGGATTCCGCCCCTCGAATACACTCTCCCCGTCTTCGCCTGCGTCGGCCTTTCCCTGTTGTTTTTCTTCTTGCAGAAGGATATGGGACCCGCCCTGGTCTTCACCTGCCTGTTCCTGGCGCTCTATTCCATCGCCCGCCGCGGCGCCCTGATGGCCGCCGCGGGCCTTTTGTTCCTGCTCGCCGGATTCGTCGGCGGCTACCTGGTGCGCGTCCCGCACACGGTCTACGAACGCGTCTCCATGTGGGCCTCCCCCTGGAACAACTCCATTCACGGCGGCGATCAGTTGGCGCAATCCCTGTGGGCCTATTCGACCGGCGGCCTCTGGGGAACCGGCCCCGGCCTCGGCGATCCCGCGCTGGTCCCCGCCGCCCACACCGACCTCATCCTGTCCGCCTTAGGCGAAGAGTGGGGCTTTCTGGGCGTGGCTGCCGTGTTCGCCCTCTACGCCTTCGTCCTCTACCGCGCCGCCCGCATTGCCCTGCGCGCCCGCGGCGATTACGAATTCTTCCTGGCCGCCGGCGTGGCCGTATCCATGGCCCTCCAGATTCTGCTCATCGCCGGCGGCTCCCTCGGTGTGCTGCCGCTTTCCGGAGTGGTCACCCCGTTTCTCAGTTACGGCCGTTCGTCCATGCTGGCGAATTTTTTCATGTTCGCCATGCTTCTGTCGATCTCCCACCGCGGCGGCGACGCCGCCCGCAACCAGCCGTTTTCTTCGCCGGTGCAGGCCGCCGGCCTGGCCCTGGGCGCCCTGGCCCTGATCGTCGCCGCCAAGGCCGCCTGGGTGCAAGTGTTCCGCGACGCCACGGTCATGGCCGAGGGCGCCCTGGTGGTGCAGGCCGATGGCGCGCGCCGCTACCAGTACAATCCCCGCTTCCAGGAAATCGCCCGCGCCATTCCCAAAGGATCCATCTATGACCGCAACGGCCTGCCCCTGGCCACCAGCAGTTGGGACGAACTGGAAACCAACCGCGCCCGCTACCGCCAACTCGGCGTCGATATCGATCGCGCCTGCTCCCGCACCGAGAGCCGCCATTATCCCTTCGCCGGCCTGACCTTCCATTTGCTCGGCGATCTGCGCACGCGCATCCGCTGGGGCGCCGGCAATACGTCCTTCGTCGAGCGCGATTCCGCCACACGCCTGCGCGGCTACGACGACCGCCCTACCCTGGAGGATGTCCGGAATACCAAGACCGGCGCCACGGACCATGTGGTGCGCTACGATCTGCGCGAGTTGGTCCCCCTCCTGCGCCACCGCAACGATCCCGATAATCCCGCGGTCCGCCGCGTGCTCGGCCGCGCCCGCAACGTGCGCCTTTCCATGGACGCCCGCCTCCAGGTGCGCGCCGGCGAAATCCTGAAAGACGCCCTGCGCCAGGCCGGCCGCGATAAGGGCGCCATCGTAGTGCTCGATCCCGCCACCGGCGGCCTGCTGGCCTCGGTCAGCTATCCCCTGCCCCCCATCGGACCGGGCGATGCCGCGCCCCCCGCGGACACGGCCGCCGAGGCCGCCAATCCCTACCTCGACCGCGCCCGCTATGGCCTCTATCCGCCGGGTTCCACCTTCAAAATCGTCACCGCCATGGCCGCCTTGCGCGTGGATCCCAAGTTATCCGCCCAGACTTACTCCTGCATCCGCCTGCCCGATGGCCGCGTGGGTAACTATCTGCGCGGCTCCAGCCGCCCCATCCGCGACGACATACAGGATACCGCGCCCCACGGAACCATCGATATGGAACGCGCCGTGGTGGTCTCCTGCAATGCTTACTTCGCCCAGTTGGGCGCGTACAACGTCGGCGCGCAACCCCTCTTCGATATGGGCGGCCTGTTAGGCATCTCCATGGCGTCGCCCGCCACCGCGCAGCAGTTACGTAAGTCGCTGCCGCAATCGTCTTACGGGCAGGGGCAGGTGGTGGCTTCTCCCTTCCAGATGGCGCGCGTGGCGGCCACCGTCGCCGCCGGCGGGCAGATGCCCCAGGGACACTGGATCGCCGACGAGAGCAATGATCGCACGGCCGCGCCCCAGGCCGTCGTCGCCCCCGATGTAGCCGCCACGCTGGCCCGTTACATGCGCGAGGTGGTCACCCAGGGCACCGGCCGCCGCGCCGCCGGTGCGCCCGTGCCCGTGGCCGGGAAGACCGGCACCGCCGAGCTGGCCGCCGCCCCCTCCCACGCCTGGTTCATCGGCTTTGCGCCGTACCAGGGGGCCAAACGCATCGCCTTCGCCGTGCTCATCGAGAACGGCCAGTACGGCGGCACGTACGCCGCGCCCGCCGCCGCGGCCCTGGTCGCCGCCGCCCGCACCCTCAACCTGATCGCAGCGGAGAAACAGCCATGAGTTTCTTTACGGATGTGGAAAAGACCATCGAGCGCGCCTTCCGCAAATTCACCGAGCACGCCTTCGGACCCGCCGCTTCCGATGAGTTGCTGCTGGTGCGGCGCGGCATCCTGGAACAGATCGAAGGCCGAATTCAAACCGTGCAGCGCGGCCAGCGCCTGTTTCCCTACAACTACCTGCGCGTGCGCCTGGTCTCGCCCGACGCGGACCGGCGCGCCGTGTTTCAGGCCGCCTTCGCCCAGGACCGCCGCCTGGAAAACGATGTCCGCGGCGCCCTGCAAGGCGCGGCCTGCGCCATTCCCGCCGGCTTCGCCGTGGACGTGGAAACGGCCGCCGACGGCGCGCCCGGCTTCACCATCGAGTACGCTCTCCGCGAGGCGGCGCCGGCTTCGCCTCCGGAGGCGCCGCCACCGCCGGTCCCCGCCCGCCTCGTCGCCGTCCGCGGCAAAACCGTCCAGCCCGCTTACTCCCTCGATAAGCCGCGCATTAACATCGGCCGCATGCCGGAACTTACCGACAGCCGCCAGCGCATCGTGCGCCGCAACGATGTGGTCTTTGAAGAGGACGCCGGCGAGGACAACGCCACCGTCTCGCGCGGCCACGCCCACATCCGCTTCGACGCCGCCGCCGGCGAGTATCGCATCTGCGACGATGAGAGCGAGTTTGGCACCCGCGTCTTCCGCGACGGCCGCTCCATCGAGGTGCCCTCCGGCAACCGGCGCGGCGAACGCCTCCGCCCCGGCGACGAGATCTACCTCGGCAAAGCCTGCCTCCGCTTCGAGCGCTGAAAAGAGCGCGCCGTCATCTGCACTTAATAAGTCCATAACGCCGGCCGCGTAAGCGCGAAGAGGCGCGTGACAGCGCCGCCATGCAGGGCACGAATCGCTGGGTCGGGCGGCGCGGGCCGCGCACCGTTTTCGCGAAATCCCGGCGATTTTCTTCTTGCGTTTCGACCGCTTGTATGCCATTCTCTAATGAGCACGGCGACCCTCAACTCCCACGAGGTCCTTCAAATGACTTACCCGAGCCGGCGAATCACCCGCCAGTTGGCTGCACTCGCAATGCTGGCCGCGGCCGCCGCGGCGGCGACTCCCGATCGCATCGCCGGCCCCGTCAATGACGCCGTCACTCAACGGATTCCCGCCGGCGTGCATCCCCTCGCCCAGGCCCGCTACGACCGGGGCGCGGCCGATCCGGCCATGCCGCTGGCCTACGTCATCCTGGCGGTGAAGCCGTCGACCGCGCAGCAGGCCGATCTCGACGCTTTGCTCGCCGCCCAGCAGATTCCCTCGTCGCCCCTGTTCCATCGCTGGCTTACCCCCGAGCAGTTCGGCGGCCGCTTCGGCCTGAGCGGCGGCGATATCTCCAAATTGGCGGCCTGGCTCCGCGCCCATGGTCTTACCGTCAAGCGCATCGCCCGCGCGCGTAACTGGCTCGCCTTCGGCGGCACGGCCGGACAGGTGGCCGCCGCGTTGCATACGTCCTTTCATACCTTTCAGGTCGATGGTGAAACACACTTCGCCAATGTCACTCCGCCGGCGGTCCCCGCCGCCCTGGCCGGTGTAATCGGCGGATTCCTCGGATTGGACGATTTCCATCTGAAGTCCTACGCCCGCCCCGTGCCCATCCAGCCTGCCGCCGCGGGCGCCGCGCCGCGTTACACCAGCCCGTCCGGCAACCATTACCTCTCGCCACAGGACTTCGCCACCATTTACGATGTTACTTCCCTCTACCAGGGCACACCGGCCATCGACGGCGCCGGACAGAACATCGCCGTGGTGGGTCTCTCGGACGTGGATATCGCCGATATTGAGGCTTTCCGCAATACTTACTCCCTGCCCGCCAACGATCCGCAAATGATCCTCTATAGCGGCATCGACCCCGGGTACAATGGGGCGCAGGTGGAAGGCACCCTGGACCTGGAGTGGGCCGGCGCGATCGCCCCCGGCGCCTCGGTTTTCTATGTCTACGGGCAGGATCCCATGCAGGCGGCTTACTATGCCGTCGATACCGGACTCGCTCAAATCATCAGCATCAGTTATGGCGGCTGTGAAGTCGGCTATTCCGCCGCTTACTACCGCTCGATCGCCCAGCAAGCCAACGCCCAGGGCATCACCATCGTCAGCGCCTCGGGCGACTCCGGCGCCGCCGGCTGCGACGCGCAGGGCGTGGAACCCTTCGCCACCCTGGGTCAGGCCGTCGATTTCCCCGCGGTCCTGCCCGAAGTTACCGGCGTGGGCGGCGCCGAGTTCGCCGAGAACGGCGGCAGTTACTGGAACACCGTCAACTTAGACGGATCGGATTCCGCGCTTTCGTATATCCCCGAAACCACCTGGAACGAGTCCGGCAGCATCGGCCTGCTGGCCGGCGGCGGCGGCGTCAGCCTCTACTATCCCAAACCCGCCTGGCAGGCCGGTCCGGGCGTCCCCAACGACGGCGCGCGCGATGTCCCCGACGTGGCCCTCAGCGCGGCCACCCACGACGCTTACCTGATCTTCCTCGGCGGCCAGCGCCAGGCCGTCGCCGGGACCTCTTGCGGCGCGCCCTCCTTCTCCGGCTTCCTGGCCCTCCTGAATCAATATGAGACAGTCAAAGGTTTCCTGGCGCAGCCCGGACTCGGTAACATCAACCCGCAACTCTACCGCCTGGCGCAAACCTTGCCTGCCGCGTTTCACGATGTCACTACCGGCGGCAATGTGGTGCCGTGCGCCCAGGGCAGCCCGGACTGCCTCACGGGATCCTTCGGCTACACGGCCGGCTCGGGCTATGATACGGCCACCGGCCTCGGCTCCATCGACGCCGCCCAACTCGCCGCCGCCTGGAACACCGCGGCCAACGCCGTGAATGTTCAACTCACCCCCGGCATTGCCTCCGTGACCCTGAACGACATGCTCGCCATGACTGTCGCCGTCACTCCTGCCACCGGCGCCGGCACTCCCACCGGCGTCGTGGACTTCAGCTATCTGGGCGCGCGGCTCGGCTCCGCGGCTCTGCGGGCCGGCGCCGCGCAGGCGACGCTGAATTTCCCGGCGTTCGTTCTCGGCCTCGGCGCCGCCACCATCACCGCCGTCTACTCCGGCGATGCCGCGTTCAACGGCGGCAGCGCCACCGCGCAGGTCACCGTGGGCGCGCCTCCCGGAGCGGCCATGGTGGTCACCTGGCCCAACACCATCTGGCCCGCGCCCGCCGATGCCCAGGGCTTGAGCTGGCAGACTTCCATTCAGTTGAGCGAAGTCGGCGGCCAGACGCCCGCCATGGTTACTGCATTTGCCATCGACGGCCAGCCGCAGCCCCTCGCCCAATACTTCCCCGCCCCGAACATCGCGCCCAACGGCGCCGTCACCGTGACCACCGTCTTCCGCAATCTCGCGGCCCCGGTTACCCGCACTTTTGCCTTTACCGGAACCGACGCCCTCGGCAATGCCTGGTCGCGCCAGGTCCAGGTCGCCTACCTGCCCCTTCCCCCGGTCGATTACTTCGTGCTCAACGCCGCGGCGCTGACGGTCGCGCAAAACACCAGCGCCGATCCCGCCTGCCAGTGGGCCGTGCAGCTCTTTGTCGATGACGTGGGCGGTTACCCCAACATACTAACCAACCTATATGCCGGCGGCCTTGACCTGTCCGCCCAGATCGCTTCCATCTTCGGCACCACCCGTCTGGAACCCTATGCCGAGGCGCAGGGTACCGTTTGTTTCGGCGATATTACTCCGCCGGCCGTCGATGCTATCTCGGTCGTCCTCGGCAATGGCTTTGCGCAGCAATTGAACGTATCCTTCGCCGGGCCGCCGGCTAAGCCCGTTACTTTGTCCGCCGCGCCCGCCGCCGTCACCCTCGCCGGCAGCTCGGCCGCCGCCACCGCCCCGATCACCGTCGCCGTGAATCTTTCCGATCAAACGCAGCCCTGGACCGGCTCCATCTTCCCGGCCAATCGCACCACCCAGTGGCTCAGCGCCTCGCAACTCTCCGGAACCGGCAACGGCCGGATCGCCCTTACCGCCTCGGGCGCCGGCTTCGAGCCCGGCGTCTATCGCGCCAACTTAGTCATTCAGTCCCAGTACGCCGCGCCGCAATCCGTCACGGTCCCGATCATGTTCGTGCTCGGCGGCGTCCCCGGCACTTCCATCGCGTCCGTGGCCAATGCCGCCTCCTTCCAGACGGCGGTGAGTCCGGGCATGCTCATGTCCGTCTTTGGCACGCAGTTATCCAACGCCACCGTGGCTGCCTCCGCCACTCCGCTGCCGTTATCCAATGAAGGCGTGTCCGTCACCGTGAACGGCCTGGCAGCCCCTATCCTCTACCAGTCGCCCACGCAACTGAACATTCAGGTTCCCTACGCCGCGGGCGCGGGACCGGCCGTGCTCGGCGTCAATAACAACGGCCGGATCGCGGGCTTCCAGTTCCAACTGTCCGCCGCCTCGCCCGGCGTCTTCGCGGATCAAAACGGCAACCTGGCGCCCATCGCGACGGTCGCGCAGGGCGGCATCACTACCCTGTATCTCACCGGCGCGGGCGACGTCACCCCTCGGATTTCCACGGCCTGGGCGCCCGGCCCGCAAACCCCCATCGCCAGCCTGCCCGTGCCCCTGATGCCTCTTTCCGTAACCGTCGGCGGCATTCCGGCTTTCATCTATTTCGCCGGCATCCCCTCCGGCCTCGTGGGCGCCCTGCAGGTGAATTTCCAGGCGCCCGCCGCCGTTCCCACCAGCGTGCAACCCCTGGTAGTGACCATCAACGGAGTGGCCGGCAAGCCGGTCAACCTGACCGTGACCGCCAAATAGAACGGGCCTTCCGCCTCCTGGCTAATCAGTAACCTTCCTCGCGCAAATGCTCCACCGTCAGCCTCGGCTTCAGGTCCAGGCTGCGAAAGAGTTTCTCCACGTGCTTGGCCAGGATGTCGCACTCCAGATTCACCCGGCTTCCTGGTTGATAAGTACCCAGCGTGGTGTTGCGGTAAGTGTGGGGAATGATGGTGACCGATAACACCCGGCCCTCCAGCGCCGCAATGGTCAGGCTGATGCCGTCGATGGCGATCGATCCCTTGTACACCAGGTAAGCGTCGATCTCCGCCGGCGCGCGCACCTTGAGCCACCAGTTGTCCTCGCCCAGCGCCTCCAGCGACACCAACTCGCCGGCGCCATCCACGTGGCCCTGCACGATGTGGCCGCTCAGCCGCCCGCTGGGCGAAAGCGGCCGCTCCAGGTTCACCCGCGACCCCGCCCGCAGCGCCCCCAGGTTGCTGCGCCGCAGCGTTTCCGGCGCCACGTCCGCCGAAAACGACTCCGCCCGCGGATCCACCGCCGTCAGGCACACGCCGTTCACCGCGATGCTGGCGCCTTCGGCCATGTCTTCCAGCACCTTCCGGCAGTGGACCTTCAGGCGCGCCCCCGCGGCCCGGCTCTCCATCGATTCCACCGCGCCCAACTCCTCGATGATTCCGGTAAACATTCAACCCTCTTTGACGATGTAGCCTTCCACCGCGAACTCGTCCGGCGTGATGCGGTGTAACTCGGTGCGCCGCACCCGAATGGCGTCCGCGCGCCGCCGCCGGCCCACGCCTCCCGCCATCGAAAGCGATTCCAGCCCGCCCAGAATCTTCGGCGCGTAATAGAAAAAGATCTTGTCCGCGGCCCCGCTTTCAAGCGCCGCCCAGTTCACCTTGGCGCCCGCCTCGATCAGCACCGAGAGATATTGCTGTTGCGCCGCCGCGCCGATGGCCGCCCGCAGGTCGGAACGCCCGTCGCGCCCGTCCAGGATCAGCACCCGCGCTCCCCGGCTCTCCAGCGCTTTGCGCCGCTCCGCGGGCGCCGCCGAGGTCCCCACCACCAGCAGGTCCCCCGCCGCGCTGCGCGCCATCTGCGAATCGAGCGGCAGCCGCAGCCGCGAATCCATCACAATCCGCCACAGCGGCCGGCTGCGCGGCCGCCCCGTGCGGTCCGTTAGCAGGCAATCGTCCGCCCGCACCGTGCCGAACCCCGTCAGACTGGCGTCGGATTCGTGCCGGAGTTGCTGCACGTGCGCGCGCGCCTTGTCGCTGGTGATCCAGCCGCGGTTGTCGTCCGGCGCCGCGATCTTGCCGTCCAGCGTCAGCGCCGTCTTCAGCGTCACCAGCGGCAGCCGCGTGCGCATGAAGTGCGCGAACGCCTCGTTTAGTTTTTCGGCCTCCGCCGCGCACTCCCGCGCGATTTCGGCCCGGATGCCGGCCGCCCGCAATCGCCGCACGCCCTCGCCCCCCACCAGCGGATTGGGATCTTCGAGCCCCGCCACCACCCGCGCCCCGCCCGCCTGGATCAGCGCCGCCGTGCACGGCCCGGTGCGTCCCTGGTGGCAGCACGGCTCCAGGTTGATGTACAGCGTCGCGCCCCGCGCCCGCTCGCCCGCCTCCTCCAGCGCCAGGATCTCGGCGTGCTTCACGCCCGCCCAGGTGTGGAAGCCGCGCCCCACCACCTGCCCGCCGCGCACCAGCACCGCGCCCACCAGCGGATTGGGGCTGGTCTGCGCCGTCCCCTGCCGCGCCAGTTCCAGCGCCTCCCGCAGGTACGCGCCGTCCTCGGCCTGTTCGTGTTCGCTCATTTTTCGAACAGCGAGGCGATGAACTTCTCCGCGTCGAACGGCAGCAGGTCGTCCGCCTTCTCGCCCACGCCCACGTACCGGATCGGGATGTTCAGCTCGCGCGCGATGGCGATCACGATGCCGCCCTTGGCCGTGCCGTCCAGCTTGGTCAGCGCGATGCCCGTCACCCCCGAAGTCTCCGTGAACTTGCGCGCCTGTTCCAGCCCGTTCTGCCCCGTGGTGGCGTCCAGCACCAGCAGCACTTCGTGCGGCGCGTCCGGAATCACCCGCGCCGCCGTGCGCCGCATCTTCTCCAGCTCCGCCATCAGGTTGGTCTTGGTTTGCAGCCGGCCCGCCGTGTCCACGATCACGTAGTCGGCCCGTCGCGCCCGCGCCGCCTGCAGCGCATCGTACAACACCGCGCTGGGGTCGGCGCCCTGCTTCTGCCGGATCACCTCCGTGCCCGTGCGCTCGCCCCACACCTCCAGTTGCTCGATGGCCGCCGCGCGGAACGTATCCGCCGCGCACAGCAGCACGCTGCGCTGCTCCGCCCGGAAGCGGTGCGTCAGCTTGCCGATAGTGGTCGTCTTCCCCGAGCCGTTCACCCCCACCACCAGAATCACCGCCGGCGGCTCCGCCACGCGCGGCATGGGACGCTCGGAGGCTTGCAGAATCTCCAGCAGGTGCTCGCGAATCAGCCCTTCGATCTCGCCCGCGTCGCCCGCCAGCTTGCGGTCCACGCGCTGCCGGATGCGCTCCAGAATCTCCTCCGTGGTGCGCACCCCGATGTCGGAGCCGATCAGCGTGAACTCCAGTTCGTCCAGCAGCGCGGCGTCGATCTGCCTGGCGCCCTGCAGCATGTCTTCCAGCCGCGTCACCAGGCCCGCGCGCGTCTTCTCCACGCCGCTCTTCAGGCGCTCCAGCAGGGAAGGTTCTTGTTCGACCGCGCCGAATAGCGTTTGAATCATTTCGGGACTATTGTAGCAATCGCGGATCGGCGGCCAGCTTTGCCCCTCTTCGTCTACTTCGCCCCCAGCCAGTATCCCGGCCGCGTGCGCGCCTTGACATTCCGCTTGCTGGTCACCTCCACCGTGATCTGGTGGAAGCCGCCTTCTTCCTTGTTGTTCGGATTGTAGGAGATCAGATACTGGCTGTGCAGCTCCGCGCCGATACGCTGGATGGCGTCCTCCAGCCCGCGCTGCCGCACGAACCCGAATTGCTCGCCGCCCGTCCCCCGCGTGAACACTTCCGACGGGTTCTTCACGAAGATCGACTTGGTGTCCTTGAAAATCTCCACCATCAGCGGAATGAACTGTGCGCTGCCGCCCTCGGATCCCGTCGCCTGCATCACCGTGTTCGGAGTGGCGGGCACCCCCGAGGGCAGCGGCGTCATGGCCGGCGGCCGGTTGTCGGGCCGCCCCGGATCGGCCGGCGCCATGAAGCTCGTCACTACCCGCGAAATATCCACCGTGTAGATGCTCACGTTGAACAGTTGCGCCCGGATCAGCGTCTCCCGCACCCGCGCCTCGCTCGATTTGTCGCGCGTCTCGCTCACCAGCAACAGCACCCGCCGCCGGTTCTTCGGCCGGTTGCTCAACTGCCGCACGCCCTCTTCCACCGCGTCGATCATGCGGCTCTGGCTGCTGCCCGGCTGAATCTTCTTCAGCGCCGCCTCCAGCTTGTCCGGATCCGACGTGAACTCCTGCATGGTGCGGATGCGCGAATCGAACGCCAGCAGCGCCGCTTCACCCTGGTCCCCGATCATCACCGGCCGGATCAGCGGACCGATCTTGCGGATCTGCGGCAGAATCGATTCCACACGGTCGTTGGCCTGCACCGCGATCACCATCGAAATCGGCTCGAACGCCACATCCACATGGATATCCTGGTCCTTGTCGTTGTCGAACAAGTGGAACTGGTTGGGCTGCAGGCCGTCCACGTAATCGCCGTTGCGGTCCGTGACGATCACGGGCGCCACCACTACCTCCACCGGCACCCGGATGCGGTATTCTTCCGTCTTCTCGGCCGGCGCACCGGCCTCCTGCTTCACTTGCGCGCATAAACCGGCGGCCAGCGTCCCGGCCAGCATCCAGCGAAGATGAGTCATGTGATTCCAGACGTTACGGATTTCCAAAATGTTGCACGCCTGCATGCTCGGTCCGGCCGCGAACCAGGTCCAAAACATGGGGCACTAACTCCACGATAGCATCCAGAGACTCGACCGCGCCGCGCGGCGAGCCCGGCAGATTCACAATCAGGACCGTGCCCCGCGTGCCGCCCGTGGCCCGTGAAAGCGCCGCCATCGGCGTCGCGCGCAAGCCCCGCGCGCGCATCAGCTCGCCCAGCCCCGGAATCTCTTTGTGCAGCACCGCGCGCGTGGCCTCCGGCGTCACGTCCCGCAACGCCACACCCGTGCCCCCGGTGGTGAAGATGGCCGCCACCCGCTGGCTGTCCGCCAGCGACGCCAGCCGGCCTTCGATCAGCGCCGCGTCGTCCGGCACCACTTCGGTCACCGGAACCCGCCAGCCCAATTGCTCCAGCCGCCGCCGCACGGCCGGCCCGGAAGCGTCGGTGCGCGTGCCCGCGTGCACCGAATCGCTGATCGTCAGCACCGCCGCGTCCATCATTCCGTGAGTGTACCGCACAACAGCCGGAACGCCCGCCGGGCCACCACGATCTCTTCGTTGGTGGCCAGCGCCAGCACCGCCACCGGACCCTGCGACACCACCCGGTCGCCATGGCCCCGCTCATTGGCCTCGCCGTCCAGCACGATTCCCAGAAACTCCAGGCCCCGGCAACACTGCGCGCGCAGGCTGGCGGAGTTCTCGCCGATCCCTCCCGTGAAGGCCACCGCCTCCAGTCCCCCCAGCGCGGCGGCGAACGCCCCCATGGTCTTCTTCACCTCGTAAACGAACACTTGCAGGGCCTCGGCCGCGCGGGTGTTGCCTTGCAAAGCGGCCTGCTCCAGGTCCCGCACGTCGCCGCCCGCAATGCCCGAAAGACCCGCCAGGCCGCCGTCCTGCGCCAGTTGCCGGCGCGTTTCGTCGCAGGTCCAGCCCCGCCGCTCCATCATGAACAGCACCGCGAATACGTCCAGATCCCCGTGCCGCGTGGCGTTCTCCAGCCCGGATTGCGGTGAAAATCCCATGCTGGTGTCGATGGACCGTCCGCCGTCGATCGCGCACATCGAGGAGCTCCCGCCCAGGTGGCAGCTCACCAGGCGCGTCTGCCGGCCCAGCATCGCCGCCGCGCGCTCCGCCACGTATTGGTGCGAGGCGCCGTGAAATCCATACTTGCGCACCCCTTCGGCGCGCCACTCCGCGGGCACTCCGTACTGGCACGCATACGCCGGCATGCTGGCATGGAACTCCGCCTCGAAGGCCGCCACCAGCGGCACCCCCGGCATGCTCTCCTGGAACGCCCGGATGGCCGCCAGGTAAATGGCGTTGTGCGCCGGCGCGGCCGGCAGAAATTCGCGCAGCGCCAGCAGCACGGCGTCGTCGATCGCGAACGTCCCGCGGTAGCGCGGCCCGGCGTGCACCGCTTTGAACGCCACCGCATCCACCTTCACGCTCCCGGTGCCGATCTGCCGGATCGCCTCCCGGTAATCCCGAACCCGCTCAAAGCGTCCCCGCCCCAGCACGCGCTCGCCGGGCATCTCCAGAATCTGGTATTTCAGCGACGTCGAACCCAGGTTCGGAACCAGCAGGTTCATTTCACGCCGTGATACTGCGAGTGGATCGCCGCCAGGTTCTTGGTGGCCTGCGCCTGGAACGGGCTCTTCACCTCCGCGCACTGCTTGAAGTACGTGGCCGCGTCCTGGATCTTCTTCATCTTGTAATTGGCCAGGCCCAGGTAGAACAGCACTTCGCTCTTCAGCGGCACGTTGCCTTCCACCAGCGGCAGCGACTTGCGCAAATCCTGGTCCGCCGGCCCCAGCTTTCCATCGTTGAAATATTGTCTGCCGCTGTAGGAATAGGCCAGTCCCATAATCGTATCCTTGCGCCTGGTCCAGTCGGCGTCCGCCACGCCTTCGGGCTTGGGCTTGGAACCCATCAGCTCCTCCAGCTTGGCGCTGTATGCGTGTACTTTTTCGCCGTCCTTTTTCTTGGAGGCGTCGTCGGTCAAAACCAGCAGCATGTCCTCGTTCGCCTGCCCGGAAGCCGCTGCCTTCTCCGCGAACTCGAGCGCTTTCCCGGCCGCGCCCGACTTCTGGTAGGCCACGAACAGCGTGCCGGTGGCCTTGGCGAAATACTCGCTCTTGGGATTGCGCTGCTCCAGCGCCTCCAGCAGCGCGGCCTGCTTCTTCGGATCCGCGGTCTGCAGCGCCATGGCGTACAGCGAATACTCGCTGTAAGTGTTCACTTGCCGGGCGTAATCGACGCGCGCCTTCCAGTTCTCCACGTCGTCGGCGTCCGTCGGCTTGGGCGAGTCGACCACCTTTTGCGCCAGTTCCGCGGTCTTGGCCGACCATTTCAACACCAGGTCGGGATCCTTCTTCAACTCGGCCGCCTTCAGCGACTGCTGCGCCACCTCCACGCACTCCGGGGGCGTGGCCGCCAGTTTATCCGCCATGGCGATGGCCTTATCGGCGTCGCCCGCCTTGACGTAGCCGTTCAGCAGTTGCTCCTCAACCCAGCCCACCGCCTCGTGCTTCGGATATTGGGCGGCGAATTGCTCCAGCAGCGCCGTCTTCTTGGCGGCGTTCTCCTCCTGGCCGGCCTGCTGCAGCAGTTGCCCCTCGGGCGTAGCCGTGTTGACTTCCGCCAGTTTGTGGCATTGCCCCCACCCAGGCGCGGCCGCCAGTGCGAAGGTCCATAGCGCGACGAAGGCTTTCATGCGTACCTCCCCAGACTGCGGCATGTTATCACACTGAAGCCGGCTGAGGATAGGCCGATAGGCCGGGCGTCGATCGGCGGCCCTATAGGGTTCCGGCCTTCGCCGGCCGGTTCCGCGCTATGCCCGCCGCGCCTTGACGCTCGGCACGGGCGGCATCGCATACCGCGCCAGGCAGATCCGGTAAAACAGAAATGCCAGGCCCATCACCGGCAGGAGAGTCAGCGGCGTCTTCCAGCCCAGTTCGCGGCCGCTGGCGGCCATCAGGCCCGCTACCGCGCCTCCCACCAGGTAGTAGGGAAACGCAAACAGGTAGCATCGCTGCCAGACCGCGCCCAGCGGCGCCCGCTCCACCATCGCTATTACCCCCGAAACCAGCAGCGAGTTGAGAATAAAGTAAACGCAGGTGGCCACCGCCATGGAGACCGTTTCCACCCGGCCCGGCGCGCGGACCAGTTGCGCGCACCGGCCGGCCAGCGTCAAACTGACCGCCACCGCCGACATGTTAAACAGCACCTGCACCGCCGCCGGGCGCCGCTGCGTCCTCCAAAAACACTGCACCAGCACCCCGGCGCATGCCATCAGCATGGTCTCCGGCGCCGTCAGCTCCGCAATGCCCAGCAGCACAAACACGAACCCGATCGACATCGTGCCCGTAAGTCCCGGCAAGCGGAGTTTCAGGGCCGCCGCCACCAGCGACAACACCAGGTACGCCGCAAATCGCAACGGATCGTGAGACCACGGCGTATCCAGGAAAGCGTAAGCCATCGCCGCGATTCCCGCCGCACTCACCACCGGGATGTAGACTCTTGCATGGGTTGGCATTAGTCCCTCACCAGCGCGAAGCATGCCCGCACCGGACCCGGCGTCTACTGGTCGCCGTCGTCCGCCGCGAAAGGTTGAATCTGCGTGGCCGGGAGAGCCGTAGTCCCCCATACGATATTGGAGGCGTTCACCCACGCGGCGCCCGTCCCCGCCCACAACGCGGAGTACCCGTTCAGGCTCCCTGCAAATACCGAAGTGCCCCACACGATATTGGTCCCCCACACAATATTCGTGCCCCACACAATATTGGTCCCCCAAACGATGTTGGCGCCCCACACGATGTTCTGCGCGAACACCAGCGTCACCGTCCCGTTCGGATTCATCGTCGCCTGGGGCGAGATCGCCGGCGCCCAGACCAGGTCGTCGTTGTTCAACGCCGCCGCGACATTCAACTGGCCGGCGCCCACCGTAAAAAGGTCCGACAGGTTGTTGTAGAAGTAGTGATGCACCTGGTCCTCCGCGCTGGTGTAGGGCAGCGCGGCCCGCGTGGCCGTCTTCATGAGCCGGGCCTTCACCTGGTCCGGACTCAGCCCCGGATTCATCTGGATCAGCAGGGCCGCCGCGCCGCTCACCACCGGCGTCGCCATGCTGGTCCCGCTCAGGGTGTAGTACTTCGCCGAGGCGCCCGCGGGGTTGCCCGCCTGGTAATAGGAGTTGGCCACCAGCGTGGACGGATAGGTCCTCGCCAGCGTGCAGTTCGGAGCCATCAACGAAACGATATTGTTGCCCGGGGCCACCAGGTCCGGCTTGGCGATGTGATCGATGGCCGTGGGCCCGTCCGAGCTGTAGCTGGCAATCGTGTCGCCCCACACGTTGGTCGCGCCGTGCGTGTTGGTGGCGCCCACCGTAATCACATACGGGTCGTTGCCCGGCGATGCAATGGTGCCGTACAACGGCAGCCCGCCCGCCGCATTGCGCCCCGCGTTTCCGGCCGCCGCCACTACCACCATCCCCGCGTTCCAGGCCGCTTCGGCCGCCTGGCAGATCGGATCCACCCGGTAGCTCTCGAACACCGCCCGGCCCAGCGACAGGTTGATCACCCGAATGTTGTAAAGGTTTTGCAGGCCGATGGCCAGGTCGATGGCCGCGATCACGTTGCTGTCCGTCCCCGCGCCGTTCTGATCGAGCACCTGCAGGTTAATCAGGTTGACGTTGGGCGCCATGCCCGCAAACGTGCGCGTGAAGCCCGCGCCCGATGAATCCCTGCCGTTCGATCCGATAATGCCCGCCACGTGCGTGCCGTGCCCGTACAGATCCGTGCCGTTCGCCAGCGGCACGAATGACTGCGTGAATACGATTCGCGATCCCCCGCCATTGGCGCTGCCGAGGTCGTCGTGAGGATAGATGCCGCTGTCGATCACCGCCACTCCCACCCCGCTCCCGTCCAGCCCCGCCTGCCAGGCCGCGTTGGCGCCCACGGTTTGCGTGGTCACGTCCAGGCTGCCGCTCACCGCGCGGTTCGGCGACATGTACGTGACCAGCGGATTCAGCGCCAGCGCCCGTACCCGGGCCGGCGTCAGCCGCAGATGGATCGCCGGAATATGCTGGAACCGGCGCACCACCTCGCCCGCCGCGAACTGCCTCAGATCGGCCGCGGTGGGCGCCCTCTTGAGCTGCACAATCACGTCGATGCTCTGGTTGCCGCCTATCCGTTGCAGGTCGCTGGAAATCCCAGCTCCGCCCGCTCTGGCCACGCCGCAGGCCACCCAGATCGCCAGCGCCACAACCGCCAGCCCGCGGTATGGACTCGCGGCCGTGGCCGGGCGCGCATCGCCCCAAACGGCGTGATCGGGGGACGGCTGGGGTTGGCAGCCGGCTGGCTCGTAATTAACGGAGGCTAACATTTTTTGTTCTCTCCTGACATTGCAACTGGCATCGGTTACGGACTTCGTTTGCGTATCCACGGCGCTTCCAGTTGCAGGAAGGCTGCCAACCGCCTAAGTGCTCGTCAGGATGAGAAAATCGGCCGCGAGCGCGGCCTCGGAATGCGCGCCCGGTGACAGGCGTGTCACGCGCCCGGTGACAAAGGTGGCGCGGAAGGCGCCGTGGCCGGCGCGCCGGACTGTAACCCGCTCCAGTCTTCGGCCACCACAATGGAGTTGGCGGCGTTTCGCGGATCGTACTTGACCAGCACGTGGCCCAGTGAAGCCAGCCCGGCCGGCAGCAGCTCCCGCAATCTGGAAATGTCCTGCGACGCGGTGTACTGCACGCCGCGCACGGCGTACGAATACACCAGCGAGCCTTCCTGGATATCCACCAGGTCCGCGTCTCCCATCTTGCCGTTGGCCGCGAGCATCCCCCGCCGGCGCCTTTCCCGCTCTTCCGCGGGAACACGCGACCGCCGCCAGGCGCGCCAACCCATGGCGCCCAGCAACACGATCAGGGCGCCTGCCAGCGCCGCGGTGGTAATGGCATCGGCCGCTGTATGCACCTCGGTTACGGTCAGCCGGCGGCCGGGACTTCCTGGAACACCTTGGCCCAATCCTTCAGAAACTGATCCAGACCCTTGTCGGTCAGCGGATGGTTGAACAGCATGTCCAGCACCTTGAACGGCATGGTGGCGATGTGCGACCCCGCCAGCGCCGCGTCCACCACGTGCGTGGGCGATCGCAGCGACGCCGCCAGCACCTGCGTCGCGAACCCGTGAATCTTGTAAATCTGGGTGATGCTCTTGATCAGATCCATCCCGGTCCACCCGATATCGTCCAGCCGCCCCACGAACGGGCTCACGATATACGCCCCCGCCTTGGCCGCCAGCAGCGCCTGCCCCGGCGAGAAGCACAGCGTCACGTTGACCCGTATGCCCTCTTTGCTCAACGTCGATGTGGCCTTGATGCCGTCCCGCGTCAGCGGACACTTCACCACCACGTTCTTGTGCAGCCGCGCCAGTTCCCGCCCCTCGCGAACCATCTGGCTCGCTTCGGTCGAGACCACCTCGGCGCTGATATCGCCATCCACAATGCCGCAAATCAGCCGGATCTGGTCTTCCAGCGGCCGCCCTTCCTTGGCGATCAGCGAGGGGTTGGTAGTCACCCCGTCGATGATGCCCCAATCGGCGCCTTTCCGCAATTCATCCAGGTTGGCGGTATCCAGGAAAAACTTCACGTTTGAACCCTCCAATACCCCCGAATTATAGCATTCGGTGGGACAGGCTTCAGCCTGTCGCGGGCGAGCATGGCGCGCTCTTGAGTTTCTACATCTTGGTATGTTGTGGCAGGCCCTGGCCGGTCGTGGGACAGCCGCTTCGCGGGCGAGCCTGGCGAGCCGCCCCGCCGTTACCCTCCGGCCGCCAGATCCAGATAGCGCGCCACGGCCTCGATGCCCCGGTAGAAATTCGGCAAATGCAGCTTCTCGTTGGGGGCGTGCAGGTTGTCGTCGGGCAGTCCGAAGCCCATCATCACGCTGGGTATCCCCAGGCTCTGCTCGAACGCCGCCACAATCGGAATCGATCCCCCCGAGCGGATGTACACCGTGGGCTGCCCGAACACCTCGGCCATGGCTTCGGCGGCCGCGTGGATGAAACGGTTGTCGGGGTTCACCAGCGACGGCGGCGCCGTGTGCAGCACCTTAAACTCCGCCGTCACGCCGCGCGGGCAGGCCTCGGCCACCGCCTTGCGGATCTGCTCCACCGCTTCGCCCGGATCCTGATCCGCCACCAGCCGTGTGCTGATCTTGGCCATCGCCCGCGCCGGGATCACCGTCTTGGCGCCTTCCGCCGTAAACCCTCCGCGGATGCCGTGAACCTCGAAGGTAGGCCGCGCCCACAGCCGTTCCAACAGCGGAATGCCCGGCTCGCCCACCAGCTCCCGCGCGCCCATTTCCTTCTCCGTGTAGTCGCGCTCGTCGAACGGCAGCCGCGCCCACGCCTCCCGCTCCTTGGCGCTCGGCGGGACCACCCGCTCATGGAAGCCCGCAATCCGTATGCGCCCGTCGCGATCCTTCAACGCCGTGATCATCTCCGCAATCGCCTGCAGCGGGTTGGGCGCCGCGCCCCCATAAACGCCCGAGTGCAGATCGTGGTTGGCCCCCTCGACGTGCAGTTCCCCGTACACGATGCCGCGCAGCCCCACGCACAGCGTGGGCAGTTCCGGCGCGAACATCTCCGTGTCGCAAATCACCGCCGCATCCGCCTGCAGCCGCGCCGGCTTGCTCCCCACGTAGCTTTCGATGTGCTCCCCGCCGGTCTCCTCCTCGCCTTCGATCAGGAACTTCACGTTCACCGGCAGCTTGCCGCGCGTCTTCATCATCCCCTCTACGGCCTTCATCAGGATGTAGGTCTGCCCTTTGTCGTCGGACGCGCCGCGCGCGAAGATGTCCTGCCCGCGCACCTCCGGCTCAAACGGCGGCGATTTCCATTCGTCCAGCGGATCCGGCGGCTGCACGTCGTAGTGGCCGTACAGCAGCAGCGTGGGAGCCCCCGCCGCGCCCGTCCATTCCGCAAAGACAAGCGGATTGCCCTCGCCCTCGATCAGCTCGCCGCGCAGCCCCGCCGCGCGCAGCTCGCCCAGCACGAACTCCGCCGCCCGCCGGATATCCGGCTTGTGCTCGGAAAGCGTGCTGATGCTGGGAATGCGCAGGAAGCTTTTCAGCCCTTCCAGAAAGGCGGCTTGATTCTCCCGGTAGTAGTTCATCGCCATAGCGCCTCAGTGCCATTGTAAAGCGCAAAACGGTGCGCTAGCCAAAAAGCACCTCGCGCGCCTGCGCTAAATAGGAGCCCGGCGCCAGGAGCCGGAAGCCGCCGGATGCGCTCCGCGGCACCCATGCCGCGGCCAGGTCCTCGTTCTCCAGAAACGTGGGGATGAAGGCCGCCTGCAACGCTCCCGCGCGGCTTTGGCCGAGTCCCGCGTCCGGAAGATCGCCTCCGGCGCCAGATCTTCCTCTTCCCGTTGCTCGGCCTCCGAGTCCATGCCCGCTTCCGCTTCCGGCAGGGCGGATGCTTCCTCCAGGTCCTCGGGCGCCGCCGCCGTTTGCACCGGCGCGGCCGTCATGCCCCGCCGCCCCAGTTCCAGGTCGTAGCACGTGCGCGCCACCTCGCCGAGCTCGTCCCGGCTCAGCGAGAGCAACTCCATATCGGACATATCCGCATACCGCCGCCGGAAATCGTCGGCCGTGAAGCTCATGGCTCCTCCGCGAGACCCGGTATTATAGCGCTCCGCACGCTTCCAGTTTCCGGCGCAGAAAGCGGCGCTCCGGTTCCGAGCAGGGGCACGCCAGGGCCGCCCGGAAGCAGCCCGCCGCTTCCGCCCGCCGCCCCAACTCCAGCAGCAGGTGGCCGCGCACCGCCAGCATCAGGTAGTAACCCTGCAGCCGCGCATCCGCCGCCAGCGGCTCGATGGCGGCCAGCGCCTCGGCCGCGCCCCGCACCTTGGCCAACGCCACCGCGCGATTCAGCGCCACCACCGGCGACGCGTTCAGCGCCAGCAGTTGGTCGTATAAATCCAGGATCATGGCCCAGTCCGCCGGCTGCGGATCGGCCGCGCGCGCGTGCACCGCCGCAATGGCCGCCTGCGCGTGGTATTCGGAAACCTGCTCGCCGGCGATGGAGCGGTCGAAATGGTGGAACCCGAGCGCCATCATTTGCTGGTCCCACCGGCCCCGGTCCTGGCGCTCCAGCAGGATCAGGTCGCCCGACTCGTCCACCCGCGCGGGCAGGCGCGCGGCCTTCATCGCCATCAGCGCCACCAGCGCGTCTACCCGCGGCTCCCCCAGCGACGAGGCCGCCACCAGACGCCCCAGCCGCAACGCCTCCAGGCACAAGTCCTGCCGGATCAGATCTTCCCCCGCGTGCGCCCCGTACCCTTCGTTGAACATGAAATAGATGACGTCCAGCACCGCATCCAGGCGCCCCGCCAGTTCCGCCCCCCGCGGCATCTCCAGGGTCAGTCCCCGCTCCCGGATCAGGCGCTTGGCCCGCACCAGCCGCTGCGCGATGGCCGCATCCTCCGCCAGAAACGCCCGCGCAATCTCCCGCACGCCGAATCCGCCCGCGGTCTTCAAACTCAAGGCCACCCGCGCGTCCCGCGGAATCTCCGGGTGGCAGCACATGCAGATCATGCGCAGCTCATCGTCGCGAAGCTGCTCCTCCACGTCCGGATCGTCCGGCGTGGCCGCCCCCGACCGCGAAAGCTCGGCGACCATGGCATCGGTCTTGTCGCCGAGCTGCCGGTTGTGCCGCACCGCGTCGATGGCGATGTTGTGCGCCACCCGGTACAGCCATCCGCCGGCGTTCTCCGGCACGCCCTGGTAGGGCCACGTCTCGAGCGCGCGCAGCATGGCTTCCTGCACCGTCTCCTCCGCCAGCTCCAGTTGCGACGGCCCCAGCAGCCGCGCCAGGTGCGCCACCATGCGGCCCGCCTGGCGCCGGAACAGGTGCTCGATCAGCGGCCCCGGATCGCGAGTTGCCTCTACGTCCCCCAGATCTGCCTCACCTCGATCATGCCCCCGTACTCCAAGTGCGGATGATCGAGCGCCAGTCGCACGGCCTCGTCATAGTTGGCCGCTTCGATGGCATAGTAGCCGCCCAGCACTTCCTTGGTCTCGCTGTAAGGACCGTCGGCCACCCGCGTTTTCCCCCCTTCCACGCGCATCACCCGGCCCGTATCGGTCGTCAGCCGCTTGGAATCCAGGTTGAACGGCTTCTTCGCCCAGGCCATGTATTTCTCCATGGCCTTCTGCATCTCCTCCGGGCTCAACCGCGGCCACCCGGACGGATCGCGGTGTAGTAACAGCATGAATTGCGCCATGGTTTCTCCTATTTTACCCGCGTGTATTGCGCCGTCTCGGTCATCTTGCGGCTGCCGTTCTCGTAAAACTCCCACGCGTCGCTGTAGTGGTCGTGATCGGCCACCCGGATGGTGGTGTTGTGCATGTGGCCCGCGCCCGGATTGGCCAGGTTGGTGGCGTCCAGAAACCGGAACTGCACCTCGCCGGTCTCGGCGCTGTAGGCGCGCGCCTGCATGCGCGGCTGGTTCCCCGCCATGCAGTAATGGGTCAACAACAGTCGGTCGCCGTCCAGGTAGTAAACCGTCAGCATCTCCGGCATCTTCTCGCCGGCCTCCCGCTCCACCAGCGACGTCCCGCCCGCGATCAGCTCGTAGCTGACGTGCATCTTCCCCATGGCGGTCTCCGCCTGCCATTCGCCCACCAGCGTCTTGAGCCGCGCATAAGCAGCCGGGCCGGCTGCTTCCTCCTGTTTCGGGCCGGCGGCCAGGGCTGCCCCGGCGGCCAGCGTTACCATTGCTGCAAATACCTTCCGTTTCATTGGGTTTCTCCTCTTGAGTGTTTTGTCCTGCAATCCTAAAACGAACGGCCACCCCCGAAATCGACACCGCCACGCAAAAATTCTAAGCGAAATTGCCCGGTCGAGCGTCCAATCATAGTTATCCTCATGCTCTCTCGCTCTCTGTGGTCCGGCCTCGTGCTTACGGTGGCCGCGTTCGGGCAGCTTGCCTCCTTTCCCAAGCCATCCTATTTCCGCCAGACCTTCGCGCGCCCCGTCACCAGAGTCCGCCTCGAACCTCCGGCGCACCTCTCGGATTACGTGGTCGGCGACAAACTCGAGCTCTCCCTGCGCTCCTACCTCGATCTGGTGATGGCCAACAATACCGACATCGCCATCCAGCGCCTCACCGTGGACCTGGCCGAAAATGCCATTACCCGCGCCTTCGCCGTCTTCGATCCCCTGGCCACCGCCAGCTTCAGCAGCACCGAGCAGCGCACCCCCTCCGGCAATCAGCTCACCGGCGCCACCACCCTGGTGCAGCTCTCCCAGCCCGGCAATTTCAACTACAGCCAGACCCTGCCCACCGGCCTGCAATATAACGTCAATTTCTCCGCCCAAAAGCTGTCCACCAACAACGGCTACTACTTTTACAATCCCGCGCTCAATTCCAGCCTCGGCATCACCATCTCGCAGCCCCTCATCAAGAATCGCGGAACTTATATCAACCGCCTGCCCGTCACGGTGGCCGGCAGCCGCCTGCGCAAAACCCACTACGACCTGCAAGCCAGCCTGCTCACCCTGATCAGCACCGCCGAAAACGCCTACTGGGACGCCGTGCTGGCGCGCGAAAACCTGCGCGTCGCCGAAAGCGCCCGCGACCTCGCCGGACAGGCCCTCGACCGCGCCCGCCGCGAACTCGAATTGGGCGCCCTCTCCCCGCTCGATATCTACAATCCCGAGCAGCAGTACGCCAGCTCCAAAATCGCCGTCTCCCAGGCCCAGTACTTCCTCCAGCAGGCCCTCGACGCCCTCCGCTTGCAAATGGCGGCCGACCTGGACGTCCGCATCCGCAAGCTGCCCATCGAGCTCACCGAAACCGTCGGCCCCGCCGTGGACGCCTCCCCCATCGACGCGGAGAAGGAAGTCCAAAAAGCCCTCGCCCTCCGTCCGGATTTGAAGTCGGCCGTCCAGAACCTGGATATCGACGACCTCGGCGTCAGCCAGGCCAGGAACGGCCTCCTCCCCGATCTGGAGCTGACCGGCGGCTACAGCACTCAGGGCCTCGGCGGGATTTTCTATCCCAACAGCGGCTTTTCCGGCCTGCCCGCCGTGGCCGTGCCCGGCGGCTTCGGCGATGCCCTCGGCCAGATGTTCGGCTTCGGCTTCCCGATGTACTCCGTCGGCCTCACCCTGCGGCTGCCCATCCGCAATCGCCAGGCTTCCGCCGACATGGCCGACGCCCTGGTGACCAAGAAGCGCGACGCCCTCGCCGTGCGCGGCATTCAGCAACAGGTGCGCCTGGATGTCCTCACCGCCGTCAGCCAGGCGGAGTCCTCCAAGGAAGCCATGAAGCTCGCCGTCATCGCGCAGGACTATTCCAGAAAGTACATGGAGGCCGAGCAGAAGAAGTACGAGTTGGGCAACAGCACCATCTTCTTCGTGCTGCAGGCCCAACTGGCCCTGGTTTCGGCCGAATCCAGCGTGGTCCAGAACTCCGTCAGCTACCGGCGCAATTTGATGAACCTGCTGCGCCAGACCGGCGATCTCCTCGAAGCCCGCGGCATCGCCGTCCAGTGACCCGCGCGCCTACCGCGCCGCCCTCTCCCACACCTCCGGATTCAGCAGGTTCGGCGGACGCCGCCCCTCGATCGCGGCCACCGCGTTTTCCGCCGCCATCATGGACATCTTGATCCGCGTGTCCACCGACGCGCTGGCTATGTGCGGCGCCAGCGCCACGTTCTCCAGCTTCAGCAGCGTGGCATCCACCCGCGGCTCGTTCTCGTATACGTCGATGCCCGCGCCCGCGATCGCGCGCCGCTCCAAAGCCTCGGCCAGCGCCGGTTCGTCCACCACCGGCCCGCGCGACGTGTTCACCAGGATCGCCGTGGGCTTCATCATGGCCAGCTCCCGCGCCCCGATCAGATGCCGCGTCTCCGGCGTCAGCGGCACGTGCAGGCTTACGAAATCCGCCTCCCGCAGTAGCCTCTCCGCCGTCACCCACTCCAGCCCCAGGGCCTTCTCCACGCTCTCCGCCGCGCGCCGCACATCGTGGTACACGATGCGCATGGAAAATCCAGTGGCCCGCCGCGCCACCGCCTGCCCGATGCGCCCCATCCCGAAAATGCCCAGCGTCCGATGGTGGATGTCCTGCCCCACCAGCAGGTCCACCTTCCACTTGGTCCACTGCCCCGAGTGTACGTAATGGTGCCCTTCCACCACCCGCCGCGCCGCCGCCAGCAGCAGCGCGAAGGCGAAATCGGCCGTGGTGTCGGTGAGCACGTCCGGCGTGTGCGTCACGAGGATCCCCATCCGCGTGGCCGCCGGCACGTCGATGTTGTCGTAGCCCACCGCCACGTTGGCGATCGCCCGGATGCCCTCCAGCTTCGCCAGCACCTCCGGCGTGAACTTGTCCATGAGCTGGCTCACCACCGCCTCCTTGCCCCGGATGCGCCGCGCCAGTTCCTCCGCGCTCATGCCGTCGTCGGATTCGGCGTAGTCCACCTCCGCGTGCTCCTTCAAATAGGCGATCGCCTGGGGAAATATGCGTTTCGTAACTAATACGGCGGGTTTCATCGAAGGCAAATTGTCGCACACACCGCGCCCGGCGTACAATTCGGACATGGCCAAATTGGGTTTTCTAGGACTTGGACTGATGGGCTCGCGCATGGCCCGCAATCTTTTGCGCGGCGGTCACGACGTGGCGCTGTGGTCGCACAGCCCCGCCAAAGCGGGTGAACTGGCGTCTGCCGGCAAAGGGCGCGCCTGCGCCACGCCCCAAGAAGTTGCCGAAAACGCCGACGTCGTTTTCCTCTGCGTGGGCGACACCGCTATGTCGCGCCAGGCCATCCTCGGCCCCGACGGCGTCATCGCCGGCGCCCGCCCCGGCGCCGTGGTCGCCGATGCCAGCACCATCGCCCCCAGCGAGAGCCGCCGCATCGGCCAGGCCCTCGCCGCCCGGCACGTTGATTTTCTGGACGCGCCCTGCACCGGCTCCACGCCGGGCGCCGATTCCGGCACTCTCACCTTCATGATCGGCGGCAGCCGCGAAGTCTTCGAGCGCATCCGCCCCTACCTCGAGCTCATGGGCAAGCGCTTCTATTACTGCGGCGGTCCCGGCATGGGGCTGCATGCCAAGCTCTCCCAGAACCTGATCCTTTCCAACCTGCTCCAGGGCTTCAACGAAGGCATGGTGCTGGCCGCCAAGGCCGGCGTGGATCCCGCGCTGATGCTGGACATCCTGGATAACAGCGCCGCCAAGTCCGGGCTGGTCTCCGCCAAAGCCCCCCTGGTGCTGCGGCGCGCCTTCGACGCGGCCTTCTCGGTCAAGTGGATGCACAAGGATATCGGCCTCATGCTCGATTCGGCCGCCGAGATGCAAGTCCCCCTGCCCCTCACCGCCCTCACCCGCCAGATGTTCCTGGCCGCCATCGCCCAAGGCCACGGCGAAGAGGATATCTGCGCCACCATCAAAGTGCTCGAAGACCTGGCGGGCGTGCAGGTCAAGGGCGCCCCCCAATAGCGGCGCCGCGGCGCTGCCGGCCCTGCGGCAAGCAGTGCGGGAAGGGGAGTATCATCGACGCTGAAGGAAATGGCAAAAGCCGTTGATTGGAATTTCGTGGGACGCCGCATGGTCCGTTGCCTTGCTTGTCATCGGAGGACTGATAACCCGCCGTTTTGAGAAGAGGGCGAAACTAATCTCGTACTTTGGGCATGTCTCATCCTTCCGCACTACCCCGCCAGGAGGCGAGCCTGTGGTGGTGAGCGGGAGATCGTAATCCCTGGACTTGTTCCAAAGAACAGATCAGCATTGCTTACTTGTACTTTCCACCCGTTACATACGCACAGGTCAACGCCGGCATAAGGTCTGACGAGGGGTTTGCACATCAAATTCCGGTGCTTCTTCAGCGGCAGTACCCAAAGTGGTTTAACTGTCTCGCGGCTTTCTTGATGCTGATCGGATGGATCACCATTCTTTACTTGGGCTACCACCTGGTAGCTTTGCTGGCCCACTGGTGACAGCTTCAAAAGAGTTCGACCTATGGATAATTAACTCATCAGCCACCATCGGAGTGCTCGAAGACCTGGCTGGCGTGCAGGTCAAGAGCGCCCTCAAGTACTCCTGACTCCCCGTTCCTATCGGCGTCCATCGGCGTTCATCGGCGGCCCCTATTGGTCCTGGTTTTCGCGTTACCGCCCCACCCCGATATACCGGAACCCGAAGCCCGCCATCTGCTGCGGGTCGAAGAAATTGCGCCCGTCCAAGAATACCGGCGTGCGCATCCGCCCCATCAGCGTGGCGAAGGGCAGTTCCCGGTATTGCGGCCACTCCGTCGCCAGCACCACCGCGTCGGCATCCGCGAACACTTCCTCGGCGCGCTCCTTGAACACCAGGCCCGGCGACCCGCATTCCACGCGCGCCCGCTCCAGCGCCACCGGATCGTGCGCCACCACCCGCGCGCCCCGCACCAGCAAACGCCGCGCGATATCCAGCGCCGGCGCATCGCGCAGATCGTCCGTGTTCGGTTTGAAGGCCACCCCCAGCAGCCCGATCACCCGGCCCTTCATGATCTTCAATTCGCCCAGCAGCTTCTCGATCACCCGCTCGCGCTGCTCGCAGTTCACCTGCCGGGCCGCCTCCACAATGTGAAATTGCTTCCCGTACTCGCGCGCGATGGCCACCAGCGCCGCCGTATCCTTGCCGAAGCAACTGCCTCCCCATCCAATGCCGGCCTGCAGAAAGCGCGGCCCGATGCGCGCATCCAGCCCGATCCCCCGCGAAAGCTGGGTCACGTCCGCGCCCACGCTCTCCGCCAGCGAAGCCATCTCGTTGATGAATCCGATCTTGACCGTCAGGAAGGCGTTGGCCGCGTACTTGATCAGCTCCGCCGACGTCAGATCCGTGGTCACCACCGGCACCGCCCCCTGCCCCTCCGGCCGCGGCAGAAATGCCGGCGGCGTGAAATCCTGGTTCTGCACCGGCTGGTACAACTCGGTGAGCATGGCGATGGCCCGCGCATCCCGCGACCCGATCACGATCCGGTCCGCGTAGAAAATATCGTGCAGCGCCGACCCTTCGCGCAGAAACTCCGGGTTGGACGCCACCGAAAACTTTCCGTCCGGCCGGCGCCCGTTGCGCGATTCGAAGGCGTCCCGCACAATGGCCTCCACCCAGTTGCCGCTCCCTACCGGGACCGTCGATTTGTTCACCACCAGCGTATAACCCGCGCCGATGTGCAGCCCGATTTCCCGCGCCGCGGCCTCCACGTAACTCATGTTGGGAGTGCCGTCCGCCAGGTGCGGCGTCCCCACCGTGATGAACACAATGTCGCAGCCCGGCAAAGCCTCCGCGTAGTCCCGCGTGCACCGGATGCGCCATGCTCCCAGCCGCAACAGGTCCTCCAGCCCCGGCTCGTAAATCGGCGATTCGCCGCGCTCGATGGCGTCCAACTTGTCTTGGTCGACATCCACGAAAGTGACCTGGTGGCCAAGATACGCGCAAGCCGCTCCCGTGACCAGGCCCACGTAGCCCGCGCCGGCAATGGTGATGTTCATAGATCCCCCCGGCTTCCTCGTGTCAGGCCACGGCCCGCTGCGCCGCGCTGTTGGCCGGCGAACGGTACCAGTCCACGAACGCGCGAATGCCATCCGCGATCGGCGTCCCCGGCTCATAACCCAGCACCCGCCGGGCCTTGGAAATATCGGCGAAGGTGATGGGCACGTCGCCGGGCTGGGCCGGCATCCAGGTCAGCTTGGCCGTCTTGCCCAGGCTGCTCTCGATCAGCCGGACCAGTCCCAGCAGATCGATGGGCGACGAGTTGCCCAGGTTGAAAATGTCGTACCGCCCCTGGTGGAATAGCGCCGCCATAATGCCCTCTACGATATCGTCCACGTAGGTGTAATCGCGGCTGCTGGAGCCGTCCCCGAACAGCGGGATGGCCAGGCCCGCGTCGATCCGCTCGGTGAACTTCCGTATGGCCAGGTCCGGACGCTGCCGCGGCCCGTACACCGTGAAGAACCGCAGGCACGCCACCGGCAACCCATACAGGTGCGAATAAGTGAAACAGACTTTCTCCCCCGCCAGTTTCGTCGCCGCGTACGGCGAGATGGGCAGGTTCAGGCTGCGCTCCTCGTTGAACGGCACTTGGTCCGCAATCCCGTACACCGAACTCGAGGAAGCGAACACGAAGCGGTCCACCCCGCAACTCCGGCTGGCCTCCAGCAGCACCATGGTTCCGCGCACGTTCACGCTCTCGTAGAGCAGCGCCTGTTCCAGCGACGGCCGCACCCCGGCGCGCGCCGCCAGGTGGATCACCGCGTGCGGATGGTTCTCGTGGAATACCCGCCGCACCAGCCCTTCGTCCCGTATGTCGCCTTCGTAAAACCGCGCCGCGCCGTCTTCTTCGATCGCCCGCAGGTTCGCCAGTTTGAGTTCCGGCGAATAGAAATCGTTCAGGTCGTCGATAATCGCCACCTCGTGGCCGTCCCGCAGCAGGCGTCCGGAAATGTGCGATCCGATGAAACCCGCTCCCCCCGTCACTAATACTCGCATCGTCGATGGTCTCCTTATAAAAGCCGCTAGTCCCGCCTCTTAAAAACTGAACTTGAGCTCCAGCAGCACGCGGCGGTTGTCTCCGAACATCATGCTGCCCGGCCCGGACGCCCCGGCCAGAAAATTCGATTGCCCAAACAGCGCCGAGCTCATGTCTCCCACCGGCAGGCCCGGGTTCACGTAGTTGAGAATGTTGCGCACCTGCGCGGAAAAGGTCAGGTTGAACCGCTGCCCGCCCGGTCCCGCTGCCGGCGCCGCGCCCTCCCGCGTTCCTCCGAAACCGAACGTCTTGCTCAGCCGGAAATTCAACGTGAAGTACGCCGGACCCTGCCCGTAGTTCCGCGGAATGATCACCGCGCCCGGACCCGGATTGGGATTGAAGATGCCGAACGGGCTCACCACCGCGCCCGGCGCGCCGGCGCTCGTAACCAGCCCGGGACGGTCCGTATACAGGCCGTCTCCGTTGGTGTCCACGCCCGAGATGATGTTCACCGGAGCCCCCGACCTGGCCAGCAGGAAGGGGCTCAGCCGGAAGCCCAGCGGACCGGCGAAAGAGCCCCCCACCACTACCCGGTGACGGATGTCCGTCGCCGCCCGCCCATACTCCCCGCTCAGGTTGTACTGGTTCATCGGAAACGAATTCGGACCGTCCGTATTGCTGTACGCGCGCCCGTAGGTGTAGTATCCGAACACGCTCACGCCGCTCGAAAAACGCCGCGTCAGATTGGTGATCACCTGGTTCTGATTGAACAGCCCGCCCGATTCGTACTGGTAAATGTCGCCGCCGCTATAGGGCCGCGCCCCGCCCAGGCTCGGATCCGGTGCGTTGATATTGCGCGAACGGAACAGGTGCATGCCATGCGTGTTCACAAAGTTCACCGAGAGCACCAGCTTGAGCGGCAACTGGCGCTCTACCCCCAGGGCCGTCTCGGCGATCATGGGCGCGCGCAGGCCGCTCTGCACCTGCCGTACAATCTGGTTCGCGCCGCTGGCCGCCAGCTCCGCCATGCTGGGTACGTTCGGAAAAAACGTCGGGTCGTGTACCAGGAACAGACGGTTGTTCACGCCGTTGTAGCGCAGCGCCTCCAGCGCCAGGTTTTCGCCGAAACGGTCGTAGAAAATGCCCGCCCCGCCGCGGATCACGGTCTTGGCGTTGTGCTTGCCGCCCGGAGCCCACGCAAAACCGATGCGCGGAGCAAAATCCCGCCAGTCCTGCACATTGCTCTGCGCTTCCCAGCGCAGGCCCGCGTTCAGCGACAGGTTCGGCCGCACCCGCCAGTCGTCCTGTATGTACACCCCGCTGTCCACCTGCGAGAGCCCGATCTGCGGCGTGCCCCCCGCCATCAGGAACTGCGACGGGCCGCCGCCCCACTGGTGAAGCTGCGCCGGCGTCAGCGACCCGAACAACAGCGTCCTTTGGTAGCGTTCCAGCGAGCTGATGGCGATGCTGGTGAAGTTACCGGATGCATCCAGCACCGGCTGATTCAGTGCGTTCAACATCGGTCCCGAGCCGCCCGAAAAGTAGAACTGCCCGTTGTAGTCCCTGGTGGAAGCGTCCGTCAGCGAAACGCCCCGCACCCGCGCGCCGAACTTCAGCGTGTGCGCGCCCCGCGTCAGCGAAGTCGAATTCTGAAATTCGTAGCGGTCCTGCAGACCGGCTGCGTACGGAGTCACCGGACCCCCTCCCACGAAGGCGTCCTGCACGATCAGCGATGGGCTGTTGTTCAGGCTCGTCCCCGCCGTGTTCACCCGGCTCATCTGCACGCGCGTCTCGTTCACCGCCGACGCGCTCAGCACCGCCGTCTCCGTCAGTTGCACGGTGTACCCGTTTTCGGAACTCTGGTAGCCCGTCGATGGCAGCGAAAACAACCCCACCCCGGCATTCTGATCCGTGGTTCTCCACCAGTTGAAGCGCGCCGCCAGCGTGTTCCGCTCGGATAGCTGGTAGTCCACGCGCGCGCTCAGGTTGTCGTCGCTGCCCGGCGCCTGCACCGCTTCGCGCACCGGCACGATTTGCAGCGCCGCGTTCAGCGCCGTGGCGTTGATCACCGCGTTGTCGTTGATGGTGCGGTGCTCCACGTCCAGGAACATCGACGCGCGTTTCCCCAGCGGACCGCCCATATCGCCGCCTAACTCGTCAAGCTGGTAGGGCGGCTTCATCGGCGCATACGGATTCCGCGAATTCAGCACGTCGTTGCTGATCTTCCAAAACCCCGATCCGTGGTACGCATCCGATCCCGGCTTGGTCAGGATCTCCGTCCGTCCGAACCCTACCTTGTCGTACTCGGCCGAAAACGGATCCTGGTTGATGCGGATCTCCCGGATCGACTCCTTGGCCGGCAGGTGTCCGCCGCTGAACCCGTCTATGTACATCTGCGGGCCGCCTATTCCCGCCGAAGGTCCCGCCAGCGCTTTCAGATCTTCCGCCAGGTCGTCGGGATCGTCCGGCAGCGCATCCAGATCCGCCCCCGTCAGCACCAGGGCCCCGGCGTTGGCCGTGGCTTCCGTACTCAAACCGCCCCCGCCATCGGCGCTCACCGTCACCTGCTCGGCTGTCGCCCTTAATTGCAGCGTTGCGTTCAGCACCGTGCTCTGCGCCGCCGTGACCGCCACCGGACCGCTCTCCCAGGCCGTGAATCCGGGCCACGAAACGCTCACCTTGTAGGACCCCGCCGCCAGGCCCGAGAAAACGTACCGGCCCACGGCATCGGCCGCCGCCTGCCGCGGCGCGCCCGAAGGATCCGTCAACACCATCTCCGCGCCCGGTATCACGCCGCCCGAGTCGTCGGTCACCCGTACCTCCAGCGTGGCCGCCTGCGGCGCCGGAGCCTGCGCTCCCAGCTCCCCAGCCAACAGCAGCGCCGTCAACGCTTCAGCCCAGATACGCATGCACCCTCTCCGCCAGGATTTCGCGGCTGTTGACCGCCCCGTTCAGGTCCAGAGCCACCGCACTCGGCGTCTTTTCGAGCGCGCGCTCGATCTGCGCCGCCAGCAGCGCCGGCTCCAGGCCGGCCGTGGTGATGGCCTCCACCGCGCCCAGGCTCTCCAGCCTTTGCGCCCGCAGTTCCTGCTCCCGGTCGCCGTTGGCCGTCACCGGGTAGATCAGCGCGCGCACCTTGGCCCGCAGCACGTCCATCAGCGTGTTGTATCCGCCCATACTCACCGAGAGATCCGCCGCCTCCAGGTGCGCCGCCAGGTCCGGCGTGAACTTCTCCAGCGTGACGTTCGCCCTGCCCGCGGCCAATTCGCGCAGCCGCGCATACACGTCGTCCGGGATGAACGGCCCGGCGAAAATGCGGAATTCGTGCGGCAGCCGGCCGCCCAGCAGCCCCGCCGCGCCGATCAGCCCGCGCAACAGGTCATGGCCGCTCTCGCAGCGCCCCGCGCCGATGCTGCCCACAATCACGGGCCGCGCCCCGCGCGCCCTCCGCCATCCCCGCCCTCCACCCTGCGCCACGTAGCCCGTGTAGCGCACCTCGCAGCGCAGGCCGGCCACGCTCGAAAACGTCTCCTCCAGCCGGAAGAAGCCCGCATCGCCGTGTACCAGGATCAGGTCGTAGTAGGTGTTGACGATCTCCCGCACCCGCTGCTCGTAGGCCGCCTGGTCCGGCTTCCCCACCAGGATGTCCCGCAGGCTGCAAACCACCGTGGCGCCGTGCTCCCGCGCGCGCTTCAACAGCGGGATCAGCTCGAACGAAAACTTCTTCCGTCCGAACGGAAACAGCTCCGTCACCAGCACGTCCGGCCGCAGGCTTTCGCACAATTCCAGAATCCGCCGCCGCCGCCGCTCGCGCGTCTCCTCCAGGCTGGCCGAGGCGTCGCACGACCGCAGTCCCCGAAAATTAGGGTCCGCTTCCAGCGCCGGCAGATGTGCCAGCCGGACATCCTCGGGAAACTCGAACCCGTCCGCCAGGCCCCCGCCGGTCAGCAGCGTGACCTCGAATTCGCGGGCCAGCTCCCGCACGATCTCCCGGCTCCGGACCAGGTGGCCCATGCCCAGTGTGTGCTGGCAGTAAAATAGCAACCGTCTCATTGGTCAGTCCTCTTTGGAGCGTGGCTAGGCCGTCGCGGCGCGATCCCGGAACCCGGCGCCCGCCATGCCGGTCCCGTAGACCGTCAGCAGGCGCGCGATCTTGGGCAGCGCATCCATCTCGATCAGGTCCGGGATGCCCGCACCCCGGCTGGCCGCCTCGGCCTCGGCCAGCACCATCTTCAGCAGCGACGCCGGCCGCAGGTCCGCCGGCAGGATGGTCTTGAACAGCGACAGCCCCGCCATCCGCTCGGCGCGGATCCTCTGCTCGGCCACCGGCTCCACCCGCGGGATCACCACCGACCGCTTCTTCAGCGTCAGCAGCTCGCACACCGTGTTGTACCCGCCCATGCTCACCACCACGTCCGCCGCGTCCATGTAGCTCATCATGTCGTCGGTGAACTCCAGCATCTCGACGCCCGGACGCGCCGCCGCCATCTCCGCCAGCCTGGCCCGCCGCCCCGCGTCCAGCTCCGGCCCGGTGATAATCAGGCTCCTCACCTTGCTCGACGCCGGCACCGTGCCCAAACCCGTCAGGTACGCGGTCATCAACTGGTAGCCGTCGTCCCCGCCCCCCCCCGGCCCCCGCCCCCGCCGGGCACCCGCCCCCCCCCGCAGGTGCCCCCGCCCGCCCCGCCCCGCAT
>VFSW01000595.1_pt1 | contig 53127 bp, 53 predicted proteins | sample 5358111 | NCBI WGS metagenome assembly VFSW01 (sample SAMN11554181, study PRJNA540505) | mine drainage metagenome | isolation source: sediment from site ElyBrook_90M | place: USA: Ely Copper Mine, Vershire, VT | collected 2017
CCGGCGTCACGGTCACTCCAAAGGTTCTTGGTGAACCGCTCCTTGGCGAGGCCGACGACGCCATTGGCGGCGCCTAGAATGGCCTGGGTTGAGCGGTAATTGCGTTCCAGCGTGATGATCTGGGCGGCTGGGGCGAACTGGTTGGGGTAATCGAGGATGTTGCGGACATTGGCGCCACGGAAGGCGTAAATCGATTGCGCGTCATCCCCGACGACGGTCAGGCCCGCGCCTTCGGGCTTTAGGCCGAGCAGAATGGATGATTGCAGCCGGTTGGTGTCCTGGTACTCATCGACCAGCACATGATCGAAATTGCCGCCGATCTCCGCCGCCATATCCGGATCGGCAACCATCTGCGCCCAGTAGAGCAGCAGATCATCGTAATCGAGCACGTTCTGCCGCTGCTTGGCTTCGACATAGGCGCCGAAGAGCAGCTGCAGCTCGGCTTCCCAGCCGGCGCACCAGGGAAAGCTCGCGGGCAAAATGTCATCGAGCGGAAGCTCGGTATTCACGCAGCGCGAATAGATTTGCAGGCAGGTGCCCTTGGTGGGGAAGCGCTTCGCCGTCTTGGAAAACCCCAGCTCGTGACGGACCAGGTTCATCAGATCGGCGGAATCCTCCCGATCGTGGATCGTGAAGGCCGGGTCGAGCCCGATCTGCGGGGCATAATCGCGCAGCAATTTCGCACCGATGGCGTGAAACGTCCCAGCCCAGGTCATGCCCTCGGCCAGTATGCCGGCCTTGTCGCCCAGCGCCTGAGCGCAGATGCGCTCGACCCGGCGTGTCATCTCGGATGCCGCCCGCCGGGAGAAGGTCATCAGCAGGATGCGGCGCGGATCAGCGCCGCTGACGATAAGATGGGCGACGCGATGCGCCAGCGTGTTGGTCTTGCCCGAGCCGGCGCCGGCGATGACGAGCAGCGGCCCGGTGGTAACACCCGGCCCCACGCCGTGCTCAGTCGCGCGGCGCTGTTCGGGATTGAGTTTGGAGAGGTAGTCCAGGCTCGCCGTCACGTAAAAACTTCCAAAAAATGCGGATGCCCAGCATCCTTGTTTCTCGTTTTGTTCGCAAGGGTTTTGCGCGTGGTCTTCACCCTGGGTGGCAGCCAGACGCCCGGCGCGACTCGATTCCCTGCTTGACTCTTTTTTGAGTCTATAGAACAAAAAAGGAACATTCAACTGATTTCCGAAGGATACCAGGCCAAGTGGGGTCATCGCCCGCCATCGATTTTTTGCGCGAAAAAATCCGCCGGATTGAGGCGGCGGATCGCCGCTTGAGCGGGGTTCTGCCGTTTGGGCTGGCGGAGATGGATGCGCGTCTGCCGGGCGGCGGGCTGGCTCTGGGCGCCCTGCATGAGGTCGCCGGTGCCGGCAATGGCGCGCTTGATGGTGCGGCCGCGGCTTTGTTTGCCGCCGGCATCATGGCCCGCACCAAGGGGCAGATCCTCTGGTGCGTGCGTGATCAGGATCTGTTTGCGCCTGGGCTGGAAGCGGCCGGGTTGTCGGCGGACCGGGTGATCTATGTCGAAGCCGGGGATGAGCAGACGGCCTTGGCCGGCTTCGAGGAAGGGCTGCGCCATGGCGGGCTGGCCGGGGTGGTGGCTGAAATCGGCCGTCTGTCGATGACCGCCTCACGCCGTTTGCAGCTCGCCGCCGAGAGCTCTGGGACGCTTGGCATCGCGATCCGCCGTTGGCGGCGGCAGCGCGATGCCGTGGATTTTGGCCAGCCGACCGCGGCAGCGACGCGGTGGCGGGTGTCGACGCTGCCCTCGGCACCACTGGCGGCACCCGGCATCGGCCGGACGCGCTGGCTGGTGGAGCTGACCCGCTGCCGGGCGGGCGAAAGTGCGGATTTTGAGGTGGAGGGCTGTGATCATGAGGGTCGTCTCGCTCTTTCTGCCGGACTGGCCGATCGACCGGCTGCGGCGGGCGCACGGAGCCGCGCTTGAGGGACACACAGCGGAGATTTCTCCGGATGCACCTCTCGTCCTGGTCCAGCGTATTGGCAATCGCCGCCTGGTCTACGCGGCGAATGCGGCGGCGCGCGCCGCCGGGCTGAAACCCGGTATGGCCGTGGCCCAGGCGCAAGTCTTGGTGCCTGAATTGGGCATTCGGGAGGCGGAAGTTGGAGCGGACGCCGCGGCGCTGGAAAAGCTCGGGCTATGGGCGTTGCGGCTCTATTCGCCTTTGGTCGCGGTCGATGCGCCAGATGGGCTGGTGATCGATGCGAGCGGGGCGGCGCATCTGCATGGCGGCGAGGAGGCCATGCTCGCCGATATGGTGGAGCGCCTGGCGGCCTTTGGCATTCATGCCAGGGCCGCCATGGCGGATAGCTGGGGCGCCGCCCATGCCTTCGCGCGGGCGGCTTCCAGGCTGGTCCTCGTCGTTCCGCCTGGTGAGAGCCCTGCCCTGCTCCAGCGGCTGCCCCTCGCCTTCCTCCGCATCCCCAGGGACATGGTGGAGCAGCTGCGCCGACTCGGCTTCGAACGGGTGGAAGATATTGCTGCCCAACCACGGGCGCCGCTCGCACAGCGTTTTGGCCCACGATTGCATCAGCGCCTGGACCAGGCGCTGGGACGGCTGCGCGAGCCGATTGAGCCGATCCGGGCGCCAGAGCTGATCGAGGCAAAGCGGCAATTCGCCGAGCCGATCGGTGCGCCGGAAACACTGGCACGCAATACCGGCAAGCTGGCTGTGACCCTGTGCGAGGTGCTCGTCGCCAAAGGCGTTGGCGTGCGCCGGCTGGATCTGGTGTTCCATCGCGTGGATAGTGAGGTGCAGGCCATCCGTATCGGCACGGCCAAGCCGAACCGCGACGCCAAACGGCTGACCCGGCTGCTGTGCGACAAATTGGAAACCATCGATCCGGGATTTGGCGTCGAGGCGATGAGCCTATGCGCGACGTTGGTGGAGAACTTCGAGACCAGGCAGGTGCGCCACTCGCTGTTGGAGGAAACGCCGGATGCCGATGTTTCCAGCCTGGTCGACATCCTCGCCAATCGTGTCGGCGGAGAAAAACTCTATCGCTTCGCCCCAGTGGAAAGCGATGTGCCGGAGCGCTCGGTCGCCCGGATCGGGCCGGCTTCAGGGGCGACCGGGAAAACCTGGCCGCTGCGTCAGCCGCGGCCGGTGCGGCTTTTGAAGAGACCTGAGCTGATCGAGACGATGGCACTGCTGCCGGACCATCCGCCGGTCAGCTTTTCATGGCGGGGCGTGCGCCGCCGGGTGAAGCGCGCCGATGGGCCGGAGCGGATTTTCGGTGAATGGTGGAAGCGCGATGCGGAAAATAATGCCGTGCGCGATTATTTTCAGGTCGAGGATGAGCAGGGCGAGCGCTTCTGGATTTTCCGGTCTGGTGATGGCGAGCATCCGGAGACCGGCGCGCAATCATGGTATTTGCATGGGATATTCGGATGAGCGGCGCCGATGCCTCAAAGCCACGCTATGCCGAGCTGCAGGTGACCTCGCATTTTTCCTTCCTGCGCGGTGCGAGTTCCTGTGAGGAGTTGTTCGCGCAGGCGGCGTATCTCGGCATCGAGGCGCTGGCGATCACCGATCGCAATTCCCTGGCTGGCATCATCCGCGCCTATGAGGCTGCAAAGACCGCCGGCATTCGTCTCGTCGTCGGCTGCCGGTTGGACCTGGCCGATGGTGTTTCTCTCCTGGTCTACCCCACCGATCGGCCTGCCTACGCCCGACTGTGCCGCTTGCTGTCCCTGGGCAAGAAGCGAGCGGGCAAGGGTAAATGCCAGCTCGGATGGCAGGATGTTCTCGCCTATGGCGAGGGCCTGATCGCCGTGCTGCTGCCCGACGAAGCTGACGAAAACTGCGCGTTCCATTTGCGCCGGTTAAAGGATGGCTTTGACGGCCGCGCCTATATGGCGCTGACACTGCGCCGCCGCCCCCGTGATCAGATCCGCCTGCATGATCTCGCCAATCTGGCCGCGCGGCACGGCGTGCGCAGCGTGGTGACAAATGACGTGCTGTTCCACGCACGCGAGCGCCGCATATTGCAGGACGTGGTGACCTGCATCCGGCATGGCTGCACGATCGATGATGCGGGCTTCCGGCGCGAGCGTTATGCAGATCGATATCTCAAGCCCCCTGAAGAAATGCACAGGCTATTCCAGCGCTATCCGGAAGCCCTGGCCCGCACTGCCGAGATAACGGAGCGCTGCAAATTCTCTCTGGACGAGCTGAGCTATCAATATCCGGAAGAAGCCCTGATCCCCGACCTGACGGCCCAGCAGGCTTTGGCCGAGCTCACCTGGGAGGGCGCAAAGCAGCGCTACCCGGATGGCGTACCGCCGGAGGTGAGCGCCATCCTCAAGCACGAGCTCGGCCTAATCGAAAAGCTGCAATACGCGCCATATTTTCTGACGGTGAATTCGATCGTGCGCTTCGCCCGCAGCCAGGACATTCTCTGCCAGGGGAGAGGTTCGGCCGCCAATAGCGCGGTATGCTATGTGCTGGGCATTACCTCGATCGACCCGGAGCGCAACGATCTGCTGTTTGAGCGTTTTGTCTCTGAGGAGCGACGTGAACCCCCCGATATCGATGTCGATTTCGAGCACGAGCGGCGCGAGATCGTCATGCAATGGGTGTTCGAGACTTATGGCCGCGATCACGCGGCGCTCTGCTCCACGGTGATCCGCTATCGCACCAAGGGCGCGCTGCGCGATGTCGGCAAGGTGCTGGGGCTTTCGGAGGACGTGATTTCACTCCTCAACGCCCAGGTCTGGGGCTGGTCGGAAGAGGGCATCGAGCCAGAGCACGCGAAGGAACTCAATCTCAACCTGGAAGACCGCCGCCTAAAACTAGCGATCGATTTGGCGCGCGAGCTGATCGGCACGCCGCGGCATCTCTCGCAGCATCCGGGCGGCTTCGTGCTGACGCGCGACCGGCTGGATGAGCTGGCGCCGATAGAGCCCGCCGCCATGGAAAACCGCCAGGTCATCGAATGGGACAAGGATGATATCGACGTTCTGAAGTTCATGAAGGTCGATTGCCTGGCGCTCGGCATGCTCTCTTGCATGAAGCGGGGGTTCGATCTGCTGAAAGAGCACAAAGGCATCGCGCTCGATCTTGCCACGATTCCGGCCGAGGACCCGCGCACCTATGCAATGATCCGCAAGGCCGACACGCTCGGCACCTTCCAGATCGAAAGCCGGGCGCAGATGGCGATGCTGCCGCGCATCAAGCCGCGCACGTTTTATGATCTGGTCATCGAAGTCGCGATCGTCCGGCCGGGGCCGATCCAGGGCGATATGGTTCACCCCTATCTGCGCCGCCGTGAGGGCAAGGAGGAGGTTGTGTACCCGAAGCCCGAACTTGAAAAAGTACTGGGCAAGACTCTGGGCGTGCCGCTGTTCCAGGAACAGGCGATGCGCGTTGCCATTGTCTGCGCCGGGTTTACAGCAAGCGAGGCGGATCAGCTGCGCCGCTCGATGGCGACCTTCAAGCATACGGGCGGCGTCAGCCATTTTAGGGACAAGCTGGTGAACGGCATGGTCAGGAATGGCTATGACCAGACCTTCGCGGAAAATACGTTCAAGCAGCTCGAAGGCTTTGGCAGCTACGGCTTTCCCGAAAGCCACGCGGCCTCCTTCGCCTTGATCGCCTACGCCTCGTCTTGGCTGAAATGCCATCACCCAGATGTGTTCTGCGCGGCTCTGCTGAACGCTCAGCCTATGGGTTTCTACGCGCCGGCGCAGATTGTCCGGGACGCGGCCGAGCACGGCGTCGAAATCCGCCCGATCTGCATCAATGCGTCGCGCTGGGATTGCACGCTGGAACCGTCGCGGCAGGAGGATCGCTTTGCCGTCCGGCTGGGATTGCGCATGGTCAAAGGTCTGGCCAACGCCCATACCGCGACGCTGATCGCGGCGCGCGGTGATCAGCCCTTTGCTTCGGTCGATGATGTCTGGCGCCGGGCGGGCGTGCCGGCGGCAGCACTGGTCCAGATCGCCGAGGCGGATGGTTTTGGCCCGAGCCTGAGACAGTCGCGCAGGGAGGCGCTTTGGGCGCTGAAGGGCTTTCGGGACGAACCTTTGGCGCTGTTCGCCGCCGCCGCGGCGCGCGAGATGCCGCAGATCGCGATTACGGAGCAGGCTGAGCCGGAGGTTGGGTTGCGGCCCATGACGGGTGGCCGGGAGGTCGTGGAGGATTACGCGCATTTGGGACTTAGCCTCCGCGCCCATCCTGTGAGCTTTTTGCGTGACGAGTTCGGCGGAAGGAAGATCGTTACTTGCGCGCAGGCGATGCGGGCGGCGGACGGCAAATGGCTGGAGGTGGCCGGGATTGTCCTCGTGCGGCAGAAGCCTGGTTCCGCGAAAGGCGTGATGTTCATCACCATCGAGGATGAGACCGGCATCGCCAATCTGGTCATCTGGCCGGATCTCTATGAGAAGCAACGCCGGGTCATCCTGTCCGCTGGGATGATGGCGGTCTATGGCCGCGTCCAGCGCGAGGGCGAGGTGGTTCATCTGATCGCGCATCGGCTCACCGATTTGTCGCCCGAACTTGCAAGTGTCGGGGAGCGTGATGCGGCGTTTCCCGTACCGCATGGGCGCGGCGACCAGGCGAAGACTGGCGGAGGCCCGGACCCACGAGAGACGCCGGGTCGCCGGCCAAAGGAGCTATATGTCCCGGACCGGGGGACCGATCAGATCAAGGTAAAGGCAAGAGACTTTCGATAATCTTGGCTTTTTGGGATTGCATTGCTATCCGGAAATTGGCTCCGAAAACCATGGTTTCTTAATCGACATCGAGCCACTTCGGCAGTTTCGCTCCAACCTTGCAATATGGTTTTCAACCAATCTTACTTCCTGTATGAACTGCGTTTGTCAGCAGCCCACTTCAAATGTTTGGCTGACACGCGAACAGCTTTTTAATAAAGGATTGCCCAAACATGGCGAAAGCCGCACCGAAAAAACCCGTCAAACCTGCGGCCAAGGCTGTAAAGCCGGGTCGTCGTCCTGCCGCCGCGAAGACAAGCAAAATTGCTAAAGTCGCAGCCCCGGTGAAAAAGCCAGCCGCCGTAAAGGCCCCGGTGCTCAGCAAAGACGAGCTCCGCATTCAGCTGGACAAGGCACTAAAGACGATCGACACATTGCGCACCAAGAGCCGTGAAGCGGTTCGTGCCGCAAAAGCGTCGGCAGTACAGATCGCCGAATTAGAGGCCAAGGTCGCTCAACTCGAAAAGAAGTCAGCCGTAAAGGAAAAGCCCGCGAGCCCAGCTCCCGCTGCGGCAAAGCCCGTAAAGCCGCGCGGCCGCAAGCCTGCGGCAAAAGCTGGCGCCAACGCGCCCGCTGAATCCGCCGACACGGCCCCTGCAGAGGCTGAGACCACCGAGGATTAGACGCAACAAACAATGGTGCGCCGGTGTGGTCGGAATTCTGACTGAACCGGCCGCTCTGGTTTCGCCGGGCGTTCCAGGCAGCGCGTCGCTCAGTAGCATTGAATGGTCAGCGAACCTGCCTCGAAAGGTTCTTTTCCAGGCCGATCGGAGCATTTCCGGCCTGAGTCATGCTCCAGTTTTTCACTGGCTATCGAGCCAATCCTCCCACGCTTCAAGGCGGCGAACCACAGAATGCGGGATTAGGTCGCCGTCGTCATTGCGTAATCCCGCGGTGAGTTCGGCGGCGATCACGGGCCAAAAACGGTCAACAAGGGCAGGTAGCGTCGCAATCGTTGTGTCTGGCAGACCGCTAAGCTCCCGCACACAGATCGCCCGGGCAAAGGGTTCGACGTTATCGTGCCGGTTTGGAGTACGTATCGCCATCACAGAATTCGCCGCGTTCATTTCCGTCTCAAGGCATTATCACAAAACTGCAGCCTCGGCATCGAAAAATTGGGCGTCAAAATAGGCAAATTTCCTTCTGCTGACACGGGCCAACTTACCGCATGGGGAAACAGACGTGATTTAGCGCCATTCTGGCTGATGATGCGGTTACCGATCTACCGCTTCGACATCAGGTAAGCCATGCAATTTGGGAATCGCGGCGATTCCCAATCGACTCGGCTGACGCAAGTTGAACCGGCGTATGGTTGCACCCGTCAATTCCACGAAAAGGAACAGAATGGATGCATAACGGAGCCAAGTTGTGGGGTTCATCGGAGCCAATAATGCTGAGGCGCATTCGGCCAGAGCATAACGAGCGCCGCTTTTATGCCCTTGCGGTGACCGCCGATTTGTTTGGCAATATCGTGCTCATGCGCAATTGGGGCCGGATCGGTGCCGGTGGTAGGCAGCGAGAGGAACTGCACTGTGATGTTGTGGCGGCGGCGGAAAGCCTCGAACGGCTGGCGCGAAAGAAGCGCAAGAGGGGTTACGTGGATTATGGTGGCTACAGCCCCGAACTCTGCCTGCCCGTGAGTTAGCGCCCCGACCGCCTTGTCCGCTCGGCCATGCCAGCCGGCAGAGCCCGCGCGGCCCTTCGCCCCCTGACGTCCGCTATTTTCTCCCAAATCTGTCGCCATTCGCAAAATACGGTGTGACCCTGCCTACAAACGGAGGGTGATATGGTCGTTTGGAATGCACAGGAATCCGGACGCGTAGAATTGCACGGTCCGCGCGGGAGGAGCGATCCTTTCTCCCTGGTAAAGACGACGCCATCCCGGGGTGAGGGGCTCAGTTTGTCTCTGTCGACTCATGCATTGATGGCGACCGGGGGCGATATCCGCCTGCGGACCAACCCGGAGACCTTACTGAACGGGTACGGCTGTAGCCATCAGCCGAGACCCTGGGCGATTACCTTCGCCTCCTCCACTGCATCGTCTGTCTCCGAGCGAGGTTATATGGCGGCCGATGCGGCACGGCTGCGCGCGAGAAGATCGGCGCTGGCTGAACGTGACGAAAGAGCCGCCGTCAAAGCGTGCTTGGGCGAGGTGCGCGAGGAGTTAGCGCGCCTCCTGCGACTGGAGGCCGGGATAGAAATCGTGCTTTCAGCCTCCGGCACTGACGCCGAGCTCCTGGCACTGGCGCTGGCCCATATCGGCGGTAATGAGGACGCGCCGATCTGCAATATTCTGATCGCGCCGGAAGAAACCGGCCGGGGTGTGCCCCTCGCCGCCCGCGGACTTCACTTTGCAGTTGATACCGCGTTGGGAGCAAAAGTGGAGCCCGGAACCTTGATCGACGGCTTCCGGCCAGACACCCGGCTTTGCACCATCGCCGTTCGGAACGGTGACGCACAACTGAAACCCATTGACGGGATCGAGGCGGACATCCGCGATGCTGTGAAAGGCGCTATTGAGCGCGGAGAACGCGTTCTCCTTCATGCGCTTGACCTCTCAAAAACGGGAATACTGGCGCCCCGGCCAAGTCTTCTTGGTGAGCTGCGCCGGAGATATGGAAGCAAATTCGATATCGTCGTCGATGCTTGCCAGACAAGGCTATCTCCATCCTCGATCGCTCGATACCTTGCACTGGATGCCGCGGTGCTGATCACCGGATCGAAGTTTTTTACCGGACCTCCATTCTCTGGTGCAGTGCTAATTCCACGCAGGATCGCACGGCGTCTCGTCAGGAATAAAATTCCTGCTGGTCTAAATGCCTATTTTTCGCAAGATGATTTCTTCCCCGGCTGCCCAGCCGCAACCATGCTTCAGCCCGGCGGCAATATTGGCCTCGCTCTGCGCTGGCAGGCAGCTCTTGCCGAGATGCAGGCATTTTTCGAAGTCCCGGCTAAGAACCGTGCCAAAACTCTCGAAAGTTTCGGGCAAACGGTGCGATCTGCTATTTCAGCGCGGCCGCGTTTTGCATTATTGCCCACACCGCAACCGATCCGTGATATCCGCGAAGAAGCATGGGAGCGGATGATATCCATTTTCGTATTTGCTATTATCGATCCGCAGCCTGGTCAGCATTTTCTGGAATTTGAGAAAATGCACGCGCTTTACCGTTGGCTGAACACGGACCTATCTGGGATTCTGCCACATGAGCGGCTAGCCGCATCGAAAATATGCCATATTGGTCAGCCGATTTCTCTGCCGAATAAAAATGGAGCTAAGCCATACGGGGCATTACGGATTTCGGCGGGGGCACGTTTGCTATCCGGAGAATTATCTCACGCCCATTTATCAAATGGGGAACGGCTTGAACGTGAGTTGCAGGATGTGAAAGCGGTGTTCAAAAAGATCGATGTGATCTTAACGAACTGGCGTGTTGTTGACGCCGCAAATTTTGAACCGCGATATGGTTTGTGCTAAATCGCCTAAAAGCACAGCGCCGATTGTTCTTCCGCGCCGAGTTTATCGACAAATTTTATGTAAGCAACGGTAATGCAACGATTTGATTCTAGTTTTAAATTATTTGTAACCACAAACGAACACGACAACGTCCTCAGTCACCAAGTAATTTATTTTTATTATGAAGAATTATTGAGAACTCCAATGAATCTTTGACTAATTTATGCGCGGAGATGGAAAGGAAATTTTTGTAAACCGGAAATATGCATAAAAAAACTCTGCGCCTCCCAACAACCGCGACAATTTTGGAGCGAGACTGTTGGCACCATGCAGCAACATTCTCAGCTTTGTTGACACTGAAACTGTCATAAAAAATAGCGATGTAGCCGCATCATATTAAGAAACGTAAATGCACGACTGCCCGGGGAAAAAAGGATTCCCGCGCCCTCATTTGGCTGCTATCAATGGCATCCTACAATGTGATGCGCTCTCGATAAATCGGTAGGGGGGTTGATCTCGTGGGCACGCATTTAATGCACTTGATAATAAAAAATCAAATAGACTTAAGCGGCAGTAACCTATATCGGCCTAGCATCGTGTTGGGTCGGCTGTGGATTAGACTTAATTTTGGTCAGCGTCATGGCATTTGGGGTCTCGCCGGTTTGGACGGGGAATTCGGAACCAACCACGAGCAACCATCGACGTAGGATCGCAAACCGGGGTCGGGGGCATGAAGGATGGATCTGAATCAAAACAGGATCTGTGGCGATGCCATGAACGAGATGGAGCCATCAAGTGGTGACGATCCACTTTTAGAGGCTTGCCGCGGGTTCTCCTGTGCGTTCGATATGTGGACACGTCTTATGATAGAAGGAAATCACGCGGTCCCTCCGTCGGAAAATTTATCACGAGATGATGTCTTGAGAACTAAGCAATGCTGGCAGCAGGCGTTGGCCCGAGTTCGCGGCCTGCCCGCTCGAAATCGCGATGGTTTAGAGGCAAAGCGGCAGGTGTTGGGAGCAATTTCATACTTTGGAGAAACTGGTGACCCTTCGTTTACAGATTTTGCCGTCGAGCTTGTGGATGAATATCGAGATTTCATCTTGGAAAATTTTGCTTTCTCGAGAGGTCCAAAAAATGAGCACCCTACTTCTCGTAGCCCCTCGATCGGTTCGGGGATTAAGGCGGGTCGCCGACTGAACTTGAGTAATATTTTCGGGTTTTTTCATCATTAAGCCCTGCCATTCGCATTTGTAGAGCGGATGCTCCTCTCCATCACAGAGGAGCTAGCCATGCGTTCCATTTTACTCAGTCTCGCATCCGTCGTTTTCTTTCCCGCCTTTGCCGCAGCCAATCCTCATTGCGCCACGGCTGGGCCGACCGCGTTCACAAGCAACACACCGCAGTTGCCTAGAACCCCACCCATTGCGCCTGCGCCGCCGACTTCGCCCCCTGCCTCGGTAGCGGGAGCTCCGTTCGTTATGCACATCGCAAGCGCCGGGGCTACGATTACCGACCTCGGTACGGCAGACGGCATGCACCAAATTGCCGCGCGGAGCGGCAATCAATTCATGCTTTTCGACGTGGCGCCGGATGGAAAGGCCGGGGTGTCGGGTGTTCCAATTGAAATGACGTTAGCGCAGCTCAAAACTATCGCCGCCGGCAATATCACCGATATTGGATCGGTCCACGGCCTGGAAGGCTATTTCGTTCGTAGCGGTTCGATGTTCCAGGTCTTCTACGCAACACCGGACAATCAGCGGGTGATTCCTGGCGTGTTGTGGGATGCGGCCGGGAAAAACATCACCAAAATGGAGGTTGCCAATATTCCTGGGGCCATCCCAACTGTCGAGGTCAACGGACCAGATGGTCCGCAAGCAGCACCTTCTGCAGTATTGCCATTGGTTCAGAACGCGACGTTTGGGACAATCGGGAACAATCCGGCAAAGCATTTATATATGCTGATCGACCCGCAATGCATCTACTCGATCCGCGCATTTCAGATGCTCAGGCCCTTCGCGGAGCAAAATCAGATCGAAATTTCCGTCATTCCTTTGACGATCTTGGATGGCGAAGATGGTGGTCAGAGCACCAAAAGCGCGATGGCTCTCTTAAGCGATCCGCCGGATCAAATCATCGGTGCATGGCAATCTGGCAGCGAAAGCAATCAGCCCTCGGAGCAGGCTCCGGACAAGCTGAAACAGAACATGTTGATCGCGCAGGCGATGGGTTTGAAGGCTACGCCGACCTTTGTGTGGCGCAAGCCGGACGGAACTGAAGGACAGCTTGTTGGTGTCCCGCAGAATGTCCAAGCCTTTGTTAACTCGATAGGGAGCTGACCGGATGGGTGCCCAAGAGGACCAAGGCGCTACCAACGACCAAACCGCCGCGGGGAAACCCGAGACCAAGCCGGCCGAACGGAAGCGCTCCTTCATCGGCCGGGCTATGCGCCGCATTGGCTGGCTGGCAGGCGGCCCTGTGGATTGGTTCGGCCCGAGTAGCGTCAGATCGGGCGCGGGGCTGATTGGTAAGCTCTGGCAGCAGACAAGAAGTGCACCGCGGCGCGATAGCCGATTCAAGGTCGACGAAGCTGGTGGCTTTGATCTTGCCGCCACGGCCTTCTCCTACGGCATGTCAGCGCAAGCTTTGGAGCAACGTCTGGAGCAACGCCGGCGCGCGACATCCACGATATCCTATGGAGCTCTGTTTGTTGCTATTCTCGGCGTCATATTCTGGGTTCATTCAGCCATCGATGAGCCTTACACGTTTGCCCGCGTGATGATGGTTTGGGAGTTCCTGCCTTTCCTCAGCCTGTTTGTGCTGGTGGCTTTTTATAACGCGCTACTGAACTTTCAGATCAGGGTGCGGCGCACCGCGAGCTGGCGCGAGTTTCTGTCAACCGAGGAGGGGTTTTTTCCGCGATGAAAAAAGAAGGAACGCGCCTCGTGGCGATCGTGGCTGTGGTTTCGTTGGGGCTTGCCGGCTGCACTATGGTTCCAACGGATCAACCGGTGTCTGTGGCTCCCGCATACCAAACGGAAGGCTCGGTTGTGCCGGTATACAACCCGCCGCCTAATACGCCGTTTCACAGTGTTGGGACCCCAGTTGCAATCTCGCTGTTTGGCGTTCCGGGTGATTCTTTTGCCTACCCACGCCCTGGGATCACCACAGGGCCTGTAGCCACGATGGGCAACAGGCGGGGCGACTGGCTTTTGGTGGTCACCCATTCTGGCGAGATCGGCTGGCTCGATGATCCGCACGAGCAAACATACGAGCAGGTAAATCCTGGCGGCTGGTGTCATGTTAGACAGGATGCCGAAGGCAGGATCGTGTTCAACTACAATGTTACGGCCAGTATTTGGCACCCTGAGAGTGAAGGCGCTTTGAGATAGAGTTACCTCTCCAGGTTTAACACTCGGACTGGCTGCCCTCTCAGACTTCGTATGTTTGGGCGAGAAGCGCGATAGTACGAAGTCGCGGCTGCCTGGTATGACGTGGCGCTGATCCGGTGTCAGACCGGATTGCTGAGCGTCGCGCGCGACCGTCGAGTTACAGAGCATGCTTCCAAGATGAAGCATCAAAAGACGAGATGCATATAGTCTTAATTCGGAACGATATGTGCTCCAGTTGCCGCATGTGCGATACCTGGGAGCCAGTCGAAAACGCCCAGCTCAGCCAGATCGTGCGCAGTCGTGTAAAGGAAAAGCGCCAAGATTACGGTGACACCACCGCGGGTCGCGAAATCCTGAATGCGGTCGGGTGCCGGCCGGCCGCGTATCCACTCAAAGAAGCAGAACAGAAACGCGCCACCGTCCAAAACGGGGATTGGCAGGAGGTTCATCAGGGCGAGGTTAATGGACAATACGGCCATCAACGTAAGAAGCGTGTCACCTCCAGCTTGTGCGGCCTGACCGGCCAGGTGAGCGACGCCGATAATGCCCCGGAAATTTCCGGCGCCTTGGCCGGTAGTTAGGGCGCGGCCAATTCCTTGAAAGGTCTGCGTTATCACCTCCCAGGTTCGTTCCGATGCCGTGAAAATGGCCAGACCAGGTCCCATTTTTTCACGGGAGGCGACATTGCTCCAAATACCGAGATAGCCGACGTCCCGATTGCCCGCCGGTTCGCTGGTCAAGGTGGCCGACAGATTCACGATTGTGCCATGCCGGTCAACGCTGAATTCCACGGGTTTTCCGGGATTACCCTCCAAAATTGGCCGGAGTGTGTCGAAGCTACTGACCGCAATGTTGTTCACCCCAATTATGCGATCACCGGCAAGAAATCCCGCGCGGGCGGCCGGGGAGCCTGGCATGACCGAGCTGGCGATCGGCAGGAAGACCGGCATTCCTTGCACCATGAAAATCCCGGCATAGATAGAGATCGCCACCAGAATGTTTGCCAGAGGGCCAGCTGCGATAATGGCCATCCGTGCAAGGGGCGGCCGGCTGAGGTAGCCGCCGTTTTCGGTCGCGCTGTGTTCACCTGGAAAAGAAACATACCCCCCCATGGGGAGCATGGAGAAACTCCATACCGTACCTCTGCGGTCGGTCCATTCGACAATGCGCGGCCCAAACCCCAGCGCGAAACGTCGCGCTGTAACGCCGGCGACCCGCGCAATTGCGTAATGACCAAACTCGTGCGTGAGAATTAATGCATTTGCGAGAAAGAAGAGACCGACGATTGAAATGATAACGGAAAAGATTTGCGACATGGGAGTTCCCTCGAGGTCTCTAAGCCTACACGCTGACTAGTCCGCTAGAAGGGATCAATGTATCGACGTGCCGAGTCGTCCATTCGACATAATCGACGGGACGCACCTGGCATTTCCACCATTGAGCGGGTGCCATGTTGTAAGGCGGTTTGTGGCAATCCAGCCTGTTTGGCCGTTGAGCCGTTCCATCTCCGTATAACCGCTTTGTTGCACGAGAGGCCATTTAACGAAGACGATTGCGCTCGGGTAGCCAAGGCGCGCCGCCGAAGGGTTGGGCGCTGCGAGAACAGGGGGCAAGTCGCTCTGTTGCATTGTCTGCAACGCCTGACTATCCAGCGACATGCACGCCAGCCCCGGTGCGGGTTGAACAGCAGTAAGTGCGTTCGCGAGGGAGGGTCCAAATGTTGAGGCCGCGACAAGCGTAAACGCTATGAGGGTGAACACCCCAAGATTAAATTGTAACTTCATGCTCGTTCTCCTTTACGACAGGACAGACTGGTTGGCCGCGTTACCTACGACCGACGACACTGACGATTTCCACTGACCCACGGTTTCGTTCGAGGGAATATTGTTGGCTTGCAATACCGTCGAACTTACGTACTCGCTCATCAAGTCGCCGTCGGATGCTTGAGCGATCTGGGTTCCCGCGGTTGGGCCATAATTGTAGTAACTCCGCGCATCGAGAACCGTGGGATCAGAGATACCGGCACTCTCCAGGGCACTGTTGGCCTGCATCAAATATCCTGATGCGGCGATAGCTTCTGTAGTTGGATCATTCATACCAGCATCACCCTGCACAATTTCCGAAGCCAATGAAGGGTCGGCCGCAAGTGCAGTTTGCAGCCCATCCTGAAAGGCTGCGGGGTACATTTGAAACGGTCCCTGCGCGCCACTACCATTGCCGTCGTTAGCGCCGCAGCCGCTCTCGATGACACAGGTTGCCGCGAGAGCAGAAGGGTTGAGACCAAGAGCCTCTGCATTGGCGATTGCTGACGATCCCCAGCTTTGGGCGAGCAGCGTATCGAGGGCGTCACTGCCGGATGAACCGGAAGTTCCGCCGTTCTCGGTACCCGAGCCGGTTGGAAAGGTATTCAGCGTACCTTGAGGGATCGCGATGGTAGGCACACCTGGCTCTGGCAGATAGGGGGTAACCTGGACGGGCGCCCCATCTAATGTCTCAGAGACCTGGGCAAAGGCCCATTCAGGTGCCAACGGAACAAGCAGTATTGCGGCGCGGACGATGAGCGGTCCGTACCCTATTGTTCGAAATTCAAATGGATGAAACTTCATGATCATAACCCTTCTCGCTGGTTTGACTGCAGCGTGACGGATGCATTTGCGAATCGCTGGATTATTTTTCTTTAGCGTTAGAAAGTGCCTGGTGGGGCGTTTTGGCTTCCCCCTTCCGCCCCGGTTGCCCATGGCGCGAATTCATAGGGCGGCCGGCTAGCCTGGCTGGACGGCTCCGCGGGTTTTACAACGGTACCGTCCTGATTGAAGGTTGGTGGCTCCCATGTCGCGTTGGCGTCACCGTAGGGTGCATAGGGATTGAAGGTTGGGTTTCTTATCGGGGGGACCGGCGGCGCTGAATAACTCGCGACCGGTTTAACATTGCCATGATCGCAAGCCGATAGGGCTACGAGTCCGGCGAGAAGGAGGAAGTATTTACGCATAGATTGGCTCCGTGGTTGTGGGCCAAGCTATGCGTCATCAAAATGCGAATGGAGACAGATCTGTTTTTCTAAAAATCTGTGATCGGTTTCAGTTCCGGTGGTTGGCTTTCGCCAGCTTTAATCTTGAGGCGCTCGATCTCAATCAAGGCGTCGCCATGCTTCGTCCAGCCCTCATACGCAGATTTACGTGTTTCCTCTTTTTCCCCGGCTAGTTGGGCATTGTCTGCGGTCAGCCTGGCGATCTGCCTGTCTTTCTCGGCAAGCGCCGCGCCATACGCAGCATCAACTCTTTCGTTTTCAGCAAGGACGTCGTTAAACCGATCCGCCAAGTTATTATATTTGGCGACGAGCCACGCATAGTGCTGCTGGTCAGCCAACTGCTGCTGTTGCTGCATGGCTTCAGCCTTCATCGCACGCCTGCTTCTGAGAATGTCCACAAAAACATCGCAAGTGTACATGTTCGAGATCTGACTCGCGACAAGCTGTCCGTCTATATTAAGCATCGACATCGTCTGTGCCCTGCCCGCTTTGATCCGTTGTTGCTCTCAAAGTGGAATCCATGCCTTCCCGGCCTCCACCTTCTGGCCCAGAAATAAGCCCAGAGGGCGGTCCAGGCAAGTTTTTCTTGTTTTCGCTGGCGACCGCGTTGACACCGGTCAAACCGGCAGAGAGCGCTTGTTTCGTGCCACCAGCGACAGCTTGCCCGGCTCCCCAGGCTGCCTGTTGTTGGAATGCTTCGATATCGACCCGGTTTGCGGCCGTAAAGCCGAGAAGCCTGGGAAGGTGGTGAGGTAACAAGGCGATCATCCGGAAGGACATGATGGCGGTCGTGACCTGGAGCATCACAAAGATATTCAGCAAGACCACGATGCCAATGAGGTTAGTGACGAACCACCCGTTTGCGAGGATGAAGCCAACGGCAATCCCAAAACTCTCGCGTTCCAACCAGGACATGCAATCGAACACGAAGTAGCTCAGAAAGAGGCCCAGGATCATCAAGGTCGGCCGGAACATGACATTGAACAGCAGGCCCCAGCCTTCGATGGCCCGGCCGTGGAGACCATCGCCCCCAATCGTCATATGGGCGAGCATCCAGAGCGGCACGGCAATCATGGCTTCGCAGACCAGGATGATCCAGCCGCAAACTCCGGCCATCCACATGACATAGGGGACCATTGGCAGGGCGTAGGAGATCATCATACCTGGCACGAGGATCGCCGTCAGAAGCATAAAAATTGGGATGGAAAGGAACGATACGAGCGGATGGAGGGCGACGGTGGCCGCCGCCGCCGCCCAATCGCCGGTTAGCACGTTCCAAACCGTGGTCGCAGCCGTCCCCGTGCCGGAGGCGAGGATGCCGGCACCCGCGAACCCTGCCAAAGAGACATTCATCAATGTTTGCCCGAGCCCCATCAGCCCGCCGAAGGGGTCGGTCCAGACCTGTGTAGGTGGCAAAAGAAATGCTGTTATCTTATTCAGCACGTAGTCATTTAGACCGATGGCGTTGAACAGCTGTGCCAGCACCGACTGCCCTTTTGCGGCGTCGGTCGCAGAGGCCAGCGTTGTGGGAACGCCGCTTGGTGGATTGGTGCCATCGGCGGTGGTGGCGGTTGTCATCAAGGCTTGCACGTAAGATTGCGCCGAGGTTTGCACTGGCGCCAGGTCGCCGGAGAGCGACGGTCCGAGTCCTTCATAGGTGGGCGAGGTAACATCGGGGGTAGCATTCAGCACGGAAAGCGTTTCGGCATTAAGCCTGGCAATTTCCAGATAATAGGCACCGGCGGAGGTCCACCCCAGAGTAGATTGCTGTTGCTCGCTTGCGAGGAGATCGAGATTGCCGTTGCGGGCGGCAGCAGCATTGGTCTGAATCGCGGTATTAATTTGTTGCGTAATGCTGGTAGCTGCGGTTGTCAGTTGCTCGGTATAATCGGCGACGGCGGCACTGTAGATACCCTGGAGTGCGGCCAGTGATGCCGCGGTTTTGGTGTCCCAAAGGCTTTGGGCGACATTTTGAATCTGGGATTGCAGATCGCCATTTATGACGTTGGTCAAAATCGCCTGCTGAGTAGCGGCCATATCGACATTGACGCCCTCGATGGTGGAGGCATTCTGGGCGGCCTCGCGAACGGTGACCGAACCGCAAGCGGGATCTCCGCTGCCGTCGCCTGTCGCCAGGGAATAGTTCCAGGTTACATACCCGCTGCCCTGGCCATCGTTGGCGGACAGAGGCTGCGGCGCTGGAATTAGGGGGGTTCCGTTACCCGAACCGTTTCCGGCAAGGTTGACCAGGTCCATGCAAAGCTGATCCTGGATCAGATTGGCGACGATGTTGCTCGTCCCCGGGATCTGCGGTGTTGCGATCACGATCGCATCGGGACCTACTGCCTGGATCGCATTGCTGTAGAGCGATTTCGCCATGCCCACCCCCCACATGGCTCCCTGCATGACCATTTCTTGGCCGGCGCAGAACCCGCCTCCCAGGGGAAACATCATGATGGCGGCAAAGCCGATCCGAACGGCCGCCATCCAGGTCTGGCCGCTCCCGAGCACTTGCGAGCTCTCGGCAGCGCGGTGAATGTTCATAATGATGTTATAGGAGACGAAGGCGCAGGCGATTGCCGCGACAAAGCCGGTGAATTGTCCGACCAATTGGCCGATCACGGTCGATTCATTGCCCGTCGATACGCCCTGAGTGAAACCCGGTATCGGAAACAGGGACTGGAGTACCGTGGCGGACCAATCGCCGTTCGGACTAAGCGAAGACCAGCTGACATTGTAAGGGTTCGTCGCTTGTGCGAAGGCCGGTTCCGCCATGGCCACAAAGGCCACGGCTAGAATGAGCGTTGCTGCATATGATTTACGCATTATGGGACCTCTGCTTGGCTACAGCGACAAGGTCCCTCGTCACGATGCGAATGGCGGGACCGGCATTTGTTCAGGCGGCGGGAGAGGGGCTCGCCCCTGCAGATGGCGTGCGCGAGAACATGGCGCGGACCTTTTCGGTTGCACTTTGGATAATCTCGGCGATCGTTTTCGAGATGTCGTCGAGCATGTTCTTGCCGTCGTTGCGCGAGGGTGTACTGCTCGCGCGCTCCCCAATCTGACCGTCGAGCTGCTCGAATTTTGCCGTCAAATTCGCGGCGTCCGGCCGCTTGGCGATGATCTCTTCGACCAGCTGCCGCCCTTGGCCATAGCGAGCCAGCGCGGCGGCTGCTTTGTCATAGGCTTGGGTGAAGCCTTTATCGTCGTTGAGCGCTGTTTTGAACGCTTGCCGCAGATCGCTGAAACGCCCTCCCTCGCGCATTTCCGACAGGACGCTTGCGATGCCGCCGGGTTCAGCGCGTGCTGCGCTCTGGATGCGGTTCATGACGGCTGCACCCTCGGTATTCCGGAACCCATCCAGTGCGTCGACCGCGGCACGAGCGGATTTCTCAACGCGGCCGATGACGCTATCCTGATCACGGCCAGCAACTGTTGCCTCGTAAGCGCGCAGCCGATCGCTGAATGGCGTTGCTTGTGGGGTCCATGGCGCATTTTCGATGTTGCCATTGCCGCGAAGTGCCGCGGTCAGCGTATCGAGAAAGCCGCCACGAAGCACTGCGGTCTGCACCGGAGGCGGTTCCTGGCGGCTCGGACCATTGGCCGCGCTTCGCCGCTGCGGATCGTCCTGTGGCCGTTGATCCGCCCGCCCGCCATTGGAGGTCTTGGCGGACGAGGTCCCGGCGTTGGGTGCCTCATCTCCAGGACCACCATTTCCAGCCCGTGCATCATCAGATGGGTCGGCAACCCTTGTCGCTTGTCGAACTCTGTTTTCGTAGTTTTCGGTCCGAGATAGAATGACAGCGGTGTTTTGGTTGCTTTGTTGACCAACCGCGGCGGCGAACCTACGAATTTCCTGGACCACGTTGTGATCATCGATTTTCGACGTCGTATGCAGCAACGCGATCATCCGTTCATTTTCAAGGCCTGGCGCACTCCGCGCGAATCTAGTTGTCTCGGAGCGCTGCGCCGGCGTCAGGTCAAGCTGCCGGCCAGTGGCCTTTTCAAAATCCTGGGCGGCGTAGGCGACCTCGTGCTGTACCTGTCTTTGGTTGAAGCGGACCGGTTCTAGTGCGTCCTTGACCAGTTCCTGAATTTTCATGCGCAGGGCTTTTGCTGAAGCCGGCAATTGATCAATACTGGCGCCCAGTTTAGCAAGCACATCCCGGATCAGCTCAGACGGTGCATGCGCCGCCGATACGTCCTGCGCCCCATTTGGAGCGGTAAATTTTGTTACCTCGGTGCGTTGTGCGGCGGAAAGATCCAAGGTCTTTCCGGTAACCTTTTCATAATCTACGACTGTCGCTGCAATCTGGTGCTGCAGAGAGGTATCGTTGAACTGGAGAGGGTCTTTTGCCATCAGCCCTAAATCCCGAATCCTGCCACTAAGATGCTTATCGGCTTCAGGGAGATGGTTCGCGCTCTCCAACAGCTTGGTGAGAACCTCACGCATCGGCACGTCAGTTCTTGGTGTTGTAGCTGCGGGTTTGTCGTTCGGAGTCGATTGGTTTGACTCAGACATTCGAGTCTCCTCTGGTGAATTTGAAAGGCAGGCTAGTTGATGTTTGGCGTTGGCATTTGCACTTCGGGCTGAAAATTATGCTCGGTGATTTGCGCCAGATTTGTTGCGTCGACCGCGGCGTTCTGCAGATCGATCTTGAAGATCTGAAATTCCAGGTAATTATTGAGCGCCAATTCGAGCGCGATTTCCCGGTTGACTGCTGCCGGAGGCATGCTCTGCAGCTGGGCATTCCAGTTTATATCACTGATCCTGCTTTCCGCATTGATTTGAAGGACCTGTAGCCACGACCCGGTGGTCTGCTGAGGGAACCCCATATTCGTCAGATATGTTTGTTGCTGGGCAGTAAGCGGGACGGAGGGTGACTGCATGCCGATGATGTTGTCGATGACGTTCTGTGCAAGTGATATTCTCGCATTGTAACTACGGCGTTGTACGGCAGCATCTTGCCCGGCAATGGAATTCAACTGGTCTCCGCGTAATGCAGCCGGCGCCACGGGTTCGATCAGGTTAATCGCGTAATCTTTCGCGGTGGTTACTGCGGTTTGATCGGCGTAGGTGCCGCTTCCAAAGAGACTTGAAAAGCGCTGATCGGCATCCGCTGTTGCTGCTGTGGTATTGGGGCAAAGCCCGGCGGCGACATCGTTTGCATCGCAATAGTAACTTAGGTGCTCAGCATTTTCTGAAGCAACGCCTTGGGCCTGTCCGAAATGGGAGGGTGACGTGGGGCCGGATTCGTCACGAACATCCTCGATCTGTCCAAGGGTAAATCCGACCGCATCTCCTTGAATCGAGGCAGCTTGTGTACTGACGCCATTGTCGAGGCCGGTGCACGCTGTGGGGCTTGCCGTTTGCTCGTCCCTGATTTGCGCATCACGTAGCTGAAGGTCGTATTGCGCCATCGCTTCGTTGGAGGCATCGGTGATGTTTTCCATCGCGCCGATCGAGGCTTTGGAATAGTTTGCTTGCTGGGTAAATCCTTCTTGCAGCAACTGCTGCACCGTGCCGTATGTGTTGTCCCCCATCAGGGTCGCCAAGGGCCCGGATTTACCCAGCAAGTTGGTGAGAGCACTTTCGATCGTTCCCAAAACATTGATTTGCTTTATTTCCTGAATGATCGAGGCGGGGTCGATAACGGGAAGATCGGCATAAGCGGGCTTCGCGCCTACGAACACGCCGCCGAAGGCGATTCCCAGAGCGGTCAGACCTGCTAATCTGTTTCGGCTCATGAGTGTCCTCCCTTAGTAGCTGCCGACAGGGGTTTGCGGTAACGTGTAACCTGGCGGCGTTAGCCCGTTGCCGTTGATGTAGAGACCGTTCCCTGACCCATTTGTGCCGACCCCAAGCCCGATTGAAGCGATTGGTGGGCCGCCGCCGCCGAAGGTGAGTTTCGGACAGGACAGTCCGCCTCCAAGCCCGCCAAAACCAAAATTGAAGCCTGTAACTGTCAGACCGCATTGCACGTGGCCCAGCCAGGAATTCCAGGTGCTGGTAACCGCGCTGCAAAGCTGGCCTTCGACGGTTTGCAGCAGATTTGCAGGGTTCAGCAGGTTAGTTACGAGATTAAGGCCAACGCCGTTGAAGAAATTATTCAGGCAGGACAATTGCGTGACGCTGGTTGGCTGGTTGATCGTCTGATTATCGGCAGCCAACCTCGCGGTCATACCGTTCGCCGCGGCTTGAACGATGGTGGAACAACCGACGCTTCCCGTCGTGGTGGTTTGAGCGAGTGCCCCAGCGGCCGGCAGTGCCGCCGCAATTAAGGCAGCCAGCGCGAGTTTGTGTCGTTGCATCAGGCATTCTCCTGCGGGTTGGTCGCGGCCTCGGTGCAGAATTGGAGCCAGGCCACGCGATCGGGGCTGAACATCCGGGTAAGCGTGTCGCGTGCCGTGAGGGCGCGAAGCGCTGAATTTATGGCCTGAGCACTCGCGGTTCTGCCTTGAGAAAGCTGGGCGAGGAGTTGCGGAGCTTCAGGCAGGATGCCGGAAAACCAGTCCGCAAGCCCAAGGAGCCGCGCCGCGCCGAGTTGGGCCATCACCGTTTGAAGGTCATGCTGGTCAGGATCGCTCAGGAGGGCTTCCGGGAGGATGGACGGGTCCTGGGTGCCAAGTTCCGATAGGACGGTACCCAACTCGTGGAGCAGGGGCTCTACGCTGCGTCCGCGCTCGACCACCCGGATCGCCGGCGGCCAGTTGTTTTGACGGGTGGGCGGACGTATCGTCGTGAACCAGGCGACAACAGCAGCCTCTGTGAAATCGAGCATTCAAACTCACTCCAGAAATTCTGGAGCCAGTCTGCTGAGTTCAAATGCGAATGGCAGCAAAATTTATCTGGCTGGGTATTTCACGATTGTAACCGCCATATAGGTCATCTGCAGGCTAAGCCCCAGCGGCTCAACACTATCGCGGAGCACGTGGTTCCACGTGTCGCCGCCTTTCCAGTTCACGGGGGCCGCTGGGTTGACGCCAGGGCCATAAGTCACCTTCACGGCCGGGGGCACAATCTGGCGGCAGGCAAAAGCAAGTGGAACGCTGTTCCCAAAACCATAGGCCATTATCCAGTGGACGGGCTGGCTCGAAGGATCAGCACCCGAGGGCGCTGGAGCGCCTGCCGGAGCGGAATTAACGATTTTTGGACCCGTATCACCCGGTGGAGATTGGATAAGGAAATCCGCATAGGCCGGAGAGACGTTAAACAACAAAGCGGAGGCCATTAGGTAAGGCAGTGCGCGTATCATAGAACTCACCTTTTTTATTTCAGGCTGTGTTCTAGTGTCGCGCAAATACGAACGGCAATGCTATAAGTAACATGTATTTCGGAAGGATTCTAGTCGCACCATTCGCTTGGTTTTTCGGCTAGATGTATTTGGTAGGCGGGAAATGGCACGGACATCGAAAAGTCGCGAACAAAATGACGGTGTAGAAGATCCCACTGACATCGTAAAGATCGTCGCGCGGAGGTTGCAAGAAGCAAGGATTCGTGCCGGACTTACCCAAGTACAATTAGGAGAAAAAACCGGCATAAAACAGTCGTATATTTTCGAGTTGGAAGTTGGAGATACAAATCCGACTCTAAAGACTTTGGAGAAAATGGCCCAAGCTCTCGATTTGGAATTGCGCGATTTATTTCCCGGCGCTCCTGGCGCACCGCCTTTAGATTCTGATCTGAAGCATGTTATGCGTACACTCGATCGGCTGACCAAAATTGTCGAAGAGCAGGTTAGTCAGGATAAGGAACGGCTGGATTATGAAAAGGATCGTACTGGCCGTGAGGAGCAAAGGCGAGCAAAACAGGATACTGTCTTAGGCGACGCACTTCGGTATATTGCGGAATTGCGCCTTCAAATTGGTCCGAAGGCCGGATAGAGGATGCTTAAGTAGAGAAGCGTAAGTGCCCCGCCCCAACGAGGGAACTCCATTCGCCTGATATTATAATATTTATTTGACTTATCTGTTATAACAGATTTATCGTCCGCCCGTCTTTCCCTTGGAGACGCGGGTGTCAGGTGCATTAGCCAAAGCTGAGGAGCGTAGACTGACGGGGCCTTTGGGTGTCCCGCCTGTGTTGCGCTCTCTCGCGGCGGTTGTGCTGTTTCCGTTTGACGATGTGCTTCGCGGGATGGTCGCGGCCGGTCAAGGAATCGAGGCGCTTTGCCTGCTCCTGGGACTATCCCGGTCACTTTTGGACGACCACCTGGTGCGGCTCGGATTGGCCGTGCCCCATGACCGTCCCATGCGTAAGGCTGGGGCTCGCGGCTGGTCGGTCCTGGACACGATCCGGTTGATCGCCTGGCGAATGGCCGGCGTACACCCTGAAATCATTGGAGAAAGACTTGGGCGCTCCGCTGGTGCGGTGCGTTCGAAGGGGCGGCGTTTGGGGCTTCGCGCGCCAGCGCGCAAATTGTTGCACAAGCCAGATCCGAAAACACTGCGCGATCCAGAGCCGGGTTTTGGATGCCGGAGTGCGGGGCAGCCGCCGGTTCTGGCTACACCGGAAGCAGCATGCGGCCGGGTTGCTGGCGTCATTACCTATCGTGGACGCGAAGCGGCAGAATCATTTTCGCAACCCGCGAATGACTCGACCGGCGGAAAAGTCGTCGCGTTTTTTGGCGGGTCGATTGGACAGCGCGAATTGCCGCTTTTCGGTGTGGTTGGCGGGACGGATAGCCAGCCGGCGAAGCAGGGTCTCACGCAAAATCGGCGGAAGATCGCCAAAGTTGGCCCCCACACACGCGATTTCTTCATTCCGATGACCGAAGCGCAGGTCGATTTCACCGCTGATCTGAGATGGATTGGTAAAACACGACTGAAACTCACCAACAAACTCATCGTATGGATTTGTGGCATGTTGATGATGGGTGGTTTGACCTATCAAGAGGCGGCCAAACGCGTCGGTATGAAGGAAGGGGCATATCGCACGTTCCGAACCAATTGCAGTATTCCTGTTGACCAAGATCGTAGAAAATTCGGCAATATTTTTGATGAAAGCTGCGCCCGTGCGACCCTCGCGAAGTCTGGCTACGTGCTGCAACATTGCAAAACCGCCAGCGAAACGCCGGATGGAAGAGGTGACTGGTTCTGGGTACATAAGACGGACGTGAAGAAAATTCGTTTTTCGCCAAAGCACCGGCAACGTATCCATCAAATTGAAGGACGATACAACAAAATATCAATTCTAAAGGGCCATTACGTGAAGCCTTCGCCCCGCGAAATAATGCTACCATTCGCAAAAGACAACGGCAGAATCGGCTGCAACAGCAACTCTTGGGGTGCAGCCCATGCGTAATCAGCAAGCGGCCGTCGCGCATCGCATTTCCGATCCGGATTTTGCAGGCTCGTTGGTCAATCGGGTTTTGATGGCCCTGATGATCTCGATGGGCCTGAATATAGCGTTCGCCATCCACGACGCTTGGATATGGACACATCCTGACCCTCCAAAATATTTCAGCGTTGATGAGTTGAATAATCCTATTCCAATACAACCGCTGACCGGTCCCGTGATGGGCGACACCGATCTGCTGAACTGGACCGTCTCCGCAATCCTCGCCCCTTATAATGTGGACTATTATAATTATCCCACAGAGATGAGCGAGGCTTCCCATCAGTTTACGTTGCGAGGCTGGAATACCTTTGCCAATTCCATTATCAGCTCGGGCAATTTCAATGAGCTGAAATCCGCGCGCTTGCTATGTCATGCGCAAACCCAGCGCGCGGCGTTGATCGCGCAGACCATCTTCGATAATGGCGCCCTGGCCTATCAGGTCCAGGTTCCAGTCTCGCAGACTTGCGAGAACGTCAACCAAACGAGCACGAATACCTACATGATTTCCGCGCTCGTCATTCGCACAAACGACCCTGATTATCCCAAAGGTTTGGCAATAGACCAGCTGGTGGCGGCGCAGCGATGAACGGATTTGTCATGAGATTTACCAGAATGCGGCCTCATACGATGGCTTCTGTTTGCGCCGCTACCCTGTCGGGCGGAGTTTTGTGGAGCGGGCTTGCCTTCGGCCAAACAGCGCCGAGCTCAAGCCAAAATGGCAATGCCTCCGCTCAGGAACAGGCCGTGCAATCCGCGATACCTCTGACGCCGGCAATGATCACGCAACTGGCGCAGCGCTATCAGGCAAACCAGCAGGCGGCGGAACAGGCGGGGACGGCCCTGGCGGAGCCGCAAAGCCGGGAGGTGAATGTTTCTTTCGCGCCGGGCAATGCCATCGATATTATCAGTACCGTCAAGGGTTACCCTACCGCGGTCAGCTTCTTCGACGGCACCGGTCAACCCTGGCCCGTGGAATGGGACACCAATTCCGATCCGGCATCGGTAGCAACCGGTAGCGACTGCAATGCGCAACAAAATGGCGGTGGCGGTAGACCATCGGTAGAGGCGATCGGGTTTCTGGTCTGCACCCCGGCAAAGGGCAGCAATGTTCTTGAAATCACGCCAATGTCGCTCGCACCTCGTGGGGGCCTGGTCGTCTCACTCCAGGGAGCGCCAAAGCCGCTGACATTTTTACTGATGTCGGGCGCAAGCAGCTATGACGCTGATCTGTCGATCCATGTTGCCGGGCCCGGGCCGAATGCGCTGGTGGCAACCGTGCCGCCGGAGCAGGACGCACCCGATACCGGTGCCCCGTTTCTCACCGGCATGTTGGAAGGCGTTCCGCCCGCCGATGCCACCCCGCTTTCGGTTGAAGGCGTGTCGCCCGAGGATCTGCGCGCATGGAAGCTGGGCGGCAATGTTTATTTGCGGACCACCGATACGCTGCTTTCGCCGGAATGGACGGCGTCTGAAGCCGAGGCCGGCACCACGGTTTATGCAGTGCCGGATACTCCCGTTGTCCTCCTTTCGGTGGATGGGCGCACGGTTTCCGCAGAGTTGAAGGAGGGGCAGTGATGTCAGACGCGGCAATGCCAAAAAAACCATCCATTTTTGCAAAGCGAGGCATGTGGAGCGGCGCGGGGCGAGCTGGTCCGCGCCGGCTGTTGATCATCGGCATTTCGGGCCTGGCGCTGGTTGCGGGGCTGGTGGCCATTACGCTGGACGGCAAAAGCAAGCCGCTTGTTTCCTATGACGCGCGGATGCAAGCTGTTGATGCCAATCCCGCCGGCCTGAACAGCAATCAGGAGCAGAATGCGCTGGCATTAGACGCCAATGAGACCGCCGCCAATGCGGCGTTGAGGAAGGGAGCTTCCTATACCCCGCCGTTTGCCGCAAGCACCCCTGTTGTTACTGATACGCCGGTATTTCCGCCATCTGCGGCGAGCCCGGCACCTTTGCCGACGCCACATTTTGTCCAACCAGCGCCGCCAACACCGCCGCCGCCGCCGATGGTTCAACAGGTGGATGCGCCCGTTTTTCCGCCCCCGCTGCCTGGCACTTCCGACCCGCAGTCCCCAGGCGTGCAAACCGCGGATAGCGGCGGTGATCCGCAGCAGACGTCCTACACGGCGGCGATTAATGGGCTCTTTAGCCAATGGAATGGCCGGCCGCCGACGACCGACGTTGTATTGCCGCCCGCGCCGCGGCAAAGTGACCCGGCGCCGACGGGTGCGGCTTCAAATGCGGGTTTGACAGGACAAACCGGAACAAGCGCATCGCCGAGTGTGGCAGCCGACCCCGATCCTGCCGCCTCAGCAACGCATGTCATCATTCCGGCCGGGCGGGGGATTTTTGCGCATCCGATTCTGGCGTTGAGCTCGGACGAGACCGGTCCGGTGGTGTTGCAAGCTGATAGCGGGCCGATCGCGGGAGATCGTATGATCGGCAATTTTTCGCGCGAGAACGACCGCCTCATTATCAATGTGTATCAGATCATCCATAATGGTCAGCCGATTTCATGCTCCGGTGTCGTGATTGCACCAGATACGATGCAGGCGGCCGTCGCCTCCGGCGTAGATCAGCATTATATCGCCCGTTTTCTTCTCCCGGCCGCCGCCGCTTTTGTGGAGGGTCTGGGCAATGCGATTGCGACGACATCCAACACGACACAAGTTCTCAGTCCTCTCGGCGGCGCCACCTCCACCACCAATTTGAATTTTCATCAACAACTAGGCGTGGCAACCGGCGTGGCGGCGGCACAAATTGGCAGCACGCTCGCTCAGGATGCGCCCAAAGGCCCAACGATTACGCTTGATGCAAATGTCGCGGTTGGTGTGATGTTCATCTCGGATGTAAAGGCGCCTTACGGAAGTTGAGTCTTTTTTAAGGCCATTCGCAAATAGGCGCGCGATGATCGTGCATCGCCCTTTTTGATGAGGTCATCATGAATTCCGTTACTGTGGATTCCGTTTACGGCACCGACCCCGAAGCACATGTGGTAGCGCGTCTGCCCGGCGAGGCGTTGGATCACACTGGACCTGATGAAGTCAGCGAAAAACCGGCGGTACCCGGACCCGAGGGATTGTTTGTAGAACCGGAGCGGCGGTCTCGCACATCCGGCAAAAATAATCTTCCGCTCTACGCTGGGGTTGGGATGGTGGCACTACTGATGGCGGCTGGTTATGTCATTATCCACTCGGCAAAACCGCATCATCCTTTACAAGCAACACAGACGAGTACAGCTCACCTGGTGGGAGTGCCGCCCGTGGCCATCGCACCTCTGGCGCCCTCGGCATCCCTGGCGAACGTGCCGGTGCCGAAGTCGCCGGCAACCATTTTGCATCAAAAGTACGTGCCACAACCTCTCTCCGCGGAGCTGAACGAACTCGATAGTTTTCGTCTTGGCACACCGTCGAACAATCCGGGCATTTCCCAACCACAGGCACTCCCGAGCGCTGGTGAGGCGACTGTCCTGAGCCCCTTACCACCCGATGCAGCGAGCAATCACCCAACCACTCCACCGGCGGCGTCCACCGGCCTCGCAGCGGCTCACGTGCCCCCTGCGGCACCCGACACGATCGCTAAACCCATCCCCGCTCCCACCTCCTCCGGAAGCCCCCTCAAGCTCGCGAACGCCTCGCAGCCAAAGCCAACTCTGGCGCTTATCGCGCCGCCCGCCATCAATCCGGGCGGTCAGGTTTCCCTGCCGGCATTCTCCGGCGCCACGATCACCCCTCAGGCTGCTCCCACTCTGGGGACTCCGGCAAAACAGGCCGGTGGCATGACCTTGGCCGCGGCGCAGGCGGGTGCACTTTCGCCAACGCAGCAGACGCAATTGTTCCAGCTGGTCACGGAACTGGCGACCTTGGAACGGGATGATCGCATCAAGCAGGCCGTGTTGACGTATGACGTCGAGCAACTATCGGATTTGACGACCAAAAAATTGGAAGACGATGACCGGCGCCTGTCGATGCTGGAGGCGCAAACGGCCGTCTCTGGTGCCATGCAGGCTGGTTCGAATGGAACGGTTCAGGCCGCAATTGCGCCCGCTCCCGTGGTGCCCGCAACGGCCCCCTCAAACCCTTCCAACGCCAGCGGAGCACCGTCGGCGCTAGCAGAACCTACCGTCCCATCGGCGACCACCTCACTTTCAACCGGTCCCACGGTTGCTGCCAAGTACCATGTGCAGGCGGCATCGCCTGGCTTGGCGATGTTGTCTGTCGTGGGCGGGGACGGATCGCCCTTGGAGGTTCAGGTGGGAGATATCATCCCCGGTTATGGGAAGGTTCTTGGCGTCGTCCAGCAAGGAGATTCTTGGGTGGTGCAAACCCAAAGCGGAAACATCGAGTAATTATCGAGCGAGGAGTCTGCCATGCAAGGTCTGGTCGATTTTACCACGGCGCTCGCGGATTGCATTTCCATCATCCTGCCGACGCTTTGCTATCTCGCGGCCTGCGGCTGTTTCATCTTCTTTGCCTGGACATTGTGGACATGGTCGGAGCCGCATTCGCGTTATAACCATCGCCATATCGGCCAGCCCTGGGTTCCGTTTGTATCGTTGATTCTATGCGGTGTCTTCGCAAGTTTTCCCCAATTCCTCAGCATGGCGGATGTAAGCGCGGGAACCAATCTGGCCATTGGACTAACCAGCTACGCGCCGACCATACCTCCGAACGCGGCGAACGGCTTTGGTGCAACACCACAAGCAAGTGTGGTCGATGTGGTAACGATGTTTCAATATTTTTTCGAGGCGTTTGGCGCTGCCTGCGTATTCTGGGCAATCATGCGCTGGCGCGGCATGGTCAACGGCCGCGTCAACGGTTCTCCGACTTCATGCGCGATTCAGTTTGTCTTTGGCGTGATGTGTATAAATATCGTGACCATCGCTGCCGGCGTCGTGGATTTATTTCAGACTGGCGGCTAGGGGAAACTTTTTGCGGCCATTCGCATTTTGGCGCGGCAGGGTCAATCGCGAGGGGATGTTCCCTCGCACCACACAGGAGACTTCGAGTGAAGATTCAACACATCATACAGCGGAGTGCCGTCTTCAAGCGCCGCTCCGCGAGTAAAGGGGACGCAATCGTTCAGCACCGTCCCATGACTTTTCTGGAACGGGTGGCGCTTGCCGTACCGTTCGGGGCAACCGCGCTGCTCGGTATGGCCGGTCGCGCGATGGCGCAGGCGACGTCGCCGACCGGTGGCCTTGGCGCGCAAGTCAACACGATGAGCAGCGAAGGCTTGAATGCCGGCAGCTTGCTCTTCGGCACGGGCTGCTATCTTGCTGCCGCACTCTGCTTTGGCTTTGGGGTCTGGGCGCTGTGGCAGTCCCGGCAGCCGCAGAACCGGGAAACCGGCTATGTCGGCCGGGGTATCGCGGGCCTGGTGCTTTGCGGTCTGTTCGCCACGGCTGGCGTGTGGATCAACAAAGCGTCCGTCTCCGCATCCGGCGGGGCTGCGACGGTCAACACAACCCCGCAGATGGTGCAGTTCGGGGCCGGCGGCTAATTCGCTCGCGGGCCTGTCCGCCGTCGCTCCAACGAAGGCTGACAGGCCCCTCTTTTTGGGGGAAGCATCGTGGCAGATTATATCTCACACCAAACCCGACCGCCCGGAGGATCGCAGAGCCATCACAAGGATTGGCCACTCATCTCGGGCGTTGGCCTCAGCGTCCTTGCATTGACCTATCTCGCCGCCGCCGCTCATGCGCGGCATGTGAACGCAGCTCAGGCGCCCAGATCGCCGCAGTCGGTCTGGTTTCCATTGGAGCTTTTCGTTATCGCGATATCACCGGCATTGATCGGCTTCATTTTTATCTGGTCTGAGCGACATCTGCAGAGCACGGCGACACGGAGATTGCTGCGAAACCTTGGTGTATTCGGCGTTGGGCTGATCCTGGCCGCGTGGGCAGCCGCGGTCTTCCAATGAGATTGAAGACGCTGAGTTTTGGGATCGATGTCCCGGTGCCGCACCACGCGCCCGGTTTGGCCAATGTGGAAGTAAGGACTGGCAAGCTCTGCAATTATTGCGGTCTGTCCGCCGGTCTCCAGGCAATGCAGATCGGCAAAGCGCTTTCCTGCGTGTTGTGCGGATTGGTGCAATCCCTGCATCGCACCACGATCGACGAAGAACTCCGATTGATCTGGCTTCCGGAGATGAGCCAACCGGCATTGAATGTGCTGGTCCGGCAGATTCATATCGACCTGCAGGAGCTCGGCGAATCCGTCTATTGCGACGATACACCGAAAAAACCGGACGGAATGCGGTCTGCGTTATATACGGCCCAGCGCATATTGCGGGAACGTGGTGAAACGATCGCAGAGCGGCTTGGTTCAGCGCACGCCAGTGACCTGGCCGATGCGTTGACCGTTTTGGCGGACAGGCATGTCGGCCTCCAGAATCTCCCCTGGGGAGGTTTGCGCGGGTTTCACACGGGCCGTTTCTATGCCAGCGGCGTCAATGTTTACGACGAAATCGTCAATAGCTGGCGCGGGAAAAGTGAACTCTCGGTGAAGGAGGTCGCGTGAGATGATTTCTTTCATGGCGAAAGGGTTGGCTAGTCTCTCCCTGCTGCTCAGACAGGCGCTTCCAACCTATTGCGATTTGGAAACCTCACACGGTGATGCCTTCGTCACCAAGACGGGCCATTACGTGACCTGGCTGCGCGTCGATGGCATGCAGCGCATGGCGGAGCGCAAGAATTTTGTAGAAATCACCGAGGCGATGCGTCTCGAAATCTCAGGCGCGCTGGAAACCCGTGGTCACGCGATTGTCGGCTATTATATTTCCGATCCGGACGCGGCGCTCGTTGAAATCGAGAATGCCAGCATGAATTCCTGCCGGGTTGTGGCAGATGCGGCGGGGCTGGATCTCGCCGATATTTTCGCGGAGCGGGCAAAACTTTGGCCGCGCCTGATGCGCTGGGAAGCGGCGTATTTCATGCTGTGGACCAAAACGTCGGTTCTGACCAAGGAAGAGCGCAAGCAGCTGAAGGCGGAATACAAGGAGAACGCTGCTGAGATTGGCGCGGTGGGAGATGCACAACGGATTTATTTGCGCAGCGAAGTTATGGCCGCGCGGCATAATGCGTTTACCTCGCGCGTGATCAATTTGCTGCGGGCCCATGATATCGGTCTCGCCGTGATGGAGCCGCATGAGGCTCTGCGGGCGGCGCGGGAAATCATGTACCGTGAAATGTCGGGCTCAGACTGGCGGCCGAGCTTGCCCGGCGACGCGGTGATGCCGCGCTGCCCGGAGGATGGCGAGACCAAGGGGTTGAAGGGTTTTCTACTTTGGCCGCCATTGCGCGATCAGCTTTTCTATACCGATGCCGTCACGCAAGGCGGACAGCGCGTCGAATTCGGCGAAAACGCCTATGCGTCAGTCGATATGGAACTTGGGCCGGAAGACCCACGGCCCTTTGTCGAGCTGGCGGCCATTTTGGGTCAGGATCGCATTCCGTGGCGCGTCGCGGTCGTAATCGAGGGCTGCGGCCAAGCTGGCATGCAAATGAAGGAGATCGGCGCGTCCTTTTTGTCGATGTTTCCGGGCAATGCGGATCTGCTGCGGGCCTTGGCGGCTTTGCGGCAGGCGCGGCAAACCGAAAACCATATCAGCGTCAAAATGCGGGCAAGCTTTGCGACCTGGGCACCGGTTGAAGAGCAGGCCAAGCTGCGCCGGCGGCTGGCATTGCTGTCGCAGCGCATTGAGGGCTGGGGGAACGCCAAGACAACAATGGTGGTCGGCGATCCGCTGGAAGGCGTGATGAGCAGCGCACCCGGCCTTGCGCTCACGTCCACTGCCAATCCGTCTCTGGCCCTATTGGGTGACGCTTTAGCGATGCTGCCGTGGAACCGGACGGCCTCTCCCTGGGAATCGGGGAGTGTGCTGTTCCGGCGGCCGGATGGAGGTATCTGGCCCTATGATCCCGCGGGTGGGGCCAAGCGGCCTTTGGTGGTGGACGTGTTTTACGCGCCGCCGGGGTCCGGCAAATCGGTGCTCGCGAACACGATCAATATCGGGCTGTGCCTGAGCCGCGCCGTGATGGGGACAAACGGCGCCAAACTACCGTTGATCGGCAAGGTCGATATCGGTAAAAGTGCAGAGGGATTCGTTAAGCTGCTCCAGGAAGCATTGGGGCCACAGCGCAAGCACGAGGCAATTTTCGTCTCTCTACAATTCGTCGCAGGCCATGAGTTCAATATATTCGATTTGCAGGTTGGCTGCGAGTATCCGCTGCCCTTAGAGCGGGCCTTTCTTGAAAACTTTCTCGCGCTGGCGACAGTTCCGCCTGAACAGACCAAGCCATTCGAGGGCATGAGCCAGCTCATCACACTGGTCATAGATGAAGCCTACCGGCTCTGCACCGAACAAGGCGGCGGTGCGAAAGCCTACCGGCCAGGTGTCGAGCCGGAGGTTGATGCGGCGATCCGCCGCTACGGGATCAAACTGCACGAAGAGACGCCTTACTGGCGCGATGTGGTCAATGCGCTGTGCGATGCCGGCGAGCATGCGCTGGCGGAACGGGCGCAGCGCCATGCAGTGCCGATCCTTGAAGATTTGATCGGCGCGGTGCGCTCCGATCAGGTCCGGGATATGTTCGACCGGGTGAAGCTGCAGGAGACGAGCGAACTCGCCAGCCAGATCTTTGAGCGCTATATTACCGATCTGATCCGGCGCTTTCCGACGTTGAATGCACCGACGCGGCTGGATTTTGGCCCCGCGCGTGTCATCGTCCTCGATCTGCACCATGTCGCGCCGAAAGGCTCGGCGGCGGCGGACCGCCAGACCGAGATGACGTACCTGCTTGCGCGGCATATATTGGCGCGGAATTTCTTTCTGCACCCGGACTATCTTCCGTTCGTGCCGGAAGCGGTGCGGCCCCATCATGCGGTTCGGTTTCTGGAAATATCCGAGACGATCAAGCGCATCGACTACGATGAATGGCATCGCACGGCTGGAAGCCCGATCGTTTTGGCGCAGGCCGAACGGGACGTGCGTGAGGGCCGCAAACACAATGTACAGCTGGGTTTTACCAGCCAGCGTCCGCAGGATATCCATGCCGGCATCGCCTCGCAGGCAACCGGTGTTTACATTCTGGGTGCCGGCGATCGGGGCGACCGCGATGAGCTGATCAAGCGCTTCGATATCACGGAGGCCGGCGCGAAGATCGTTCGCCATCGGCTGACGGGTCCACGAAAGGATGGTGCGCCCTTCCTGGCGATCTTCCGTGCTGAGTCGACGCATTATGAGCAATTCCTGGTCAACTCATTGGGGCCGGTCGAGTTGTGGGCGCTCTCCACCACGCCTGCGGACACTGCCTTGCGCAACCGGATTTATGACCGGGTCGGCTTTTCGGAAGGGTTGCGGCGCTTGTCGGTGGTCTTTCCGAACGGCTCGGCAAGCGGAGAAGTCGAGCGCCGGACCAAGGCGCTTTTGAAGAAAGGGGAAGCGGCCGATCAGATTGAGGCCGGTGTTGTGGCCGAATTGGCGTCGGAATTAATTGAGGGCCACGGGCTCGGGCTGAAACTTCGTGCGCATGTCGACGACACAAAGCCCAATCACTTACAGCTTGCGGCGGAGTAGCAAGAATATGCGCGCCATTCGCAAAATATGCCTCCACTCTGGAAAAACAGATATGCGGTGGAGGCTTTTATGCGGTTAGGGCGGGTCGCTGTTCTACTCATTCCGGTCACACTGGCGGCATGTGCTACGCCGGTGCAGCCCGTGGCGACGCTGGTGGTAACACCAGGAATGCCAAATCCCGAAATCGCTTTGCAGACAACCATGCAGAACGTCCATTCGGAAATGGCGGAGCTGAACAACATTCGGCCCCCTGCCCCGCCGTCAGCCACAACGCCGATCGTGCCTGCCGATTTGAACCGGGTGGTTTCGTTCTCGTGGAATGGTTCGCTGGATCAGGCCGTCGCGAAACTGGCGCTGAGCATTGGCTACACCTTCTACGTCTCCGCACCACGGAATGCAGTGCCAATGGACGTGTCGATCGAGGTCAATGCCTTGCCTGTCTACGACATTCTCAAAATTCTGGGGAACGATGCCGGCAACCGGGCGACCGTGGAAGTCGATCCGCTCAACCATCAGGTCGAGGTGGTGTATCATGCGTAAGCTAATGCGCCGTCTGACGGCGACAACAATTCTGGCGGTCTGCTCGCATGCCGGCACGGCCTTCGCGCAAAATGCCTTGATTGCGCCCGCCGTCCCAGCGGAACCCTCGCCCGCGCAGGTTCAGGAAAATCTGCCCGCACTTGGCAATCCTTTGAACAATCCGATCGCCGGTAGCAGCGAGGAGCCTGGTGTAGACGGAACCCCGGCCCCGCCCTCGTTGGAGGTGCTCCAGGCGGCGCGTCCGGGTACGCAAAAAAGCGATGGGCTGGCGCCCGGTCGGGCCGATATGTTGCAAACCGCGGCGCTGACCTATGGCGCGCAAGGCGGGCTTGCAGCGGAAAGTTTCGGCATCAATCAAATGCTTCAGCGCTACGAGCCGCAACTCGATGCGACATTCAATTTTGCGCCGTTGGTATTACCCGTGGGTGACGGCCAGACCTTGATGCGTCCGCCGATTGTCACCTCGGCACAAATGGCCTTCGCGCTCGCCGATAATGGTCAGGTGGCCCGCGAGACGGCCTGCATCTACCAGATCACCGAAGAAGCCCAACTCGCCTCCGCCCCGCCGAACTGGCGCAGCTATTTGGTTCGATCTTGGAATCCGCCTGTGAAACCCACAGATGCGGTGCTGCCGCGGACCAGGCAGGAGGCCGCCTATTGGAGCCTGTGGGTAGCGCAAGGCTGGGCCGCCGGAGAGATTCAAGCGGTCGAGATTTACCAGGACGATCTGGGGCGGCTGGAACGTGATCTGGTGGGCATGGCGCGCTATCGTGTGCTGTTGCGGTCCGGTCTCGTGGAACCGCCCGTCGTGGCCTTCTCGGACCAGGCTGTGCAGGGTGGACGCGATAGCCTGCATGTGAGCGATCAGACAATCCGCATTACCAATCAGCCGGGCTTGCAGGGCAATGCCAGCGATTGGCAACCGGGAGCGGGGTGCCCGCAATGAAGTTCGAAACATTTCGGTTTTATGCGCGCCCGGGCAGCCGGGGGAAAATCCGCCGCCTTGTGCAGGGACGTTTGGTTGATCTGCAGAGGTCCGTCGAAAATATTGAGGATGGTATCATCATGGGTAGTCTGCCTCGGCCTTTGGCGACCATGCTGATCCGCCGGATCGAAAAACGAGGAGCGTTTCGGTTGGGCTCGCCGGTGAGTCATGTTCGATAGTCCGAACCTTGACCCACAGGCGCCGGCGAAATTCGACTGGCCGGACGCCAATAAGAGCGGGCTGCGCTGGGTGGAAGATGCCCGCAAGCATGCGTCTGGTCTGAACTCTCTGCTGACCTGGGCGTTTAATGCCGGAGCGTCGCGCGTTTCGTTCCAGACCGGCCATCCGGTCTGGGTTCGCATCCATGGGCGCAATTACCGCGTCACGAAACTGCCCACCGATGAGATGGATTTCAGTCAGATTGTAAATCATCTTTACGGAGCGGATGGCATGGCGCGGTTGCAAGGCGGCAGCGACTTTGACACAGCTTACGCCATTCAGATCGACCGCTCAACACGGCTGCGGTTCCGCTTGAATGCCACGCCGACAAGGACATCTAGGCGGGATGGCGGCAATGTCGTGCTGCGCCCGATCTCTGATATGCCGCCAAGCCTCGAAGTGCAGCGCGTGGAATCGCAGATCCTGGATAATTACCGTCCCCGGGACGGGATTGTGATCGTGAGCGGCGCGACGGGCTCCGGCAAATCCACATTGATCGCCGGTATGACGGTTGCCATGCTGCAGGACCCGGAAGGGAATTATGATATTGTCGAGGGTGCAGCACCCGTGGAGTTTCTGCTGGAGCGTGTGAAGGGCATCAGCTCCACTATTAATCAATCGGAAATACCTCGTGATCTTCCAAGTTTTGCGGCCTTCGTCCGTGGTGCCATGCGCCGCGAGCCGAGCGACATCATTATCGGCGAATGCCGCGATCCAGAAACGATGGGTGCGGCGGTCCAAGCGGCAATTTCTGGGCACAGCGTTAAAACCACTGTCCATGCGGAGGATGGCCCGCTGACAATGCAACGTATATCGAGCCTATTGCCACCTGGTGAGCGCGAGAATCTACTTTCGGCGGTGGCGCAGGCCCTGCGGATGATTATCAATCAACGCTTGATTCCATCTGTCGATGGACGCCGCGTCGCCATTCGGGAGTTTCTGGTGCTTGATCCCGCTCTGCGCAATCAATTCTTGCGCACTGATGCAAAGGACTGGCCGGCATTAACGCGCCAGGCCATCGAGGACAAAGGCCAGTCCTATCGCAAGGCCATCGAACACGCGCTGAAGGCCGGGTTTATCACGGAACAAACCGCTACCTATCAATTACGGCAGGTGGCATAGAGATGTGGCGTAACACCGGTCAGCCCGTCCGTATTTTTATGCTCGATGCAAGGGCCTGCCTGCCGATCGTTTGTGCCGCGGTCTATTGGAGCTGGCCGACACTCTATATCGGCGTCATCGGCTTCGCCTTTTTTGCGATCATCTCTTTTGCCGGCCTGACGCTGCCAGCGCTCTGGCGCATGGTCCGGCGCTGGCTGGTAGGCGGGACCCGAACGGCAGTCCCGGTTTGGAAGCGGAGGCGCCTCGCATGAAACCTGTGAACATCGACACGGTTGCCGCAACAATGCGCGTCTTCATCGACCGCAGCGGAGAAGCCGTGATCTACAATGATCCCGCGAACGGGGAGACGCTGCGCATAGGCGCGGGTGCCGCCGGCGCTACCGATGGCTTGTTGCCGGCCATCGTGGTGGCTGGGGAATCAGTATGGCGCGACTTGACTGGCAAAGGCTTCGAGCTGGACCTCGTGCGCGATCCCACCGCGTTGCTGGGCTATCGTTTGCGCGGCATCGGCGGCGCGAATTTCTCGATTGTGATGCTGGCATCGATTGAGGCACTCCACCAGGCCAGACGTCCGGACGGTATTGTCGTCAATGAATTTAACGCGCTTTGGGCGAGCGCCACGCAGCGCCAGTTGGAGCGGACCGATATTGCCGCCCGAGCAACCACTGGAGCGGCACCATGAGAGCGACATGGGGCATGATGGTGGTGGGCGTCGCGGCGCTTACCGGCTCCACTGCCGCATTGGCAGACACGCCAACACCCGCGACGATCGAGGCGTGCATCTATGCTGCAGCTTCGTTGTATCACGAGCCTCCAGCGGTCTTGCTGATTTTACTGAATGTCGAAGGCGGAACACTCGGCGTGGTCAGTCACAATACCAATGGCACGGTTGATATCGGGCCGATGCAAGTCAACCAGATCTGGATTCCAAAACTGGCCCACCATTGGAGAGCTGATCCGCAATCAACCTATGAAGCCTTACGCGATAATTTCTGCGCGAATGTCGAGGCCGGTGCGTGGATATTGCGCCAGGGTCTCGATCAGGCACATGGCGATTTCTGGGGCGGTGTGGGATATTATCATTCCTACGATCCCGTCTACCAGAACACCTATCTGCGTAGTGTTCTGGCCCAGGCTTTGCGACTGGAGAAAATGGCAAACGGTGATGCATCGCCGGCAGCGGCGCAAGCCCCCGAACAGTTCGCTGCAGGAGGCGGTTGATGATGCCCCCTACATCCAGATCGCGGCCGAGCTGGGCGTCCCAGGACGATTACGCCGGTTTCAATTTCATTGTGATTTTGTTGGGTAGTGGCGTCTTCAGCTATCTGCTCTGGACCTATTATCATCCGCAAATCAGCGCGCTCGTGATGTTGATCATGCATCACGAGATTCAATTTATCAATAATTTCTCCAGCCGCTATCAACTCGCCGACCAGGAGATGGAGCAAACTTGGCCCAATGACGTGTCGCTCAAGGATTTGTACGGCATCGCGCAAGCGGTGGGCATGTTTTTCCGGATTCCCGCGACGGTCCTGATTGTAGTGCTGGCGGCCTTCTGCGCGGTTCGGGCAGCACCGTCGCGCTTTAAGCGCCAATTCGACCTGGACGGATTGATTGAAGAACAGGCAAGCGAATTTCCAGTGATCTCCGCGTTTGCAGCCCGCCATTTGAAACTAGCGGCTCCGGAAGCCGAAAAAATACTACCCGCCGATTATGCTTTAACGCCGGGGGAATGGATTAGCCGTTTTGCCGCCGATCCTTCCGGGCGATTGAATGAACAAAAAGCCCACGCGGTACTTGCCAAACAACTGGGCGAGCGTTGGACCGGCCTTGCCTCCGCCCCGCCGGTCGCCCGTCTGTTATTCACCGTATTCGCGCTACATCTTGCTGAACGGCGTGACGATGCCCTGCAGATTCTGGGCGAGGCATCCGTTTGCGTGTCTGATGCGAGGCACGATGGCGAGAACGGCCCTTTGGCAGCTTTGCCATTTTCTTCCGCATTGATCGCCCAAGTTGATGGTTTCTTTGAGAAGAGTGTGTCAACCAGCCAGAAGGCTGCGGCAATAAAGATTACGGCGGGGCACGCTTATGTGAGTACCGCGCTGATGGCGCTCTTGACCGCTTCGCGCATCAAGGCCGGTGTGATGGCGCCCGCGCAATTCGTCTGGCTTAAGCTGGTGGATCGGAATCTGTGGTACGCCTTGCATTCGCTCGGTTACGAGATCGAGGGGATCGGCCGCTATATCCATCCCAATCCTCGGGTTGAGGCGCTTGGCGCGCGTGACCATTGGGCTGCGGAGCGCATAGCGGGCCGCCCAATCCTGAAGCCGGTTTTCCATGAGTCTATCGTGGCATTGCGGCGGGCGGCGAAAGCATCGGAGACAGCCGCCGATGCATGAGCTTCTGTCATATCTCCATATCCATTCGCATTTTGCGGCGGCAATTAATTCAGCGGTGTTGTTGGCAAGCGCGAATGCGGTCCGGACGAAATTGCCAAACAGCGCAGCTTTTTAGGAGTGCGGCGATGAATTTTGAGATACCCGAGGGCGCAAATGTTCAAATCTTCATCGGCAGAGCGCCGCAGTTGGCACTGACCGACCAGCGCGAGGACCTGGGGTCGCGGCCGCGGGGACGAGGTATCATCGGTGGTACGCTGAAATTCACCGGATTAGCTTTCCTGGTGATTGGTGCGTTCTGGGTCGGCGAGCAGCGAGTCCAGCCCGCCGGTGCGGACACGGGCTTTGCAGCACCTCCCCCCGTCAATCAGGCGTTTCCGAGCGCAGCACCTTCGCCGAGTCAGGCCGAGGCTCAACAGCCCTCCGTCGCGCCGCCGGACCAAGTCCCGCCGAGTTTCCAGGCCCAACTCCAAACGCCGCCAGATATACAGCCGCCTCCTGGGCAGAATCCTGCCGCCGCAAATGGCAAACAGAACGCCTTTGGGCTGAGCAATTAGCCATGGCGGTCGCCCGTAAAATCGTCGGTCCGCAGGATCATTTTGAACGCTCCGGCGTTCAAAGCCTGCGCGACATACGGCCATTTACGACGCGGCTTTCCGAGGGGCTAAAAAGTTCCGCGTCCGGCATCGTGCTGGCTGTGGCGGCCGGTGTGACGTTCTTCGAGCCGGCGGTGCTGGACCTGACCGTCCCTTTATCGATGCTCTATGCGCTTTGGGTTCTGACGCGGCCCGTAAAACTGCCGATGCGCAAGCCGCGCAGCGCCGGCGGCGTCGATATCGGCAATCCGATGCCGGGCTCACGGAAAGCCAAACCTTCCAATGGGAGTAAATTTCTCGGCTGGAGCATCGCCGGGCATGAGCTCTGGATCACACCAGAGGATGAGCGGCAGCATATTACCGTGCCGGGCACCACAGGCGCGGGCAAGACGGCGACATTTTTGAGCCTCCTGACAAATGCCCTGGCGCGCGGCTCCGGCTTCGTTCTGGTCGACGGAAAGGGCGACCGGGATCTTTTTGGCAAGGTGATGGGCTTAGCACGGCGTTTCGGCCGCGAGGACGATGTGCGCGTGCTCAATCTCATGGTGGCGAGCGGCACCAGGGACAGCCACAGTTTTAACCCTTTTTCCATCGGCAATGCCGATGCGATCCGTGAATTACTCGCCAGCCAACTCGGTGAACAAGCGCCAAATGATTCCAATGGCGTGTTCCGCGATCGTGCCGTTGCCTTAATCGGCACCATCGCGCCCGTGCTTGTCTGGCTGCGCGATGTAAAAGGGCTACCGCTCAACATTGAGGTGATCCGCTTCTCCATCGAGCTGCGCTGGATCTGGAAGCTGGCGAAAGAGAAAATTGTCCTTGTGCGCGATCCCGCAACTGGCTCGATTGTCAATCTCGATGTCAACGGCCAGATTCCGGAGGATATTGTCTGGCCGCTGCTCTCTTACCTTGGTGAGCTGCCAGGGTTCGATCCGGATTTGCCCTGGGATAAGCAAAGGGGTGAAGAGCCGTCAAAGCAGCATGGCTTCGCGCAGTTTTATTTTACGGCGATGTTTACGCAACTCGCGGTCAGCCTCGGCCATATTTTTCGGGTTGAGAGCGGCGATATCGACATGCGCGATGTCGTGCTGAACCGGCGCATCCTGGTCGTGATCCTGCCGGCGCTGGAGAACTCGGATGCTACGCTCGCTGCCTTGGGCAAGCTGGTGGTGGCGGCCTTGCGCGGCATGATGGCGCAGCTGCTCGGCGCGTCGCTCGAAGGCGATTACACCGAGAAGGACAAGCCCGGCATGGGCCCGTCGCCCTTCCCGATCGTGCTCGATGAGCTGGCCTATTACGCCACCTCCGGCCTTGACCGTATGCTGGCAATGGGCCGCGGGTTGAACATCAGCTTCATGCTGGGATTCCAGGAAATTGCAGGGCTCTGGGCGCGGCTGGGCGAGAAGACCGCGTCGCTCTTGGGCAATGCCAATCTGACGATTGCCATGCGCCAGGCCGAGGCTGGCCGCACGCGTGAATGGCTGCAAAAGGCCGCTGGCGAGACCTATGTGACGCAGGCCAGCTCCTATATTGGCAGCAACGACGGAAATTACCGGGAAGCGAGGCAAGCGGAGGTCCGGCCAGTTTCCCGGGTCGATTGGAATGACCTGACCTCCCTGATCGAAGGCGAGGCCATCATTCTGTTTGGCGGTCGCCGCATCTATGCCACGCTGTTTCACGCGCAAATCGAGGACAGCGGCGCAAAACGTGTCGGCCGCACGTTGATGCTCAAGGACCCGAACACGAAGGAGTTGCGGGCACGGTTCGCCTTGATCGACGAGATAGCGCACCGCATCGAGCGGGGCACTCTGAAATTCTCGGGGCTTCACGACAAATCTCCGGCGCTGGCCGCTGTGGTGAAGGGCTTCGCGCAGGCCGCGAGTAGCGGTAAAGCCCCCCAGGACGCGGCCAGCACCGCGCTGCAGGCTCTTGCCGGGCTAGGTGCTGCTGATCTGCCGCAGAGACCCTCCGCACCGTCTGACGGTGTTCCTGTGACGGTGGTTTACGCGATGATGAATCAAGCCAGTTCGGAACCAATCCCCGGCCGAGCCGCGAACGGTTATCCGCAGGAGCCTATCGACATGAAAGTAGCGCGCGGGCTGCTGGCAATCGAGCTCGCCCATTGCGGGGACGCGGCGGAAGCCAGAGCCGCCTGTACGCTTTCGATGACAGAACGCGATGTGGCAATGGCGAGCATCGATGAAATCGAGCCCCCGAAAATCGGTGAGGAAGAGTTGGTGGTCACGCTGAACCGGCTGCTCGCACATCTGCGCGGCTTCAAGCGGCAGCCAGTGCCGGAGGCGGCGGAGTGATGGCGATGCAATTGACGAAAGGAAGGCGGTCTCTCATGAAAACAGGATATCGCGCCATGCTGATGGCGGGCGGCATGATTGGTGTTGCGCTGCCGGCTTTGGCGCAACCCGCAAACCTTATGAGCCCGTTGAGCCAGCAATCTGCCTCTGCGGCCGTCCAGAGCTACGATCCGTTTCTCGGGGCGGCGCATGATGATGTTGAGCGACACCAATGGAATGCGGCGGCGACCGAGCTGGAACGGTCAGAAACCTTCCTCCTGAATAATGGTGTCACGTCATCGGCGGGTGTGGTCACGAGTCCATCGCTGGCGATGCCATATGTCATCCAGGCGAGAACGGCGGTGAACCAGCGCGACCAGGTCGATGCGTTGTTGGCGATCGATAAGGCCAGGTCGACGCCGTTCCCATCTTCTGGGTCAAGCGCGCTTGTGTCCGTCGCGCAGGTGACGCCGCCGCCGGCTTCCGCTGTCTCCGCCACCATGCAGGCCCCAGCTGCAGCAGCCGAGCCCATGGTCACCAAGGCGCTGCTGCCGGGTCATTGGGAACTGGTTGGATGGCAATATCATTGGGTTCCGCCTGACACGACTTATCGAACCGTTGAAACCAGCCCCTTCATTCCTGGCCATTACGAATATCGCGGCGGTGCCTGGATCTGGGTTGAGGGGCATTATGCCAAAGCCACAAGCTGAAGGAGCGGTGCGCTATGGTGAGATTTGAACCGCGCCTGTACATTGATGCCGAGACCGGCAGCCAGATAGAAACAATGCTGATGCCCTTGCTGGAATCGCCTACGGTGGTCGTGACTGATGGCTATCCGTTTCTGCTGGCCGCCGAGATCGTTAAAGATGGCGTGTGGGTCCGGGCGGCAACCGGCGAGGAAGTGACCTCATTTTTGACCATGGGCGATATTCCAGACGCGGATGGTCTCGATTGGCCAGGAGATCCGGCCATGCCAACCGGCCATGAAATCGAATGGCAGGAAAAGCGGGACAGCGAGGTTCAGTTCGCCCGCGGATGTCATCTTTGGAGCGGGGAGGTCATCCTGACGTCAGGTCTCGGTTGTTTTAGCCCGTTTTACGTGCATGAGGAAGCGGCGCGGAGCTGGGCGCTCGCTATGGCTTTGATAATGCAGGAGACCGACGTGTTGGAACTGCAGGTCGTGCCCTATGCCTGCGTTCGTCGCTTTGCGCCCGATCTGATCAATATTGGTCAAGCGGAGTTCATGCGCCTGAACAGGTTTTGGATTTCGCCGGTGCGAAGCGGGGGGCGCGTAGAGCAGTTCGCTCTTCCTGGCACGGAGTTTTGATCTTGGTTGCGAGACCAAGTCCGATCAGGGATTTGATCGGCGCGTTCCTGTCTGAACCACGGGGCGCGCGCGAGGTGGCGGAGCATATCAACCGGCCAGTGCCGGTGGCAACTAGCCATCTGGCTGCGATGTGCAGACTTGGATTGGCGCAGCGGATCGGCAAAAACGCATACGCGACAGCTGAATATGATGGACTGCCTGTGCAGTTTCCTTCCAAGAGAACAACCCAGCATAATGGGTTGCGGCGCAAGATGAGACCCTTGTCGTCAAAACGCATTAACTCTGCCGGACTTTGGCATCAGACGGGTGCGTCAATCGAAGACATCCGCGGTGCGCTGAGGGAAATGTGGCTTTCCGGAGCGGTCATCGGGGTAGCTTTCGTGCCGTTCAACCGCACCATCATGCCGAGCGATCTCGCCCGAGAGATCAATGTTGGGGCCGAAAGCTCGCCTCGGCCTGAAGGCTGCATGTGCCGCAAATGGCCTCAGGCTTAGTGTGGCTGCCACAGCCAGCCGTGTACCAGGGACACGCCAGGAAAAGCGCCTAGCCCAGCGCATCTTAATGCTTGACACGCCGCATGTTCAATGATAAAGTTGCGCTCGTCTGATCGGAGTCAACTGAACCTCATGGATGATGCTTCTGGAATACTCGTCGCAATGACCGTGCGGCTTGAGCCTGCCGTGAGCGATGCGCTGAGGCGCGCAGCCGAGCGTGAAGGTCAGGAGGTCGCTGACTTTGCAGCGCGAGTGCTGATTGAGCACGTGTTGCCGTTGATCGAACAGGCCAGCCCCCCGACAGCAAGGCGATTGCGCGCCGAAATCGAAGTCAAGGCTCGGGCTATCGCCCTCGCCCAGAAGCTCTCCCCGGAACATGCATTCGACCCAAACGTGACGCTAAAAGTCTTCCAGGCAATCCGCACCCAGGACGAATTACTGCGCCTGTATCTCCAGGCGATCGGCGACCGACAGGGCAATGAGCGCGGCAACCCGATCAAGGCGCGGATCAACCGCTCGCTCGGTGCTGCTATTAAAACGGCGGTCCGGGCAACACCGAAGACAGTCGACGGCAACCCGCTGAAGGTGCAGGTCTCAAACGAATTCATATTTTCGTATACGCAACTTGACCCACCGTCTGGCGCCAAGCTGGCGACGGAATGATGGCGCGTCGATGGGCCGCCGCATCGCCGCGGTGTTTGGCTCATTAAACTACCAAGAGAACAATCATCGAAGGGCATTGACCGTGAGCAGACAGGCCATCAGGAACCCCAACAACAAATTGCTTGGCTATATCGAGACTTGCGGCGACGGGCGACAGAAGGCCACCGACGCCAACAATAAGACATTGGGATATTTCGACGCGAAGCGGAATGTCACGACGGATACGAACAATCGAGTGCTGGCGCGCGCCAATATCCTGACTGGCTTGATCTATGATCAGCGTTGAGCACGGAGCCGCGCACGAAGCTTTCAGCGTTTGCGTCCAGCGGGGAACGCAGCAGATTGGTGGCACCTGCATCGAGCTGTCGTGCGACGGACAGCGCATCTTGCTCGACCTCGGCTTGCCGCTCGATGCCGGGGAAGATGACCCTGCATCATTTCTACCCAATATCGCCGGGGTGCAGTCGGCCGATCCAAGCCTCTTGGCCCTGGTCCTGTCGCACGGTCACGCCGATCATTGGGGTCTGGCAGCCTACGCCTCGCACCTCCCGATCATCACGGGCGCGGCGACACGCCGTATGTTGCGGGCAGCGGCGGCTTTCGTGCCCCGTTCAATTCCGGCAGGCATAGACGCCCCCGATGTTCCTGATCTGGCTGACCGCACGACCATCCAGGTCGGTCCGTTTCGCATCACGCCGTATCTTGTCGATCATTCGGCTTACGACGCTTACGCGATACTGGTTGAAGCAAACGGCCGCCGGTTGTTTTATTCCGGCGACCTGCGGGCTCACGGCCGCAAGGCCGCGCTATTCGAGCGCCTCGTCGCTCACCCGCCTCAGCCTATCCACGCGATGCTGATGGAAGGATCGAGCCTCGGCCGTTTGCAGCCCGATCAAGCCTTCCCGAGCGAATCCGACATCGAGGCACAGATGGTGGAGCGCTTTCGGCAGCCCGGTTTCGTCGGTGTCTGCGCATCGGCGCAGAACATCGATCGGGTCGTGAGCATCTATCGGGCATGCAAACGCACGGGCCGGACGCTCCTGCTGGACCTGTATGCGCTCGAAGTGATGGCCGCTACTGGTAACGAGAACGTTCCATGTTCAGGATGGCCGAACCTGAAGGTCTACGTGCCTGAGTACCAGCGGCGGAGGATCAAGGACGATGAGAGGTTCGACATCACTGACCGCTACAAGGAGCACCGCATCTACCGCGAAACCCTTCAGAATATCATTGGCAACACGGTCATGTTGTTCCGGCCAGCAATGGTGAATGATATCGACCGGATGCCGGGAGCGTGGGCCGATGCGCGGATGATCTGGTCGCAGTGGAGTGGGTATCTGCAATCCGAGGCCAGCCAGGCGTTTCAGGCCAAGCTGGCGGAACGCGGCGTCCCCTTGGAAGCGGTCCATACATCGGGACACGCAAGCATTGCTGACCTGAAGCGCCTGGCAGATGCCATGGCGCCTGAGGTGCTTGTTCCTGTGCATACCTTCGAGGCGGACAGGTATCAGGAGTTATTCGGCAAGAATGTCGTCCGGAGGGCGGATGGCGAATGGTGGGAGGTTTGACTGTGAGTAAATTCGACAGGATGTTACCGGAATCTGGCTTGGAGTATCTTGAGACGCGACCAGCCTGGTGGCAGGATATCCTCGAACATCGCTTTAAGGACATCGGCGAAAGAGAGCAGCCGCTTTTCCTTGCGATCCGCAATGGCTATCTCAATGCCTATGTCGAAGGGCAGTCCGTCCTGAAGGTCGGCTTCGAACCACGAACTTCATCGAATACGCTTATTGGGAAGATTCACCACAAGTACGTTGTCGATGGCGCAGACGGGCAAGTCTATCTCGAGTTCGATGGCAGCAAGGTCGGTGACATTCCATACCTTGGAAGGTCGTCGTTGGACGAATGGGCAGGGCGGGCCAAACGCTATGCGACGCTGGAGAAGCAAGGTGTTGCAGCGATCGCGGGACGCAATGCCCACGTTATCGACGTGGAAATGGCATTGCCCGCCAATAAGGCCGTCGGTGCGGACAAGCGTCCATCCGCGCCGCGCATGGACATCGTCGCACTTGAAACGGACGGAGACTGCATCAAAATTGTCTTCTATGAGGCGAAGCTGTTCGGGAACCCTGAGCTTCGCGCGGATAATCTCAAACCTCGTGTTCTGTGTCAGCTTCAGCGCTACGAGGATTGGTTCAATGGCGACCATAGGGAGGAGGAGGTACTCAACGCCTACCGTCGGGCTTGTAAGACCCTCATACGATTGAACGCAACAAGAAGCGAGGCGACAAGACGGCCGGTTCACCCCCTAATCGTGGAGGCTGCCAAAGAAAAGTCAGATCTTCGCGTAGATCGCAAGCCGCGCCTAATTATATTCGGTTACAAACCGGAACAGCGGGACGCTTACTGGGAACGGCATGAAGGTGCTTTGCGTAGCGCCGGTATCGATGGCCGGAGGCTTATCATGAAGCCGCATGCTGAAGACGTAGAGCTCTTGGATGCCACCACTTCGGAAGATCAGGATTAGGGAAGTTCACACCGCTCCTATTCGCGCCTTGGCGCGAAGCAACAGAACCCGACTGTAGGCAAGAGACCGCAACTGACATGATCCTCCGCGTCACACCGAAATCCGCACTCTCCTCTACCGCGCCAGCCGTCGGCATTTTTTGGCGTGTGGCCGATGTTCTCGTCATCGACCGCTCCACTTTGAAGGAAGCCGAGATTTATGGTGATTGCATCACGCATGCGCACGGCCACTATGAATGCTGGCAGAAATGGCGTGCATTAGGAGGCACTCGTTTGGCCGCGAAGGGTTACCCTACGAACATCGCGTCAAGTGAGTATGACGAATGGCCGCGTGGCAGGATCGTGTATGAAACGCCGGCCAACCGCTTCGTTCTATACGCCGACCGTCACCTGCAGCGTCCGGAAATCGTCGAGGCACTGAAGTCCATCTTCGGGATAGCCACGGCCAATGTCGTCGTTAAAAGCGACCTGCATTACCGAACCCGTTCTGCATCGTGGGATTGAGATGGCAGTGCGTCCGCAAATCAAACGGCATTTTGAGCAAGATCGTCGGACCATCGAACGCGCGGCCGTAGCACGCATCGGCTGGAACCTTGGCCAGGAGTGTTGAGTTCCACTGAGAATTGACCCTCTGGAGCCAATATTTTCACTGAGAACTGACCCATGTTTTGACCTCCCCCTGGCTTTGGTCGGGGGACCCAGGAGTGATCGACATGGCGTTATTGAGTGTAATTCGTCGCTGGCATTTTCGGCAGCAGATCCCGATCCGAGAGATTGAGCGGCGTACGGGGCTGTCGCGGAACACGATCCGCAAATATCTGCGGTCGGACGCGGTGGAACCGCAGTTCAAGCTTCCCGGCCGGCCAAGCAGACTGGACCCGTTTGCCGAGAAGCTGACGGGCTGGCTGCGGCAGGAGGCCAACAAATCGCGCAAGCAGAAGCGCACAACGAAGCAGATGCATGCTGACCTCACCGTGCTGGGTTTTGACGGTTCCTACGGGCGGGTGGCAGCGTTTGTCCGCAGCTGGAAGTCTGACCGGCAGATCGAGCAGCAGACCAGCGGCCGTGGCACCTTCGTGCCGTTGGTCTTTTCGGCTGGTGAAGCCTTCCAGTTCGACTGGAGCGAGGACTGGGCGCTTGTCGCAGGCGAGCGGACCAAGCTGCAGGTGGCGCACACCAAGCTGTCGCACAGCCGGGTATATATTGTCAGGGCGTATCTGCTGCAAACCCATGAGATGCTGTTCGATGCTCTGGCCCAGGCATTCCGGGTGCTGGGCGGCGTTCCCCAGCGCGGCATCTTCGACAACATGAAGACTGCTGTTGACAAGATCGGCACTGGCAAAGCCCGGCAGGTCAACGCCCGCTTTGCCGCCATGGCCAGCCACTATTTATTCGAGGCGGATTTTTGCAATCCGGCGTCGGGCTGGGAGAAGGGGCAAGTAGAGAAGAACGTGCAGGATGCACGGCGCCGGCTATGGCAGCCGCTGCCCAGCTTCCCTGACCTGGCCGCACTCAACGCCTGGCTTGAGGCACGTTGCATCGAGCAATGGGGGGAGATCCAGCACGGCGCTCTGCCTGGCACCATCGCCGATGTACACGCTGCTGAGGTTGCCAGCCTGATGCCGCTGGGGCGTCCGTTCGATGGCTTTGTCGAGCACACCAAGCGTGTGTCGCCGACCTGCCTCGTGAATTTTGAGCGTAACCGCTACAGCGTGCCGGCATCCTTCGCCAATCGGCCGGTGAGCTTGCGGATTTATCCGGAACGGATCGTTGTTGCGGCCGAAGGGCAAATTCTGTGCGAGCATGCGCGGATTATAGAGCGATCCCATCACCTGCCGGGGCGAACCGTCTATGACTGGCGGCATTATCTAGCCGTCATCCAGCGCAAACCTGGGGCTTTACGCAATGGCGCCCCATTCGTGGAGTTGCCCGAAGCCTTCAGGCGGCTGCAGGGCCAGCTTCTCAAGCGCCCTGGTGGTGACCGGGAGATGGTCGAGATACTGGCCCTCGTTCTTCAGCATGACGAGCAGGCGGTGCTGTGTGCTGTTGAGCTGGCTCTTGAGGCCGGCGTTGCCACCAAGACCCATGTCATCAACGTGCTGCACCGGCTGACGGACGGCAAATCCCCGCCGGCAGCGCCAATCGACGCGCCGCAGGCCCTGCGCCTGACACGGGAGCCGGTTGCCAATGTTGAACGCTATGACACCCTTCGCGATAAGGGGCAGCGCCATGCGTCATGATCCAGCCAGTGCCGCCGTGGTGGTGATGCTGCGCGGCCTCAAAATGTTCGGCATGGCCCAGGCCGTTGGTGATCTGATCGAACAGGGTGCCCCCGCCTTCGATGCTGCTGTGCCCATCCTCTCCCAGCTGCTGAAGGCAGAGATGGCCGAGCGCGAGGTCAGGTCCATCTCCTACCAGATCAAGGCGGCCAGGTTCCCCGCCTATAAGGACCTGGCCGGCTTCGACTTTGCCGCCAGCGAGGTGAACGAAGCCCTGATCCGGCAGCTGCACCGCGGCGACTTCATGGATGGCGCCGATAATGTCGTACTCATCGGCGGCCCCGGAACCGGCAAGAGCCACATGGCCACCGCCTTGGGCGTGCAGGCGGTCGAGCATCACCGCAAGAAGGTCAGGTTCTTCGCCACCGTTGATCTGGTCAATGCTCTTGAGCAGGAGAAGGCAATGAACAAGGCCGGGCAACTGGCCGAACGCCTGCTGCGCCTCGACCTCGTCATCCTCGATGAGCTCGGCTACCTGCCGTTCAGCCCATCAGGCGGCGCGCTGCTCTTCCACCTGCTGTCCAAACTCTATGAACGCACCAGCGTCATTATCACCACCAACCTCAGCTTCAGCGAATGGGCCGGCGTGTTCGGTGACGCCAAGATGACCACGGCGCTGCTCGACCGCCTAACCCATCATTGCCACATCATAGAGACCGGCAATGACAGCTTCCGCTTCAAGGACAGTGCCACCAAACCCAAAACCAGAAAGGACAAATCCACGGCATCTTGACCGTCCCGCATCGCGCGGGACATATCTTCAACCCGGGTCATGTGTGGAACGGCCCCTGGATTCAAGAGCGACATTGCAAGAATTTGGCGGCGGCACGAATGCGGTCATGTGTCCGGCTTTCTTACGCGGCCTCATGACCGCCAGCCCAGATGGGTTCCGCGAATGGCATCCAAACAAATCTGCGGCATCTATGTGCCATTGACCCGGACAGGATTACCGCCATTCGTCGGTTCGACCGATCGCCATCTTCTTCTATCGCTCTTGCCTCCTTGGCACCGGCTCGCGGTCAGGCAGCTACTGGCTGACGCCGGTACGCCTCACCGCGTGCCATCATCGCCCAGACGACCCGGGCGACCTTGTTGGCCAGAGCGACCGCCGCAACTTTGCGCGGCCGGCGCTCCAGCAATTGTAATAGCCAGGCGCTCGCCGATTTGCTGCCGGGCTTGGCGAACCGAAGCACCGCCATGGCGCCAACCACCAGTAATTGGCGCAACCGCTCATTGCCGGCCTTACTGATTCGGCCCAGCTGGTGCTTGCCACCGGTCGAATGCTCCTTCGGCGTCAGTCCCAGCCAGGCGGCGAAGTGACGGCCACTTTCAAAATTCGCCGGGTTTACCGAAAGCGCCATGGTGATCGCGGTGATCGGCCCGATGCCGGGAATTGCCGCAAGGCGCTGGCTGACCTCATTCGCTTTGTGCTGCTCCAGCAGTTGCCGCTCGACGGCCTGGATCTTCATATCGAGGTCGTCAACATGCCCGCCCATCTGTTCAAACATCGCCTTTGCAATATCTGGAATGGCAGGATGATCCGCCAAAGCGGACAGCAGCACGTCGATATTTCCTAAGCCCTTTGCCGCAATCACGCCGAACTCTGCGGCGTGTCCGCGCAAAGCGTTGATGGCCTGGGTGCGCTGCCCGACCAGCATCTCCCGGTGCTTCAGGACGATTGTCGCAGCCTGCTCATCGACGCTCTTGACCGAGACCGTCCGCATGCTTGGCCGGGATGCTGCCTCAGAGATCGCCTCCGCATCATTACGGTCATTCTTGCTGCGCTTGACGAAGGGCTTCACATATTGCGGTGGGATCAACTTCACCCGATGGCCCATGGCGCCAAGCACCCGGCCCCAATGATGAGCCCCTGCACAGGCTTCCAGAGCAACCTCGGTGGGGGGCACCTTGGTAAAGAAGGCTTCAACCTGCGCCCGCCGAAGCTCGCGGCGGAGAATGACGTGGTCATGCTCGTCCACGCCGTGCAACGTGAAAATATGCTTCGACGTATCGATCGATATGCGTTTAAATTCCATTGGGACGGCCCTTTCATGATGGTCAGTTGCGCGACCTCATCTTGGCACAATCCGATGCCGTGGGCCGTTCCACCCCAACAATTCTCGATGAAATTCCCGGGTCAGATCTCAGTGGAAATCAACA
>VFSW01000596.1_pt1 | contig 53092 bp, 52 predicted proteins | sample 5358111 | NCBI WGS metagenome assembly VFSW01 (sample SAMN11554181, study PRJNA540505) | mine drainage metagenome | isolation source: sediment from site ElyBrook_90M | place: USA: Ely Copper Mine, Vershire, VT | collected 2017
GCTGGTTGATTCCTTAAGGAACCAACTTGTCAGCCGGGGCTCTTGGGTGTGGCTGTTTTCGATGCGCGTTTCAGAGGCGAAGTGTGGCTGCTTTCGATGCGCGTTTACAGGGCACCGTCTCGACCCTCGTCGCTACATCTAATCGTGACGACTAGTAATAGTGACGTCGACCACCCACCATGTGGCCCATTGAACCCAGCAGCCACAACACAATGCCCACAATCAACACGATCACGCCGATTGACCACAGGACTGGCACGCCCAGCAGAAATCCAATCAACATAAGAATTGCTCCAAAAATGATCATTACCTAACTCCTCTGTTCGTGTAATTCGGTGGTGTCGCCTGACTGATCGACGTGGTTCAAGCGACCTTCTTCGCCGGGACCCGTCGTGAATGCTGCAACATAGCCAACTTCGGAATTGTGTCGGCCCCGGTCAGTTGATCGGACACTGGCGACGGCGTGGGAGAGTTCTCTGGTCGTGTCGGCCGCTGGGAAAAACTCGTTCGCCCATTTCACCAGGGTCGCCTTCGCCACGCGCGACGGGAGGGGAATCGTCGTATTCAACGAAAAGTCGCGGCCCGTGACAAATCTGTCCCATTTGCGCTGAACGAACTCGTCAACCGCTCCAACTTCCGATTGACCACCGATGTTGAGAGAAATGTCACTCACGGTACATCTCCTTAGTAGAAGGAAGTCACCGAGGTTCTGGAGTGATAACTCCGACCTTAGCGTGGTTGACGCCCAAAGTCCCCGTGCCTGACGTCACTACTTTTCATCAACGCGATTGAGCAAGGAGTCCGCAGGGAGGAGTCTGTTAACAGAAAAGGGGTATCCATCTGAGTGCCGGAGACCAGTAGAACACCGGAAGTCATAATCGGTCCCTTCACCCATGGTGATCAGGGAAGTGGTCGCCCAACGAATGTAGTTGGCGGCAGTGAGATGGATACCCCTTTAACAGAATTGGCTGACCCATGGCATGCAATCGGCGAATTTGGAATTGGGATCCCTGCCGACGTCGCTGCAGGTCGCATTTTGGTCCTTCGTAAAAGTTAATTGTCGGTTCTGCACGTCGATTACCGTTTCTGCTGTTCGACCATCTGAGTCTTCGACTCGTTTAACTCTCCGACGAGGCGAAATTCGAATTCCTATCTCAAATTGTGAATTCCATGGAGCAGATTCGCTGACACGCCCGCGAACGGTCGTGACCTAGTCTCAAGGTGCCGAGCTAGAGGCCAGTTCGGCCCACTCGATCTCACCTACTCGACCCAACTTCGGGCCCACCGACCTTCAGGAATAGTTACGAAAACTAGACCACAAACTCGACCACGGGTTCCGCAAGCCAGAGGCGACCATCACTTCAATTCCCTGCTCATCATTGGACACTCCTAAACCGTTGGAGTAAATGAGCACGAGTCGAACATGCAGGAAGGTTCGTCGAAGTATCGCAGGATCCATGTTGACCGCCACGACCGACGTGGCTGAACTCGGTGGTGGTCCCCATAGCCAGAACGAGTTAGCGCCGCTAAAAATTCTCCCGTGGGGAATCTCGAATTGGGCTCCATAGCGGTCGAGCGCGCCGGCCTCTCCATAGTTTCCCGCCAAAATAATGGTGTGTTGTTGTTGTGATTCAGGCAACGAATGAAATACTGCCGCCACCTGATCAACCTCACGGGGCCACGCAATTGTCTCGGCGAGGTCGTAATTAATCTTCTGCAGCGCAAGTGAGTGCAGGCTTTTGGCGGGTAACACGGGGATCGCCAACGGCATCGTGATCACACCGGAGATTGCCAATGCCGCCATGGTCGCCCCGGGCCCGAGAGAACGTAACCCTCGTCCACGTCGCATAATCCAACGACGCTCCACTGCGACCGCGCCAGCAGCGAACAGCACAACGAAAATTCCACCCACGTAGTAAGGCTTGCCACCCAGAACGAACTGGAGGGTGAGCACAACCATCCCTGCCGCTGCGAGTGAGCGCCAGCGATGATCAGGGGAATTTCGACGCCACAAGCTTGCGAGCCCGGCAATCCACAGCGGTGCAGCAACAAAACCGGTGTAGAGGATCTGGGCCGGCCAGTAGACCGCGCGGTTATGACCTGCGTCACGTTGCAATGAGTGAAATATAGAGAAGTTTGGCCAACCATGGAGTGCCTGCCAGGCGAAGTCCGGCCAGGCGAGCGCGACCACGATGGCCATGGAAGTCACCGCCATTGGCAACGGGACCACGCGTCGCGCCGACGGCGTCACGACGAAACCGATGATTAGAGCGAACGCTAGAAATGCGATGTTCCACTTCGCGTCCAGTCCTACCCCGACGAAAGCGGCGACGGCCAAAAGCCATCGCGAATCATCGCTCTCTAAGAGATGTACTCCACTCCACAGCGCTCCCGCCCACGCGGCGAAATCGAACACCGTAGTCGTAAGCAGATGAGCGGTCGCCAGGTACTCACCGCAAGCCACCGTCGCGAGCGCGGCGATTCGTCGGGCCGGGACTCCCCCGCCCAACAATCGAGCCATCGAGCTCGACGCCACTGCGAGCCATCCCAAGAGCAGGGCCGGAATCACTCGCAGTCCAATGAGACTATTGGCGAAAAGCGCTGACGACAGCCTCGCGACCATCGGTGCTAGCAATGGCTGATCGACGTACCCGAGTGCGGGGTGTTGACCCGCGACGAGGAAGTACAGTTCGTCGCGGTGGTAACCATATCGAGCGCTCACGGCCATCTCCAATGCCACGCCTCCGAGCACAATGAGAGCGACACCGAGGTCTCTCGACACAAAGTCGTAACGCTGACGAATCGTGAACATATTGTTCCCCCAATCCGACGAAATCACTCAACAAGACGACGACATCCGTACCCCCATCCAGCGACCGCTGGCGATGGAGGCCAACCCGCCAAACATTACCGAAGGGGTATCAGGATTGCCAACGAGATTGACATTCCAGAATCGAGTTCGCACCTCACCTCCATTGGCGAGGAATTCCGAAGGAAGCAGTCACCCGTCATTAGTCTGCCGCGCAGAGGTACTGACCGAAGGAAGTGGATCTGAATTGTTCCACGGCCCTTGAATTCCGCCCGCACCGTTAAATACCTCTCACTGATCGTTGCCTCCTTGAAACGACTCGTGACTCACTAGCGTGATGTTTCTCTCAACCTCCATGTGATGGTCGGCGCGCGGAGTGGCGAATATTTCGAGTCCACTTTGGAAACGGAAGTGCTGGCCCGTCTCGACCAGCGTCGTCTGTCCACTGAGGAATTCACTCCAACCACCGCCCGCCCCGTTCGATTCGTGCTCGCCGCGCATCACACCGGTCCATGGGTATACCGGTCACATCGTGGGGATGATGACCTAGGTGACACCGCCTCTCACAGGCTCGATGTCGCGGATCAATAGGGCGATCGCCTCCAACGCCATTTGAGGCGTCATCGTCAACCGGTATATCCGAATGAGCCTACGTGGCGCGTCAACCTCGATCACCTCGCCGCCACCGACGATATCCGGACAGCCGAATTTCTTCATGCCCTTATTCGCATGAGCACGAAAAACCCCACCAAAACGCACTACATATTCCACAAGCGGGGCATGGACATTTTGGGCCGCCCACTCCGGTTCGGTGATGGTTTCCCAAATAGTTTCTGGCGCAGCCCGGGGAGGTCCCTGGTTCGCGGAGAAATCTTGCCCCAAAGTAGAGGCTTCATCAGCCCGATCGGCGTGGACGAGACGCACCGCGCCACGAGGGACGTTCACGACTCGCCCCTCCTACGTGGTCTGGACGGCTGACTCCGCTGCCAGTAACTTGATCGCCTCGAGGACCAGTGGGGTGAGTGCGGCGAGATCGGAGTCGTCAAGAAGATCGACCCGCATGCTCGGCGGCCAGAACATCCTGATGTGGCTCGCCACCTCGACGGCGGCTTGGTCGAGCGGATGATGGCCGAAGTTCGCGGCGATCTGGTTCGACATGCGCACGAGGTCACTGCGGGTCATGGTCTCCTCGCCTCGACGCGGCATTGGAACCTCGACGTCGGCGGACAGGGCGGGCACGGTGAGCTTCTCGGTCACTCGGGGCGCGGCGCTGCGTGCCCGCACCTGCACGGCGGTCACCTTGTACTCGGGACAATTGGTAGCCCAGTCAGAATTCTCGGTCGTGATGACATTGACTCCGCCCACCGGGTAGTGGAAGGTCGTGTAGACGACTCCCGGAGGTACGCGGTCAGTGATCACGGCCCGGAGCGCGGTCTCTCCCACGCGGCTGGTGAGCGTCGTCCAGCCTCCGTCAACGACGCCACGCTCTTCGGCGTCGGAGGGGCTTATCTCGAGGAGGTCCTCGGAATGCCAGACGACATTCTCGGTTCTCCTCGTCTGGGCACCGACGTTGTACTGGGACAGGATCCGACCAGTGGTGAGCACGAGGGGGTATCGACGATTGGTGCGCTCGTCAGTCGCGATGTAGGGGGTCTCCACGAACCGACCCTTACCACGCATGAACTCGCTCACGTGCATGATGGGCGTACCCAGTGGCGCTTCGTCATTGCAGGGCCACTGGACGCTACCGACTTCGTCGAGCAGTTCGAACGACACCCCAGCGAAAGTTGGCGTGGTACTCGCGATCTCCTGCATGATCTGGCTCGCGTCGTCGTAGTGCATGGAGTAGCCCATCGCGTTCGCGAGTTCACACACCACCTGCCACTCTTGCTTTCCCGACCTCGCGGCCATCGTCGGGCGCACCCGGTTGATACGGCGTTCGGCGTTGGTGAAGGTCCCGTCCTTCTCGAGGAAGGACGTCCCAGGTAGGAAGACGTGGGCGTACGCCGCAGTCTCGTTGAGGAACAGGTCCTGGACGACGCAAAGCTTGAGCGAAGCGAGAGCGCTCCTCACGTGCTTGGTATCGGGATCGGACTGAGCGATGTCTTCACCCTGAACGTACAGCGCCTTGAAGGAACCATCGAGCGCACCTTCAAACATGTTGGGAATCCTCAACCCGGGCTCGGCGCTAAGTTCGAGCCCCCACGTCTCTTCAAATTGGTGGCGCACCGCGTCGCCCGCGACGTGACGGTATCCGGGAAACTCGTGGGGGAACGAGCCCATGTCGCACGACCCCTGCACGTTGTTCTGACCGCGCAGCGGATTGACCCCGACGCCCTCGCGTCCGATATTGCCCGACGCCATGGCCAGGTTCGCCATGCCCATCACCATCGTCGAACCCTGACTGTGCTCCGTGACCCCGAGTCCGTAGTAGATCGACGCTCGCGGTGCCGTGGCGTACAGTCGCGCGGCGGCGCGTAGCGCGGCCGCCGGCACGCCCGTGAACTCCTCAGTGGCTTCCGGGCTGTAATCGGGCGCGGAGATGAAGGTCGCCCACCGTGCGAAACTTTCACCGTCGCAGCGCGTCGCGACGAAGTCGTGGTCGACCAAGCCCTCGGTCACCACCACATGACAGAGTGCGTTGACGACTGCGACGTTAGTGCCCGGACGCAATTGCAAAAAATGCGACGCCTCGAAGTGGGCGGTACGCACGAGGCTGATCCGCCGGGGGTCGACCACGATGAGTTGCGCCCCCTGCGCGAGGCGACGCTTCATGCGCGAGGCGAAAACCGGGTGGGCGTCGGTGGGGTTCGCCCCGATCAGCAGTATCACGTCCGAGTGCTCCACCGATTGGAAGTCCTGAGTGCCCGCCGACGTGCCGAAGGTCTGTCCGAGGCCGTACCCGGTCGGAGAGTGACAGACCCGGGCGCAGGTGTCGACGTTGTTGTTGCGAAAGCCTGCACGGATCATCTTTTGAACGACGAACACCTCTTCATTGGTACAGCGTGAGGAGGTGATCCCCCCGATCGACTGCACCCCGTGCTCGGCTTGAATCTCCTTCAGTCGCGACGCCGCATAACTGATCGCCTCGTCCCAGGAGACCCTGCGCCACTCGTCAGTGATGGTCTCGCGAACCATCGGGTGCAGCTGACGATCCCTATGGGAGGCGTAGCCCCAAGCGAACCGGCCCTTCACGCACGAGTGGCCCTCGTTGGCCTTGCCGTCCTTCAAGGGCACCATCCGCACTACCTCGTCGCCGCGAAGCTCGGCCTTGAACGAGCAACCGACTCCGCAGTAGGCGCAAGTGGTGAGCACCGAGCGCTCGGGTGGACCCGACGCGATGATCGTCTTCTCCTGCAATGCCGTTGTGGGGCAGGCCTGTACGCAGGCGCCGCACGACACACACTCCGACGTCATGAAGCTCTCGCCCGCCGACGCCACCACCTTCGAGTCGAACCCCCGGCCAGCGATGGTGAGCGCGAACGTACCCTGTATCTCGCTGCACGCGCGCACGCATCGCGAGCAGGCGATGCACGCCGAGGGATCAAAGGTGAAGTAGGGGTTACTCTCGTCCTTGCACGCCGCACGATGATTTTCACCCTCGAATCCGTAGCGCACCCCACCGAGGCCCACCTTCGTGGCGACGGCCCGCAACTCGCATTCAGCGTGGGCGTCGCTGGTCAGACAGTCGCTGGGATGGTCGGATAGATAGAGTTCGGTCACCCCACGGCGCAGCTTCTCGAGCCGGGGGGACCGGGTCTCAACCTTCATGTCCGATTCGCACGGAGTGGTGCACGACGCGGGAGTACCCTTGCGTCCGTCAATCTCGACCAGGCACAACCGGCACGAACCGAAGGGTTCGAGCGAGTCGGTCGCGCAGAGCTTGGGGATATCGACCCCCGCCATCACTGCCGCGCGCATCACGGACGTCCCGGCGGGCACGGTCACGGCCACACCGTCGATCATGACGTCAACTTCATTCTGACCGTGGCGGGCCGGCGTGCCAAAGTCGGTTTCCCTCACGAGAGTCATGGTCGGGCGCCTTTCGAACGATGCAGGTCTTCGGAGAAGTGCAGGAGCACACTGCGCACCGGCAACGGAGTCAGTCCGCCCATCGCACAGAGCGAGCCGTCGGTCATCAGCTCGCACAGGTCCTCCAGTTGCGCGACGTCAGCGTCGGCGTTCTCACCGGCGACAATCCGGTCGATTAGTTCGACGCCACGAACGGCGCCCACGCGACAGGGCGTGCACTTACCGCAGGACTCGGCCGCGCAGAACTCCATGGCGAAGCGCGCCTGGGCCGCCATGTCGACGGTGTCGTCGAAGACCACGATGCCGCCGTGGCCCACCATCGCTCCGGCCTGGGCGAAGACTTCGTAGTCGAGGGACAGGTCGAACTGCGCAGGCGCGAGGTAGGCTCCGAGGGGACCACCCACCTGGACGGCGCGGATCGGTCGGCCCGACGCGCTGCCCCCAGCGAACCTCTCCAGCATCTCTCCTAGAGTCAGCCCGAAGGCAGTCTCGACGATGCCGCCGCGCGCCACGTTGCCGGCCAACTGAAAGACCTGGGTGCCACGCGAGCGCCCGACGCCAAAATCTCGGTAGAAGTCAGCCCCGTGCGCGAGCACGACCAGAACGCTGGCGAGCGACAGCACGTTGTTGATGGCGGTCGGCTTGCCGAAGAGCCCCTCGATCGCGGGTAGGGGCGGCTTGGCCCGGACCATGCCACGCTTGCCCTCTAGGCTCTCGAGCATCGCGGTCTCCTCGCCGCAAATGTAGGCCCCCGCGCCGACGCGGATCTCGAGGTCGAACTGGTGCTCGCTGCCCAAGACGCCAGGGCCGAGCCAACCAGACTGGTAGGCGGTATGGATGGCTTCGCGCATCGTGGCGACGGCGTCGGGATACTCCGAGCGGATGTAGATCATGCCCTCGCGCGCACCCACGGCGACCCCGGCGATGATCATCGCCTCTATCAGCATGAAGGGATCGCCCTCCATCAGCATCCGGTCCGCAAACGTCCCGCTGTCCCCCTCGTCGGCGTTGCAGACGACGAACTTCTCGGTGCCCGGGGCGTCGAGCACCGTCCGCCACTTCACCCCCGTCGGGAAACCGGCACCGCCGCGTCCGCGCAGGCCGGACTCGCTCACCTCGTCGCAAATCTGGCGTGGGGTCATCGTCAACGCTCGCTGCAGCGCGCCGAGACCTCCGTGGGTCTGGTAGTCCTGCGTGGAGAGCGGATCGACGACGCCCACCCGACTGAAGGTCAGGCGGTTTTGCTGGGCGAGCCACGGGATCGAGTCAGTCAGGCCGTGGCCGAGCTCGTGGGTGCCACCTTCGAGGAAGCCCGCATCGAAGAGTCCGGCGACGTCGTCGAGGGTGACCGGACCGTAGGCGAAGCGACCGTGCGCGGTCGCCACCTCGACGAGCGGTTCGAGCCACATCATCCCGCGCGACCCGTTACGAACAATCTCGACCGCTACGTCGCGACGGTCCGCCTCGTGTCGTATGGCCGCCGCGACCTCGTCGGCCCCGACGGAGCGTGCCGACGAATCCCGGGGAATGTACACAGTGTTCACGCGGATTCCTCACTCCCCGAGCTCTCGCGGATCAACTGATCGAGCCGGGTGGGATTGACCCGCCCGTGCAGACGACCATCGACGCGAACGGTCGGTCCGAGAGCGCAGTTGCCCAAGCAGAAGACCTCGTCGAGGGTGACCGACCCGTCAACGGCCGTCTCACCAAAGTCAAGATTGAGTGATGTGACGGCGTGCTCTGCGAGGTCGTGCCCGCCAACCGACTGGCACGCCTCACCGCGACAGACCTGGATTTGCACCGCCCCCGGCGGGCTCGTTCGAAGGTCCGAGTAGAAGGTCAGTACTCCGTGGACGTCGGCGCGAGAAAGGTTCAACTCGAGGGCTACCAACCCCACGGCCCTCGGATCCACGTACCCGAAGGACTCCTGCAAGGCGTGCAAGACGGGCAAGAGCGGCCCTCGCAACACCGTCTGCGCCCGAATGACGGACAGTGCGGCGACCTCCGACCAGGGAACGTAGGGAGAAGACACGTCAACGTCGACCGGGGGTTTGACCGTCATCTCGAGGGCGCCTCCCGCGCTACGTCGTGGGCCAAGAGTCGCTCTTCGCCAACGTACACAACCATCGACGGGTCACGTAAGAATCCGACGAGAGTCATGCCTGCCTCATCGGCCAGGTCGACGGCGAGTGACGAAGGGGCCGACACCGCGCACAGCATCGGAATGCCGGCCATGATCGCCTTCTGCACCAATTCGAATGAAGCGCGGCCCGAGACCATCAAGATGGTGCCGCGCAACGGTAGACGCCCTTCGCGCAACGCCCAACCGACCACTTTGTCGACCGCATTGTGCCGACCTACGTCCTCACGCAACACCAGCAACTCGCCGGTCCCACCATCGAAGAGTGCCGCCGCGTGGAGGCCGCCGGTCTTCTCGAACAGCTTCTGGACCACGCGCAATCGTTCGGGAAGCGAGGCTAGTAACTCCGGGGTGACCCGCAATGGATCATCGCGAACCACGAAGGAAGAACGGGTCCGCACGGCGTCGATCGAGGCCTTGCCGCACAGCCCGCACGAACTGGTAGTGAAGAACGCTCGGGCGACGCTGTCATCGGGTGGCGCCACCCCTTGAGCGAGCGAGAGGTCCAGCACGTTGTAACTGTTAATCCCGTCGTCGTCGCGACCAGCGCAGTAGCGCATGGCGGCGAGTTCTCCCGTGCGAGAGATGACCCCCTCACTCACGAGGAAACCGGCGGCGAGGTCGAAGTCAGCACCCGGAGTTCTCATGGTGACCGCCAACGACCGACCACCGACCCGCAATTCCAGTGGCTCTTCGCCGGCCAGACAATCTGGTTGACGCCGCGGTGGCTCCCCTAGGGAGATCCGAAGTACCAAACGTTCTGTGGTCACCCGACCCATCGCCACCCCCCCTCGGTCAATTATCCTTTCGTTGCGCAACTTAGTGCGAATACACGGTGGGGAATCGACATCACCAGTCTGGTCATATTTCCCCTACAGCGCGACCGCCACCTCCTCCGTTAGCCTCGACCGCGAAAAATCCCTGATTCTCCGGCAGACGATGACTCGTGGAACTCGGGTTCTCGAACTAGTGGCGCTTCACCGACTCGCACCTGGTCTCGAGTCTCGAGCCTCGAATGGGTTCCGATGAACACCAGTCGTTTCCTCATGGTGCGACCGACTCCCACGACGCCGACCGAAGTCGACAAGTTGCGTACCATGGACGGCGTCTACTTTGTACAGTTGGTACGTGTCGACGCCGTCACCCGCCGTAGGGGCCATTCTTCTTACTGGCGGCGCGAGTCGACGCATGGGCTTCGATAAGTCGGGTATAGAAATCGATGGCGTCACGCTCGCCGTTCGAACTGCGAATCTCCTGTCATGCGTCGTCGAGACCGCCGTGGAGGTCGGACCCGGCGTATCCGGACTGCCCGCAACGCTCGAGCAGCCGCCGGGAAGTGGGCCGCTCGTCGCCATCGCGGCGGGCCACCGCACGCTGCGCGAGCGAGGCCACGAGGGAGCGGCATTGGTGATCGCCTGCGACCTGCCCTTCATCAGTGAGAGGTTGCTGAAGTTTTTGGCGTCCTGGGACTCACCAGGTTCGGTGGTACCGGTGGTGAACGGGCGGCCCCAGCCGCTGTTGGCTCGATGGGGACATAGTGACCTGGAGGACATTGGGTCCTTGATCGGACGCGGTGTGCGCTCACTCCGGCACCTAGCTACGCAACCTGGGGTCATACTGCTCGACCAATCACAGTGGGAGGAAGTCGCGCACGAGAGGGAGTTCTCTGATGTCGACTCCCCCGGAGACCTACGTCGTCTGGGCATCTCGGATGTCGAATGATCTCTGCGGTGGTCCCGTGACTGCCCGCCCCAAGTGAGCTGGTCGTCATGTTCATGCGCGAAGTGCACGGCCTGCCTGCGGTTTCGCGGACGGAACGAACACTCATCGGGTCCGCTACCGCGAGTGACGCGTTCTCACTGAGTGACGGCCGAGAACCGATGATCGAAGTTTCGAGCCATCGGTCCAGTCGGTCGCGACCACGTCATGATCTCCCTCGAAGTGGCGCTTGACTTCGCCCCCGGGTGCGTCCTCGATGACGCGGCGCAGACCCACGACACCATCCCGGGAATCAACAATTGCGCCTTGGACGGTTACGCCATGAGATCTGACGATACCTCGGTGGGACGCGCCCACTTGAGGGTGGTCGGGTCAGTGCGCGCTGGAGATTCGCGTCAGCTACGCCTCGAGTCAGGCGAGACTACCTTGTTCATGACCGGGGCGCCGATGCCCAGCGGAACTGACTACACGTTCATGATTGAAGAGGTGGCAGCCAGCCCTCGGGGCAACGAGATTCACGTCGCGCGGCCACTCACGCGGGGGGAGAACGTCCGACTCACCGGTGAGAGTGTCGCCCTGGGCCAGGTCCTCGTCACTCCGGGATCGGAACGGCGGCCGTATTGCTTGGCCCCATGGCGAGTCAAGGCCTGAACTAACTCCCTCGCAGTGCATCCACGACCCTGGGTGGGCGTCCCCTCGACGAGCGATGAACTCATCGACGCTCACGAGTCGTCCGGACGGGGCAAGATCCACAGCGCTAATGAGCGGCACTTACTGGCGTCACTGATCGCATCAGGTTTCGATACGGTTGACGTGGGCTTCGCTTGAGACAGCGACGGCGACGCCGAGAAGAGAAGGGGCCAAGGAACGCCGAATCCGACGGACTGGTCGCCGAAGAGACCGTCACGGCGATGATCCTGCACCACTCAGGCTCCACTCCAGCGGATTAAACGTCCTCACGGTACCCTTGATGTGATGAGCGATATAGCTGAAAAGTGGCTGGGCGAGTTCTCGGCGTCACTCGGCGTGGCTGCGCCCACGAGCCAGGAGATGGAGGACCTGTTGAGACTGGCGGGGATCGCTGCTCGCTCGTCTGAACGCATCGCGGCACCGGTGTCGACCTGGCTCGTCGCAAAGTCACAACTGACGACGACCGAGGCGCTGGCAATCGCGGAGCGCCTAGCGTCCGCGATCAACACCACCCCGGACGAGTGATCGAGTGCACCTATCGAGTCGTTGCCACTCGTTCATCCCCTACCAACCACTCGCGATACAGGTCCACGTGAACTGCGATATCACTGGGAGACCTAGACCAAGGACAACGCCATGAGTTCGAACCCCACCGGGGAATCTCTTCCGTACGTGATTCTCCGAGATGTTCTCGACACTGACAGCGCCTTCCTCGATGAATTGAACGCGCCCGAAGTTGGCGGTGAGTGGGACAGTTTCGATGATTCACCCGATCAATTACTCCGGGGAGAAGACTTTGGAGGTGGCAAGCAAGTCGTTCAACTCGACGATGAAACTCTCGTCGGCTCCGTGTCATGGGTCCACGTCCCCTACGGGCCCAATGCGAAAAGTCTGGCGTGGTCAATCGGAATCACCATCCACCCCGACTATCGCGGACGGCACTTTGGCGCCTCTGCTCAAAGGACTCTCGCTAAGCAACTCCTGGCCGGTTCAGAGGCGAATCGGGTCCAAGCGGACACCGATCCCAAAAATCTTCCAGAGCAGCGCTCTCTCCTGCGAGCCGGCTTCACGCTGGAGGGGGTTGCGCGCAAGGCTCAATGGCGGTGTGGTAATTGGCATGACCGTCTCGTCTTCAGCGTGCTCAGGCACGACCTGTTTGGTTGAGCCTCTGAGCGGGTGACAATTCGTGTCGAAATGCTGGCCCACACATTGGAGTGGCGGATCGCCACGTGCACTATCTGGCTCGTGGTTCTAATCCGCACTGCGCTGAGTTGCCCTGCGCTTTCGAAGGCGTCCTCGATTTCGTTCGCGTCGCCCAGCACGAGATCGGCGACGACCATCATGTGCTTCACCTATCGATGGGGCACGCTGAAAGTAGAGGTACACGTTTGATTCAGCGATTGACAACAGTCGAAGTCAATGCGAATCACCAAGTGATCATCGTCTAATTGACGCGCCACCAATCAACCGTGGCAACGCCACTCGGAGAAATGGCCGTGGTACTTCGTTCGTCGTACACCCTCCAGCTCCCCTAGTAGCTTCTCCACGTTCGGGAGGCGCATGCGACCATTCTGCCAACGGGCGCCGATAGGGTAGTACGCAGTTTTCGTTGGGTCCGGAAGTCACGAGTGAATCAGCACGCGCAACGGTGACTCCGCTAGGTGTTCACGTCACCTCGAGGGCACCTTGACAGAGGGTATTAACTTCGCCCAGTCTTAGGATTCCGCGACGAAGAGCTTGGGGCTGCAGTCAGACTGCTGGAGTTCTTGGTCCGACCACGATTTGTTCACTTGTCCAGCTCATGAATTCAGACGTCATTTTTGAAACGGTTGGGTGCCGATTCTTCAAGGTGAAGAGCAACGACGATAGCTATAGAAAGTCCCACCAGGCCGAGCACCGGTCCCGCCAACACAAGTGCACCCACCGCAACTATCCCCGAGTCCACGAGGGGGCCCACCGCGGTCCCCCCGTCGGACACCAGTCGCCAGACGGCCAGGAATGATGAGCGTCCTACAGCTGGCGTGAAGTCGGCTCCGAGCGTCATGACAATCCCCGAGCCCATGCCATTTCCCAACCCGAGCACCAGGGAAACGAGAAATAGTGTCGTGAAAGAGTGGCTGAACGGCACCAGGATGTGACCAATCGAGAGAACGACCATGGAGGGTATTGCCACCGCCTTACGACCCCACCGGTCCGAGACGACACCCGCGGGATAGAAGAAAGCCAAATCGACGAGTGAAGAGAACGCGAAGATCGTTGACGCCTGCGCTGCGCTGAAGCCCAGGTGAGCGGCCCACAGCGGGATGATGGCGTTTCGACTACCGCGAAGAAGGCTGATGCCTAAGGCGCCGACCCCCGCCGTCGCAAAAACGCGCCGATTCTCACTGAGTATTCGTATGGTTCGGACCTGAATCGCTTGGGTCAAATGGGCGGCATGGTCGTGACGATCGCGAGCCACCACTTGCCAGGTAAATCCGATCACTACGCACACGAGGTAAATCACAAACGCGCCACGAACGTTTGATCGACCGACCAGCACGACATACAGGAATGGACCAATCACGTTACCGGCTCGAATAACGCCGCCGAATAACGACAGGGCTCGACCCCGCACGAGCGCCGGTGCCACCCGGCTCAAATGCGTAAGGCGAACCAAACTCCACAGTGCCCAACCAGCCGCTTGCACCAGTAGTGAACACGCGAGGAGCAGAAACGATTCTGAAAAATAGCAACCCACTAGACCTACCCCCAAGAGCGCCGCGGAGATCCGTGCGGCATTGCTCTCGCCGAGTCGAGCGATGATCCTTCCTGACGGTAGGTCAAAGATCATGGTGCCGAATCCGTTGAGCGCCACCACGAGTCCCGCCTCCGCCGGAGAAGCGTGCACCCGATCCGCCGCGTACACCAGGACCGGTATCATCGCACCTTGCCCAGCGGCAATGAGAAAATTTGGCACGTAGACGCGCATCCACAGTCCGCGCAGTAATTTGGTCTCCGGTTCGCGACTCATTCTCGTGCCGAACGATACGGTGACGCCGCCGACGCGCGGTCTCGACCCGGGTGCACAGTCACCAACGGGTCCCAGCCCCGCCCTGACCGTCGGTTCGTGCCGACTCGCCGATCCCGGAACGTCAAACTTCCCACGCCGGCCCCTCATCGAACCCGCTCACCGCACGTTGCCGACATGCTGATCCCGAGATCGAGAATATCGAAGTCCAGAACGCAAGCACCTTTCTCCAGCCCAGCGATGGCTGGGCGAGACTCACCGTATCCAGTGAGCGAGGCGCACAACTCCGCGCCCGGCGCTTGGCCGCTTGCCTCGTGCTGTTCGCAGTACCCGCCGACGCCCGCCGAGAAGTGAACGTTGCTGCCACCAGATCACCCCACTGGAATTTCGGGAGAACTCGAGGCGAGGCGAGGTTGTCCATCGAGAAAATATACCCGTAGTCGTTCTACCGACTCTCTTTCGAGGAGTACGATCAGAACTCGTTCGGCCAGGGAGTGTCCACGGTCGTCATTCACCGTCCGGGCAACTCTCACGAAGTCAAGGAGTAGTCCCCCTCCGTCATCTGCCTTCACTCGATATCTTCGGATTCTTCAATCGTCAGGGAAGGCTCTCCACAAAACTTCTGAGACGAGCTAAACCCTCTCGAAGGTCGTCGCGCGAAGCGGTGTACGAGAGTCGAACGTAGCGATGTCCCGCGTGCGAGCCAAAGTCCCTCCCCGGAGTGAGTGCGACGTGGGTCTCTTCGAGAACTCGCTCGCAAAAGGTCCACGAGTCCACACCGGTCGCGCTGACGTCGAAGTACACGTAAAAGGCGCCGTTGGGAGGAGCGGGCACCGAGAGTCCCATGTCCGCTAATTCCTCGAGGACGAGTGCGCGACGCGCGAGTAACTCGAGTCGTCGCTCCTCGCACAAAGTCAAGGACTCCGGAGTGAAGCAGGCAAGCGCGGCGTGCTGTGCGGGAGTGGACGCGCACAAGAAGTAGTTCGTCGCCAGTCGCTCAACCGCGCTCACGAGTGATTCAGGAATCACCAGCCATCCCAGGCGCCAACCCGTCATGCCAAAATATTTGGAGAAGCTGTTGATCACAATGGAGTCCGGGTCCGCGGTGAGGACGCTGCGGGGCGAGTTTCCGTGGTCGTCATGGTCGGCGAGGTTCAAGTAGATCTCGTCGACGATGCGCCACGCGCCGCGCTCGCGCGCCACGTCACAGATCAACGCCAACTCGTCCGGCGCGATTGACGTTCCGGTCGGGTTGGAGGGTGAGGCCATCATGACCGCTCGCGTCGTAGCGGTCCAGGCGCTCTCCACCAGCGAGCTGGTCAGCTGGAATCGAGTCGAGGCGCTCGTCGCGGTGGCGACGACCATTCCACCAAAGGATTCGACGAGTTGGCGATTGCACGGGTACGAAGGGTCGGCCATGATGACTTCACTTCCCGGGTCGACGGTGGCGGCCACTGCCAGCAACAACGCCGACGAAGCTCCCGAAGTCACGACAATCCGCGATGGCTCGACGACAACGTGATGGCGATCGTGGTAGAAGTCGGCAATCGCTTCGCGTAGATTGCTGAGACCCATCGCCGAGGTATAGGCCAGGGGCCGACCATCCATGACCTCGGACATCGCCTCGCGTACTGCGGGGGGCGCTCCAAAGTCCGGTTCACCCAGGCTGAGCTTCACCACGCGTGCGCCCTGCCGCTCGATGGCCGCGGCACGGTCGCCGAAGACCATTGCGTAAAATGGCTCGATATCGCGGGCACGCCGAGACAACTCCATACAGCTTCCTCCGAACACAACACGGTCACTAGCGCGAAGGCTAACCCGTCGGCACGTACCTTCGCCCCTCCACGTCAGTTCCGGTCACTCTCGACGATTTGACCATCACCCATCCCGGGACACGATGCCACGACGCCATAGTGTCCGCTCGCTGCACTCGGGAGATTCGGATGATCAGATTCGATGACTAATTCGAGCGGGGGCGCCCACGGTCGCGTTCGGCGCTTCGCACCATGGCCAGATCGCGAGAACGAGTCGCTACTAGCTGACTTCAATCTCTCGAGCGTGCACTGTGTCCATTGCCATCTTTGTGTCGCCACCCAACGTCCCCGCGACGTCTCCCTCGTCACCACAATTCGAATCGTGGCTTCACGACGCGATGGCGGATTCACCCACTCCAGTTACGCCCCCTCTAGGGTGACGTGGCGAGTCATTCAAAGTCCTCTTCACGGTACTCATGAGGGTTGCGACTCCCCATTCGAGCGTTCTCCGCACCACGAAGTTCCACCCGGCGGATCTTCCCGCTAATGGTCTTGGGAAGATCAGCAAACTCCAGTCGACGAACGCGCTTGTAGGCGGCGAGGCGCTCGCGACAGTGACGCAAGATGTCACCCGCTAACTCCTTGGACGGAGTCTGTCCCGCGACCAAAGTGACGTAGGCCTTCGGGATGGCGAGTCGCAATTCGTCCGTCGCCGGTACGACCGCGGCCTCAGCGACGGCCGGGTGTTCGATGAGAACGCTCTCGAGCTCGAACGGGCTGATCCGGTAGTCACTCGACTTGAAGACGTCATCAGTTCGTCCTACGTAGGTGATGTACCCCTCCTGGTCGCGACGGGCGAGGTCACCCGTGTGATACCGACCCCCTGCGAAGGCCAACTCATTTCGTTCGTCCTCGGGGCCCACTGCCGTGCGATAGCCCGCCATGACGCCAACGGGTCGCTCGGGTTCACAGCGCACACAAATCTCACCCTCGCTGCCCGCCTCACCGCTACCGGGATCCACTAGGTCAATCACGTAACCCGGGATGGGTCGGCCCATCGACCCCGCGATTACCTTCTGACCCGGTGAATTGCCTATCTGGACCGTCGTCTCCGTCTGCCCGAAGCCGTCGCGGATCGTCAGTCCCCACGCACTGCGAACACGGTCAATGACCTCAGAATTGAGCGGCTCACCGGCTCCCACCAATTCACGCAGTGATGTCGTCCACGCCGACATGTCCTGTTGAATCAACATGCGCCAGACCGTCGGAGGGGCGCAAAACGTCGTGACCTTCGCGTCGCGCAAGACATCGAGCATGGCGCGCGCATCGAAGCGCCCGTAGTTGAACAGACAGGTCGTCGCACCAGCGATCCACGGCGCGAACACGCACGACCACGCGTGCTTGGCCCATCCGGGACTTGACACGTTGAGGTGAACGTCACCGGGTTGCAGACCAATCCAGTACATCGTGCTCAAGTGTCCCACCGGGTAACTCGTGTGGGTGTGTTCGACGAGTTTCGGCAGGGCCGTGGTGCCCGAGGTGAAGTAAATGAGGAGAGGGTCATCGCCGCGCGTGGGTGCGTCGGGGCTAAAGGTTTCGGAACTCGAGTAACTCTCCGCGAAACTGAGCCAGTCCCCCACGGCGGCGCCGACCACCACGCGCAAGTACGAACCCGCGACGTCGTCGAACCGGGAAGCCAACTCGGGACGAATGATGACGGCCCCGGCATTGGCACGCGAAACCCGGTCGGCCATGTCCGAGGGAGTCAACAGCGTCGTTGCGGGGATGAGTACCGCGCCGAGCTTCATGACGGCGAGGGTGGTCTCCCACAGCTCCACCTGATTGCCGAGCACCACCAACACCCTGGTGCCACGCGATACGCCGTGCGCGCGCAACCAGTTGGCGACCTGATTGGAACGACGCGACAACTCGGCGAACGTGTAGGAATTGTCGGTGCCGTCGTCTTCGATGATGCGCAACCCGGCTTGGTCAGCCTGCTCGACGGCGAGCACCGCATCGAACCAGTCGAGAGCGAAGTTGAAGTGCGTCAATCGGGGCCACTCGAACTTCTCGTACGCCTGGGCGTAGTCCGTGCGAGTCGATAGGAGAAAATCCCGAGAATGTCGAAATATTTCGGTGGGTGACGTCATCGAACTACCTCCTGCTGGTGAATACGCGACGCGGTCCAATACGAGCCGTCAATTGCCACGATCCTTAGTCTTGCCGTACTCATGGAGGATCTCTCCGAACTCGCGAACGCTCTTCTTTATGGTCCTAAGAGACATCTTGCACCAAAAAACCCACTCCCGCTCGCACTTGAACGGTGCAGCATCGGCCCACACTTCATTCTTTAATACGCACCTGTCGAGATCGTCGAAGTGTCTTGAGCGCGAAGTAAATGGCTACGTTCAGACCATCGAGCCCCCAACTCAATGCCGCTCGGCCACTGGCCTCGGCGAGAAAGCTCAAGAGCAACAAAAGAGAGATCAACGACCATTGAGTGATGTCGAGTGGCGACCGTCGTGGGCTACTCGCCGCTTCACCCATGGTCGTGTCAACACCGAGCGCTCCGGGTGATTGACTCTCGATCGCCGCCATCACTCGGCCCACTGACGGGTTCACCATCACTGCAGTGCCGACGATGACCGTAGGAACGGTTTCGTTGCCGTCGGCCGCCAACCGGACTGTGGCCGCGGCATCCGCATCTTCCCAAATGTTCACCTCGGTCATCGTCACGCCCGCCTGGCGCAGTCCTCGACGTAGTCGACTACAAAAACCACACCCGGGGCGCCAGAATACGGTCACGGTATGATCACTATCGGTCATAGTCCGTCTAACTCTCCCTCACGTCAACGAGGCGCACGGACCGCACCGGCGAGGGCGCCGTTGCTCGACGCCACCGCGAACCCGACCCCCACGATGAGCCCAAAGAGCAGGTGCGCGAAGAAGAAGGCGATTTGAGGGACGAAGCCCATCATTGGATTGGTCGATGGCAAGAGGCCGAATCGCATCACCACGTACACAAGCGCACCGCCGAGGACGCCCAAGGTGACAAATGCCAGTCGAGTCCGTACCCAAGCGGGTCCAAACCAGGCGATAGCGCCAATCACCGCAAACGTGAGCATTCCTAAGAATGCCGAGAAGATGAAGTGCAGCAGCAACCCGATCGCCATGTGTCCAGCGTTCAGGGGCATCGCCGCCATCGCGGCGGCGCGCGACGTCGGCGTCATCTCGGACATCAGCGTGGTGACCGTCGAGTTCGTCGCGTGCCCGGTCATAATCAGAGCCATCATCTCAATTTTTCCCGAAGGAACGTGCACGGAACTGAGCATCGCGCCAAATTTTTGGGCCATTGCCATGCTGATGTGACCAGTATGAATTACCCCGGCCAGCTGCGCCATCGCCGAGGACGGCAAGCTGATCCCCATCCCCGCCATGAAACTCGGCAGCATCTGCAGTGGTGGCGTGATGGTTGCCACGAAGGCGGGCATTCCTAGGTTGATTGCGCTGGCGAAACCCATGCCGGCGAAACCCATCACGATCATCATGGTCAGCGCGAGGAACATACCGCCCACCATTCCCGCCACTGCTCCGGGTCCTGCCAACCGCCTGGCCATCGACGACGTGCGCGGCGACGTTGACGTGGATGAAGGTCGCTGGGGTGTTGTCGTCGTGCTCATGTTCCCTCCTCTCTAGGTTGGTCCACCCGCGTCGCTGAGTGAACTGCCGCAAGGTGTTTGCCTCACGCCAGGGGAACCCCATTCGTGACCGTCCTATTCCAACGAAATGAAGCTCCGCTGTCCTCACTGATGACGTCACAACAGTTCTGCACCGTGTTCGCGCGATGCGACGAGGCCAGATCGAGAGACTCGCCGAGCGACGAACTCGACGCGCTCCCAATTCGACAGTTGAGCACACGATCGACTAGTCGTCGACGGGGGTGGGCACCGTCCCTCCGAAGAGACGTGAGAGGAGGGCCCCTTCGAATCGGTGCGCCGAGTCCTCGCACGCCGCAATCTGCGCGGGGCTCATAATCACTCTGACCCCCTCACTCGACTCGATGAGCACCACGGGAAACGAAGTGAGTTCGAGTGCGCGAACTTCACCGGGAACATCGTCACGATGGTAAACGACGAAAGGTACGGGAAGTCGGGCACGAATCGCCACCCATTCCTCTCGCACCCCCAGCGCGCCGTGTGTGATGTGACATAACGAACAGTGGCGCCGTCGCAGACGAGCCCCTATCCAATACGACAATTCACCACGCACGGAGGAGTCGGCGTCGTAGACACCGATAATGCGCTGTACGTTCTCGGGGGGAGTGGGCACTCGTCTACTCCACAACGTCGTCGGTGAGAGCCCGGTGCGAAGCCTCACCGATCAACTGTCGTGATCCGACTCGTAGGAGTGGTGACCCTGTGATGCTCGCTCGCAATCGTGGCGACAACTGTGGCAGAGCCAGACCGATGACCAACGACACTACGGCGAGATAGAGGTCCCAGCGATACGGGCCCGTGGGCAGGGGCACGACGGTCTCTTTGCCGACGAAACCGAGGATAATCACACCCACGGCCAAAATCGCTCCACGGCGCCACGGCATCCTCGCGCGCACAACGAGTACCAGTGCCGCCACCACCGCGAGGAGGTACGCGGCGATGATCAAATCCGCCCCGTAGGTGAGGATGACCGCCACCGCCGTCGTCGCGAGCGGCTCCCACAAGAAGGCGCACAACACTGCGAAGCTCACCAGCGCGACCAGTGCGACCGCACCCGTCGGAGCCCCCGTGCGAGCACTGGTGTGCCGTAGCAGGCGCGGACCCACGCCGTCGCGGCCCAGCGCGAAAACCATTCGACTCGCCCCGACGACGAGCGCCAACGCGGCCCCGAAAGAACTCATGACGGCGCCCCAATTGATGAGGTCGCCAAACCAGGGTGAGACGTAGTGACTAGTGGCGCTGACCAGGGGAACCGTTGACAAGGACAGCGCCTTCACGCTCGGAAAGGCGTTTTGGATCACGGCCGACACCACGATCTCGTACGTGGCGACGACAGCCAGGGAGATCCAGATCGCCCGAGGTATGTTGCGCCGCGGCTGGTGCGCCTCTTCGCCCAGGGCCGCGGCTCCCTCGAAACCTGAGAAAATCGAGAAGGCGTAGACGGTACCCAGACCAAGCGCTGTTCCAGATAGTCCGTCCGCGCGAAACGGTGCCGAACTCAACGCGTGATGGTGATACCCACCCTTCAGAGTGATGACCAGAGCGGCGACCATGACCAATACCATGGACGCGCCCTCGACGAGCAGAATCACGGTGGCCGAGATCTTTACGTCGAGAAAGGCCCGCGCGATGACGAGCGCAGCGATGACGACCGCGAACACCGGCCAAGGTGCGCGCACGCCGATTGATCCGAAGGCGGCTTGAGCCTCGTCGGCGGTACTCGCGTACACACCACCCGCGAAATTCACGTAGACGAGCGTTAACGCCCACACCGAGAGAAAGCCAAACGCGGGACCCGCCACCGCCCCGGTGAAACCGTAGACCGAACCGGCACTGTTGAAGGTACGTGTGAACAAGACGAAGGCGTACGCCACGAAGGCCATAGCGAGCGCCGCGATGACCTGCACCAGTGCCGATCCTCCCCCGGCGATGCCCGCCAAAATAGCCGCCGTGATGACGACTCCGCCGGTGGGACCCTGAATGCCCACGGACTCGGCGATCACTCGCCAGAATCCAAGACGATCGAGTCGCAGGCGACCAACACCCGCCGTGGACGAGTACGCGTCCACGATGTCTCGGCGAGTCGGATCCACCACATCCACTGCATGATGAACTTCCGCTGGTGCACTCACTATCGTTGCTGCCCCTTCCTCGCTCGATCCCATCTCCGCGTCAAACCCTCACAAGGTGTTGTGTATTCCACTCCCGCTTCGACACCACCGCACGAGTCACTCACCAGCAACCCTCACGGCTTTCACACACGCACCAGCGTTAGCCGCCTGAGCGGGATTCCAATCTCTCGGCCGACCCACCTCGCCGCTAACTCCTCGCTGCGTCGCGTCGACGAGGCGTCGGTGTCGGGAAGGTAGAGCGAACGAACGAAGTGCACTCCATCCAGCGCTGATTCGACGGGGAACGCAAATCGCCGACGAATGTCCTCGACCAGATGAAACCCACTCGATTCGATGAGGTCGGCTTTGCGCGACATCACCTGGCCGTTCGGGTAAGTCAGTCGTCGCCGACCCAGGCGCCGCACGAGACGAGCGTACCGAAGAACGTCGCGGACTCCTAAGGGGCGTCGACCCGGCACGGTGACGATGAAGAGACCACCCGGGCGCAGTACCCGTCCCACTTCGTCGAGCGCGAGTCCCAGCGGTTCCAGGAGCATGAGGGCCATCGAACACACCACCGCATCGAAGATCGCGTCCTCGAAGGGCAACGCCACGGCGTTGGCTTCGAGAATATTGAGGGTCCCCTCACGACGGGCTCGAGCGAGTTCGTCCTGCGATTGATCCACGCCAACCCAGGGTTCACCAGGTCGAAGGCGCAAACACGGGCCGCTGCCACAGGCGAGGTCGAGGGTCCGAGCACCGTAGGGCACCGGCGCCGTCACCCATTGGTAGGGGGTGAGACCGAATTGGGATATTGCCCGCGACAAAATATCCTCCGTGATGCCAGGGCGTCGAGAGTGAAAAGTGCTCAGATACGTCGACCACTCGACCGGCGTTGGTTGCACGGGCCTACGGCGCCAACGCGCCCGGACGTGAAAACGCACCCTCCGACGCAGGGATGGCCCTCAGAGCGTGGCGGACGTACTGCAGTCGCTGGAGTGCGGTAACGAGCACCATGACCGCGAATGTCCACTCCACCTCGACGGCCCTCGAGGGCGCCAGAAGTATCACTCCGTACGCGACGATCGTCTCGAAACCCTCCGCCAGGCCACCCAGAAATCGCACTCCCCTATCGTCACCGCGCACCACGTTGCGCCGGTCCAGCAGGGCCGCGCCACCCAGTAGCGCGACTGCGGATACGTAGTAGGTGCACAACAGCACCACGGATGCCACACGGGTATCTGGTCGGGTCAGCGCCAGCGCACCCACGAAGCCCGCATAGATGCTGAAGTCAGCCACCAGGTCGAAGTACGCGCCGAACTCCGACGCACCTCGGCGTCTCGCCACCGCCCCGTCGAGACCGTCGAACAGTCGATTGAGTAGCCAGCTGGCCAGGGCGAGCATCCACAGACGGAACCCGACCGCGACGCAGGCACCGACACCGACCAGCCAACCGATCGCGGTCAACTGATTGGCCCTCACCCCCCAGCGAACGAGTCGGGTGCCGATGGAGTCAAGCATGGGCGAACAGAGCGCTCGAGCGCGGCGATCAAACATCGGAAATCATCTCGATCGTCCTCGTCACTAGGGTTCCGTCGCTTCCAGGGGACCGGCGCCGCGGAAGGGGTAGCAGTGTGGCCAACTCCGCATTCTCCCCAGGGTCTAGTACCCCGTGTTGTACGCACGCGGGAACGAGAACCCCGCTCTCGGGGTGCGCCATCGCGTAGGAACACGCGAGCAGTCGCTCCTGGGTCTCGAGGATTCGGGGATCCTCACTCATTACTCCGCGTTGGAGAAGTTCCCAAGCCGGTTGAACGTCGGTGGCGTGCATGAACCGGTGCATGACGAACGTCACTGGTCGAGGATGCTCGCGGAGCAATTGGCCCAGCCCACCGACTCGACGCACGGTTCGCGCCGCCCAACCCAGGGCGATCACAACGAGGCGGGGATTACTGAGTGCGATGCGCGTCAGGCGTGCGGCCAGCAACAATGGCGGTGCCTGGAAGTGAACTCCTCCGAGATCGGTGAGCAAGGCGTCACGCGCGCGAAGATCCTTCGGGTCCTGGTCATCGAGGAAGCTGAACCACTGCTCGCCTACGTAGAATCCCCACGCCGTCCGGTTGCATCGGGTATCGCCCACTTGAAGAACCTCAAAGGGCAATCGGGTGCGCGCGCCTTCTTCAAGTTTTGACCAGACGTAATCCGGGTCGAGACTCGCGTAATCGTCACGCCACCGACGTTCGTCCCCCACGTACGCGGCGGGCTGGAAGGAAAACATCCCAAAACCCCATCGCTGCGAGCGCTGAATGATTCCCGGTAGTTGTTCGACGTTGGCCGGCGTGACGGTCACGTTATGGGCCAGGAATGAACGTACTCCGTGTTCGCGCCGCAGACGGGTGAACATTTCGACGACTCGTTGGCGAGTGGGGTCGAGCGCCTCCTCGTTGGGAACCCGGCGCATCCCGCGACGTCCCTTCATGGTGGAGTCGATGTGCACCGCGAATGAAATGCGTCGAAATCGCCGCCGACCCTCGGCATTCATCGCGACGTGCTCGAGGTAGTCGTAATCAAAGTCACCGTGACTGAAACTCATTGGCTCTCGCCCGTGGCGTCGCATAACCTCAAGGGCGGCGGCGTGATCGTCAGGAGTGAGCAATGACACTTCGCCACCGATGAGCTGGGCGTGAGCGTGGGGCGCTCGCGTCAACTCCAGGTACGACATCTGCGCTTCAATCTCGCGCAACGTGTGGGCGCCGTCGACGCGAACTTTATTGGCGTCCGACGAGTGATAGCAGGGGGTGCACGCGAAGTCGCACTGGGGGAAGACCCCGTGGGTCCCCTCGCACCCGATACCGAACCGGCCCAGTACCTGTCCCGCCGTACGCACCGGCTCAGGAAGTTCTCGCCAACGCTGGTCGAGCGCCGCACGCGTCGCACGATCAACCGGGCGAGTCACTTCCATGAGCTTGGTCCACCAACCCCGGATGATCGCCGCGTTAGAACCTGGTCGAGTGAGCGTCAACGTCATCGCTCCGTGTCTCCCTCGCCCGCTAGCTGATCCGCGAATCGACGCAGGCGCTGGAGCGCGACTTCGTCGTCGAGCAGCAGGGGTAAACGCCCCGCGGCGTCGTGTAGGGCCACTTTGATCCTCGAATACGTCTCGACCTCGAGACCGCAGCGCACGCAGGTCTCGAGGTGATCCTCCACCTGAGTGGTGAGCGCCGGATCGAGTTCGCCATCGAGATGTGACTGCAACCACTTGCCCACTTCGTGGCAGGTACGCATGTCGCGAAGACTGTCACGCATTGCACCAAGGACCCTCATACCGGACTCACCTTCCTGACGACGAAGCCACCCGCGATGAGCTGCTCCTTGATTTGACCACGGCCACGATGCAGTCGACTCATGACGGTCCCTATGGGAATATCGAGGGCCAGTGAAACTTCGCCATAACTGCACGTCTCCAAATCAACGAGTTCAACGACGAGGCGCATCTTCTCGGGCATCGTGGACAGGGCCGCGAGGACTGCGTCGCGAAACGCCACGTTCTCGATCCTCGTAGTGGGATCCGACTTCTCCCCCGAAGGGACGGACTGCACATCGTCAGGGTCATCGAAGAGTACCGGGCGCTGACGCCGATTGCGGTTGATGTGAGTATTGCGCAGAATCGTGAAGAGCCACGCGCGCGGGTGAGCACCGTCAAAACTCGAAATGCCGCGATAGGCACGAAGGATGGCGTCCTGCACTAAGTCCTCGGCGTCGTGCGAATTACGAGTGAGCGAACGAGCCACGCGCATCATGGCTGGTATCTCGGGGACCACGTAGCGTTGGAACGCGTCGTGTGCGTCCTCGTGCTCGTTCGTCGATCTCACGTCGTGCGCTTCGTCCACGCGGTGGGTAACCCGGTCATTCATGTCACTATTCCACCGAATTTACCGGTCGGGCCTGGCGTCCCCCGAACTCCCCGAAGAATTGGGCCGTCGTCTGCTGCACGGCCATCGACCAGCTGGGATAGGCACTGGTGGTGGTGGCCAGGCGCGCCGGCCACATTCGCGAGCGCATCGCCAACGCGATTTCCTGGATCATCTCGCCCGCTCGCGGCGCCACCACGGTGGCCCCGACAATCCTCCCGCCGGCCAGATCTCGGGTGAATCGCCGAGGAGCAACGATAATTTTGACGAAACCTCGTAGTTCGCCGGACATCCGAGCCCGGTCGAATTCAGCCATCGGAAGAAACGCCACCCGCGACCCCGCGGGAGCCGCACTCTCCACGGAGCCGACGCGGGCGACCTCGAGACCGGTGTACGTCACCATGGGGATCCACTCCGGATGGAAAGTCCGCTTCGTAATTCTCGCCAGAGCGTTACTCGTCGCGATACGTCCCGTTTCATCGGCGACGTGGGTGAACTGCAGACTTTGCGAGACGTCGCCCGCGGCAAAGATGCGCGGCGACGTGGTGCGAAGCGCCCTGTCGACGACGACGAAGCCCTTGTCGTCCACCTTGACACCCGCGCGATCGAGACCCAAACTCGACGAGGAGGGACGACGACCGACCGCGACGAAGAGTCGATCGGTCTCGATCGACGATCCCGAATGAACGTCCACCCGGGTCACAGCTGACGTGGACCGCACGGCAGTGCACTGTGTCGATAACCGAATCTCGACGCCAAGACCGCGGAGAAAGTCGAACATCACACGGCTCGCCTCTGGCTCCTCGCGCGGCAGGATTCTCGCGGCAGCCTCGAGGACGGTGACACGACTCCCGAGACGAGCGAACGCCTCGGCCATCTCCACTCCGATGGGACCACCTCCCAGAATCGTCAATCGAGCGGGTAATTGCCCTTGTTGGAACACGTTGTCGCTCGTGAGCACCGCGTGGTCGCCCATCCCCGGAATTGACGGGATCAAAGGACTGGCTCCCGTGGCAATGATGAAACGGCGCGCACGAAGAATAGTCTCCCCCACCTGAAGGGACGAACCATCGAGAAAGGAGCCTCGTCCTTCAACAAAGTTGATGCCCTCAGATCTCAACTGCGCGGCATCCTCCGACGCCGCAATACCAGCGATAACCCGATGAACTTCCTCGACGGCCTCGCCAAAGGACACGCCTCGCCTCGCCGCAATCAGGAGCGTCTTCGATGGCACGCAACCTCGGAAGGTGCAATCACCCCCGGGAGGCCCATCATTCACCAGAGTGACCGTCGCGTTACGGCGTCTCGCTGCCCGAGCCGCTCCCAGACCCGCGGCACCGCCGCCAATGATGATCACGTCGCTGCGCACCCTGAAGGCAACACGAGAGGGGAGCGACATATTCCCACCACTTCGTCTCTTCCGCGTCGCCGACGCTGACGGAGTGCGCTGGACCCTCAGCGGTCATCGCGCGCGGTGGTTGCGCGGATTGAAGCACCTCGGACGGTCCTCGGTCTCTATTGATCGCCCCCTCGATGGAGCCGTGGCACTTCACGTCGGCGCCCAATGACGAGCGAGTGGCCCGCCGGCCAGTGAACGCGTCCACATCAATGAGCGAGTGTCGCACGAGCCTCGCGAACGGCGTAATACACAATGACGTAGCCCGCCATCGGGTCTGCCCACCACCAGCCCAGTGACGCGTTCGCCGCGAGACCGAGCAGAACGGCCACCGCCAGAATCCCGTCAATCATGGTGACGCGACCCTCGGCCATTAGAACGGAGTTTTGCAACGCCCGTCCGGTCCGAGCCTTACCCGCGGCGAGTACGAACATGGCGATTGCGGTCAGCGCGGTCCAACCTATGCCGAGTGGGGAGTGATGGGGTCGGAATCCAACGACGAGGACGATGGTGCTCTGGATCGCCAAGTAGACCGATAGCGCGACGAAGGAGAACGCGATCATGCGTAGGGCTCGGTCTTGTCGACTCTGCGCCACGTCGGCGAGTTCCCAGAGCACCACCGTGGACGCACCGATCTCAATGACGCTGTCCACGCCGAACCCCGCCAGCGCCACCGATTGGGCGGCGATCGCGGCGTAGGCCACGACGATGACCCCCAGAACGTTCCAGCTCAGAGTGGCTCCTTCGAGTTGACGCCCACGTCGCAGGAGGGCGGTCGACGAGTTCTGAGCGAAAGGGCTGGGCACCGGTACATCCTAGAAATGCGACTCCGAACACGCGGTGAATTCCTCGCAACGTCCGCGTGACGATGCTGATTTACGCCCGGGGAGATTTCTCCGAGAGCTTGATCGCGTCGTCTGAACTACCGAGATTCGTGGGGATCACGATCATCACCGCCCGGCAAGGTGCGCACACACTCCCGGCGGACACCGAGGATGACCGTGATCCGGCTTCGGCGACTCGGCGTCGCCTTCGCGCTCAACCTGTCCTGAGTGGCTGCGCTGATCCTGGTAGGCGGTACTTCGTCTTCGCTCGGTCTCGCAGCGGCTGGCGAGATGGTACTAGCCCTCAGCCAGTACCACGGGTGAACTCGCCGCCCTCGTGAGGTCGTCACGTTCAGGCTTCACTCACGTGGCTTCGCTCGCGCGCCACCCACCCCGGGGACGCGACGCGCCCAGCTCCAGAGGGCCAGATCGTAGGCACCCTTGACGACGCCGGCCACGAGGAGCGGGGCCCCTAAGCTGACCGATTGCAAGACGCCCCCCACGAGTGGAGCGAAGGGCCGCACTGAATAGCGCGCCGCGTTCGTCACCGCCGCCGCCTGCGTTCGCTCCGACGGTGTCACGATTGTCATGACCAACGCTTGGCGCGTAGGGGTATCCATCTGCGACAAGGTGGTGCGCAGTAACAACAAGGTCGCCGCCACTTTGAAATTCGGGGCGAAAGCCACCGACGCCATGAGAACGTTGCTCGGCAAGTGCGTCCAGACCATCGTCGGCACCAGACCATAACGACGAGCGAGGAGGGGGGCAATCAGCACCGAGATCGCTTGCAAGACCGACACCAGGAAGAAGAGCCACCCGAGTGTGGCGAGCGAGACGCCGTAGCGCTGGGTCATGTAGTACGAAAGAAAGCCGGTGGTGATGAGGCCACCACCGGCGGCGTCCATGGAGAAGAGCCGGGCGAGTCGGTGCACGACAACACGTGATGGCCCCAATTTGGTGCGCACGGGCCGAACCAACTTTCCATCCGCATCGCTCGTATGCGGAGCTTCGACCGCCGAGGAAAGCGCCCACGCGCACAGGGCACCCGCAATACCTACGGGAACCAATAACGAGAACAGCCACACGTGATTGCTGGTCTTCGACGCCACTCCGGCCACCCCAGCGCCCAGGGCGCCCAGGGCGCCGAACGCGGCACCCGCAGCGTTGTACCTCCCGTAGACGTGACCAGTTCCGGCGTCGTCGGCCGCCAGCATGACTTGCTCGAGAGTGCTCGCCGCCCCGTTATCGACGACGTCGGTGGACAAGGTGCCGGTGAGGGCGACGATGAAGAGTAGCCACAACGGCGGGTTGACCGCCACCACGGCGCCGACGAGGGCGAGGGTGAGAAAAAAAATCGCGTAGGAACGCCGACGTCCAAAACGGTCGGCGAACACTCCCACGATCAACGAAGCGGCGGCACTACCGGCAATCAGGGTGGCAAGCAAGACACCCGCCTTCAGCGCACCCACGTGTCGCGCCGCCAGCATCGCCCCCAAGACGACGGCGGTAAATCCGTAGCCAAAACCACGGACCGCTTGGCCCCCCACGAGGAGTCGTGCATCACGACTCAGTGGACTGCCCATGCACCATTCTTCCACACGAGATTGTCCTCTCGATGCGGCCAGCCGACGGGCAATGACTACTCGAGCGAAGAGTGAGCGCCCTCGTTGGGATCCTCGTCGCTCCGTGAAGAGCACCCTCGAACAACGTGGACTCGTCGTCACTGTGCCACGACCTGGTCCCTTGGCTATCACCGTGAGTCGCGCTTGCCCGGCGTCAGCGACGACGAGAATCGTGTCTCGGCTGGGGCTAGGTCGGATTTGAGAGAGCCGACTTTCGCTCACGCAGCAACCTTTCGGTAAGTACAGCGACGGTGCACACAGTGAGTTGGTATGAGCGATCGACGCGGGTTCGACGATGAGGGTCGTGCCCGTCACCACCGCGAGGGCAGTGAACGAGGAGGCGCGATGAGTGAGAACACCAAGGAGAATGAAACCGGCGGTTCACTTGAGAGACCGCACGGATCAACGCGGCGGAGGCGTCCATCGCAGTTGACCATGGTGCTCGCGATAGGACTCGTGGTGGCGGTGAGCGGACTGGTGTGGAACAATATCGGTCACTCCCGATCCGCCCCCCCGGGAACCATCTCGGTCACCGGTTCAGGCACCGTGCAGGGAACTCCCGACACGGTGTCGTTTCAAATCGGCGTTCAAAACGTCGCGCAGTCCGCGGCGCAAGCCCTTTCCGCCAATAATGCACGCGTCTCCACCCTGGAGAACTCGCTGCTCCGCGACGGCGTGACCCCGAAGGATATGCAGACATCGGGGCTCGACATCTACGAGAACACGAACAATCAAGGTGCGGTGACTGGCTTCACGGTGAGTGACGACTTGAACGTGACGATGCATCAATTAAGCAAGGCGGGCGCGGCGCTGGACGGCGCAGTTCGCGCCGCGGGCAACGGAATCCAGCTCTACGGGGTCTCCTTTTCAATTTCCAATGATTCCCAACTGCTCGCCACAGCTCGCGCGAAGGCAATGCAGAACGCTCGGCTCGAAGCCTCTCAGGTAGCGGGCGGCGGCGGAACGGCGCTGGGGTCCATTGTCAGTATCACCGACCAGGAGAATTCGTCGCCGGTCATTGTGCCCTACACCAACTTCCAAGCGTCGGGGCTCGCCTCAGGCGTGCCACTGCGAGCCGGCAGTCAATCAGTCAACGTTCAAGTCAGCGTCGTCTACTCGCTCAAGGGGTGAGCCAGTTCGCCGATTCTCCGAGTCGAGCCGAGTCGTGCCGAGTCGTGCCGAGTCGTGCCCTGGAGGCACGTCGTGCGTCTCGACCGACGCCGTTGCGGCGAGTGGGGCCAGGTGGGTACGACGTGGCCACACCTACCCACTCGCCGCCGTTCGCACCAGCATCCCCTCGTCCCTTCGGGGCACGACCCGTCGCGCGCGGTCCTTCACGAGGTCTCGGATTCTGGCGTGTGAGGGCATCCACCAGGTGACGGCGACCTCAGCCGCGTCGACTCAGCGACCATCGAGTGGCCTCGGCAGTGACAGTTACGACTTGAAGGTAATAATGGCTTGCGCCGTGTCGCCCCCGGTAGCGTTGCCCGCGCTGATCGCGCACGCCGCGGCATTCGCCTTCGTCGTGCCGCACTTACCGCTACCAATGGTGCCGGTCGACACCGTAAAAGTCGTGGTGGGCAAGATGCCCTTCGCGGTGATGGTTATAGGGGTGGGAATCGACGTCGGTAACCGACAGCCGTTCTGGCCGCTGGCGGTAGCGAGACATTCCACCAAGTAGATCGAATCCTTGGGAGTAAAACCCGATCCCGACACCATCACTTTCTCCCCGTTCTTCAGCCCGGTCGCGGGCCGCACCACGAGGACTCGCGAGTTGGCGGTGCTCGCCCTGGGCGTCACCTTGTTCGACATCGCGGAACGCACACCCGCTCCATTCTTGTTGAAGGCCACCACGCTGAAGCTATACGAGGTGCCGTTCTTGAGGCCCGTCACGGTGCACACCAGCGTTCGAGTGGCGCAGGTGCGGCCCGCCGGTGTCGACGACACGACGTACTTGGTGATCACCGAACCACCGGTACTCGCCGGCCTGGTCCACGTCACTCGAGCACGCGTGCTCACGGCGCTGGCGTGAACGGCACGAGGCGCCGAGGGCTTGTTAGACGAACCCGCGGCCGGTAGGGTGCCAATCGCCCCCAGGGCCACGGCGAGAACTCCCACGAGGGAAGAACGAAACGAGAGTCGCATGGATGCCTCCTGTGAACACAACGTCGCGACGTAATTCTTACTCCACTCCTGGCCTTCGCGCTAGTGGTCCCTCATCACTAATCGACATCGAGAGATCCCCCTTACGACTCACGTTTCAAAACCCCGAGTCTCGGTGTCCGCGTCTCGACGCGGTCCGAGAGTTCGTACCGCGATACCCGCGGCCACCAGCATCCCTACTCCCGCCACCACCAGCGATTGCTCGAGGCCATTGCGAAAGGCGCCGTAGACCGCGGCCACCACTCGATCCTCGATCGAGTTGCCGCTCCCGCTGCCGATGGTCACGCCCGTCGGTGTCGCACCCGTCTCGATGAAATTGATAATGGTCTGAAAGTACGACCTCGGAATGTTCAGTGCCTGGAGGCGATGTTCCAGTGCCCCGGTCAACTGCGCGTTCACGAGCGCACCCAGGACTGCTACACCGAACACCGAGCCAAGTTCACGGCTCGTGTTGGTGGCCGAGGCCGCCATCCCCGAACGCTCGGAGGGTACTTCGGCGAGTGTGACCGAGGTCATGGGCACCACGCTTGATCCAAAGCCGTAGCCCGCGAGGGCCAGTGTCACCATGAGCCAAGGCGACGGATGCGAGGACTCCAGTAGCAGCGCAGAGAGCAACACACCCGCGCCGGCTAATACGCAGCCCTCGGCCATGGGGGCACGTGGTCCAATCCGCGCGACGCGCCGTCCCGCGATCACGGAGGCCAGGATCATTGCGCCAGCCATCGGCACGAACTCGAGCGCCGTGTACTCGGGGCTGTAATTGATCACCGCCGTGAGGTAGAGGGCGGTAAAGAAGAAGATCGAGAAGATCGAGAAGTACAAAATGAAGGCAACGACAAGGGCGCCGCTGAAGCGCGAGGAGCGAAAGTACCTCATGTCGAGCAGCGGGGCTGTCGATCGACGCTCCACTCTCACGAACGCGACCAGCGCCACTACGCCAACGAGAAAGAGTCCGATGACCCACGAGGTGCGATACCCGTTGCTCTCTCCCAAGATCACGGCGAAGGTGAGAGCCCCGAGTCCCGCTGACCCGAGGAGGAAGCCCGCGTAGTCGAGCGGCCCGCTCGGCGGGCTCGATGATTCGGGCACGCTCACGAGCGCGAGAGCGGTGATCACGGCGGCTGCGGCCACGTTGAACCAGAAGACCGCCGGCCAGCTACCCACAGCGACGAGGACGCTGCCCACCACCGGACCGAAGGCCAACGCGAGTCCGGACACCGCGGCCCACGTGCCAATGGCTCGCGCGCGTTCGCGACCTTCCGGGTACATCTGGCGCAACACCGAGAGAGTCCCGGGCTCGGACGCCGCCGCCCCCACGCCCATGATGACGCGTGCACCAATGAGCACATTGGTGGAAGTGGCGAGTGCACCCAGCAAGGACCCCGCCGCGAACAGTCCCAAGCCCAGCAACATGACCTTCTTACGTCCGAGACGATCCCCCAGGCTCCCACCGAGCAGCATCAAGCTGGCGAAGGTGAGTCCGTAGCCATTGACGACCCACTGCAGTTGGGTAACTCCGGCGTGCAAATCGGAGCGTACGTTCCCGAGGGCGACTGACACGATAGTCATGTCCATGAAGGTCAAGAACATGACCAGACACACCGTGATCAATGCGAGACGCCGCGAATGGCGCAATGTCGTAGTGTCGACAGTCTCACGTTTACTCATTGACTGAGTCCTTTGCCAGGGCGGAGCGACCTACGGCCAAACTACACCGCTGCGGAGGCGCCCCTACGAGTGAGCCCTTCGACCGGCGCAGCGCGTCGACTCGGGGGTACTATCTCTGAAACGTTAAAATATTTCGTCGTCAGCAAGCTCCTGATCCGTGTCGCGTAGGTAGTGTCGAGTGAGCGAAGCGATCGGCGCCCGAGGAAGGTCTCTTGCATGAAAATCGCACTTTTCATCACCTGCGTGAACGATGGACTCTTCCCCAACACCCCCCGAGCCGTGGTGGAGGTGCTGGAAAGGCTCGGTCACCACGTCGTCTTCCCGACCCAGCAGACGTGTTGTGGCCAGATGCACCTCAACGCCGGCTATCGCCAGGAGGGGCTGCACCTGGCTCGACGCTTTCGCGACGTCTTCTCTGACTACGACGTCATCGTCTCGCCCTCGGCGTCATGCGTCGGCACGGTGCGCGAACTCTACGCGACTTCAGCTCGCTCACTCGGTGACGAGTCATTGGCTCACGACCTTGACGAGGTCGGAGGTCGAACCTACGAGTTCTCCGAGTTTCTCACCGACGTTCTCAATGTCACCGACGTGGGCGCGAGCTTCTCTCACCGCGTGGCTTATCACCCCACGTGTCACTCCCTACGCGTACTCGGACTCGATGAGGCACCCAAGACCTTGCTGCGTCACGTGAAGGGTCTCGAGCTGGTCACGATTCCCGAGGAGGACGCCTGCTGCGGCTTTGGCGGAATGTTCTCCCTCAAGAATTCCGATACTTCCGTGGTCATGGGTCGCGACAAACTCTCGCACCTACGCAGCACGGGCGCCGATGTTCTCTGTGCGCTCGACAACTCCTGTCTCACTCACATTGGCGGCCTCTCCTCACGAGCCCAGACCGGAATCAAGATGATGCACGTCGCCGAGATTCTGGCGAGCCACGAAGGGAGTGCCCGTGTCGAAGGTCTTTGATACCGAGCTCCCCTTCCCGACGCTCGCCAAGTCGGCCCTCGCTGACGCACAGTTACGTGCGAACTTGGCCCACGCCACCACCACGATTCGCAACAAACGACTCAAGGTGGTGGGCGAACTGGAGGATTGGGAAGATCTTCGTAGCGCCGGAGCCGCACTGAAGGACTACTCCCTCGATCACCTCGACGAACTCTGCGTCGAACTCGAGAAGAACGTCACCGCTCACGGTGGCGTAGTGCACTGGGCGCGCGACGCCGCCGAGGCCAACGACATCGTCGTCAGACTCGTCCAGGCCACCGGCGTCGATTCCGTCGTCAAAGTCAAATCCATGGCCACCGCGGAGATCGAACTCAACGTCGCCCTCGAAGAGCACGGCATCACCGCCTACGAGACCGACCTAGCCGAACTCATCGTGCAGCTCGGTGACGACCTACCGTCGCACATCCTCGTGCCCGCCATCCACAAGAACCGCTCCCAGATCCGCCAGATCTTCCTCGACGAGATGGGAAAGTCCGGACTGGCCGCCCCCGCGGATCTCAGCAATGACCCCCGCGCGCTCGCGGCGGCCGCGCGCGCGCACCTGCGCCAACGTTTCCTTTCGGCCCGCGTGGCAATTTCAGGGGCGAACTTCGTCATTGCCGACTCGGGCGCGCTCGTGGTCGTGGAGTCCGAAGGCAACGGGCGCATGTGCCTCACCTTGCCCGACACCCTCATCTCGGTCGTGGGCATCGAGAAGATCCTGCCGAATTGGCAAAGCCTCGAGGTCTTCTTGCAACTGCTGCCGCGTTCCTCGACCGGGGAGAGGATGAATCCCTACACGTCGATATTCACTGGCGCGACCCCGGGTAATGGGCCGTCGAACTTCCACCTGGTGTTGATCGACAACGGTCGCTCGTCGGCCCTGGCGGAGGAGACCGGGCGCGACGTCCTGCGCTGCATTCGCTGCTCGGCGTGCCTCAACGTCTGTCCGGTCTACGAGCGTACGGGCGGTCACTCCTACGGCAATCCCTACCCCGGTCCGATCGGAGCCGTGTTGGTGCCGCAGTTGCGACGCGGACAGCGCACGCCGCTCGAAAACTCGCTGCCCTACGCCTCGTCACTCTGCGGCGCGTGTTACGTCGCGTGCCCGGTCAAGATTGATATTCCTAAGATTCTGGTGCGTCTGCGCTCAGAGGTCGTCGACGACAAGCGACGCGATCACCCTCTCGACCCCGAACTCGTTGCCATGAAATTGATGGAGAAGGGTTTCTCCTCGTCGCGCCTCTTTCAGCGCGCCATCGCCGCCGGCGGAGTGCTCGGGCGCCTGCCGTTGCGAACCCTGCGATTCCTGCCCCCGCCTCTCAACAAGTGGAGTGGCGCACGTGACGCCCCGGTGCCACCAGCGACGTCGTTTCGCACGTGGTTCGCCTCGACCCACCAAGACGATAACGTCACCGGACCAGCCCCTGCGTTGTCGCACGACACCATGGTCCACCATCACGGCACCTCGCACGAGAACGCACCGGGTCACGCCGGTGTCGACGTCGCTGGCCGCGACGGTGTTCTCAGTTCGATCAGCGCCGCCCTCGCGGATCAGGTCCGCCACTCGACTCTCGCCACCACGCGCGCCTACCGAGTGAGCGGAGATCTCGACACGGAGCAGCGTCGCGAACTGCTCAAGGATCGCCTCGTCGACTACCGTGCGCACGTCGTGGAGTGCCAGCGTGAGGCGCTCGGTGCGGTCATCAATGATCTCCTCGTCGCCCACGGGTCCACCTCGCTGGCCGTGCCGAGCGACCTTCCCGCTGACTGGCTCGACCGCAGCCACGTCACGGTGCACGTCGATGAGCCCCACCTCTCGGTCGCGGACCTCGACGCCATCGACTCGACCATTTCGGGCTGCGCCGTCGCCATGGCTCAAACGGGAACCATCGTGCTGGACTCCGGGGCTCGACAGGGTCGTCGAGCACTCTCCTTGGTTCCCGACCACTTGATTGTTGTCATCTTCGACGACCAAATCGTCGAAGTGGTTCCCGAAGGGATTGCCCGACTCGACCCCACGTCGACCCAGACGTGGATCTCGGGGCCCTCAGCGACGTCTGACATCGAGCTCGAACGCATTGAGGGTGTACACGGCCCGCGCACGCTCGACGTAATTCTCGTCACGTCGTTGTAAAACCATCGCGTCAATCTAAGAATTGACCACACCACGAAAGCGTCTCGAGATACGACCGTTAGATTGGACAACGTTGACCGACGTCGCTGCAAGCTGGCGACGCCTCAGGCCGAGAACTAGAGGAGACGCAGGGTGAAACGACGTAGTTGGCAAGTGGTGACGCTGAGCGCGGTCGCGTCAGTCGGACTCTCGGCGTGCAGCATCCCGGCGGCGCTGTCGGTGGCTCAAAAGACGTACGGTGCAAGTCCCTATCTCCAAGTGCACTTCAGCGCTGCTCTCACGAGCGCGGACCCTGCTCTGGCCCACTACACGGCGGCACTTCAACACCTGACTTTCGATTTGAACGAGCAGAGTCTGGCCGGACTTCCGATTAAGAGTTCACTCAATCAGGTCAACCAGAGTCTCGTGGTGATGCACGGGGCCACGCGCGTTGCGACCATCCTTGAGAATAAGTCCAACATCTACTTCAACATCAACTTCACCGCGTTGAGCCAGGTGCCCGGCATGACGTCGAGCACGACGACGTTGGCGACACTGAACCTGCTCCTGGGAGAGAGGTGGATCGAACTCCCCTACTCCCTCGTCGCCCAGTACGCCCACTCCTCGTTGGGCCTCAACCTGACTCGTTCGACCATCCCCAACGGTGAGAACCTGCTGGCGAGCGCGCTCGCCAACATCATGGCCCGGGGCACGGCCACTCCCGTGGCGGGAGGCTACAGCGAGTCGGGCTCGATCGCGAATTTCCTGAGTTCGCTCTCCACCGAGCTCAAGGCCCTCGGTCTTCGTCCGGCGTCCTCCACGAAGGCGGCGGGCACCTACACCGTGTCGGTGACGATGTCGGGCTCCGTCGCCACCGGTGCCCACCTCACCGTGGTGACCCCGGTCAAAAAATACGGGAATGCCGTGGTGCGAGTGTCCGCCACTTTCGCGCACCAAACCTTGGCGGTGCGCACGCCGACCTCGCCCCTGGTCATCACTCCCGCATTCATAAAACAACTCGGCGGTAGTGGCAGTTCTCTACTGGGTGGGGCCCTGGGATAGGTCCCACACGCTCATTGCTCGATAGGTCGAGGCGTGAGGACTGTGCTGTCACGGCCTCAACCACACTGCGCCTAGCGACGAGAGGAACTCACGAGGTTCGCGGCCTCATCCCACTCACGTTCCCCACCCTGGGGAACGAACCGCCGAGTGGGGAACGAGGAGCCCACCAGGTGTCGCATCGCCTCCACGTCCTCCTCGAGTACTCCCAACGCGCTCAGTTGCACCACGGCATTGCCAATCGCCGCCGCCTCGACCGGGCCCGCGTGGACCGCGAGGGAGCACGCGTCAGCCGTCAATTGACACAGCACCTCGTTCTGCGCACCACCGCCGACGATGTGGATAACTTCGACGCTCACCCCGCTCAGTGCAGCAATCCCGCGAATCGCCCGGCGATAGGCCAAGGCGAGTGAATCCAGAATGCAACGTGCGAACTCAGCGGGAGTCACGGGGACGTCGGTCCCGACGCGAACGCACTGCGCCGCCAGTCGCCCTCGCATGTCGCCCGGTCCGAGCAATTCGTCGCTCTCGGCGTCCACGAGGAACCGACGCGGCGCGAGCGCTTGCGCCTGCTCCGTGAGCGTGGCCGCGTCGTGCACCACACCCTCGAGCGCGAATTCGCGAATCACTTCCTGTAACAACCAAAATCCCATCACGTTGCGCAACAAGCGAGTCCGACCAAACGCGCCCAGCTCATTGGTGTAACCAGCCTCGAAGGCTTCGTGAGTGATGAGTGGGTGATCAAGCTCCACTCCCACGAGTGACCAGGTGCCCGAGGACACGTAGGCGAAGTGGCGGTTGGCGGCGGGTACGGCCAGCACCGCCGAGGCAGTGTCGTGCGAGGCCACGGTGATGACTTTCGTGTTGGGGTCCACCCCCGCCGCCAGCGCGCTCGCCGCGGTGACGCGTCCGAGGGTCACCCCGGGATTCACGAGGGCTCCCACCAAGTGTCGCGGCAGTGAAAAACGCGCGAAGATCTCGTCGTCCCACTCACGCCCTAGCGTCAGCAACTGAGTGGTCGAGGCGTTGGTGATCTCCCACGCACGCACCCCGCACAGCAAGTAGTTCACCAGGTCGGGGATCAGCAGGAGGTGTTGAGCGGACGTGGCGAGAGTTCCGTCGGCGACGAGTTGGAACAAGGTGTTGAAGTGGAGCAGGGCGATGCCGCTTCGCTGATAGAGGGACCAGGGGTCGAATTGACTCGTGACCGCGTCGAAGGACGCGTTCGTGCGCGGGTCGCGATGGTGAGCCGGCAGACGCAGTAGCTCTCCCGTGGAGTCCAACAGGCCGTAGTCGACCGCCCAGGAGTCGACACCGACGGACTCCAGAGTCAGTCCTCGCGTCGTCGCCGACTTGGTGGCGGCTGCGAGGCCCCGTTCGATTTCTTCCACGAGATGAGGGATATCCCACGAGAACACTCCGTCGACTTCACGACCGCCATTGGCAAAGCGCGCCACTTGTTCGAGTGCCAGACGGCCCTCCATCACGGTGACCAGTAGGACGCGGCCGCGCGACCCCCCCCGGTCGACCGCAGCGCCCCCCGCGGCGAGGGCGGGCCCAGGCGATAGCAAGAAAGCGGCGGCGCCGCCCGCATAGGCGGGGATATGTGCTCCAGTCGTGAGAGCGAGGTCGCCACCCAACAACGCGAACACCGCGCTGGCGATGCTCTCGGGCAAGACCTCACGCTTGAGCAGCGTGCGCCCCGCGTAGTACGCGCCGAGGTCCTCTTCCTTGACGCCGTAGACGGCGGCACGTTGAGCGCCCCATCCACCCGCGAAGATCTTCGAGCCCCGCACCACTCCGTCGGGATTCACGCCGTTCACCCGGATCCCGAGTTCACCCAGTTCCGCCGCCAACAGACGAACCTGGTGGGCCTGGTCTGCCTTCGCCGAACCGTACGCGACGTTGTTGGGACCGGCGAATACCGCGTTCTTGGACACGATGTAGACAATGTCGCCGCCCATCTGCTGCTCCTTCATGACCTTGACTGATGCCTGAGCGCAGAGGAAAGAACCCTTGGCCATCACGTCGTGTTGAAGGTCCCAGTCGCGTTCAGTGGTCTCGAGCAGCGACTTGGAAATACTGAGTCCGGCGTTATTGACCACGATGTCCACCCCACCGAAGGCCAGCACCGCCTCGTCGACCGCCGCTTGAACGGCATCCTTCGATGAGACGTCAATGGCCACACCTCGCGCGACGTCGAGGGAGCCAAGTTCGCTGGCCATCACTACGGCGGAGTCAGCGTCGAGGTCGGCGACGACCACGTGCGCGCCTTCGGCGGCGAGTCGTCGCGCCGTCGCCGCACCGATGCCCGAACCGCCACCGGTGACGAGGGCCACGCGCGACGCGAGGGCCTTGCCCTTGGGCATGCGCTTGAGTTTCTCTTCCTCGAGTTGCCAGTATTCGATACGGAACTTCTCGGACTCCTCGATGGGCTCATACCTAGAGATGGCCTCAGCCCCCGTCATCACGTTGATGGCGTTGATGAAGAATTCCCCGGCCACCCGTGCGGTCTGCGCGTCCTTGCCGAAGGAGAACATGCCGACGCCGGGAACGAGCACGATAGCGGGGTCCGCGCCGCGCATGGCGGGTGAATCCGGCGTGGCGTACGCGTCGTAGTAGGCGCTGTAGGCAGCGCGATATTCCTGGTGCAATTCGCCGAGGCGAACGATCATCTCCTCGACGCTCGTGTGCGAAGCCACGTCGAGAATCATCGGGCGCACCTTGGTACGCAAGAAGTGGTCCGGACACGAACTACCCCGCGAAGCCACTTCGCCGTGACGCTCGGACTCCAGGAAGCTCAGGACCGCGTCGGTGTCGAAGAAGTGCCCCACCTGAGGTCGGTCCATGCTCGCCATGCCGCGCAGGGTCGGGAAGAGCGCGACGGCCTTCGCGCGCCGTTCGGCATCACTGAGTCGAGCGAAGTGCGCAACCTTGGGACCCAGGGGTTCGGGTCGACCGTGGTCGGCGATGTACGTCTCCGCGGTGCGAATGATGAACAGCGCGTTGCGCTCGCACTCCTCGCTCGTGTCACCCCACGCGGTGATGCCGTGTCCTCCGAGGATGACGCCGACGGCGTCGGGATGGGCGTCGTGGAGTGCGGCGATTTCCAAACCGAGTTGAAAACCAGGCCGGCGCCAGGGGGTCCACACGACCTTGTCGCCGAAGATGGCGCGCGTGAGCGCTTCACCATCGGCGGCGGTAGCGAGGGCAATCCCGGAATCCGGGTGCAGGTGGTCGACGTGGGCGCAGTTCACCAGTCCGTGCATAGCGGTGTCAATCGACGGTGCCGCGCCGCCCTTGCCAAAGAGGCAGTAATCGAAAGCCGCGACCATCTCGTCCTCGAACTCCGGCCCACGGTAGACGTTCTTGAGGGCGTGCATCGCGTCGAGACGCAGGGCGGCTAATCCAGCGAACGTGAGCGTCCCGAGGTCGCCACCGGAGCCCTTGACCCACATCACGTCGATGTTCTCACCGCTGGCGGGGTCGACCACGTTGGCCTTGGCGCTGGCGTTGCCGCCGGCGTAGTTGGTGATCGTGGGGTCGGCTCCCAGCCGGTGGGAACGCTCCAACAATTCCTGCACGGCGGAGGGGACGTCGTAGGTGAAGTCGGCCATCAGGCGCCCCAACCCGCCGCCTGACCGCCGACGCGCTCAGACTCGATTGTGAGTTGGTACCCCGAACGCTGATACGCGGCGATGGGGTCAGGGTCGAGGCCCATCTCCTCGCGCAGCTCGGCCAGTAGCGGGCGCACGTCGGTGTAGAAGGCGTCGGTGAAGATCGCATTCGCCCCCAGCACGTCCCCCGCGAGCTGACACGCGCTGAGCGCGTCGCGGTCCACCAGCAACGCTTTGGCGGTGGCCTCTTGGACGTTCATCACGGATCGGATCTCCGCCTGAACCTTGGGTTCGATGTTGTGACACTGATCAAGCATGAAGGCGACGTTGCCGTCGGGCGTCACGACGCCCGCGTCGACGATCTCGAACATGATGCGAAACAATTGGTAGGGGTCCGCTGCGCCGACCATCAGGTCGTCGTCACCGTAGAAGCGCGAATTGAAGTGGAACCCGCCGAGACGCTTGGTCCGCAGCAGCACCGCCACCAGGAACTCGATATTGGTCGCGACCGCGTGGTGGCCGGTGTCGACGAGGACCTTGGCCTTATCACCTAACTCGAGGCACTGCACCAAGGACGTTCCCCAGTCGGGCACGTCCATCGTGTAGAACGAGGGTTCGTACAGCTTGTATTCGAGCAGCATCTCGACGCCGTCACCCATAGCCGCGTAGGTCTCGGCGAGTGCGTCGTGAAGACGATCCTGACGGGCGCGGATATTGTCCTGGCCGGGGTAGTTGGTGCCGTCGGCGAACCACAGGCTGATGGCGAAGGACTTGGTCTCGTGGGCGATGTCCACGCACTCCAGCAGATGGTCAATGGCCTTGCGACGAATGCGCGGATCGGGGTTGCAGACGCTACCGAGTCGGTAATCGTCCTCCTGGAAGACGTTGGGGTTGATCGCACCAATTTTGATGCCGAGGTCACTCGCGTGTTTGGCGAGTTTGCCGTAGTCCTCCACCTTGTCCCAGGGAATGTGCACAGCCACCGACGGTGCGACTCCCGTGAACTTATTCACCTGAGCGGCGTCCTCAATCTTCTCGAAGGGGTCGCGCGCCACGCCCTTCTGCGAGAACACCTTGAATCGAGTTCCCGAATTGCCGTAGGCCCACGACGGCGTTTCTATCCACTGGCGACGTAGTACGTCCTTGATTTCACTTCGACTCAGCATGTCTGCCCTCTTTCTCGTACTGCTCTATTTCTGAGGTGACTACCCCAGAGAACTCACCCACCTAGTTGAGATGGAACACCTCCTCGAGGGGACGCATACCCTCGTCGGGCGCCCCCTCGAGTCCGACGAAAAACTCACCCATTGACGCCTGCCAACGGGCGTTGACTTCGGTCGACGCCATCAATTCGAGACAGCGGTCGAAGTCCTCGCACTCCAGGTACCCGATCAACATGCCATCGGGCGCGAGAAAGAGCGAATAATTGGTCCATCCAGCCTCTGAGAGTGCGGCGAGCATCTCGGGCCACACGGCGGCGTGGCGCAACTTGTACTCGTCGGCCTTCGAAGGGTTAATACGGAGTTGAAAACACGCGCGTTGCATTACACCCCTCCGCTGGTTCGCCGTCGCAGTTGAGCACGAATTCGTCCCATCCCCTCACGAGCGTTGGGGATGAGAACGCTTACTAACAAAAGACATCCCGTCACAATGCTCTGCACTTGCGCCGAGACATTGATGTCGGTCAAAGATGACTGGAGGCTCGCGAATATGGCCACCGACAGCACCACACCAACTATCGTGCCTCGACCACCGAAGATAGACACTCCGCCAAACAAGGCGATCGCCACGACATTGAGTTCGAGACCCAAACCAGTGTCCGAAGCAGAACTCGCCTGTTGGAAGGTGTACAGAAGACCCGCGAATGCACAGAGTAAACCCGAGATGACGTAGAGGAAGAATTTGATTCGTTTGACACGAATGCCCGAGAAGTAGGCGGTCTCCCCCTGCAATCCGATCGCGTAGATCGAGCGACCAATTGGCGTCATGTGTAAGACGACGCCAAAGATAATGGCCAGCACCACGAAAATCGCGAAGTCATAAGCGATGTGAGTATTCCCAATGGGCAGACTAATCTTCGTGAACGATGCGGGGAAGCCGACCGCGGTGTTGCTGCCCAAGACAATGAGCGCGATACCTCGATAGAGCGTCAAGGTCCCGATAGTGACCGCAATGGAAGGTAAACCCAAGGTGGTTACCAGCACACCGTTGAGCGCACCGCCGAGAATGCCGACGAGCAGACAAATGGCCATGGCCAACCAAATATTCCATCCGTGCATGAATAGGTAACCAAGAATGCTGGCGGAGAGTCCCAACATGGAACCCACCGATAGGTCGATCTCACCCGTGATAATGATCAGAGTCATCGGTAACGCCATGATGGCGATCTCGCCAAAGTTTAAACCGGCGAAGAAGAAGGTCTGCACGTTGAAGAAATAGCTCGAGACGGACGAGCCGTAGATCAAACTCACCGCGAAGAGCACAACCAAACCGGACTCCCAGCGCACCGCCGAATGAAACAACGAGCGTAGAGAACGTGAGTCTTGCTCGACGTCGGGCATCAGAATTACCTCAGGCGTTGTCACGGTGGGCACCTTCCACTCGCAAAATACGCTCGGTGCGCAGCGATACGTAGCGATCAAAGGCGATCGCCACGAGCAAGAGCAGACCAGCCACCGCCTGATTCCAGAATGACGAGACACGAGCTGCCACCAGTGCCTGATCGATTGTATTCAACAACAAGGCTCCCAATCCTGCACCGAGCACCGTTCCACTCCCGCCAAAGATCGCGACACCGCCGACCACGCATGCTGCGACGACGTTGAGTTCGTATCCCAAACCGGCAGTGGAAGCTACGGTGGCGAACTCGGCCAACCAGAGCGCACCACCCAAGCCGGCGAGTGCGCCACTGATCGCAAAGGCACTAAATATTCTCCGCGGTACGCGAACACCTGCGAGCACCGCCGCGTCGGGGTTGGACCCAATCGCGTAGAGGTCTCGAGCAGGGCGAAAGGTCCTCATCACGTAGCCGACCACCGCGACTGCAACGGCGGCAATGACGAAGAGTAGGGGAACGCCGAGAATCGTGCCCGAGCCCAGATTCACAAAAGACTGTGGTATTTGGCTGGGTTCAATCTGCACGCCGTTGTCAATGACGGCGTCCACGCCACGAATGATGTACAGCATTCCCAAAGTGACAACGAGCGCGGGCACTCTCGCGTACGCCACGATCGCTCCGTTGACCACTCCACACACCAAGCCCACCAACAATCCCGCGAGCAACGCCACGATAACGGGCATGTGGGGGTAATGCGCGAATAAATCGCCCACGAGGAATGCCGATAGTCCTAGCACCGAGCCCACGGACAAGTCGACATTGCGCGTAATGATGACCAGCGTCTCACCCACGGCCAACATGATGATGATGGCGGGACCCGCCATCATTTGCTGCACCGACGCCACGCTCGCGAAAGAGGGATTCTTGAAATACGTCAATCCAAAGACAATGATGATGGCGACGACGATGGCCAACTCGCGAAAGCGCAGAACCGCTGACAGCACACTGGACCGCGCCGACCCGCTCATCGTTGACCCCTCGATGATGCTCACTTCACACCGGCTTTCAATTGACCCGCGGCGGCACGCATAATGGATGCTTCGTCGGCTTCTTCGCGACTGAATTCGCCCGCGAGACGTCCTTCGTGCAAGACCAGGATGCGGTCAGCGACCCCAAGTACTTCGGGCAACTCCGAGGAAATCATCAAAATGGCGATTCCCTGTTCGACGAGTTCGCCTAAGAGTCGATGCACTTCAGCTTTCGTCCCAATGTCAATGCCGCGCGTCGGTTCGTCGATAATCAGCAACCGCGGTCTTCGTGAGAGCCACTTCGCGAGTACTACCTTTTGTTGATTGCCGCCCGAAAGGGTCTTCACGGGATTCGAAAAACGGCCGAACTTAAGTTGGAGTCGAGCCGCCCACTCCGACGCAAGTTTGCGCTCCGAAGACTGGTGAATGAGACCGAACCGACTGAGTTCGTGAATCGAAGCGAGAGCGGCGTTTCGATCGATGGCCATTTCCATGACGAGTCCCTGTTGCCGGCGGTCCTCGGGAACGAAACCAATTCCTGCGCGCATGGCCGCCAAAGGAGTTCCGGACTTTAGGATTTGTCCCCCGACGCGCACACTCCCAGCGTCGACTCGATCAATGCCGAAGATTCCCCGCGCTACTTCGGTACGCCCCGCGCCCACGAGACCAGCCAAAGCAACAATCTCACCAGCCCTGACGTTAAACGTGATGTCGGTGAATACCCCTTCTCGGGTCAGATGCTCAACCTCAAGGACGTTCAACCCTGGAGTGCGGTTGTGCTCACCATAGAGTGAGACGATGTCACGTCCCACCATGGAATAGATCACCTCATCGATGGTGATGTCATCAATCGCGGCGGTCTTGACGAAGGCTCCATCACGCATGATGGTGACTCGCTGACACATTGCGAACACCTCTTCGAGCCGGTGCGATATAAACATGATGGCCGTGCCCGCTTTGCGCAGTGTGACAACGACGTCGAAAAGCCGCTGAACCTCCACCTCGGTTAGCGCCGCGGTGGGTTCGTCCATGATGATGATCGTGGCGTTGAAAGAAATCGCCTTGGCAATTTCCACAATCTGCTGATCGGCGACTGACAGTCCGCGCGCGACCCGACTAGGGGACATTTGAACCCCTAAGCGCTCGAAAACTTCGCGCGAGCGAGACATCATCTCGGCGCGGTCTATACGCCTTCCCGATCGTAGGGGGTGGCGTCCCATGAAGATGTTTTCCGCAACACTCAGGTCGGGGAAAAGAGTGGGCTCCTGGTAGATCACCGATACACCCGCCTCACGCGCATCAATGGGACTGGAGAATCTCACTGATTTCCCGGCAAGCGTGATGTGGCCACCATCCGCGTGATGCACACCAGCCAGAATCTTGACCAAAGTTGACTTTCCCGCACCGTTCTCACCGAGCAGGGCGTGCGCCTCACCCGGGTACAAAGTGATCGAACCATCGACAAGGGCCTTGACCGGTCCAAAGAATTTCGTTGCGCCATCAACTACGAGGACTGGAGTGATCGACGAGACGGAATTCGAACTTGCGGAATCCACCGATCCCGCCGACGTCGATCTCTCCCCACCACCCATCGTTCATCCCCCTTGTACCGTCTTCACTGCCCCAGCCCCGAGTTGCTCCTTACCGTGCACACGGCGGTGGCTCCCCACGTAACGAGTGAAGTTGGCCCACCTTATCGGCATTGATTGAAACGTGTCAAGTACCTGAAGCGCAAAGCAGCGAGGGCGCCGTCTCAGTGGGCAGGACTCGACGACGCCCGGACAACGAGTTCGGGTTCGAAACGAACTTCGCGGTGGCGGTGCTCGGGATTATTTACCTCGTCGAGCAGCAGTTGAGCGGCGGCAACGCCCAGTTCGAAAGCGGGTTGACGAACCGAGGTCAGAGCGGGTGAGAGCATCGAACCAAAGATCAAGTCGTCGTATCCCACCACCGCCAAATCATCAGGCACCCGAACACCTCGAACCGCAAGTCCACGCAGTACACCAAGCGCCAAGAGATCGTTCGCGCACATCACCGCGGTCGGTCGCGGCGACATCGACATGATTCGATCAACAACTTCCTCGCCGTGGCGCACGGTGAGCGCGGCGACCGAGAGTTCGCCAACTTCTACATTGACGACTTTTGCGACGGCGCGCGCGGCTTTGCGAACACCCTGTCGACGATCTCGACATTGACGAATGGTGGTGGGTCCATTGATGAAGACAACATTGGTGTGACCCGTGTCGAAGAGGTGACGAGCGGCTAATTCCCCTCCTCGCACGTCGTCGACGGTCACCGAACAGAATTCATCAGCCGTGGCTTTGCGATCCAGTAGCACGGTCGGTACTCCGCGAGTCTTCAATCCCGACAAGCTCACTAGGTCCGCGGCAGCCGGGGTAATCAGTACGCCTTCGACACGGTGCTCTTCCATGGCTCGCACGAAATTCGCCTCTCGCTCAATGGAGTCATCGGTGCTCCCGAGCATGAGGACGTAACCCTCAATTTGCAATCGGCTTTCGGCACCCCGGAACATCTCGGTGAAGAATGGATTCGACACGTCAAGGACGACCACGCCCACTGTGTGCGAACGGCCGCCGCGAAGTTGGTACGCCTGGGTGTTTCGAATAAAGCCCGTCGACTCGACCGCCTCGAGGACCCGTTGACGAGTGTCCTCGGCGACGATATCGGGGCGATTCAGGACATTCGACACCGTCCCAGTCGATACTCGCGCCATTTTGGCAACGTCGCGAATGGTGACAGGCACCCACCTGCGCGAATCGCTCGTCGGCGTGTTTGCTCGGCGCTTTGGGGTCATGGAGGTCTCAGTCTCGCACCTAGCCGTGTAGCGCGCAAGGGATTGAACTGTCACACGATCGACACCACAATCGCTGAAGGAATGGGTACCATCAAGGAGCGATCGGTAAATGAAACGTTCCATGAAAATTGTCGATGAAGTACTTGACACGTTTCAATAGTTGGATATAAGGTTTGCCGACTTCAACCATATGGAGACGCGCCCTTCGATGTGAACCGATGGGTCACCGTCGAATACATGGAGCGATGCGCAGTGACAGATTCAGCGAAGGCGAGAGTAAGGAGTCGAAAGCCTCGAGCTAGTGAGTCGAACTCACTCCCTCGAGGTAGTGGCGACGTATTAGGGGGGAAGGGGGGATGTACGGCGATTTCCAATCGTCGAAAATGTACGCGATGTGTGCTGAGTGGCCACCGTGGTCATCAGCAAAATTCGAGTTTTGACTCGTAGTCTCCCGAAAGGACAAAATTAAATATGAAACTAAAGAATCGCACCGTTGCGGCGCTCGCGAGTTCCGCGCTAGCGACCACTTTGGTCATTAGCTTGGGAGGCTTTGGCCTCACTTCGGCTTCCGCGAGCCCCAAATTGAAGAGTGGACAGACGTTCTACTTGATCCCCAAGGACACCGTTAACCCGTACGAGACTCTCGAAGACGGCGGAATTACTGCGGCGCTGAAGACCCTGGGCGACAAGACCGTTGTCAACTCGGGAACTACGGATACCGCTGCGTCGCAGATTCCCGGTATCCAGGCGGCCATCCAGGCGCACGCCGCAGGTATCGTCATCGCGGGGAACGACCCTTCAGCTCTGTGCCCATCATTGGCGCAGGCACACGCTGCCGGACTTGTGATCGTTTCGGCCGACTCCGACATCACCTGCCCGAACCACTTGTTCATCAACCAGGCGGTGACGTCAACAATTGGTTCGTCCGAAGTTGACCTTCTGGCCAATGAGATCGGCAAGAGTGGACAAATTGCAATCCTGTCCGCCGCGGCCACCGCAACGAACCAGAACTCCTGGATCAAGTACATGAAGCTGGAACTGAAGAAGTACCCCAAGATGAAGTTGGTGGCCACGGTCTACGGTAACGACCAGCCCGCCGCATCATTAACGGTGCTTCAGGGTCTACTCTCGGCCTACCCGAACTTGCGCGGAATCATCTCGCCGACCACGGTGGGTATCTCGACCGCAGCTCAGTACCTCGACACGCACAAATCGCTGCTCAAGCACCTCACCCTCACCGGGTTAGGTCTGCCCTCGCAGATGAAGAAGTACGTGCTCGACGGTACCGTGAAGTCGTTCGAGCTCTGGAACCCGGTCAACCTGGGACGTTTGGCAGGCTTCGCTGTGGCCAATCTCGCGTCGGGAACCATCAAGATTGCCGCCGGTCAGAAGTTCAATGCTCCGGGACTTGGTGAGTACAAAATCCTCCCCGCGTCTGCCGGAACAGGGCCGTCAGTAGTCCTCGGACCGCCTTTCGTATTCACCAAGGCGAACGTCGCAAAGTTCAACTTCTAGTACACCCTTTAACAAACCCCCCGTTGCGGAAAACTGCGACGGGGGGTTTGTCATGGTGAGCGTCCAGCTATTCCTCTCAAGTTAAGGGCTCGCAAGTCCGCCGGTCACCCAGTCACGACGAAACGGTACGTTCTCGCGATCAAGGATGACGCTCTCCAGCGTGCCACCGTGGGCTTCGATGACCTTGTCCGAACCAACGTTGTCGTCATCACAGGTGAGCACGACTGACGGCACGTCGTACACCGCCATTAGTTGCAGAGCCGGCCGAAGGATCTCAGTCGCGTACCCTCGTCGACGATGCTCCTCAATGACTGCGTTGCCAATATGGCCGCCTCGGCTGGCCGTGGTAGTACGAAGTCAAGAAGTCAAAGGGGGTTCCCCAGAAATCTCGCCACGTTCACAAGGCGACCTCTTCATCCTTTGGCTCGAATGGTCAAAGCACCAGTGACACCGACGAATCGTATCTACGTCCAATGAGCGAAGGCGCGCCGTGGTTCATGGGCGAGGCCATCTAAAACGAGTAACCCGCAGAACGCAACCCTTTTAGACGGGGAGAGTTGGAAGATCTCAAGTCGATGTTCGCACTTGCGGGTTCTCTGTATCCTTACACCGCACACCAATGAGCTCACGGAATCCTTCAGCGCCATCCAAAGCCTCCGGTGTGCGCCAGAGCCATGCTCAAACGATTGCCAACTCGATATCAAGGAGATTCGCCACCGCGCGTAGTTCGTGGATTCGATGCCCCGTGCCGAGTGCCCAATGGTGCGCAACCGCTGTCGCGCTCCACTCATCGCACCATTCGCCCGGGTCTCGGCCAAAATCCACTCGCGACGTAGTGTTGCCGATCTGCAACAGGGGGCCCGAGACGACCTCTCCTTCGGACACCACGAAACGCAGCCGACCATCTCGCAGTTGGGTGAGTCCCAACGCCGTGACGGGGCCATGCTTCACATCAAACTCCACAGAGATGCCCCAACCGCGCTTACCGTGAAAGACACCGAGTCCACGCAACATTGGCTTACGATCGCTGATGGCCAGGTGCGCCGGCCCATCGTGGCCCATCTCGACGACGTCGTCAGAGAAGTTGAGTGCCTGAAGCTCAGTGAAGGATCCTCCCGCCCCGAGACGATCGAGTACCAGCATGGCGAGTGACGTACGTAGCTCGTATTCTCCGCACACCGGCCGGTGGCTCGCGGTCAAAAGGGAAGCACCAAGGATCATCCCAGCGGCGAGACGTTCGTGTTGCTCCCCCTCGAGGCCCCGGTGGTAGTAGGCCATCGAATCGAGATCGAAGTCAGATACCAATCGCTCCATGCCAATAGCGACCCGCAGTGACCAGTCAAGGTCATCGTCATCGACCGAGTCGAGAAGTTCAAAAATGTCGCGGACCTCATCGAGAAGTGTCGCCACTTCGTGATTGTTTACCTGCGCCACTCGAACCCGCAAATCGTCTATCTCGAGCACCTCGACGTGGCCACCCAGACGTGCAGGGACAAGGCTTAGGTCGGTGGAGACGTCGTACATCCCAGGATACAAATGGCCCAGGAGACCGTGGCGACCATAGCGCAGTGCACGCTTCACCGCTGCGGCGCGGACCCAACCCTCTATACGCCGCCACGCGCGTTCATCGCCTAAATACCCTGATACTGATCGAAATTCAATACCGCAACGCTCGAAGGTATTCGCCATCTCGGGCAACGGGCATGCTCCGCAGTACGCGAGCCAGGCTCCCGTGTCGAACGTGTCATGGTCCATCTTCTCGGTGGGCTGGAGATTGATGAAGAGGACATCGGACTTCGCGCGCTGCGCAATCGGTACCACCATCGTGGCCGTCATGTAGGTCGTGAGAAACATCACGATAAGGTCGCAACCCGCGGCACGCAACGTCTCCGCGGCCACGTCCGCCTCCTGGGCATCAGAGATGAAGCCCACGTCCACCACGTCGGCATCGAATCCACTGATCCGCTGCGCCACCACTGCGGCCGAGCGTTGGAGCTGTGGCAACAAATTAGGGAACTGTGGCCAGTACGCACCAAGACCACCAGCGACCAGTCCGATGGTGGGACGCGCATTACGCACTGGTGAACGGCGAAAGGCCCCCACGGATATGTCACTCATTTTGCATTGCCCCCCAAGGACGCTACGTCGACGACTCTCCCTCAACTATTGCATCTCGACTTGACACGTTTCAAGAAATCTTTGTCGATGTTTCCGACTACATTTCGGGCGTGGCTCTTGACCCCGAATTGATCCAATTTCTTGGCGGCCCTAATACCGCTGACTTGACCGACGTCGTCGGCTCACGAGTACTCGCGAGAGTCTTAACGCAAGAGGCCCTGACGCACCGACTTCCCCCGCCTCTTGGGGTGAGCTTCAGTGATTCTTACGCCGTGAGTACCAGGGGAGACCGGGTACCAATCCGAATCTATCGGCGAGATGATCTCCCCGCGCGTAGCGGCGTCCTGCTCTTCATTCACGGAGGCGCCTTCGTCTTTGGTGACCTGGAGCTCGAGCATGATCGTTGCTTGTACTACGCAGCTCACGTCGACATCGTCGTGGCGTCGGTCGATTACCGACTGGCGCCGGAGTTTCCCTACCCCGCGGGTCTCGAAGATGTCAACACCGCACTCGGGTGGATCATCGAGAACGCCCAGAGGATCGGGGTCGACGACCGACGGATCTGTATCGGTGGCGCGAGTGCCGGAGGGGCATTGGCGGCGGGACTCGTCTTGCTCTGTCGCGACGAGCCCGGGCCCACAATTGCCGCCCAGATGTTGATTTACCCGGTGCTGGATGACCGCGTTGCGACACTCTCGATGGAGGCTTTCGATATCTACGACCCCTGGGACGGGGAACGATCGCGTCAGATGTGGCCCCTCTACCTGGGTCACCACGGCGAAGCCCCCGCCTACGCCGCACCCGCGCGCGCTGATGATTTGAGCGGACTCCCCATCACTTTCATCATGAGTTGTGAGGAGGACCCCTTACGCGACGAGGACCTCATCTTCGCCCAGCGTCTCTTACACGCCGGTGTAAGTGTCGAACTTCATCACTATCGCGGCACGTACCACGCCTTCGACGTCTTCGCCCCCGAGACCACGGTGGGCAGACGTGCTCTCAGTGAACAGGCCCTTTTCCTGCAGCGCGTCGTGGGGGCAACCTCTGCGAGCTGAACGTCATCGTTGAACGCGGATATATATGTTGCGAACTACTTCCCTCGAAAAGGATTCGCGCATGCATTTCGTGCACCAGAGGCAACTGCCTCAGGCGCGACACCCTGGAATCTCGATAATTTTCGTGTAGAGGAGCGTGCCGTAATGTGTTTGCGGTTTCTGACTAATCACGTACGCCCCGGAGTGAGGCCGGTTTCTTCATTGACCGTCTCGAACTTGGAATTGCCAGTTCGCCCGTGTACAGCTCGAGCTCGTCCCTTAAAGTTTTCACGGGGCGTCGAAGATATGGCGACCGTTGCCACAGGCCATCGATTGTGAGCCTGGCCCACGATCCTAAGTGAGCTACTTACTTCCACCGTGCAAAACGCGAGGTTAGGCCTTTGACCAAGTGCTTTGCTCCGAGCAAGACTTCCGTAGTGAAGGTCGATGAAACGCTGCCTTTACTAAAGTCACTTTCACGTCCTGGCTCGCCACCCGAAAAAGGTTGAATCCGCATGGAGCACACACCCGCCGCCGAGACCTCGCAGTAGATGACCCGGTTATCGCGCACAGCTCACAATGTCTTTGACACAATCTCGCAACCCGCAAATGCACTCGTGCCATCCACGTGTGATGTTGATGATGACGCGCCGTGGTGGCGACTGCGTGGTTTGCACGCGCTGG
>VFSW01000597.1_pt1 | contig 53064 bp, 62 predicted proteins | sample 5358111 | NCBI WGS metagenome assembly VFSW01 (sample SAMN11554181, study PRJNA540505) | mine drainage metagenome | isolation source: sediment from site ElyBrook_90M | place: USA: Ely Copper Mine, Vershire, VT | collected 2017
CACCGCCCGCCCCACCCCAATTGTTCCAAAGCCAAAATTTTTTAAAAAATTGTCACGCGGAATTGGGCTTAGGCCAATCCCCGCCGGATCAAACTTCTTCGAAGTAAATCCGATTGTCCGCCCGCACATCGGCGAGAACGGTGTGGACGATAAGGCCGGGGAATTTGGACTCCAGTTCCGCCCGGGCGGACTGCAGGTCTGCCGCATGCTTCGCCTTTTCCTCTTCCGGCGAAGCAAAAGCCTCCCGGCCGCCGTAGCCGCCGCAATCGGTGTGATTGATGAGAATTACCTGTTGTATGCCGTGCAGTTTTTTGGACAGCGCGGCCTGATTCAGGACGTATTCCCGGTCCTTTACGCCGCCGGCGACGGAAATAAGGTCGAAATCCTCGCCGAGGCCGTAATTCTTGAGATATTCTTTTATCGCCCGGTTCAGGCGAAAATCGATACAGCGAACTACAGCCGTAGAACAATAATGAGCCATGTTTTTACTCTCCCTTCCGGCAGGCATTATATCCGAAAACCGCCGGATTTCAAATCAGGCCTCTTCCACTAAGAGGCGCACCGAATTTCCCGGCTCCACTTCCAGAAAGCCGCCTTTGACGTCGAACCATTTGTCGCCTTCGGTTTTGTCGGTTACCCGGACCGGACCGGGCATAAGGACGGAGATGAGCGGCCGGTGATGGTCCAGGACCGTGATCTCGCCGACCATGGTTTTGGCGTTCACTGAGCTGGCTTCACCCTCGTAAACGATTTTTTGCAGGGAATATACGGCGACTCTCATAGTATTTGTTTATTAGTCATTCTGAACGGAGTGAAGAATCTTCTGCAGAGGATCCTTCGGCCTGGCGGCCTCAGGATGACCGTGTTTACGCGGTCACTTCATCAATTCCGCCCTTCATATAGAAGGCGTCTTCCGGCTTGTCGTCGTGCTTACCCTCCAGTATTTCCTTGAAGGAGCGGACCGTGTCCTCGCGCTTCACGTATTTGCCCGGAATGCCGGAGAAAACTTCCGCGACGAAAAACGGCTGGGAAAGAAAGCGCTGGATTTTGCGCGCGCGGTCCACGGTTTTGCGGTCCGTCTCGGAGAGTTCCTCTATGCCCAGAATGGAGATAATGTCCTGCAGTTCCTTGTAGCGCTGAAGGGTGCGCTGAACTTCGCGGGCGACTTCATAGTGTTCGCGGCCTACGATTTTGGGGTCGAGCGCCGTGGAGGAAGAGGCGAGCGGGTCCACGGCCGGGTAGATGCCGATTTCCGTGAGGGCGCGGGATAGCACGATGGTGGAGTCCAGATGGGCGAAAGTCGTAGCCGGAGCGGGGTCGGTGATGTCGTCCGCCGGCACGTAAATGGCCTGCACGGAAGTAATAGCGCCTTTCTTGGTGGAAGTGATGCGCTCCTGAAGCTCGGCCATTTCCGTGGCCAAGGTCGGCTGGTAGCCCACCGCCGAGGGCATGCGGCCCAAAAGCGTGGACACCTCCGAACCGGCCTGGGAGAAGCGGAAAATATTGTCTATAAAGAGAAGCACTTCCTTGCCTTCCGTGTCGCGGAAGTATTCCGCCATGGCGAGCGCCGACAGCGCCACGCGGGCGCGGGAGCCGGGCACTTCGTTCATCTGGCCGAAGACCAGCGCCGTCTTTTCCAAAACGTTCGCCTCCTTCATTTCGGTATATAAGTCGTTGCCTTCCCGGGTGCGCTCGCCGACGCCGGCGAAAACAGACACGCCGCCGGATTCCTCCGCCACGTTGCGGATGAGCTCTTTCAAGAGAACGGTCTTGCCCACGCCTGCGCCGCCGAAGAGCCCGACTTTGCCGCCGCGGATGAAAGGCGCCAGAAGGTCGATGACCTTGATGCCGGTTTCAAAAACCTCCGTCTTGGTGGCCTGCTCGATTAAAGTGGGCGCGGGGCGGTGGATGGGGGCGAACCTCTTGAATTCGGTCTTGGTCCCGTCCAGCGGATGGCCGGCCACGTCAAAGATGTGTCCCAAAACTTCCGGTCCGACCGGCACGGATAGCTCCTTGCCGGTGTTTTTGACTTCCGTGCCGCGCTTCAGGCCGTCGGTCGAGGTTAGCGCGATGGCGCGCACCTTGCCGGGCTCAAGGTGGCGCACTATTTCGAGCGTCACCACTTCGTCCTTGTTTTTGCTTACCTGCAGGGCGTTATAAATCGGCGGCATGGGGGAATCCGCGGGAAATTCCACGTCCACGACCGGACCGATGATTTGAATTATTTTGCCGTTAGTCATTCGATTGATATGATTTGCAGTCCTTTCGCTTCCACTTCTTCTTTCGGCCAGAAGAGTTTGTCTATCTGGAACTTGTTGACTCCGGTAACTTTCTTCTCTATCTGCCGCCCGGTATATTCCTTCTTTTCCGGGTCCCATTCCGCCAATACCAGCGTGTCGCCTTCATTTACCTCGAAATCGTTCAGACGCAGTTCGTATTTCTTTTTGCCGGAGGCGACTTCGTCGAAGTATTGCGGCCATATTTTTTTCTTTATTTCAGCCATTTTACTTTAAGTATTCCGCCCCGGCGGTGATTTCTATGATTTCCCGGGTGATGGCGGCCTGGCGCGACTTGTTGTAGGCCAGAGTCAGGTTTTCCGCGAGCTCCGCGGCGTTGTCCGAGGCGTTCTTCATGGCCATGCGCCGGGCGGCGTGCTCCGAGGCGTTGGCCTCCAAAATGAGCTGATAGAGTTCCGCTTCCACCAGATGGCGGGCAAGCGCCTCCAGGACTTCCTGCGGCGACGGTTCGATGATGTAATCCCGGAGCTCGGCGGCGCTGCGGTTGAAAAAAGAAATGCGGTTTTCCTTGAGAAGCTCCGCGAAGCGGCCGTGTTCCGGCACGATTTCCCTGGCGGTGGCGGCGAGCTCCTCGAACTGCACCGGAAAAATTCGCCGCACCAGAACCTCCTGCCGGAGCGCGGTTTTGAAATGCGTGGAAATAACCGTCACCTCGTCCCAGTCGCCGCGCAAATATCCCTCAATCAAGACTTCCGCGACTGGCGCAACTTCTTTTCGGGTCGTATAGTCGCCCACGCGGACGAAGGAAGCGGCCAGGTTGGGGGAGCGGCGGGAAAGGTGGTTTAACGCCTTCTGGCCGACCGCGATGAAAGCGTAATTGGAATCGGCCGGGTCGATTTTGTGCGCCGCGAGATATTTCTCAAAGGCGCGGAGGACGGCGCTGTTGAACGCGCCGGCCAATCCTTTATCTGAAGTGACGACCACGATTGCGCTCTTTTTTACCGGCCGGGATTCCAGAATCGCCGGTATTTTCACGCCTTCAATCTTCGTCAGATGGGCCAGGAGGTCGAGCGCGGTCAGGGCGTAGGGACGGGAAGAGAGGGCGATTTCCTGGCTGCGGCGCATCTTGGTCGCGGAGACGAGCTCCATCGCCTTGGTAATCTGGCCGATGTTCTGCACGCCCTTCAGACGCCGTTTTAAGTTTTGGAGGGATTCGGCCATTTAAATACAGTGAGTAGTTTGTAGTTGGTAGTTTGTAGAACCCGTCATTTCGAACGCAGTGAGAAATCTCATCTTATATTACGAGATCCCTCGGATTCCCTCGGGATGACGCGCGCATTCGTCTCTAAGAATTTTTGAATTGCGCGGGTCAGCTTCGCTTCGGTTTCCGAAGTAAGGTCGCGTTTCTCGCGGATATCCTTCAGGACTTCCGGATGGAATCTGTCCATGAATTCGGCGAAATCACGCTCCGTCTTCTGCATTTCCGCGGGGTCCACGTCGGCGAAGTGGCCGTTTAGAACCGCGTAGAAAATAATCACCTGCTTTTCGAGCGGCACCGGCTGGAGGTCTTCCTGCTTCAGGATTTCGGTAATCTGCTGGCCCTGGCGGATGCGGCGCTTGGTCGCTTCGTCCACGTCCGAGGCGAACTGGATGAAGGCCTGCAGCTCCCGGAACTGGGCCAGCTGCAAGCGCAGGTTCTTGGCCACTTTCTTCATGGCTTTGGTTTGCGCGGCGGAACCCACGCGGGAGACCGAGAGGCCCACGTTGATGGCCGGCCGGATGCCCTGATAGAAGAGGTCGGATTCCAAAAATATCTGGCCGGCGGTGATGGAGATGACGTTGGTCGGGATGTAGGCGGTGATGTCGCCAAGCTGGGTTTCGATGATGGGCAAAGCGGTCAGAGACCCGCCGCCTTTTTCTTGGGACATCTTGGCGGCGCGTTCCAATAGGCGGGCGTGGAGATAAAAGACATCGCCCGGATAGGCCTCGCGGCCGGGCGGCCGGCGCAGCAGCAGGGATATCTGGCGGTAGGCCCAGGCGTGCTTGGAAAGGTCATCGTAAATTATGAGCGCGTCCTGGCCTCTGTCGCGGAAGTATTCGCCGATGGCGCAGCCGGCGAAAGGCGCGAGATACCACATGGCGGCGGGGGAGGAAGCCGGCGCGGAAACGATGACCGTGTATTCGAGCGCGCCTTCTTTCCGCAGGGTCTCCACGATGCGCGCGATTTTGGATTCCTTCTGGCCGACGGCCACGTAAATGCAGACCACCGGTTTGCCGGTATCGTTTTTCTGGTTGATTATGGCGTCCAGAACTACGGCGGTTTTGCCGGTCTGGCGGTCGCCGATTATGAGTTCGCGCTGGCCGCGGCCGATGGGGATGGTGGAATCGATGGCTTTCGCGCCGGTCATTAGCGGCGTATTCACGCCTTCGCGGTCCAGCACGCCCGGCGCGCGGTTCTCCAGAAGCTGGCGCTGCACGTCGGTTCTTTTGGGAAAAAGCGGCCCTTGTCCGTCCAGGGGATTCCCCAGCGGGTCGATGACCCGGCCGGTTACTTCCGGTCCCGCTTCGATAGACAAAACCTGGCCGGTATTTTTGACCGTATCGCCGACCCGGATGGATAGAAAGTCCTCCAAAACCAGCGCGCCGATGGCGTCCTCTTCCAGGTTCAGCGCCAGCGCCCGGCGGGTGCCTTTGTCGGTTTCTATGGTGAGCACCTCGTTATATAAAGTATCCTTCAGACCCGTCAGGCGCACGATGCCGTCGCCCACTTCCACCACGCGGCCGACGGATTCCCATTCCGGCTTGTCCTTGTAGCCCTCGATTTCTTTTTTAAGTTTTTGGATGATGTCGTAACTCATGGGGTAGAATTTAGAATCTAGAATTTAGTATGTCATCCTGAGCGAAGCGAAGGATCTTCTTTCAGCAGAGGATTCCTCGCTGTGCTCGGAATGACAAGGTTTTATCAGGCAAACATTTTCTGGAGCTTGCGGGCGAGCGTAGCGTCGAACTGTCTTTCCTCGTTTTCCGTCAATCTTACTCCGGCCACGAGCTCCGGCACGACCTTTTCCTCCACCACGTCGTTCTTGCGGCCGAGCCCCGCGAGTTTCTTGCGCAAATCCGGCGCGAGCGGACGGGCGGTTTCGATGGTCAGTTTCCTCAGCCCCGCATCCTGACGCACCAGGCGCTCCGCGGCGGTCAGTATCTTCGGCAGCTTGGAAGCGTCGCCGTTTCTTATCACTATTTCCAGGAAATTCTTGACGAGCCGGTTCTGCGGCTCCTTGCCTTTGGCCGCGGCGGCGAAGGCCTTGGCGTAATCCTGGACGGAATATTTAGCCATTTTAGGTGCGGGCTTTGACTTCTTCGACCGCGTGTTTCACCAGCGCCTCATCCACCGCTCCCGGCTCCATGCCGACCGCTTTGACCAGCGCTTGGCGGACTATGGCTCCGGCTTCCGCCCGGAACTTTTCCGCCGCCTCTTCTTTTTGCGCCTCTGCGGCGCGTTCGGCGGCGGCGAGCATTTCCGTTTCCTTCCGGCGGGTTTCCGCCAGCATCTCCGCTTCCACTTTCTTGCCGCGCTCCTCGGTGGCGCGGAGCATGGTCAGGGATTCCGCCTCCGCTTTGCGCAGGCGGTCTTTGGCCATATCCTGCGCGTCCAGCAGCCGCTGGTCGGCCTCTTTGGCTTTGGTCAGGCCTTCCTCGATGCGCGTGCGGCGGTCTTTCATGGCCTTGAGGAGCGGCTTGTAGGCGAAGCGGTTCAGCAGATAAAGCAGAATCAGGAAGTTAACCGCCTGAGCCAGAAGCAGTTGGCCGTTGATGCCTAATTTAGAGAGAAGGTCGGACATTGGGGGAGAGTATCTAGAATCTGGAATTTAGAATCTAACCAACAACCGCGCATCCAGCAGAAAGCTCGACTTTCTGCTGGATGTTTAAACGAACTTCAGCACCAGCGCCACGACCAGCGCGTAAATTGCGATGGCTTCCGCGAAAGCGATGGCCAGAATCATGGCGGTCTGGACGCGCGGCGCGGCCTCGGGGTTGCGCCCTATCGCGTCCACGCCCTTGGAGCCGATCATGCCGATGGCCAAAGCGGGCAGGGTGGTGCCGATGGCGATGGCGATGGCGGGACCCCAGGTTTTAGCTACTTGAATATCCATTTGCAGTGAATTTTCAATTTCTAATTTTCAATTTTGCAATTCCGGTTAATTGGAAATTGTAAATTGATTGGAAATTGAGAATTGAAAATTGATAATTTTAACTCGACCTTTGGTTTGTCTGGAATTTATGCATGTTCCGTCTCTTCGTGCCCGGAAATGGCGATGGCCGCGAAGACCAGCGCCAGCATGGCGAACACGAATGCCTGGATGAAGCCCACGAACACTTCCAGAAACAGGAAGGGCAGGGGCGCCACGTAGGGGATAAGAAAAGCGACAATCGTGAGGAGCACCTCGCCCGCGAAAACGTTTCCGAAAAGCCGGAACGCGAACGAGACCATTCTAGCAAATTCGGACATAAACTCCAGTATGCCGACGAAAAAATTTATGGGGCCGTGTACGTTGAAAAACTTGCCGGCATGAGTCCGGAAGCCGAGAGCCATTATGCCGAAAATATTTACGCCGATTATGGTCAGGATACCCAGGGCCAGGGTGAAGTTAAGGTCGGCAGAGGCGGAGCGGAGCAGCGGAAACGGCCCCCCGGCGCCTTTCCAGATGAGAGAACCCACGCCCGGCAGAAGGCCCAGCCAGTTGGAAAAAAGCACGAAAAGGAAAATGGTCGCGATAAGCGGGAAGTAGCGTTCGGATTTTTCCCGCGTGCCCAAGACCGAATCCATCAGTTCCAGGAGCTGTTCCATGATGAACTCGGCGATGGACTGCACTTTGCCGGGGATGGCCCGGATTTTTCTCCGGAGCGATACGGCGATGCCCGCCAGCACCAAAAAAGACAAGACGGACATCAAAAGCGAGTTGGTGACCGGAAAGCTGCCTATTTTGAAAAGCTCCTCCGCTTTGAGCGAAATCTGCACTCCGCCCGTCGGAGTTTCAGTACTGGTCTGGGTTGTGGCTGGGGTCTCTACCATTCTTATTTAACGCGGATATTTTAACAGAAAAGTGCTTATAAATCCAGTGGATTTATAGGTTAACATATGTTAACCTATGATTATGACCGAATCCAAAGAGTTTTTTTCCTCCGCAGAAGTGGCGAAGGTTCTAAAGATAAGCAGAATAGCAGTATTCAAGCGAATAAAATCGGGAGAAATTAAAGCCTCTAAAATAGGTCGGAACTATGTTGTCCCGAAAGAAGAAGTACTTAAGGCGCTCGGTTTGTTTATAGGCGAAGAGACAAAAAGTGAAATTGACCGCGCTGTTCGCAAAGCATTGAAGCAATATGAAGAAGTTTTCCGTAGATTAGGCAAAGAATGAAAGTTAAAGAACTAAAAATAAGAGAGGTTGAGTATATAGCTTTTCGCTTAGCGAAAGAAATGATGACCTGGGACGAACCCATCCCGGAATTTGGCACGCGCTTTCCAAATATTTTGGAGAGCTGTTTAGAGACACCATTTCAGACATTTGAGAAACCTCTTTACAGTGGTCTTGCCGTCAAGGCCGCTATACTTTTCTATTTAATGGTTAAAAATCATCCGTTTGAGAATGGGAATAAACGGATTGCAGTAATGACTTTGTTGATTTTCTTGCTGAAGAACGGGAAATGGCTAGATGTTTCAAACGACGCGTTATACCGCATAGCTGTAGCAGTTGCGGGTAGCTCCCCAAAATCTAAAGACACTTATTTGGCATCTCTAAAAAAATTTGTGGAAGATCACCTGGTGAATGCCCCTGCTGACTAGCCGTAGGATATGCCAGTAGACCTCATATGGACACGGATCCAACCTTTTTAGGGGATCACCAGACCCCGAAGCCCGAACCAAATGTCCTTGATACGTAAGTAAAATTAACCCGTAGAGACACGGACGACAAGGCTCGCCGGCGGGCGAGCCTTGTCTTTGGTCTCCGCAATGTTCACTACATTCACTATGTCCGAAAACCTACCCAAACCTGACAAATTACCACCCAGAGAACAATCCCTCAGCATGAGAGAGGACGAACAAGAAGCCATCGAATACTGGCGCAAAAGCTACCCTGACCTTACCGACCAGGAGCTCCTCGAGATCGACGGAACTATGAGGCGATACGCAGAGCTTATCCTAGAAGTAGCGCTCCAAGACGAGAAGAAAAAGCCTCCGAAGGAAGACTAACCAGAGACCCGCCGAAAGGCGGGTTTCTGGTTTTGCTTTCCGCAACGTTCACTATGTCCACTATATCCGGTTCTGCCTTTGACAGGTTCAGTTGCCTCAGGCATAAGTAAGCTAGACCCACATCACAATTAGGAGGTTCCATGAGAGACCTGGAGAGTCCCAGAGGGACGGGTGTTGTCGTAACATCAGTACGGGAGCCGAAGCCGTTGCCGGAACTCACCCGAGACGAGGCCGAAGCGATCGAGCGTTTCAATCGGCGCGTAGACGCGGAAATTGCGGCTTTTCTCTATGCGTACTACGCATCCTTGGCCCGCGAATATCCCGGTTGCACAAACTTCTGACAATCCCGCTCGCAACTATTGCGATAAGGAGGAGCCATGCATCACCATGAACCGATACCTTTTGAGCAGCTCCGGAAGCCGATTGTAGAAGAACTCCGCGATCACCGGCTGACGTTTTGCCCACTCTGCGCAGCCGAACTTCGATTCCTTGCCGGCGATGGCGCGTTCGAATCAAAGCTCTGCTCGCGCTGCGGAACGATATGGCAGGTGAAATACGAAGAATTTCACAACGAAGAAGGTGCCGGTGCTGGCCACTTCATCAAGCTCTCGGCGTGTGCGCACTGCTCCTGCCGGCAAGAACTGCTTTCACCGACGGAGGTTCACCGGATCGAGCCAGACTGGGCGGCATCGTGCTACATGACGGACTTGGCCTGATCCTTAGTCAGGAACAGTCCTGAAGGTCGTTAAATCCGAGAGCCTGACCAGCTCTCGTTTGCTTATTCCAACCTTCGATTTGTAGGATCCGCAGCTTAATCAGAGTCCGTCACGGCCTCGACTTTCTGGTTCGACTTGTATTTTGACGGGGAAGGATTAATCTGACTGCAAAAGTCGCTTTTCTCGCCAAATCAATCATTCTCCACGCGTCAACGCAATGCCAGATTCATATCCATATACGGTATCCAATAATAAGATTCCGGCGATATTCAGCAAAATCCGCTCGGCAGCAAAACCAACAAAGTTCACGCACGAATTCTTAAAGCAACTCGGTTTTCCTAGTTCCAACGACAGGGCTGTTCTATCGATCCTCAAAGGCTTGGGCTTCCTAAGCGCCGATGGGTCGCCCACGGCCTACTATGACCGCCTTCGAGACAGCACCGATTGGGACTTCGTTCTGGGAGAAAGGATGCGCGTGCTTTACGAAGATATATTCAAAATCAACACAGCCTTGTACAACGAGAGTGACTCAGAGATTAAGGGTGCCATCGCCCGCGTAACCGGTAAAGAAGAGGCGAGCGTAGCTAGATATACGGCGACTTTTAAAACTTTGGCAGGACTGGCAAAGTTCGGAGAGTCTCCAAAGACAAAAACGAAAGCAGACGACAGTGCAAAAAAGGAACCGCAGTCAGATGCACCGCCGCGCAGCCCCAAGGAGTCGCTTATTGAGTTTGCGCACAACATTCAAATCCACCTACCTGCCACAACTGATGTCGCCGTTTACAACGCAATCTTCAAGAGCGTGCGCGAAAACCTGATGGACGAATGAAGCGTGGAGAACTCAAAAAGCTCAAACGGATCGTATTTAATGGCCTTCTAGCCCAAGAGAACCTCAAGGCGCTTGAGGGTAGTGGCATTGGCCTGCGAGTGCCGTTGAGTCCGACAGCAAAATTAGAAGAAACGGATTTCAGTCCGATTTTGATCCATGAGGCGGATGGGATGGCGACGGTGTATGCAGCGTTCTACTGTATCGAGAACTCGGTGCGAGAACTTATAGACGACCGCTTGACCGAGCGGCATGGAGCTTCGTGGTGGAGCACTCACGCGAGCCCGCGTATTAAGAAGGATGCCGACAAGCTGAAAGCAGAAGAAGAAAAGAACAAATACCATGTGCCACGCGCCTCGGCCATGATTGGATACACTACCTTTGGTAACCTCGCTCAACTCATCCTCAATAATTGGCAGGATTTTTCAGATTTATTCCCAAACCAGCCTTGGGTTTCCTCCCGATTGAACGACCTGGAAATATCCAGAAACGTAATTATGCATACTGGCTTACTACCAGATCTCGAGATAGACCGCATTGAAAGCATAGCCCGTGACTGGGTGAAGCAGGTTGGCTAGCACGTTCTTTCGAGCCTAGGGGGTATAAGTGACCACAAGTGGTCACTTATACCCCCTAGACAAACCTTGTAGACCTTATATGGACACGGATCGAACATTTTTTGGGGATCACCAGACCCCGAAGCCCGAACCAAATGTCCTTGATACGTAAGGAAAATTAACCCGTAGAGACACGGATGACAAGGCTCGCCGGCGGGCGAGCCTTGTCTATGGTCTCCGCAATGTTCACTACATTCACTATGTCCGAAAACTACAACGACCTCCCGCGGCCGGAGAAATCACGCCGCCTGTTGGATGAGGAAACGGAAGCGATTGAGAGATGGCGAACGCAATACCCAGAGCTATCCGATGAAGAGCTCCTGGAGGTTGAGAATACCTTTCAGAGATACGCGGAGCTCGTCCTAGAGATAGCAGCCCAGGACGAGAAGAAAGCGACTACCAAAGAGGACTGAGCCGAAGACCCGCCGGAAGGCGGGTTTTTGGTCTCCGCCATGTCCGGTCTGACCGTCTTAATTGACAACTCAGATAGTTTACGTATTGTCAGGCCTAGACGCAGCGGTTTTAAAAAACGTCTCCCAGAATTCGGTTCCAACCTCGCGCTTATAGACCCTTCCGAGGGCGTCACGGAAACACACCGCTACGGGGTAATGCCCTTTTTCCAAAACTTCCGGCGCAAGACTGCCGGCCAGAAGATTAACCGAATGGGCATTGCCTTCCTGTAACGTCTTCGGCAGACCACGGCCGCCCACAAATAAAGAATCATCCAAAAAGATTAATGTTTCGCCGCTGGCGAATTGTAGGAATACGTCTTCGACAGTTATTGGCCTGCGCCCCGAGTTGGCGATCTTCATCCATAAACCGCTGCGGATGCGTTGGTTAGCACCGACAGACATTAAAATATGACCGAACGTGACCCTGATGATAGCCCTGTCCTTGTGTAGTAGGTACAAGGAAGGTGTTAGGCCAACGAGCGCGCCCACGGTGGCTGCAAACCACTGTGTATTCCAAAATGGCTGACTCCGTACGGCTGTGGCGACCTCTTGCAATGCTTGGACCATTGCCTGGATCTGTGAACTTGACGCTATAACTACCAACTGCCCTGGCATGGTCTAGTACTATTCGAACTTAATCAGCCCGATAGATGAATTTGCGGTCACGCATAGTTTCTAGTGTTTCCAAGGAAGCGCGCACAGATGGATTATCTGTATTCACTAAACTTAGTCGGTCACCATAGCGATCTTGCAAAACAGAAATGAATTCATCGCCCCATGAGGGAGAAAATGTGATGACACCGTCGAAATCAACTTCTAGTGGTTCACTGGGAGCAATGTCAGCTAATGATGACTGAAAAGCAGCGAACGCCTCTTTTCCCGCCTCTCTCGATACTAATGTGCTTCCGAATTTGTTGAGCTGTATTCGCATCTATTGTTATTAGAAGTTTATCAGAGCAAGACATCCACGGATAGGGACCCGGGCATTACGCAATACAAAATCGGACGATTCTTTCTGCATAACTGCTTCTGCGTCACCGGATTCAAACTCGAGACTAATTGGGTTTTCAGCAATAACCTTCTTAACAAACTTGAGACCATTACCCCTTCCCTCCGTCGGTCTACCTGAAATAAATTCGGTAAACGCAGTAACAAGTGCTTCGCTGGCATTAACCAACTTCGGCCTCACGCGTTTTAAAGTAGTTAATACTCCAAGGCCTCTATCGGCAAGTACTATTTGCTTCTTTTGAAGGTCGTATCCAAAAAATATCCCGAGCATGTCGGGCCAGTTACCTATGTTGTGATCAAACGAATTACTGCCAATCTCACCTGTAATGGCGGATATCAAAGGCGCTAGCGCAGATAGGTCGGGCACCTGGAGCAATGCGTTCTGCATTCGTATGAGGCGTGCTTTAAACACGGAACTGTTTTCGCAATAGTACTGCGAAGGCAGTTCCAAGACATCTTGCTTTGACGCCCAATCAAGCGCGATGCCGAACAATTCGTGAAGAAATACTTCAATTTCACCCTCATTGTAATAACGAGTACCGCCTGGAGATTTTCTGAATGCTTTTAGCTTACCGGCTTCGTCCCATCGCCGCAGCGTATCTATTGATACACCAAGTCGTCTGGCTGCGGCGCCTATGGGTATGTCTTTATTCTCCATTAATAATGGAACTATAGCGTGCCTATGCAAATGACGTCAAAATCTATGCAAACAACCCTACCTCTTGACCCGCTGCAATAGGGGTGTAATATATATGCAAAGGTCTGTAATATCTATGCATGCATCAAAATGGCAGTTAAAATCATCTGTATAAACAAAGAGGGCGGATACCATTCTGATCCTCATGAAGCTATAAGCAGATTTGGGTGGGTAAATGAGCAAACGCGAGCTTCAGGAAACAGTACAATGGCAGAGATGATCTATTTCATAGAACAACAACGCGGAATGGCTTACGTAAGAGATGTCTTTGGTAATGTGGCCTATCTCGTAGTGAGAACCTCTGCGTTTGGGAGAAAATATCTAAAGACGATCGCTGACGGTAAAGAGTCTGATAACCTCTTAGCTTTACCAGAGTGTGGATAAACGTTGAGGATCCTCTAGCGAAGGATCCAACGAGAATCCAATTCGGCAATTCTTGCGGCGCAAAGCAAAAGTGACCACTTGTGGTCACTGTCACCCCCTAGACAAGTAGCCCCACGGGGAATCGAACCCCGATTTACGCCGTGAAAGGGCGCCGTCCTAGCCATTAGACGATGAGGCCTGAACGGCTTTAAAATACTGGAATTTCATTGAAAAATCAATAAAAATCCGGTATTTCTACTTTAAAAGGCCGTAATATGCTAAATTAGAACTAATGATTATTTTCCCTCTGTTCAGCGACTGGGCCCTCCTTATATTCCGGGTATTCCTCGGAGCGCTCTTTATCGCGCACGGCTGGCCGAAGCTCAAAAACTGGAAGGGGACGAAGCAGTGGTTCCAGAGCGCCGGTTTCAAGCCGGGCTGGTTCTGGGCCACGGTGGTGGGACTCGTGGAATTTCTGGGCGGCATCGCTCTTATATTCGGGTTTCTGACGCGGCTCGTCGCGCTGCTGCTGGCCCTGCAGTTTTTGACTATCGTCATCTGGAAAATTTTCCGCAAAGAGAAATTTGTCGGCGGCCCGGCCGGCGCGGGCTGGGAATTTGACCTGGTGCTTCTGGGCGCCATGCTCGTACTCCTTACCGTTGGCGGCGGCGCTTACGCCTGGGGTCCCTCCTGGTTCGGGTTTTAGCGCGGTTCAGGGAACTCATCTTAAGATGTCCTCTCTACTCGCGCTATGAGCCAATTTCCGTATAATCCAGGAGCCAGGACGAAGCTGTATAAGCGGGAGCGATACAGCGAGTCCGCCGCGACGCAGAGTAGACGAAAATTGGCCATAGCCCAAGGGGTGGCGGCTGTTTTTGCGCCTGACGTCGTTGCTCCTCGGAGCTGTAACGTTCTCACTATTACTACCTCCTCGTCGCGCCTAGTCAGCCGCGAAAACCTCTCGCCACGCGAGCGAGAGACATCTTAAGATGAGTTCCTAATGTACCGCTTTTTTGAAATACTGCCGGGGGCCTTAACCTGGCTCACGCTCGCCGCCATAGTTCTTTTGTCCTGGCTTTGGCCGGGGCCGATTTCTATTTTCATAATTCTTTTCGATATTTACTGGCTTTTGAAAACTATTTATTTGTCCCTGCACTTGCGCTCCACCTTTTTCAATATGCGCAAGAATATGAAAGTGGACTGGCTCGCGGAGATTTCTACGCACTACGCACTACGCACTACGCACTCTCCTGCCTGGCCCGATATCTATCATTTGGTCATCTTCCCCATGTTCGCGGAGCCGCACGAGGTGGTGCGGGAGAGCTTTGAATCGCTGCGGCAGGTGCATTATCCCAAAGATAAGTTTTGGGTTATTCTCGCGACGGAGGAAAGAGCGGGGGAAGAAGCCGCGCGCACGGCGGAGAAAATCCGCGCGGAGTTCGGGCAAAGCTTCGGGCGATTCAGCGTAACCCGCCATCCGGCGAATCTGCCCGGGGAAATGCCCGGCAAAGGCGCGAACGAGGCCTGGGCGGCCAAGGAGGTAAAAAAGGAAATTGACGCGGCGGGCATCTCTTACGAAAATATTCTGGTTTCCGTTTTTGATATAGACACTCAGAATTTTCCGGAATATTTCAGCCGCCTGACCTACTGCTATCTGGCAGAGGAAAACCGCCTGCGCGCGATTTACCAGCCGGTGCCGCTTTTCACCAACAATATTTATCAGGCCCCGGCGCTCGCGCGGGTGGTCGCTTTTTCCACTACCTTCTGGCAAATGATGCAGCAGGCCCGGCCGGAGCGGCTGACCTCCTTTTCTTCGCAATCCATTCCGTTTCAAGCCCTGGTGGACATGGGCTTCTGGGAAACGAACCTGGTCTCCGAGGACTCTCATGTTTTCTGGCAGGGCTTCCTCCGCTATGACGGGGATTTCCGGGTGGTGCCTTTGGAATATCCGGTGAGCATGGACGCGAACGTCGCGCCGACTTTTTGGGGCACGATGAAGAGCTTGTACAAGCAAAACCGGCGCTGGGCCTGGGGCGCGGAAAACGTGCCCTATATGCTGGAAGGTTTCCGCAGGAATAAAAAAATTTCCGCCGCCAAGAAATGGTTCTGGAGCTTCATCACCGTAGAAGGATTCCATTCCTGGGCCACGAATGCCATTATGATTTTCGCGCTGGGCTGGCTCCCCAGCTTGATAGGCGCGGGGGATTTCACCCACTCTCTGCTTTCCTACAACCTGCCACGCATTACGCGCTACATCATTGATTTGTCCATGATGGGCATCGCGACTTCTGCGGTTTTATCCATCACTCTTCTGCCGAAAACCAGCCGGAAAAGGGGAGTCCGCTACGCGGGCTATGTCCTCGAATGGATTTTTATTCCGGTCACTCTAATCGTTTTCGGCGCGTTTCCGGCCATCGAAGCCCAGACCCGGCTTCTTTTAGGCGGCAAATACAGATTGGGATTCTGGGTAACGCCCAAAGGGCGTTACCCAGAATCGGAAAGGGGATCGGGGAAACGGGAGTTTCCCGGTGTAGGAAAATACTAAGAACCGAGAGGTTCTTAGGGAGCGAGTTGCAGTATTGCGACGAGCGACGATTTTGTGGTAACGCCCAAAGGGCGTTATAAGCGAGAGGCACAGACAGCACAACTTTAGAAAGAATTTAGAATCTAGAATTTAGAATCTAGATTATGGAACGAGAGATTCGTTCTTACAGGGATTTGATTATGTGGCAAAAATCGAAAGATTTTGCTGTCCTGCTATACAAAAATACTTCAGATTTTCCGCAGAGCGAACTTTACGGACTTACAAGCCAGTTGCGGCGGGCGGCGGTTTCAATTTCTTCAAACATAGCCGAAGGTTTTAATCGCAGGTTTTGGAAAGAGAAGAAGCAGTTTCTTAGAATTGCGTACGGGTCTGGAGCGGAAATAGAGAGCCAGTTAATAATTTCAAGAGAGTTAGGCTATTTGTCTGAGGAGCAGTATGCATGTATGCAAAATAGCTTGGAAGAAATTCAAAAGATGCTGAATTCTGTTTTGAATAAGGTATAATATTCTTATGCGTCTACCGGATTCTAGATTCTCAATTCTAGATTCTCCCCGTGAGGGCTTCACCCTTATTGAAACCCTGATATTCATCGTGATTTTTTCACTGACGATTATCACTTTTCTTTCCGTCTTCGTCACCGTGACTAACATCCAGGCCCGCCAAAGTTCGGCCTCGGAAGTGGCCACCCAGACGCAGTTTCTTCTGCAAACCCTGCAGTACTATATTGAGCGCGCGAGCGCGGTGGATATCACCGCGGATACGGCGACTTCCACCCTGAAGCTGCGCATGCCTTCCGCCGCCGAAGATCCGGCCATCATTCAGTTGAACGGCTCCACGGTTACTCTCCAACTGGCCGGCGGCGCGGTAAAAAACCTGACTTCCTCCAAGGTCAACGTTACCGGCCTGCAGTTCACCCGGCGCACCAACCCGCCCGGACACGATTCCGTTTCCATCGCGCTCACTATGGCTTACAACACGCAGAGCTTGGCGCAGAATTTCGTGCAATCCCTGACTATGAGCGTGAGCCGCGCCGCCGCGGCCACGTTTGATTCCAACGTCGTGCCCTCCGCGGCCAACACTTATTCCCTGGGCACCGGCGCGGCTTACTGGCAGTCCATCAACGGTACGATTTATTTCAGCGGCTCCAATGTGGGAGTGGGGAACAGCTCGCCTTCGCCGAACGCCACCCTGGAAGTCATCGGCAGCGGCTCGGACCCGAACGGCGATTTATATCTTTATAACGCGGGCAAGGGCGTTATCTTCAAGGGGCCGAACGGCACTTCCTGTTATTTGTTAACCATAACTAACACCGGCGCTTTCGCCACCAGTTCCATTACCTGCCCGTAGAGGTGCTGCTAAAGCAGCTAGAATTTAGAATCTAGAATCTAAAAGCGGGCAAAAAGGCCTTTATTTCTAGGTATTAGTTTCTAGATACTAGATTCTCGGTCTTTTATTTATCCACACCTCCGCCAGTTTTCCGCCGTTTAGACAATATATAATTAAATTAACTATGAACAAACGCACTTGGCTTGTAATTGTCGGTGCTTTAATAGTGGTCCTTTTAGTTGCGCTGATTGTCTGGCAACTGACCAAAAACGCGGGAAGCGGCAATCAGGCCGCCGGCGGACCGGGCGGCGCGGCGGGCACGGCCAGCTCTACGACCAGACTGCCGGTGCCGGTGGGTACGACCGTGCCGGACGCCAACTCCAGTGTTTCCGGCGACGTGGCCAAGCCGCAGTCGGTAACTCAGGCCGCGCCCGGCGTCACTTCCAAAATCCGCACCTTCTCCGTGCAAATAAACCACAATACCTTCACCCCCGCCGAATTCGACGCGTACGTGGGCGACATCGTGAGCATTAACTTCACCGCGGTGGACAAGGACTACGACGTGGTCCAGCCGGATTACGGTTTCAAGCTCACCATTCCCAAAGGCCAGACCAAGCTCCTGCAGGGCCAGTACACGTCTGCCGGCAAATATATTTTCTACTGCCAGTCCTGCGGCGGACCGCAGAGCGGCCCGGTCGGTTATCTGGTCGCGGTGCCCAAACAATAGAATCCACCACCTCCGTCATTCTGAGCGCAGCGAAGAATCTCTTAACCCAGAACAAAAACAACAAACATAGATCCTTCACTTCGTTCAGGATGACAACAAAACCAATATGCCAACCAAAAAAAATAAAATCATGTTCAAAAAAATTCACTGGAAAGGACTGATCCTCACGCTGGTGGTCCTGATTTTTCTCATCGTCGGTATAAGCATCGGCGTCTGGTTCGGCCGCGCCGCCTCCGGCGAATCGGATTACTCCGCGGTTTATATGAATACCGGCGACATGTATTTCGGCAAACTGTCCTGGTGGCCGCAGCCGCATCTGACGGATGTCTGGCTCCTGCAAAGGGGAGTGGACAGCAAAAATCAGCCGCAGACTGCCGTCGCGCCGTTTAAGAACGCGTTTTGGAGTCCGGCTGGCGTGGTTTACTTGAACCGGCAAAATATCGTCTGGTGGGCGCCCGTGGCGGCCGGCACGAATTTTGACAAGGCCTTGTCCGGCACCCTGCCCCAGTCGGACTACCAGCAGGCCCCGACCGGCACGAGTCCCGGTCCCGCTTCCACTTCCACCCCGAGTTCCGCCCCCAGCGCCACGCCATAAGGAGATAGAACCTAGAATCCGGAACACAGAATCCAGGAAACTGGAAAAGCAAACCATGAAGCACTTGAAACGAACCGGAAAAACAGCAGGCATGCTTCTGCTTTTCGCCGTCGCAGTACTACTCACTACTTACTACCCACTACCAACTCGTTTGGCCTTTGGCCAAACGTTCACCGGCCCGGGCACCTGTACGGCCGGCAACTGCGCCGGCACAGTAGGCACGGACATTAACAAAAACCTGGGTATTAACACTTCGCCGACCAGCACCGCCAAGCTCTTCGTAGTGGCTTCCTCCAGCAATTCCTATGCCTTAACCGCGAGCGGCACCATTTACATCCTGCACGGCAACCTGACTTTTCCGGACGGCACGAGCCAAACCACGGCTGCAGCTTCGGTTTCCACCCTTTCTGCTGCCAACATTTCCTCCGGCATTTTCGGCAACAACACCGGCGGCGGGAACTACACTTTCCCGGCGGCTCTGACCGTAACCGGCACGACCACCATGGCCACTTCCTTCGGCAACGTCGGCATCGGGACAACAGCGCCGTTAAGAAGGTTGGCTATCAAAGGAACTGGCACAGATAATGGTTTCATAGAATTTCATAACTCAAGTAATGATATTCCCTATGTGGGGATCGGCTATGACCAAACTAACGATGGTCTTGCTGTTAAGTTGAATAATGGTTCGTCGGACTTTAATAGTACGGCTTTGTTTGTAGCCAGAGGAACAAACAACGGCAACGTCGGTATCGGAACGACGACTCCGGCAGATTTATTGACCGTGAATGGTTCATCGGGCGAAGTTGGGAGGTTTATTTCCACTAATGCCAGTGGTGTTTATACAACTTGGCTAAATAACAGCACAAGCTTTGGCGATGTGGGTTCAGCCCTCCAACTGGCGGGGGCGGGCTTTTTGGCTAATGATTTTACCGTACGTTCTAATAATAACCTTCTGTTTATAAGCAATGGAGGAGTTACCAACCACTATATGATAATGGATACCTCCGGCAACGTCGGCATAGCAACTACAACCCCAAGTTCACCCCTTACGGTGGCCGGCGTTATCTATTCTTCTACCGGCGGCTTCAAATTCCCCGACGGCACTACCCAGACCACCGCCAGCGTGGGGGGGAATGGCACCACCACTGCCGCGAACGTCGCCGCCGGAACTTTCGGCGCGAATGTGGGAAATGGCAATTATACTTTTCCTGGAACGCTAACCGTAAACAGCACTGCCAATCCGGGATTGACAGTAGGCAATGGCACTGCTGGTTACGTGCAAATTGGAGGCTCGGGCTGGTATGACGATGGAGCTTATTTGAGTCCGATGGGCAGCGCTAGAAATTTTTATGTGCGTTCCGCGACTCCGATAAGTTATATTTACTCCCCGGCTATTTATCTGGGTGATGGCTCCAGCTCCAACAATGTTTATTTCCGAAATGAGACTCTATCCGGAACCAGCTGGGGACTAACCAGCACCGGAATTTTATCTTTGACCGGGCTTACGACTGACAGCAACATCAAAGCCGGTCCGTACGAAATACAGGGCTACGGCGTGAACAACAACTGGTCGGCAGACAACCTATATTACAACGCCGGCTGGCTGTATCGCGCCAATGGTTACGGAGCAATAATGCATTTTTCTAGCGGCGGCATTACTTTCCAAACCGCTCCCAATAATAGCAGCGGCGCTGGTGCAGCCGCTACGCTTACGGCGCAATTCACGATCGGCAACACCGGCGCGGTTACCGTGGCCAACACTCTGCAGATAGGCGCTTCCGGCGGCACTATTTCAAACGTATCTAACAGCTACTACCAGGTGAATTCCATGGGCTGGTACGTGCCGAACTCCTGGGTTATCGCCGACAACGTCCGCGCCCGCGGCGGCTATTACTATATTGGCGCTTCGGACTACAACGCCATCCAGGGTACGGATACTTATCTTCGCCTGAATAACGCCAACAGTTTCACGAGCGGTGTTTACACTCCCGGCGCCTTCCGCGCTGACGGCGCGACGATTTTTGAAGGCGGCGTAACCATGTACACCTCGGGGCTGAATATGAACTCCCTCTCCATCACGAACCTCGCCACCCCGGTCAATTCCACCGACGCGGCGACCAAGGCCTACGTGGACACCGCCGGCGCGGTGCAGTACAAGGGCCTCACTTCAACCAGCTATACCGCGAATCTCAGCGGCCCCTTTGGGGCGAATTCCGATTGCAACTCCGCCTATGCCGGGAGCCACATGTGCACGCAGGGGGAACTTATTCGAACCGGCGTAACCTCGCTTGGCACAATCCCTACGGGTTACGCTTGGATACAATGCGACCTAACCCACGGCACGGTCTGCGACGGGCCTAGTTACAGCCAGTCCCAAACCACTAGCGCGACTTGTGGCCAGTGGACCTACGGCACAAATACAACCGGATATAGTAGTCCATCTGTTGGCACCAACGGTCAGGTGTATGCGAACAACTGTGGCACCTCTTTGGTTATTGCTTGCTGTAAATGAAAACTATTCGGCGTAAAAATCATAGGATTTGGCTCGGAATATCCCTTGCAGTTCTTTTCATTGCGGCGGTTTTGGGTGTCCTGGTTTATGCCGCGGCCTCGAAGAAACCCTCCGCCCTGCCGCCGGTCCTCGCCCTGGACAATACCGGCCCGCACGCGCCGCGGTATATGGGCCTTACCGCTGCAAGCTATACCGGGAACCTTGGCGGACCCTTGGGTGCCAACGCCAAGTGCAACGCCGCTTACGCCGGAAGCCATATGTGCAATCAAAGGGAACTTTTAAAAGCCGGCGTAACATCTCTCGGCGGCGCCGCCGCCTGGGTGACTTGCGACCTTTACCACTTCGGCGGCGGCACGCCCACTTACGCCATCTGCGACGCGCTTTCCGGTTCGGCCTGGAACGATGGAAATGTCAATTATACTTGCATGCAGTGGACGGACGGCACCAGCGGCACCACCTATGGCGCATTGATGACCTCCAACGGCAGCATCGGCGCCGCCAATTGTACCAGTTCGTACCAATTGCCCTGCTGTGAGAGCTAAATGTCCCGCCGCCGCAAAATAATAATAGGCCTGGTTGTTCTGGCAGCCGCCGCCGGGATTTTTTTGTTTTGGCAAAGCCGCGCTCCGGCCTACGGCTGTGTAACTGCGGAAGAAAAGAGGGTGGTGCAGGGCGATTCCCTGACCGGCGTTCTCGCGGACGGCTCGGAAATAAACATTTTGGAAAATTATTACGCCTGCCACGACGTTCAGCGCGGCGATATCGTCGTCTATAACTATCCCGGCGCGCCGGACCCGCTCGTGAAAATAGCGGAAGCCGTGCCGGGGGACAGCTTTTCTCTGGTGCCGAACGCCAGCAGTACCTGGACGATATACGTGAACGGCTCTCCGCTCGTTTCCCCGCGCGGCGGCGACTACACCGTCTACGCCGCCGAATATCCGCGCTTCCATCTTTACGAACACGACTATGGCAAGAGCTTGCCCCCCAATGTTTACATGATTCTGGGCACCGACCCGCGGGACTCCTACGACAGCCGGGTATTCGGCCTGGTGGGCCGGAGTGATATAATTGGTAAAGCGGAAATCCTCCGGAACGGCAAATGAGGCAGTTGTTATCCAGGCCCCTTGCCTGTCATTCCCGCCCCCATTGGTCATTCTGAACGTTAGTGAAGAATCCTTCTCCAATCCTTTCCCTAATCCCTTTTGTCATTCTGAACGCAGTGAAGAATCTTCTCTCCGATGCCCGACGATTTAAATCCTCAAACTAAAACCGCGAACCGGAAATTGATAATCATCCTGGTTGTTTTACTGGTTTTAATCCTGGGTATTTGGCTCTGGCGGAAGCGGAGCGGCGGTACTACCGCGACAAATAATCTGAATTCAGCCGTGCCGCCCTATGCCGGACCGCAAAAAGAGACGCCGCCGCCTCCCGCCACCACTACGGTCCGGAAAATCAAAGCTCCGCCCTTGGCCACCAGCACTGTAAATACGCCTCCGCCCAAATAGGCGGGTTGACAGAGCCGCGGCTTGTCAAGAGCTTTTCGTCCATGAAAATCGGATGAATTTGCCTCATTGACAAAAAGATTGTATGTGCTAACATTATACCCAGGCAGTAGAAACCTTTTATTGACAACTTAGCCGTCTCCCGAAAGGAGACAAAGGAGTATTCATGCGCAAGTTCGTTTTCGCGCTCGTTGCCATTCTTTTCGCCGCGGGCGCAGCGATGGCCCAGGACGAGATTCCGCCGCATCTCCGCGGCACGCTCATCCAGAGCCGGCGGCTTGAGGTGGATGCTCCGTTTCAGGTCGCTTTGAACTACGGTTCGGCCAACAGTCAGAAGTATATCCTGACCGGCCATGCCGACGGGACGCTCTGGCACCAACCCTATGCGCCAGCCGGACTCGGCAATGTTTTGCCGGACGAATCGCTGGATGTGACCAAAGGCCCCGCCTCGCTCGTCGTCCGCTATGCCGACGGGACGGAAATCGGCATCCGCTTCTATCCGCTGGACGACGCGGTTCACCCGGGAGCAATCCTCCCGTTTGACCCGCTAGGTCTCGCGCCGATGGATCTGTTCGTTCCCGGCACAGAGATGGACAATGTGCTGTTGGATTGCCCCATTCAGGGCATTCCGAACGACGCCTCCGTCCAAAACATCACGGCATATGGCGAGTATATTGCATATGTCGTGATCCAGGGGCGCTGGTACGCCGATTCCTCCGCATCGCCTGCGACCAAGTCCGTGTCTGCGTCCGCAGCGGCCATTGACGGCCCGGACGGCTACCGGATGGTGCTCCAGCACCATTACCAGGATGCAAACGGCGCGGAATACGTTCCGCTATCCGAGTGCATCAAGGACGCCAACGGCCGCGTCATTACCGACACCGGCGGCGGACGGAGGGCCTGCGCCACATTCCAGTAAGCGACGTGACTGCAACGCAGCAAAATGACAGCTCCGAAGAATTTCTCTTCGGAGCTGTTTGCGTTTTTATCGGCTTTTTGTTTTTAGCGGTATATAAGTGCTACTATATTTATCAAATGCTCCAATCCAGGCTTTTTACCAAAACCCTGCGGGAGGCGCCCAAGGACGAGGAAGCCTTGAACGCCAGGCTCCTTATCCGCGCCGGGTTCATACATAAAACCATGGCGGGGGTGTATTCCTACCTGCCGCTGGGTTTGCGCGTTTTAAATAAAATAGAAAATATAATCAGGGAAGAAATGGACCGGATCGGAGGCATGGAGATGAGAACCTCCGTGCTTCAAAACAAGGAAATATGGGAAAAATCAAACCGGTGGAGCGATAAAATCGTGGACAGCTGGTTTAAGACAAGCCTGAAGAGCGGAGGGGAAATAGGCTTGTCGTTCACCAACGAGGAGGCCTACTCCAGCATTTTGAAGCAATACGTAAATTCCTACCGGGATTTGCCGGTTTACCCCTACGATTTCAAAGATATCTTCAGAAACGAGATCCGAAGCAAATCCGGGATTATGAGAAGCCGGGAATTTTACTGGAAGGCGCTCTATTCCTTTTCCAGGGACGAAGAAGAGCACAACGCCTTTTACGAAAAGGCGAAAGCGGCCTACCGGAATATTTTCGGGAGGGTCGGCATAGGCCATTTAACTTATTTGACTTTTGCGTCCGGCGGCAGTTTTTCCAAATTTTCCCACGAGTTCCAGACGATAACTCCCGTTGGCGAAGATACGGTTTATCTGGACGAAGATTCGGGCATAGCCGTAAATAAAGAGGTCTATAACGACGAAGTTATTAAAGAACTCAAACTGGATAAGAAAAAACTGGTGGAAAAAAGGGCGGTGGAAGTGGGAAATATTTTTTCGCTCGGAACGAAATTTTCGGAACCTTTCAACCTCACGTACAAAAACGAAAACGGAGAAGAAAAATTGGCGGTTATGGGCAGTTACGGCATAGGTTTGGGACGGCTCATGGGAACGGTGGCGGAGGTTTTGTCGGATGAAAAGGGCCTTGTTTGGCCGGCATCCATCGCGCCGTTTGACGTGCATTTGCTGGAGCTGGGGCGGGCGGACGGCAAAAAAGCGTACGCAGATTTACAAGCGGCGGGGCTTACGGTACTCTATGACGAGCGGGATTTATCCGCGGGAGAAAAATTCGCGGATGCGGACCTTATCGGCATTCCCTGGCGGGCGGTCGTGAGCCCGAAGACGGGGGATAAGCTGGAGGTGAAACGCCGTGATTCCGAGGAAGCGAAAGTTGTGACAATCAAAGAACTTTTAAGTATTTTGTCATCCTGAGGTACGTCCGAAGGATCTTCTTGTAAAACCGCAGAAGATTCCTCGCTCGCGCTCGGAATGACAGTACTTAATTTACTAACTCATGGCTTTATTCGACTCTTTTTTTAAAGACGTCGGTATCGATTTAGGTACCGCCAACACTCTAATTTACGAACGGCGCAAAGGGCTCGTGATTGACGAGCCGACCGTTGCAGCCATAAACACCAAAACGAACGAAATTCTGGCCGTGGGCGACAAGGCCAAGAAGATGCTCGGCCGCACCCCGGCGCACATCCAGGTTGTCCGGCCGCTCCAGAACGGAGTGGTTTCCGATTTTGACATGGCCTATGAAATGCTCCGGCAGTTTTTGCGCTCCATCGCCGGTTCCTTCGGCTTCCGCCGGGGGATTTTGGGCATCCCGAACGACCTCACGGAGGTGGAACGGAAATCGGTGGAAGACGTGGCCCACAATGCCGGCGTGGCCAAGGTGCACCTCGTGGAATCGCTCATTGCCGCCGCCCTCGGCGCGGATTTGCCGATAGAGGACCCGACGGCGAGCTTAATCATAGATATCGGCGGAGGCACTACGGATATCGGCGTCATTTCCATGGGCGGCATAGTGGTTTCCCGGACCCTGAAAACCGCGGGCGACCGGATGAATGAAGACATCATCCGTTTTTTCCGGGAAGAATTTAAGCTGGCCATCGGCGAACCGACGGCGGAGTTTGCCAAAATGTCCGTAGGCTCGGCTATTCCCGTGGAAGAAAAACTGGAAGTGGCCATCCGCGGCCGCGACCTCGCAACCGGCCTGCCGCGGGAGGTAATCGCCAAAAATATCCACGTGCGCGCGGCCATCGCCAAATCGCTGTCCGCCATCCTGGAAGCCATGCATGAAGTTATAGAAGAGACGCCGGCGGAGCTCACGGGCGATATGCTCCGGCAGGGCGTGGTTATCTGCGGCGGGGGCGCGCTCCTGCGCGGGCTCGCGCCGCTCATAGAAAAAGAGGCCTCGGTCGTGACCCATATCGCCCCGGAGCCGCTGACCTGCATGGTGCGGGGCCTGGGGCGCATAGTGGACGGCTACGAGCATTACGGGGAGCTTCTGGACAACCCGTTGAAGCCGATAGACATACAGCTGTAATGGATAGAATCTAGAATTTAGTATCTAGTATATAGACCTAAATCACCGGTAAATTATTTAGATTCTGATTTCTAGATACTAGATACTGTCTGCCGGATAATATAGTATTTACCCATGCGCCGCGAACGCTTATTTCTGGGATTGCTGATATTGCTTCTTGCGGCGCTTTTAACTTTCGGTTATCGGGGAGGAATGTATGTGGAACGGCTTTTAACCGGGCCTTTGCCTATAGATATGGGCGGCGGAACTATCCGCACGCTCACGGCCAGCGTGGAGGGCTACGGCACGATTCATACCCTCCAAGGCGACGCGACTTTGCCCGGGCAAGTCGTGCCGGTTTATTCGCGCTATCCCTTCAACTTAAAAAATGAAATCCTGGTAGCCGCCGGCGCGGGCAGCGGAATTAAAGCCGGCGACGCAGCTTTTTTCCAGGGTTCCATTTTAGGCACGGTGGAAAAAGTTTTTGCCGGTTCTGCCCTCATCCAGACCATTTTTGACGCGCGCTTCAAGGCGCCGGTGCGCATCGGCGCGGAAGGCGTGGATGCGCTCCTCGTGGGCGGTCCGGAACCCCAGCTCACGCTTATTCCCGCGGACGCCAAGGTGCAGGCGAACGACCAGGTGTACTCTTCCGGGCAAGACCTGCCTTACGGTTCGGAACTCGGCACTATCGGCTACCTTGCGGATTCGCCGAATACGCTGTTCAAGGAAGGCGGCTTGAAAGTTTTCTACAATCCTGCGGAAATGAACGAAGTCACCATCGTGCCGCAGGCGGCTACCACTACCGGCGCAAGATGAAAATTACCAAATTTCTGGCCGGTTTTGTTCTGCTGCTTATAGTTCTGGGCTTCACTTTGAAGATGAAGCTTTTTTTTGGCTGGACTCCGGATTTGGTCATTGCCTTGCTCGTCGCTTTCGGCATGACCTTCGGTATTTACGAAGTTCTGATTTTTACCGGCCTCACCGTCTGGATTCTGAACTGGCAGCCCTGGCCCGCGCCCGAACTCGTCTGGCTGGTTTTACTGGCTCTTTTGTCTTTCACCGGTCGCTTTTTCATGCCTTGGCAGAGATGGGTGTCCGTCATTGTCCTCACCGCCGGCGGTATCGCCGTTTTTTACGCTTTGGCTCTGCCGGCAGCCCTGCCCGGCGCCTGGCGGTTTTTCCTCGGCGACGTATTGATTTCCGTGCTTTTTTCTTTTGCGGTAGTGCGGATTTTCCGCTTTTTTTACGGAAAATCTTAGAACCTATCTCAAAATATATCCGGCCCGCGATATCGGCTAATTTCTGCAAAATCTAGGAGTAAGAACGAAGGCGTACCCCCTGCGGTACAGCGAGTTCGCGGCGACACCGATTTTGCAGAAATTAGCCATATCCCTTAGGGTTGCGGCAGTTTTGCCCGCCTTCTTTGTCGCTCCTCCTCAATGCAGCACCGAGGCTGCACTTTCGTCGTCGCGCCTCGGATCCGGGTAAAACTGCTAGCAACGCGGATTGAATATATTTTGAGATAGGTTCTAGAACCGCTATAATTGCGGGGTGAAAAAGCTTCCCGAAGATCTGGCTTTTGAGGATTCCCTGTCCGAGGATTGGAATCGGGACCTGCAGATGGTGGAGCTCCGGCTGGAACAGCGGCCGACGCGCCTGGTGGGATTTTTTTTGACTGCGCTTATTCTCGTTATCGCCGGCCGGATCGTTTACCTAAACGTTTTCCGCGGCGGCTTTTACGAGTTGCGGGCGGAAGCGAACATTAATCGTTCGGAACATATCCCGGCGCCCCGGGGAATAATCGAGGACCGGAGCGGCGAGGTCTTGGCGGAAAACCAGTCGGTTTTCCGCGCCCTCCTGGACGTCGGCGAATATTCCCGGCATCCCGAGCTGCGGGACGCGACCCTGTCCGCTGCCCAGAGCATTCTCGGCATTTCCCCGGAGACCATCCAGGCGGAAATCAGCGCCGCGGCGGCGGCGGAAAACTCCGACCCTATTGTTCTGGCCGAAAACATTCCCCAGGACCAAGTGGTCAAATTGCAGGCGCTGAATCTGCCGACCCTTTCGGCGGTGGACGCGTTCATGCGCTACTATCCGCTCGGCAGCTCCGCCGCCTCGCTCGTGGGCTACGTGACTTTGCCGAACGCCAAAGATTTGGCGGAGAATCCGAATCTTTCCAACGCCGACCTGGTGGGCAAAGCGGGCTTGGAAATGTATTACGACAGTAAATTGCAGGGCACGCCCGGCATTTACGTCCGGCTCCGGAACGCCCAGGGCCAAATAATCAGCGAACAGGAGCAAAGCGTGCCGAAAATCGGCGATACCCTGCATCTTACGGTAGATGCCGGTTTCCAGAAATATTTTTCGGACCGGATGATTCAGGGCTTGCAGGACCTCGGCCGCACTTCCGGCGCGGCGATAGCCATGAATCCGCAAAACGGCCAGATACTCGCGCTGATGAGTTTCCCGAATTACGACCCGAATGTCCTGTCTTCGCCCGGGCATACGGCGGATAAGCTCGGTATTTTAAATTCCCCCTTGAAGCCGCTTTTTGACCGGGCGGTCAGCGGCTACTACAGCCCGGGTTCCACCATTAAGCCGCTGGATGCGGTGGCTTTACTTAAGGAAAATATTATCGATCCCAACCGGACGATTTTCTCGCCGGGCTATTTGGACGTGCCCAATCCCTACGACCCCTCTAAATCCACGCGCTTCCTGGACTGGCGCTATCAGGGCGAGGTCAATATGTATGACGGCATCGCCTGGTCCTCCGACGTTTATTTTTACGAAACCGTGGGCGGCTTCGGCGATATCAAGGGCCTTGGCATCACCAAACTCCGGAGCTGGTGGCAGACCTTCGGCCTCGGCCGGCCGACGGGCATAGATGTGCCGGGCGAGGGGAGCGGTTTTCTACCCAGTCCGGATTGGAAAGCCAAAAATTCCGGCGAACAGTGGCTTCTGGGCGACACCTATAACGTAGCCATCGGCCAGGGCGACCTCACGGTTACGCCGATTCAGCTTCTGAATTACATTTCCGCCATCGCGAACGGCGGGACTCTTTACCAGCCGACCGTGAACCTGGACAACCCGCAGGGCGTGAAACTCGCCGACCTTACTTATCTGGCGCCGCAGATCAAGGAAGTGCAGAAAGGCATGCGCCTGTCCGTCACTTCGCCCCAAGGCACCGCTTATAAGCTGAACGACCTGCCCTTCCCGGTCTATGCCAAAACCGGTTCGGCGCAGATTAACAACAACACCAAGGAAAACGCGTTTTTCGTGGGCTATGCGCCGGACTCTTCCGGCAACCCGGCCATCGCCATCCTGATACTCGTGGAGGACTCCCGGCAGGGGAGCTTGAACGCGGTGCCTATCGCCAAGGACGTGCTCCAGTGGTACTGGCAAAACCGGCTGAGCAAGCAGTAGCTAGTATTTAGAACCTAGAATCTAGTATCATAAAAGAGTCGCTTAGATTCTAAATTCTAGTTTCTATATTCTTTCATGTCTCAATTCCGGCGCGATCCAGTTTCCGGCGAATGGATAATACTCGCTCCCGAACGGGCCAAGCGCCCGGAGGAGCTGCACAAAAAGCAAAAACGGATTATTTTGCCCAAATCCAGCTGCCCCTTCGAGGATTTAAAAAAGAGCGGCAACTGGCCGCCTTTGGCGGAATTTGACGGAGAAAACGGATGGGCAGCCGTTCTTCTGCCGAATAAATTTCCGGCCTTGAGCCACGCCGAGCGCTGTCCCCGGACTGCTAAGTCCGGCCCCTACCAGGTGACGGATGGTGTGGGCTACCACGAACTGCTGGTGACCCGCGACCATACTAAAAACTTCGGCGATATTTCGCCGGAACTTGCGGCGCAGGTTTTCCGGATGTTCGCCAGTCGGTATAAAACCATAGACCGGGACAAGTGCATGGCCTATCTTTCCATTTTCGGCAACTGGGGGCCTTCCGCCGGCGCTTCCGTCGGCCATCCCCATTATCAGCTGATGGCTTTGCCCATCGTGCCGCCGAACGTGGCGCGTTCTTACGCCGGTTCGGAGAGATATTTTGACAAACACCGGCGCTGCGTGCATTGCGACATCCTGAAATTTGAGCGTAAAGTGAAAGTCCGGATAATCGCGGAAAACAAAACCGCCATCGCTTTTGCGCCGTTTGCCTCCGTCAGCCCTTTTGAGGTCCGCATTTTTCCGAAGAAGCATATTTCTGCCTTTGAGCGCTCGCCGGAGGAGGTTTTGACCGGCGCAGCGGAGCTTTTGCAAAAAGTGATTCGGCACATAAAGAAGAAGCTCTCCGACCCCGATTTCAATTTCTACATTCATACCGCGCCGCTCCGCGAAGAAAATTACCGGCATTACCACTGGCACATTGAACTGGTGCCGCATCTGACCCAGCCGGCCGGTTTTGAATTCGCCACGGGCATAGATGTGAATGTGGTCGCTCCGGAGGCGGCCGCCAAAATTCTCCGATGATTTTAAACCGGGAGTTTCTCATTCGCTACAAAGAAATACTTTTGGAGTTCGCCTGGAGCGCCGTTTTTGTTTTGGGCGGGACGGCTTGGACTTACTTTGGCCTGCGCGGCGTGCGCGAGCCGCTTATTCTTCATTTTTCCTCCTACACCGGCATCAACCAAATCGGCGGCTTGGGGAATCTCCTGGCCGTCTGCGGCACGGCCGCGCTCCTGGTCGCCGGGAACTGCTTTTTGGCGGCGGCACTGGAGGAGCGGCGGCCGGTCTGGGCGCGGGTGGTCGGGCTTTCCACTTTATTTTTTTCCGTATTGCTTTTTATCGGTTTGGCGGCTATTATATCGGTCAACAGTTAACCCATGTCTAAATTTGCAGTCGTAGAAACGGGCGGCAAGCAGTACAAAGTTGCCCCCGGACAAAAAATTAAAGTGGAAAGACTCGCCGGCGAGGCGGGGGATTCTATTTCCCTGGACAAAGTGCTTTTAATCGCTGGCGGCGGCGAGGCCAAAATAGGCGCGCCGTACCTCGCGGGCGCGGCAGTTGAAGCCAAGGTGGTGAGCCAGGGCCGGCACGATAAAAAACTGGTCTTCCGCTTCCATTCCAAGACCCGCTACCGCAAGCGCAAAGGCCACCGCCAGCAGTTTACGGAACTGGAGATAATCTCCATTTAGCAAAAACCGCCTCAGGTGGTTTTTGCTTTAAGCTGACGGCGGCGGATTAAGGCCATGGTTATAAATACCGTATTGGTAAAAACCAAAGATGCAGGATAAAGCCAAGTAGTGAGGTTGTATGTTTGTAAAGCGGCTATAGCCAGCATCCATTTGACCGCGCTCATGCCGAATTCAATCAGCGTTTCTTCTTGCGGCCGGTGAAATGCCTTGCGGAAAGTCGGCAGGAAAGCAAGCGCATCTGCGATAGAAACGGAGATGACGGCAGTTAGCTGGTTTTCGGTGGTTTGCCAAAGTATTATGCCGAGCGCGGCGCCTCCTAACGCAATCCAGTCAAAGGGCAGTATATTCCGATCTTTGTTGCGGAATGCCAGAAAGGCGATGAATAAGGTTATGACCGAACTCACGCCCGTGGCCCAAGTTCCGGCTCCGCCGCCTTTGGACAGTTGGGCGAAAAACGCGATTATTTCCAAAACTCCCCAGCTCAGCCAGGAAAAAGCGTGCGGTTTGGTTTGGCCCCGGAAGATATCCCGCAAATATGGCAAATAAGCGATAAAGCCGATGACGGAAGCAATTACTCCAGATATTAATTTCACCGGGAGCACGGGATTATTTGCGGAGAGCTAGTTCGCAGAGCCAGTCCAGAAATTCGCCGAATTCCATGCCATAGGCGCGGGCTTCCTTGGGACAGAGCGAGGCGGCGGTGAGGCCCGGCGAAGTGTTTATTTCCAGAAAATGAAATTTTCCTCCGGAGAAAATGAAGTCGGAGCGGGTAAGCCCGTCCGCGCCGATCGCCAAATGCGCTTTGATTGCGAGTTCCTGGATTCTTTTGGTCAGCGCCGCGGAGACCGGCGCGGGGCAGAGCTCGCGGGTTTCTTTGGAATTGTATTTGGCCTCGTAATCAAAAAATTCCGCCCTGGAAACAATCATGACCGGAGGCAGGGCGGTTAATTCTCCGCCGGCGTTGCCGACCACCCCGCAGGTCATTTCCTTGCCGGCGATATATTTTTGAACCAATGCGGTTTCATCCTCGGCGAAGGCCTTTTTGAGCGCTAGTTTAAAATCTTTGACGGCGCGCACAATCGTGATGCCGACACTGGAACCGGAAGCGTTCGGTTTAACGACCAGGGGCAGTCCCAGCTCTTTTTTTATCTTCTTTTCCGCAATCGCGGCGCGGTCCAGGTCTTTTTTGGCGAGCGCGGTAGTGCGGGGCACGGGCATCCCCGCGCCGCTTGCAAGTTCCATCGTCCGGAGTTTGTTCATGCCCAAAGCCGAGGCCAGTACGCCGCTGCCGGTGTAAGGAACGCCGACGGCCTCCAATATGGCTTGCACCCGGCCGTCCTCTCCGAACCGGCCGTGAAGAGCATTGAAAGCCAAGTCAAATTTCCTGAGGTCGCTCGTGGCCGCGCGGCCGTCCGCGCCGAAAATTTTTAAAGGTACCGCACGCTTCCGGTCTAAAAGTATCCAGCGCCCGTCCGGGGCGATTTGCACCAGCTTCGCGTCGTATTTTTCTTTGGGCAGGTTTTGCCGGACCTCCGCGCCGGATTTCATGGACACCTCCCATTCGCTGGAAGGCCCGCCGCAGAGGACCGCCACTTTTATCCGCGCCATACTACCTAATATAAAACACCTGGGCGCCGGAGGGAATCTGGGACTCCTCGCCCGGCAGAAGATAGTGGATATTGGCCGCGGCCTGGCCGGCGGCGGTAAAGCTATTGGTCAAAAACATGACCGTTTGCGCCGGCATAGGAATTTGCTTGACCTGGCCATCCGGCTGCTCAACCGGCACGGGCACGCCGCCCGCCGCGACTACCACGTATTTCGGCGCGGCGGCAGGCAGCCCTTTAATAATCTCGCCAATCGCGACATAGTCCGCATTGAACGCGCCGGGCACGTTCGGATTATTGGCCCAGGCGATGAAATATTCGTAATAGGCCTGGCCGATGAGTACTACGCAAAAGATTATGGCCAAAGACACGGCGGCTTGGCGGGAAAGCCGCCGGATGTAGTTTCGCCAGAGCCAAGCTCCGCCGGCGGCAGCCAAAATGAAAATGGGCGGAATCATCAGAATGGAGCGGAGGGCGTGGGGAATGCCTTCGTTGGAAAATACGACCGGCAGAACGGCTAGAATCAGCCAGCCAAAAAGAAAAACATATGCTCCGCGCAGCTTCTCTTTGTTTTTGATAATTTCCCAAACGCCCAAAATTACGCCCAGCCAGAAAAGCAGTCCCACCGGCCAGAAAAGCTCCGGCGCGCCGGCAAAATTTTGCCGCCAGTTCCAGTCGCCGTGGATATCCAGCATGCCGATGGTTTTTATCGTGTTCAGGGCCAGGTCCTGCAGAGGGTGGCCGCCGCTAAATATGGAGACCTGCGTGGTGCGGCCGAAGAAATCCGCCGGATGTCGGAGGTAATACCAGCCGATGGGCGCGCCGACGATAAAAGTCACCACCAGGAATATCGCCGTTATTTTCCAGAAGTTTTTAGTTTTCTGGAAAAAGGGAACCAAGAGCAGGAACATGAGCGGCGCCACGCGGTAGGCGATATAGCTGTAAAAACCCAGCCCGAAGAACAATCCGCCGATGGTCGCGAGAGACGCCGAGCCGCGCCGGATTGCGGCTAGGAAGAAAAACGAGGCCCAGACCAGGAAAAACGGCGCCATTATGGCGCGGAAGCCGATGCGGGAAAACATTATGTGCCAAAAAGAAACGGCTATAAGAAAAGTCGCGAGGAGCGCCAAATCGTCCCGCCGGAACAATTCTTTAGCCAGGAAAAACAATCCCAGCACCGTAAGGATGCCGAAAATGGCGGAGGGCAGGCGGAGCACCCAGGGTTCGTCCACGCCGAAGAATCTGAGAAAGACCGCTTGGATATTCATGAATAGGCCTTCCCGCCCGTTATTTTCCGGATAAAAAACTTTGAACTGATGGGTTTGGAGCGCCTGCTCCGCATTGGTGCCGTCCATCGCCTCGTCCGGATAAAGGCCGGGCGGAGTGGTTTTAAAATGGTAGGCGCGGAAGAAGGTTGCTATAATTAAAATAATTACGAGCAAAATCCAGATTTTGGTGCGCATGAGTAAATTATAAACTTTTAGGAAACCATGGCTCAAGAAATTACTCCCCAGTCCGCCGAAACGCCCCGCGCCGCTTTGGAGTCGGATATGGAGCGCCTGGCGGCGGAAATCGGCAAAAGCCGGGAAAACCCCGAGTTTAAAGAGATGGGCGACCGGGAAATCGTGAAACAGGCCCTGCGCGCCATCGGTTCGGCGGACGCGCCGCCGCCGCCAGGCGCTCAAGGACAGGCTTCCCCGCTTCTGCCTGCCTACGCCGCCAATGCCCCTGCCGGCACCAAGCTGGAAATTGAGTATCTGGTGGACCTGGCGCTGAGGCAAGGCATCGCCAAGGCCACGCGGCAGGCGATTAAATCCAATCCGTTTGTTTTGGACGCTTACCACGACGCCCTGACCGGCAAGCTTTACCCCGAGCTCCAAAAGCGGGGACTCGTGGAATGAACTCTTTAATTCCCCTGGACGTTGCCGTTGGCGCGGGACTAGGAGTCCTCTTCGCCGTAATTTTTTATTTTCTCTGGCGGCGGCTGCGGACGCGGATCTTAAAAAAATCCTTCGGGCGGATTCTCCTCCTGGTCAAAGTGCCTAAGGAAACGGTTCAGACGGGGCCCGGCCAGCCGGTCCGGGATTTCAAGACGGAGATAAACCGCTTTGAGCAGCTTTTGGGCAATCTTGGGGCGCTAAATACCTCCGTAACTTTTGAGATCGCCGTGCCGCACGTGGGAGAGGAAATTCATTTCTATATTGCCGTGCCCCGCCGCTTGGCGGATACTGCCGGGAAGCAGATTCAGGGCATCTGGAACGGCGCGTCGGTGGAAGCGGCGGATGACTTCAGCGTTTTTAATCCGCAGGGCGCCGCTTCCGCCGCCTACTTCCGGCAAAAGGAGAATTACGCCCTGCCCATCCGCACTTATCTGGAGATAGACACGGATACGGCAAATTCCATTCTTGGCGGTTTCGCCAGGGTCGCGGAAATCGGCGAGGGCGCCGCCCTGCAGATAATCATAAAGCCGGTTCGCAAAAGGAGAATCAAGAAAACTATGCAGAAAGCCCTGGAATCGCTGAAGAAGGGCTATTCCGCCGAACAGGTTTTGAGCACGGAGTGGAAGAGCGTCTTGAAGGGCGCGGTTAAACCCGCCGCCGTTCCGCCGGAGGCGGGCAAAGTGGTGGACGAAGAGGCGGTCAAAGCGCTCACCGCCAAGCTGAGCAAGCCCCTGTTTTTAGTAAACGCGCGCATCGTCGCTTCCGCCCCCTCGCCCTTTCAGGCGGGGAACATCCTGGAGGGGATTGCCGCCGGCTTCGAGCAGTTTGCGAGCCCGGTCAAGAATGATTTGCGGCTCACAAAGCCGCGCAATCCGCAAAATCTGATTTACAAATTCATTTTCCGCGAATTTGACAACGCCCAGTCCATGATTTTGACAAGCGAAGAAGTGGCGAGCATTTATCATTTCCCCACGGCTTTCACCGAAACGCCCAAAATCAAATGGCTGAAATCCAAGGAAGCCCCTCCGCCGCCCAATATGCCCGCATCCGGAACGCTCCTCGGCGAGAGCGTTTTTCGCGGCGAGCGCCACCCGGTCTACATCACGGACGACGACCGCCGCCGCCACGTTTACGCCATCGGCCAGACCGGCACCGGTAAAACCACCCTGCTCTCCGGGATGATCGTGGAAGACATCAGGCACGGCAAAGGCGTGGCCTTGATTGACCCGCACGTGGACGTGGTGGATACGATACTCGGGCACATTCCGAAAGAGCGCGCGGAAGACGTGATTGTCTTTGACCCCGGCGACCTCCAGCGCCCCTTGGGCATGAATATGCTGGATTACAATCTGGAGCGGCCGGAGGAAAAGACTTTCATCGTCAACGAGATGCTGAACATCTTTGATAAGCTTTACGACCTCAAAACCACCGGCGGCCCGATGTTTGAGCAGTACATGCGGAACGCCCTGCTGCTTCTCATGGAGGACGCGCCGAACGAGCCGGCCACGCTCATGGAAGTGCCGCGGATCTTCACCGACGCGGACTACCGCGCCAGGAAACTCGCCCGCATCCATAACGCCATCATCCAGGATTTCTGGCAGAAGGAGGCGGTCAAAGCCGGTGGCGAGGCCTCGCTCGCCAACATGACGCCTTATATCACTTCCAAGTTCAATAATTTCATCTGCAACGACTACGTGCGGCCCATCATCGGCCAGGTCAAATCCGCTTTCAATTTCCGGGAAGCGATGGATTCCGGAAAGATTCTGCTGGTGAAGCTTTCCAAAGGCAAAATCGGGGACGCTAACGCCGGGCTTTTGGGCATGGTCATCACCGGTAAAATCCTCATGGCGGCGCTTTCCCGCGGAGACATGAATCCCGCCGACCGCCGCGACTTCTGCCTGTACATAGATGAGTTCCAGAATTTCGCGACGGATTCCATCGCCACTATTTTATCCGAAGCCAGAAAGTACGGGCTTTGCCTCACCGCCGCGCACCAGTTCATTGCCCAGCTTCAGGAAAAAATACGGGACGCCGTTTTCGGCAACGTGGGCACGCAGGTCGTTTTCCGGGTTGGCGCGCAGGACTCGGAGTTCCTGGTCAAGCAGTTCGACCCGGTTTTCAGCCAGAACGACCTCGTGAGCATAGACAACCTGAACGCGCACGTGCGCCTTCTGATCAACGGCCAGACCTCCAAGCCGTTCAATATGCATGTGCTTTTCCTGCCCCCGGGCAACGCCGAGCTCGCCGCGCAGCTCAAGGAATACTCCCGCCTGAAGTACGGCCTGGAACGGCATGCGGTTGAAGAAGGTATTTTCCAGCGCTTGCGGGCGTAAATATCCGCGCCTTGACTCTGTTGGCGCGATAGTAAAAAAACACGCCTGCTGGATGACGCAGGCGTGCGGTTCGGGGCGAGGAGATGATTAGCGCAAAGCAGTTTGCAGAATCCGCCTGGCCAGCGTCTGGGCGGCCAGCGCGCGATTCAGCGCCAAAATCGGATTGTACGGCCGTTCCCGGAGGTCATTCCGGTAAACCCGGCGTTGGCGATCTTGCGTTTGAAGCGTCTGCTTGGACTTTTTCTCCTTCGATTGCATCCTTACCCTCCAAAAATAAACGTGCAGGGTATTGCTTAACCCTCAACCTGATTAAAGCTGATTGATAGCCGATGTCAAATGCCCTGCCGCCAGATCCGCAAAGTTGCTCCGGGCGGCAGGATGGAAATCAGATAATTCATCTCTATCGCTTCCTTAAAAAGCCACGCCGGCAGGCCCTTTAGAATTACCGGGCCGATGTTGCCGATGGCGTAATGGCCTCCGAGCGGCAGAACATAAGGATAATGCATCGGATGGTAAGTAGCGTGCCTGGATTCCTTGGCCAAACCCTCTGCGGCGAGGATGTCCTTTAATACGTTTTCCGCGGCAACCTTGCCTTCCTGTATGGCCGCCCGCGCCACGCCCGGCATGGCCGAACCGTCTTTCATGTGCACGCAGACCGCATCGCCCAGGGCATAGACGGAAGAGGTGAGAGCGAGGTCGGGCGATTGCGGCAGGCATTCCATTCCTGCATCGGGCATAAGCCGTCCTTTGGCTTCGGTCTGGAGCGGCAGATTTTTTACCCACGCGGGAATTTCGGTGCCGCCGGTCCAGACAAACAGGTCAAACGGAAGCTTTTTACCGGTCTTGGTTAAGGCCGCGTCCGGCTTAACCTCCATGACCGGTTCGTTCAGCAGAACTTCCACTCCCAGTTTCCGGAGGCGCTTCGCCGCGGCTTTTTGGAGGCCGGGCCGGAAACCGGGCAGGAGCGTGGGCATGGCCTCCACTACCGCCACCTCGAATCCGCGCGCCTTCCGCAGTTCCGCCGCCAGTTCCAGGCCGGTCGGGCCGCCGCCGCCCACCAGCGCTTTGGCGCCCGGGGCGAGCAGCTTGGCGCGCGCGCGTATTTTTTCCGCGTCGTCCAGGGTTTTGAGCGGCAGGGAATTTTCTTTAAGGCCGGTAATGCCGAACCAGTTGGTTTCCGAGCCGGGAGCCAGCACGATATAGCCGGCGTGCAGTTCCCGTCCCGAGCCGAGCTTCAAAAGGCCTTTTTCCAGATCCAGACCCGCGAGCGAGTCCTCAGTAAATTCCAGGCTGGTGCCCGAGACAAGGTCTTTAAAAGGCTGCGCCAGCGCCTCCCGGGGGAAATCCGTCCGCGCGGCGTATTTATAGAGCAGGGCGGTATAAACGTGGAATGGCGAGCGGTCTATCAGTACCGTTTTATAGCGCTCCGCCAGGCCGTTTTTCCGGAGTCCCCGGGCCAGGTCCAAAGCGGTCCGCAGACCGCCGAAGCCGCCGCCCAGGATGGCCACCGTATTATCCGTCATTGCTTCCATTGTAGCTCCAGAGGCCTTAAAATAAAATCATCTAAAATGAAATTCCTGTCCGGAGCCAAAGCCGGCAAACTCAGGGGGACAGCCATCCTGCGGCTGGATTTCAACACGGAAGATACCTGGCGGATGGAAGCGGCCCTGCCGACACTGCGCTTCCTTTTGAAGCGCGCGGATAAAATCGTAATTTTAAGCCACAAGGGGCGGCCGGCCGGCGTGAAGATAAAAAACGGCGAGCCGCGCGGCGGGGATGCAGTAAAACTTTCCCTAAGAAACGATTCCGCTTCGCTGGAAGATATGCTCCGGCATGATGTTATTTTCGTGCCGCACTTCCGGTTCGGAGATATCCGCGCAGCCGTCGCCGCCGCGCCGCGCGGCTCCATATTTCTCCTGGAAAACACGCGTTTTCTGCCCGGAGAGGAAAAGAACAGCCCGGCGCTGGGCCGGGAATTCGCCTCACTCGGCGATTATTTCGTCAACGAGGCCTTTGCTGTATCCCATCGCGCCAACGCCTCGGTGGTGGCGATTACGAAATACCTGCCGGGCTTAGCCGGACTGGAACTGGAAAAAGAAGTGGAGCATCTTGGCGGAGTGCTGAAATCGCCCAAACACCCCTTCGTTATTTTGATCGGCGGCGGCAAGGCCCACGACAAGCTGGAGGTCTTGCGGGAGTATAAATCCAAAGCAAACTGGTTTCTGCTGGGCGGCGCGCCGGCCAACACGATTCTTAAATTGCGCGGCGTGGACGTGAACGGCTCCCTGGGCGACACCGACAAAAACGATTTGAAAATTCTTGCGCCTTTCGCCAAGAGCAATAAAGTTTTGTCTCCGGCGGACTGGCGGCGGAAGGGCGGCAAAATCCTGGATATTGGTCCGCAGACCGCCAGGGAATACGCGCGCATTATCCGCGGCGCGAAAACCATTCTTTGGGCCGGGCCGATGGGCTACATAGAAAAGCCCGCTTTCGCCAAAGGCAATCTGGCCGTCGCCCGCGCGGTGGCCAAAAACCGCCAGGCGAATTCGGTGACCGGCGGGGGAGAGACGGTGATGTTTTTGAAAAAATATGGCCTGGATAAAAAATTCTCTTTCATTTCCACCGGCGGCGGAGCGATGCTGGAATTTCTAGCAGGTAAGAAATTGCCGGGGCTCACAGCGCTCAAATGAGAATCAATGTCGGTTCAACGAACCGGGTAAAAATTGATGCGGTCGCCGAAATCGCGTCAAAATACGGCGTTTGGAAAGGCGCGGAAGTTAAGAGCGCGCCGGTCAAAGTGGAATTGCACGGCCACCCGAAGACGCTCGCGGAAACCATTGAGGGCGCCATCTATCGCGCCAAAGAATCTTTCGCGGACTGCGATTGGAGCGTGGGCATAGAAAGCGGCCTCATGCCCGTGCCGCACACTAAAACCGGCTATATGGAATTCACCGCCGCCGCTATCTACGACGGCAGAAATTTTCATCTTGGCCTATCTCCTGCTTTTGAGTGGCCGAAAAAAGTCAACGAACTTATACTGCGGGGGCTGGACGGCAGCCAGGCATTTAAAAAAGCCGGTTTTACTGACCATCCAAAAATCGGCCAGGCGGAGGGCGCCATATACCATCTGACCCACGGCCGGATGGACCGCCAAAGGTACACCGCACTGGCTTTGGAAATGGCCATGATTCATCTGGAAAATCCCGAACATTTCACATGAACGTAGAACACGAAATTGATTTGATTAAAGAAAGAAACCGACGGGTGGAAGCGGACAAGGCCTGGGAAACCAGCTGGTTCCGGCAGATACTTATAATGGCGGTTACGTATCCCGTAGCAGGTATTATTTTTATAGCTATCGGTAACGACCATCCTTGGCGGAATGCCTGGATTCCGACCATCGCCTATTTTCTATCTGTTCAATCTCTGCCGTTTCTGAAAGAGCGCTGGATAAAAAGAAAAATGAGCCATGAATAGTGAAACCAAAACTTGCCAGAACTGTAAACAGGACTTCACCATCGAGCCGGACGACTTTACATTTTACGAGAAAATCAAAGTTCCGCCGCCGACGTGGTGTCCGGAGTGCCGGCTAGTGCGAAGGCTGTCTTTTATGAACGAGCGGACGTTTTATTGGCGGAATTGCGATCTTTGTAAAAAGAAAATGTTATCTATCTACGACCCCTCATATACAAGTCCTGTATTTTGTCAGGAATGCTGGTGGTCGGATAAATGGGATCCAACAACACATGGAGAAGAAGTAGATTTTTCCCGGCCATTTTTAGGACAATTCCTAAAGCTGACACGTAAAGTACCCGCGCTGAGTTTAAACAATATCTCTTCTACTCTGGAGAATAGCGATTTCGTCAATCTATGTTCTTACCTTAGAAATTGCTACTTAATGTTCCATTCCGATTACGATGACAATTGCGCGTACAGTACATATCTTGAAAAAAGTAAGGATTGCTTGGATATCTATATAGGACATCTGTGTGAATCAAGTTACTTTGGAAACAACCTTTATCAAGACTACAAAGTATTTTTTTCCAGCTACTGCGACGAATGTACAAATGTCTGGTTTTCTAAAAACTTGAAAGGATGTTCAGATTGTTTTGGTTGTATCAACCTGCGCAATAAAAAGTACTGCATTTTTAATCAGCAGTATTCCAAAGAAGAATATCGTAGTAAATTTGGCGAATTTCGCACCGGCTCGCATGAATTCGTGGAAAGAATGAAAGGACAAATGCGCAATTTTTACACTAGTTACCCGCAAAAGTTTATGGAAGGATTACAAAACGTTAACTGTTCTGGGGATTCTATTTTTAACTCCCGCAATGTCCGAGATAGCTATGAAGTAAGCGGCGGAGAATATTGCCGGCATTGCCAACTATTGTTTGTAGAAGAAGACGATAATGCTTACGAAGCATACGACTTTACTCTTTGGGGTTCACATGCTACTCGGATGTATGAATGCATGGGTTGCGGCAATAAGCAATCCGACATTAAATTTTGTTACGGATGCTGGAGTAACTCTGCCAGAATGCAATACTCCTGGTACATTTTAACCAACTGCGAAGATATATTTGGTTGCGTCGGGTTAAAAAATAAGCAGTTTTGCATTTTGAATAAACAATACACACGTAGCGAATACTTTGCCTTGTTTCCCAAAGTGGTAAAGCACATGAAGGAAATGCTTTATAGTGATGCGCACGGTAAGAAGTATTCTTACGGAGAATTTTTCCCGGTCGCCTTTTCTACTAGTGCTTATAACGACAGTATGGCTCAGAAACATTTTCCTAAAGACATGTCGGAAGCTTTGGCTTCCGGATTCGCCTGGACGGAAAGAGATCTTAAAATACATTCCTCTACAGTAGTAGCTGCGAATTTAGCGGATGATATTCGTGATACAGACGACTCAATTTTAGATGCGACGATAGAGTGCGAACACCAAGGAACATGTAAAGAACAATGTACTGCAGGATTCCGGTTAACCAAGTCAGAATTAGATTTCTACCGGACCATGAATCTCCCTCTCCCTAGGAAATGCCATAATTGCAGGCATTACGAAATATTGAGTCGGAAAAACCCTATTAGATTTTATGAAAGAAAATGTATGTGCGAAGGAACCAAATCCAGTGAGTACAAGAATCAGAGTGTACACTTTCATGACGAGGATCGTTGTCCCAATACTTTTGAAACTTCCTACGCCCCGGACCGGCCGGAGATAGTGTATTGCGAGCAGTGCTACAATGCGGAGGTGGTTTGAGAGTTAAGAATTTTCCAGCTAGAATAAGAGCAAATGCCCGCTAAAAGTAAAAAAATCGCGGTGATTTACCACGGGGACTGCTGGGACGGATTCGGCGCGGCTTACGCCGCCTGGAAAAAATTAGGCAACAGTGCAGAATACATCCCGGTCCAGCGCAAGAACGTCCCGCCCGGCGTCAAAGGAAAGACGATTTATCTGCTGGACTTCACCTACCAGGGCAAGGAACTCCGCAATTTACTGCGCGATGCGGAGCGGGTAACCGCCCTGGATCACCACGAAAGCCAGGAGAAAGAAATCAAATCCACCGCGGATTACCGCTATGATTTGAAAAAATCCGGAGCGACCATTACCTGGGAGTATTTCCATCCCGGCAAGAAAACGCCGCTGCTTTTGAAATATATAGAGGACATGGATCTCTTCCGCATGGCTCTGCCCCACAGCCGCGCGGTGCACGCTTATCTCCAACTTGTCCCGTTTGATTTCGAAAAACTCGACAAACTGGTCCGAGATTTCGAAAATCCCGCGCGCCGGAAAAAGATAATCCAGCAGGGAATTCTGCTGAACGAACATTTCCAGGACATTTGCGACCGGATTATCAAAGACGGAGCGGAACTGGTGGAGTTTTTCGGGCACAAAGTATACGCGGTTAACGCGCCGCACATGTTTTCTTCGGAGATAGGACACAAGCTTTACGCCAAACGTCCGCCCTTCGCCATTATCTGGCGGAAACAAGGGGAATGGTTCCGCATATCTTTGCGCGGCACCGGGCGGCCGAACCTGATTCCGATCGCCCGCAAATTCGGTGGCGGGGGCCACCCCGGCTCTGCCGCTTTTTCCGTGCCGCTCCATAAGGGCTTTCCCTGGAAGCCAGTCAAACTATGAGCAAATTTTCGGTAGTCCCTTCCAAAGAAACCTGTGCGGTCTGGTCCGTTACGCCGGAATATATCACCGGCGGCATTTTGGAGGTGGAAACCGGGAAGACCGTGCGCGCGGGGAAGCTCTGGCGGCGGCCGCGCGGGGAAAAAGTAGGCAAGGAATTTGTGGAGCGACTGCGGAACATACCGCTCGTTTTGTCGCTCAATTCGCGTGTTGCCTATACCGCTATTTTGCCCTTCCGGCTGGTCCTGCAGGACGACGCGCAGAAAGACCGGCTGGAGTTCCACGGCATTCTCCGGGAACTGGTGAATAAGGCCAATTTGGAAACGCGGCTCCTGGCGGCCAGGGCTCTCGGAGTGGAAGACCTGGATTCGGTGCTTTTTGACGCACGGGTCATGAATTTGAAAATTGACGGCAAAGAAGCGGCCGGCTGGCCGCAGACCGGCGGGAAAAAAATTGAAGGACAGGTACACGCCACCTTCACCACCCGCGCGGTTTTCCACGAGCTGCAGGAAGTACTCCGCTCGCGCAAGGAAATTTACGCAACCGAAGAAAGCAAAGCCGCTCTTATGGTTTTGTCCCGCGAGATTAAAGGACCGCTCCGCATCCTGGAAGCCGATCCGGACCGCGCGGAATTTCTGATTTTGGATTACCGCCACGAACCGGTTTTGCGCAAAATTCCGGTGAAGTTCGATTCGCCGCTGTCGCTCTTGATGGCAGAGTGGGGAATAGGAGAGGAGCAGGCCCGCCGGATACTCCGCCTGGCGGAGGAAAAGGAGATTTCCGCCGCGGCGGATAAATTCCTGAGCCGCCTTAGCGAAAACTCCCTGGAATCCTTCCGCAAGATACTCCAGAAAACAAAATTCCGGAAAACGATTTATTTCCGCGGCAGAGATGTTTTGCCCTTTACCCTGCCGCACGCGGAAGAGGAGGCGGAGTTCAAGGCCTATCCCTTGACGGAGGTCTGGAACTCGCTGGGTTTTGAAGGCGAACCCGCGCCGGAACTTGCGCCCATGATATTGCCCTTTCTGGAATTCCATTATTACCGCGGCGACCCCGCTTATCACCGCGCCCTGAACCGCCAGATTCACTGGATAACGCCGTAAATGATATAATCAAACAGAAATCTATATATGGAAAAAATAGTTGTAGAGAACGACGAAGCAGTCGCGGATTTGATTGAGCGTATTTTGGAAGCGGAAGACAAAGAAGTCCGCCTGGTGGTTCCCAAAAAGTCCCATTTATTGGATTCGCCGAATAATTTCCGCCTGCTGGCCCGGGAGGCGCAGGTTCTGCAGAAAGAAATTTCCATCGAATCCGTGGACGAAGACATTTTGGAACTGGCTAAGGCCAACGGCCTGGCTTTCGCCCACCCGCTTTTTGACGAACGCATGCCGGACGAGGGAATTCCCATGGAAGACATCGTCCTTAAAGGCAAGGGGCGGAAGCGCCGCAAGGCGGCGGAAGAGGAAGCCCTTGCCGTGCCGCTTCGCGTGGAACCGGAACCGGAACTGGACGACGCGCAGGAGGAGGAAGCCGCGCCAGAAGAAGAAGAGAAGTATGAGTCCGCCGGCCCGCGCCGGAGCCGCGGATGGTTCCGGCCGCTCGCGCTTATCTGCGCCGCCGCCCTGGCAGTATTTCTGCTGCTCTGGGGTTTCGGCGCGGCTTTCGGCCGGGCGGACGTGAACATTACCTTCAAGCGCATACCGTGGAATTTCAGCAATGCGGTTTCCGCGCTCACCTCGGTAAAAAACGTGGACCCGGTTGGCAACGTCATCCCCGGGCAGCTGTTTGAAGAAGAAAAAAGCCTGGTGCTTTCCTTCCCGGCTTCGGGCAGCGCGAATGTGAGCGTAAAAGCTCAAGGCACGATTACGGTGGTTAACGCTTACAGTTCCAATCCCCAGACGCTCGTTGCCACCACGAGATTTCAGACGCCGGACGGTAAAATCTACCGATTAGACAATCAAATCCTGGTCCCGGGCGCGCAGGTTGCAAACGGACAGATAACTCCGGCGAGCATCAAGGCCCCGGTCACGGCCGACCAGCCCGGCCCGGATTACAATGTCGGCAAAGTGGATAAGCTCACCATTCCCGGCTTCAAAAACACGCCGAAGTTTCAGGGTTTCTACGGGGTTCTGGAAAGCGGCGCTTCCGGCGGAGCCACGGGTGTTCAGCCGGTGGCGACAGACGCGGATGTGGCTGCGGCCAAGCAGAAGGTTAATGACACCCTGCAATCCGCTTTTCAGACGACTTTCCTCGCCGCCATTCCGGACGACATAAAAGTTCCGGACGGCGCTTCGGCCATTGAACCGGGCAAGGTGGACGTGAACCGCACTGCCGGGCAGGACGGGCAATTCACCGTGACCGCCACGGCGGTGTTTGAAGCGTTCGGCTTCCGGACGGAGGACTTGAACGATTTCCTGAACGCCAAAGCGGCCGCCGGCCAGACCGGCTATAAAATCGCGGACCTGCAGACGAATTTCGCCAATGTTTCCGCGGATTTTATAAAGAAAACCCTGCAATTTACGCTGACGGCTCAGGGCGACTTGGTGCCGGATTTCAATCCGTCGGATTTTGCCGCCGGGATAGCCGGTCATAAGGCGGCGGATGCCAAAAGCGCGATTTTGGCTCTGCCAGATCTGACGAGCGCGGAGCTCAAATTATGGCCAGCCTGGCTCCAGTCCCTGCCCGGGAACTCCAAGCGGATTCATATCAATCTAAATTGACATTTAAGCCGCTTTGGAATAAAATGTTTCTGGTTTTGAGAGTCATGGCAACGATTATTTCTTCCGCCTACGCCGCATGAATCAGGACGCAAAATCTCTGCGGCGGGAGGAAGGCGTAGTGGAGGAGGCCCTGCCGGCGCTGAATTTTAAAGTGCGGCTGCCGGGCGGCTCCTCCATTCTGGCGCATCTCGCCGGAAAAATGCGCCTGCACCACATCCGGATAGTTCCAGGCGACCGGGTCGCCGTGGACATATCGCCGGACGGGGAGCGGGGCAGAATCGTGCGGAGATTATAGCCGTTTTGTTCGAAACTTGTTTCGAATACAAAATAGCTACCCCGTTAGATACCAAAACGCGATGATTAAAATTTATAAAACAGTTTATGCATGTTTTGACCGCCTCCACTCCGGTTACTTTTATCTATCTAACGGGGTGCTCGGTTTTGCGGATAAATTTGTGCCGTTAGAAAACGCCGTCAAAATTTATGCAAAACCGGCATGAAAGTAAGGGCATCCATCCGCAAAATGTGTCAGCACTGCAAGGTCGTCAAGCGCTCGGGGCGCTTGTATGTTATTTGCAAGAACCCCAAGCATAAGCAGAGACAGGGATAGCCAATAGCCACTAGGGTATAGCCAATAGAACCCGAATCCGTCTGACTATTAGCTAGCGGCTAAACCCTAACTACTACCCATGAGATTACTCGGCGTAAATTTACCGGATACTAAGCGCGTGGAAGCGTCGCTCACTTATATTTACGGCATTGGTTTGCCGACCAGCCGGAAAATTTTGAAAAAAGCGAAAATCAGTCCGGACACGCGCACCAAAGACCTTACGCCCGACGCGCTGAATAATTTGAAGAACGTGATTGAAAGCAATTACCGCATTGAAGGCGAACTCCGCCAGCTGGTGCGCTCCAATATCGAGCGCCTGAAGAGCCTGCAAACCTACCGCGGCCTGCGGCACACCCGCCGCCTGCCGGTCCGCGGACAGCGCACCAAAACCAATTCCCGCACCGTGCGCGGCAACGTCCGCAAGACCGCCGGTTCGGGCAAGCGCAAAGTGGACCTCAAATAAGGGAACACTTACCCCGTGAGATAACTACTATGACTATTACCAAGAAACAATTCAGAGCAAATACAAAAAGCTTGTCAGGAGCTTATTTGGAACTATCTCACGGGGTGCTCGTTTTTGCAGCTAAATTTTTGTCGTCGAAAACCAACTCCAAAATTTAGGCAAAACCGGCATGGCCAACGAAACCGAAAACCGGAAACCGGAAACAACGGAAGCAGAAGCTCCGAAAACCGCCGCTACGGCGAAACGCAAAAACCTGGAGAAGGGCCGGGCTTACATCAACGCGACTTACAACAACACGGTTTTATCGGTGACCGACGCCAAGGGCAACGTCCTGGCCTGGGCCACCGCCGGTTCGCTCGGGTTCTCCGGACCTAAAAAGGCGACCCCTTTTGCCGCTTCCAAGATAGTGGCGGTGGTGGCGGAGAAACTCAAGAACATGGGCGTGAAGGAACTGGAAGTCTTCGTCAAAGGCATCGGCGGAGGCCGGGATTCCGCCATCCGCTCTCTGGCCAACCAGGGCTTTGAAATCCGTTCCATCCGGGATGTCACGTCCGTACCGCACAACGGCCCCCGCCCGGCCAAGGTGCGGAGGGTTTAAAGACGGAGTCTTTACCCCGTGAGATAATTAAGATATACTATGACCTCAGCAAAAACTCAGTTTAAGCAAAATCCATTTAATCATATGCTGTTTACTCGTTTATCTCACGGGGTGCGCGGTTTTTTGGTTAAATTTTATTCGTCGGAGACTCTAAAATTTAAATAAAACCGGCATGCAGCGCGGACCACGAGAAAAAAGAGAGCGTTCCTTAGGCGAACACCTGCACCTTAAAGGGCAGCGTTGCGATTCGCCGAAGTGCGCCGCGGTCAAAAAACCCTATCGTCCCGGAGCTCACGGCCAGGACCGCCGGCGCAAAGCGCCTTCGGATTTCGCCCGCCAGCTTGCGGAAAAGCAGAAATTCAAAGTGGTCTACGGCCTGCACGAAAAAAATCTCCGGCGGCTTTTCGCCATTGCGGAAGAGTCCGAGACCGGCACCGACCGGAAACTGGTGGAGCTTCTGGAGCGCCGCCTGGACAACATAATTTACCGGATGGGACTCGCGCCTTCGCGGTTCGCCGCGCGCCAGCTCGTGGTGCAGGGACATATCAAAGTGAACGGCCGGCGGGTAAAGTCTCCCGGCTACACGGTCAAAACCGGCGACAATATAAGCGTCCGCGAGGAATCCAAAGCGAAGACCTTGTTTAAGGAAGCGCAGAAACGCCTGGCCGAATACCAGGCCCCGGCCTGGCTGTTCCTGGACTCGAACAAACTGGAGGGCAAGGTGGTCGGCGACCCCCAGACGGAGGATGTGCCTTTCGAGGCCAATCTTCTGGTGGAATCTTTCAGTAAATAAGGGAACACTTACCCCGTGAGATAACTACCATTATGACCAGTATAAAAAAACAATATCCAGTGATTGCAAACAAAAAGTCGTGGACTCCGTTGAAAATATCTCACGGGGTGCTTGGTTTTGTAGCTAATTTTCATTCGCTCAAAACCAGCTCTGAAAATTAAACAAAACCAGCATGGAATATCAATATTTATCCAGCACTGTTTCCATAAAGACCGTCCGGGAAGACGAGCGGGAAGGGGAATTTGAAATCGAGGGTTTGTTCGCGGGCTACGGACTGACCGTCGGCAACGCCCTGCGCCGGACGCTTTTGTCGTCCCTGCCGGGCGCGGCCGTAACCTATATCAAAGTGAAAGGCGCGCCGCACGAATTTTCCACTTTGCCCGGCGTTAAAGAGGACTTAATCGCCATGATTCTGAATTTTAAGAGAATCCGGCTGGAAACTGATTCCGACGAACCGCAGGTTCTGCTCCTGGAAGCCAAAGGCGAGAAAACCGTGACCGCTGGCGATATCAAGAAGAATTCGGCGGTGCGCATCGTGAATCCGGAGCAGGAAATAGCCACCCTGACCGAAAAAAGCGCGGAGCTCAGCATTGAAATCACCGTGGAGCGCGGATTGGGCTATTCGCCGGTGGAGGCGCGGCAGGCGGAAAAGCTGCCTATCGGCACCATCGGCGTGGACGCCTTTTTCTCGCCGGTCTTAGCGGTTAACTACACTGTGGAAAATATGCGCGTGGGCGACCGGACCGATTACAACCGCCTGAAGCTCACGGTCACGACCGACGGCACGATTACGCCGTCCTCGGCCTTGCATAAATCCGCCAATATCCTGCGCGACCACTTTGAAAAAGTTTCGGCGGTGGAAGTTCGCGCCGAAGCCGCTCCCGCGGAAGAGCCGCCCAAGAAAACCAAGAAAAAAGCGGCGCAATAAGATTGCGCCGTCCCGAGGCGAGGCCGCCGAGGGAACCCAAGTTAAAACACGAGATTTCTCGCACAGCTCGAAATGACCACCAACTAAAATTCCATGTCCCAGCGCCCAAGCAAAAGAAAATTCAGCCGGAAAACCGGCCAGCGGCGCGCTTTCATGCGCTCTCTGGCGGTAAACGTCATCCGGAGAGGGAAGATAGAGACGACCGTCATCCGCGCCAAGGCCATCCGGCCGGTAGTGGAGAAGGCGGTTACCCTCGCCAAAAAAAAGGACTTGTCCGCCCGCCGGATTTTAATGAGCCGCCTGGGGGACGAGCACGCGGTTTCCAAGCTGATCAATGAACTGGCGCCGAAATACGAGAACCGCAAAGGCGGCTATATGCGCATCACGGCTTCCGGCAAGGTCCGCAAGCGCGACGGCGTGCGGGTGGCCACGATTGAATTTGTATAAACCTATGGCAGATTACGAAATCGACGCAAAAGGCAAGCGGTTGGGGCGGCTCGCTTCGGAGATAGCGGTTATTTTGTCCGGCAAGAAAAATCCGGACTACGCGCCGAACAAAGTCACCGCCGACCGGGCGCTGGTCAAGAACGCAGACAAGATTACCGTGACCGGCAACAAGCTCAAAAACCGCATTTATTACCGCCATACCGGCTATATGGGCCACCTCAAAGAAGCTTCGCTTGGAGAGGCCATGCAGAAGGACCCGCAAAAAGTCCTGCGGGAAGCAGTGAAGCACATGCTGCCGAAGAATTTCCTGAATTCGCGCCGGATAAAAAACCTTATTTTCGTGGACAATGGCGGAGAATAAAACCACAACCAAAACGCGCCTGACGGCCAACCGCTACATCGAAGGAGTGGGCCGCCGGAAGACTTCCGTAGCCCGCGTCCGCATCAGCAAGGGCAAGGGCGAAATAACCGTCCAGGGCAAGCCCCTGGCGCAGTATTTCCAGCTGCCCCGCCTGCAGGAAATCGTGGCCGCGCCGTTTAGTAAACTGCAGCTTACCGAATTTGACGTGACTGCCAGAGTGCAGGGCGGAGGGATAAACGCCCAGGCCGAAGCGGTCCGCCTCGGCATCGCCCGCGCGCTTGTCATAAAAGACGAGGAACTGAAGAAAAAACTGCGCGCCTTCGGATTCCTCACCCGCGATCCCCGCGCCGTGGAACGCAAGAAATACGGCCTGAAGAAAGCCAGACGGGCGCCACAATGGTCCAAGCGTTAGCTTCGGGCATTGTGGTGGGCAAAAGGGGGTCGGGGGAAAGGTATTAGTTTCCCCCGTGTCGGAGAATACTAAGAACCGAGGGTTCTTAGGGAGCCGAGTCCGCTGGTTGGCGGACGAGCGACGCCGCATTGGAGTAAACGTTAACACAAAAGCTCCCGAGAGGGAGCTTTTGGTTTTGATCACTGGGGAGGGGAAGTAATAGAATAGAGATATAAATTCATCATAAATTATCGGAACTTGGTAGAATCATGGAAGGTCGATAAACCAACTAAAACTGGACTTATGAAACAAATGACATGTGCAGAGATGGGCGGACCGTCTACCTGCAATGCGGCTATATCCGGCAACACGCCGGAAGAGATGATAGACAACGGCATGGTGCATCTTAAGGCGGCGCATCCGGACATGGTGGAGGGTATGAAAACTGCGCCGAAAGAGATGATAGATAAATGGAACGCGGATTTCCATAAAAAATGGGACGCCGCTCCGGAGAGTAAGTGAACCGAGAAAAGACCCAGCGATAGCGGGGTCTTTTCGTCTATTCCAGATGCACCTTCTTGCTGAATGCCGCCAGGCGTTTGGCCAGAACCGGATGTTTTTTCAACGCCGGGTCTTTTTCCAAAATGGATTTCGCCGTGGCGCGGCTTTCTTCCACCAGCGCCTGGTTGGTCAAGCTTTCCATGGCGATGTCCGGCAATCCCGTCTGGGATTCGCCCAAAAATTCCCCCGGACCGCGGAGCTTCAGATCGTATTCCGCCAGTTCAAAGCCGTTCTTGGCCGCGACCAGCGCTTTGAGGCGGGCGTTGGCGGTCTGGAGGTCGGATTCGGTCATCAGGAAGCAGTAGGATTTGTGCTCGCCCCGGCCGACGCGTCCGCGGAACTGGTAAAGCTGGGCCAGGCCGAAGCGGTCGGAGGACTCGATAAGCATGATGACCGCGTTCTGGATGTCCACGCCGACTTCCACGACGGAGGTGGAAACCAGGATGTCCGTTTTGCGGTCTTTGAAATCGCGCATGACTTTGTCTTTCTCTTCCGTTTTCATCCGGCCGTGGAGCATGGCGAGCTTGAGGTCCGGGAAGACCTTCTTGGCCAGGCGCTCGTATTCCGCTTTGACCGATTTGATCTCCAGCATGGCAAGCGCGCGGGGGGTGAGGGCTTTGGCTCTTTCCTCCTCTTCCGGAATGTCTATGCGCGGACAGATGACAAAGGCCTGGCGGCCCTCCTTTATCTTCGTGCGGATGAAATCGTAAGTTGCGGCGCGCTCCGCCGAGGGCACGATGCGCGTTTCTATTTCTTTCCGGCCCGCCGGCAGTTCGGTGATTAAAGACACGTCCAGGTCGCCGAAAACCGTGAGCATCAGCGTGCGGGGGATGGGCGTGGCAGACATGGACAGATAATGCGGAACCGTTTTGCGCGCCAAAAGCGTCGCCCTCTGGCGCACGCCGAAGCGGTGCTGTTCGTCCACGATGGCCAGGCCCAGATTTTTGAAATGCACCCCTTTTTGAATCAGGGCGTGCGTGCCGAGGGCGATTACTATTTCCCCGTCCGCGAGCTTTTTCAGGAATTCTTTTTTGGACACTTTGCCTTCCACGTCTTTTTCGTAAAAAACCTGCCCCGCGCCGGCGGCGAGTATGCCGAAGGGCGGCACTACTTTGTCCGGCACCCCCGCGAAGAGCTTCTTGATGGTTTCGAAATGCTGGCGGGCGAGGATCTCCGTAGGCGCCATGAATGCGGCCTGATGCCCGGATTTGGCGGCGATAAGCGAGGCGAGCGCGGCCACGGCGGTTTTGCCGGAGCCCACATCGCCCTGGAGGAGCCGGTTCATGGGATGGGTGCGGTCCAGGTCGCGGATAATGTCCCAGAGCGCCTGCTTCTGGCTCTGGGTGAGCTCGAAAGGCAATCCGGAGAGGATTCCTTTGAGCCAGTCGATATCCGTCTGAATTTTGGCCGCGGTCGTCTTGATTAGCGCGATTTTTTGCTTGAGCGTCGCCAGTTGGAGCAGAAACAATTCTTCAAAGGCGAAACGCCGCCGCGCTTCCTCCGCCTGCTCCAGGGTTTCCGGAAAATGCACGGCGCGCAGCGCCTGCGGCAGGGGAGGGAATTTGCGCTCCGCGAGCACTTCCGCCGGCAGCCATTCTTCCGCCTCCACGTTTTCCAAAATCGGTTCCACCAGAAAGCGGATGCCCTTGGAGGTGAGTCCTTTGGTCTCGCCGTAAATGGGCACTAGCCGCGCGGTATGCCGGGTGTGCGCGTGCTCCGGGTCGGAGATAAATTCGAAAGTCGGGTGGCTGAGATACAGCTCGCCCTTTTCCGAAAGAGAAACCTTGCCGGACAAACTAAGCAAGCGCCCCGGGCGGAGCGTCTCTCTGAGATACGGCTGATTGAACCAGGTGGCGCGCACGGAGCCGGACTCGTCCGATATCCAGGCATCCACGATGGCCATGCCCTGGCGCCAGGCGCGGCGGGAGGAAACCTCGTCAATCATGCCCTGCACCGTCACCTGTTCGCCGGGAGTCAAATCGTCAATGCGGCGCACTTCCGAGTAATCCTCGTAACGCGCCGGAAAATTCCACAAAAGGTCGCGCACCGAATCCATCCCGAGTTTTTTCAACTTCGGCAGGAAGCGCTGTGCGTTCGGCAGAGCCGTGAGGGGAGTTTCAAGAGGTATCCCCATAAGCCCGCATATTATAGCACAAGCAGCGATCTAAAACAGCTCTTCCCAAAAAATAAGCACAATGGCAATGAAGCCGACTACCATGCCGATGAACTGCGAAAGAATCTCGCATGCTGTGCGGCTAAAGGGCGCCGCCAGCGAAGCTGGCGCGAAGGGTGGGT
>VFSW01000598.1_pt1 | contig 53039 bp, 44 predicted proteins | sample 5358111 | NCBI WGS metagenome assembly VFSW01 (sample SAMN11554181, study PRJNA540505) | mine drainage metagenome | isolation source: sediment from site ElyBrook_90M | place: USA: Ely Copper Mine, Vershire, VT | collected 2017
GGGTACGGGGTTGGCAAGCATCACGGTGAGCGCCGCGACCGGGCAAAACGCCATCGTCGTCGCGCCGCGTGCGAATCTGACCCTGACCGCCGAGCAGGTCGCGGCGGCTCTGGCGGATCTCGTCGCGCGGCGCAAGCTCGGCGCGGGCGATTGCTTTTTGGCGCAGTGCGAGACGAGCCTGCCGGCACTCCTGGCCGGCCTCAGCGCCGCGCGCGCAGCCGGCCTGACGACGATCTTCAACGTCGCGCCCATTCCACGCGAGCCGCTGCCTCTTGATGCGGTCTTCCTCTCGGATGTGCTCATTCTCAACGAAACCGAGAGCGGCGCGCTGGCCGAGATACCGGTCGATTCCATCGCATCAGCGCACGAGGCCGCGCGGCGCATCGCACTTCGCTACCTTTCCGGCCTGGCGAGCCACTTTCGCCCTGGAGCGGAAGACGCGAGCACGCGCGCTCATCAGATCATCGTCACGCTGGGCGCTCTGGGAGCGATCTGCGACACCTTCGCCAACGGCAAGGGGAGCGTCAGCCGCGACATCACGCCTTTCGTGGTGAGCGCGGTGGACGCCACCGCCGCCGGTGACGCCTTTTGCGGCGCGCTGGCGGCATATCTCGCGCGTGGGACGCCGCTCGATGAGGCGCTACGCTGTGCCAGCGCGGCGGGCGCGCTCGCCACGACACGCATGGGCGCGATGCCGTCACTGCCGACCGCCGCTGAGCTGGTCGCGTTTCTGGCGAGACCATAAGCGCCCGGCCGATTTTGACTCGCCTGCCTCAGCGTGAGCCGGCGGCGACCGGCGTGCGACGACCGGGAAAGAGGCGCAGCAGTGTCATGAAGCCGACTGCCGACGCCGCCCCAGCATAGACCGCGCGCATCCACAGCTGCGTCGAGTCGGTGCCCGCCAGCAGCCCATGCGCCGTCACCAGCGCGAAAGCGACGAATCCCAGATAGTGGAGCGCCCGCCAAACAGTGTGCGAGATAGAGCGCTTGAGCCACGAGCTGAGCAGGATGGCGATGAGCGTATAGAGCGCGAAGACGCCCAGATTCACCGCTGTGGCGCGATAGGGCTGCGCTCCCGGAATGAACAGATTCGACACGCTGAACGGCAAAAAGGGATCGACCAGCAGCGTCGCGATGTGGATGGCGATGAGCATGCCCGCGAGCACGGCGAGAAACTGATGCGCCTCATCCACCAGCCATGAGATGCGCTCGCCAGCGGTGCGCGCGATGCTGCGCATCAGGCCAAATACGATCGCCAGCGTTAGCGTCACATAGCCGCTGACCGCCATCAGCCGCGTGACGTACCACAGCGTCGGTGAAGCGGTGGATTTGACCGCCGCCAGTGGCAAGACCAGCATTACATGATCCATAGCTGCGCACCCCTTCCCTGTGCCGCCAGAGAGCTATTCAGATTGGCTGACGTCACGACGCGCCTTGAGCCGAGGATGACGATCAGCGCCTCGCGTCGCGTGCCGGCCAGCGTTGTCGTGTCGTCTGAGGCCAACATATCGAGCGCGGCGGGATACCCGCGCAGCAGGGCGACTTTGGCCGCGACCTCGGCACGCGCCGCTGTGGGGGCCAGCGCCGTCACCGCCGCGATCAGCCCATCGGCATCTTTCGCCGGGGTTGTGGCATGCCAGACATGCGCGCACTCCCCGCTGCGGGGATCGATCAGGTGATGGCGCACCTGGCCGCCACGCAGCCACCAGCGCCGCGTCGCGCCTGACATGGCCAGCCCTCCGTCGCCGGGGCGGATCACCGCGACCGGTGGGGCGCCAACCTCCTCGCGCGGATCTTCCAGCCCGACGGCCCAGCCCACCCCGGGCTCTGGTCCACCGCGCACCCGCATGTCGCCGCCGACGTTGAGCAGCACATGCTCGAATGGCGCGAAAAAGCGATCCAGCGCGCCATCGGCCATCCAGCCCTTGGCGCTGCCGCCCAGATCGATGCGCGCGCCCGCTGGCAGCCAGAGACGCCGCCCGCGCGGATCGAATCGCATGTCGCGCCAGGCGCCGGGTCGCGCGCCGTCCTCGGTGTCGGGCGTTTCGGGGCCGAGATCGCGGTGCGCGATAGCGGCAAAATCGCGATCATACCCCAGACGCTCAAGCCGCGACAACAGCGTGAAATCGAACAGCCCATCGCTGGCCACTGCGGCGCGATGGGCCGCGCGCGCGCAAGAATAGAGCACGTCCGAAACGGCAGCCCATTCACCCGCGCGGGCGTTGAGCCGCGACAGCTCGCTGGCCTCGTCGAAGCGCGTGAGCCGCGCCGCGGCTTCGCGAAACCAGCCGAAACACGCGGCGATCGCCGTGCCCGCCCGCTCGCGCTGTGCTGGCTCGACGGCTACGTGCAGGCTGACGCGCGTGCCCATCATCGGCTGGTGGTCCTCGACCAGCGTCTGGGGCGCGGCAGACGCGGCCATCACGATTGACCCGCGACGACGGTGGGCGCCGGCGGCGGAATCGGCACAGGCGTCGCCGTCGGAATGGGTATGGGCGTCGGCGTGTTGAAGGGCGCGGGTGTCGTGGTGGGCACGACGCCGCCACCGCTGTTGGGCGTTGCTGTGGGAGTGGGGATCGCCGTATCCGTTGGCGTCGGTGCTTGTGAGCCGGTGCCGGTGACAGGGGCGGTGGGCGGGGGGACCGAGACGCCGTTGCGCGCGGGCTTGTGATTGGTGAGCGGCCACACCAGCAGCATCAGGCCGCCGACCGCAGCCAGGCAAGCGATTTGCAGCGTCGCTCGCGCCACGATGCGGTTCGCGCCTGGCGGTCTGCGCGAGGCGCCGGGCACCGGCGGCTGGCCGCCCGAGGCGAGCGTGACATCGCTGAGCGGCTGCGCGACACAGCTTAAGACATAGCCGGCGGCGCGCTCCGCCGCTGTGAGCACAGGGGTGCCTTTGGGGCTGACGTTGCCGGCGAGCACGCGCAGCTTGCACGTGCCGCAGCTGCCCGTGCGACAGCTGAAATCCGGCCGATAGCCGTGACGCTCCAGCGCGGTCAGCAGCGTTTCGCCGCCGAGCACGTCCAGCGTGGCGCCGGTGTCTTGAACGCGCATCTGGGCGACGGGCTTGCCCCGGTGGCCGAGAGCGATCGGACGGCTCCCGCCGTGCGGCGTGGGGGCCTGCGCGGCGGCGAACGCCTCGAAATGTACACGCTCCGGGGGCACGCCACGCGCCGTCAGCTGCGCGAAAAGATCGCGCCGGAGATCCTCAGGCCCGCACATGAACCAGTGCGCCTGCCCGGCGGCGCTGCCCGCTCGCGCCAAAATCTCCGCCGCTGTCATCCGCGCGCCGGTGGAGGAGAGATAGTGCCACTGGCGCAGCCACGACTGCGTGGGATCGATCCGCTCCCATTCCAGGAGGTAGATGATATCCTCGGGGGCGCGCGAGGCGTAATGGAGCTGGGCCTGCGGGCGGCGATGGGCCGGCAGCGCGGCCATCGCGCGTAGCATGCCGCGAATGGGCGTCACGCCACTGCCGGCGGCGACGAAAATGAGCGGCACATCCGTGCGCAGCGGCTGTGGCAGGGTGAACGATCCCCGTGGCGAGCTGGCATAGAGCCAGGTGCCGACTTTCGCGGAATCATACAGAAACCTCGAAACGACGCCCTTGCGCATGCGCTTGATCGTGATTTCCCACGGCTCATCCGCGCGGCCAACCCCGCACAGCGAGTAGGAGCGATACACCATCCCCTGCTCTGACCGGAAGGCCAGGGTGACGAACTGCCCCGGCAGGTAGTGCGCGGGAGCGCGCCGCCCATCGGGCGCGGCGACGAAAAGCGAGATGACCTCGCGCGCGACAACCTCGCGGCGCACCACGCGCACAGGGAACATATTCGCCGGAGCGGCGGGGTGCCGCGATTGATTGGTTGGCTGCATGATTCCCGATCCTCGCCATCAATGTGAGGGCACCGAAGCGCCAGAGGCCTAAAAGCAGAGAATGCCAGTGATCATGCTCTCCGCTGCCTGTGCCTGGGTGTCCCCGGATCTCATTCTCCTCTTTCTGAGAGAGGGATGTGCATGATCGTAATGGTAAAACCTTTCTATTGGAATGCAATGTGTTCAGTGAAAGAAATCGCCGGTAAAAAGTCACAAGTGAACCGCGTCACACACCAGCGCGTCCGCTCTGTGTAGTGTTGAATTTGGAGATGAAACGGCGTATGGTGATAGTATCATCATACAGCGAGGGGCAACACAGATATGGGGCAGCAGCGTTCCACATTCCCGGTCCGCGTAGCGATCGCCTGCGTCGGCGCCCTCGTGGCCGCTACGATTGGCGTGGGAGTGACGATAGCGAACTCCTCTGCGCCCACCGCGAAAACGACAGCGACCGGAGGCACGTCGATAGTCGCGCCGACGGCGACGCCGGGCCGCGGCTTCATCCGGCCCACCGTGACGCCCACACCACCCTTTGGTGGTCCAGGCACGGGGCAGACCGTGCTGAGCGGGAGCATTGACGGAGTCGATCCCACGTCGGGGTCATTTTCTTTGCTACTCAACGATGGCACGGACGAGATCATCCTCGTCTCGGATGCGACGCAGTACCAGGGCGACGCCCAGAGCTTCTTCGATTTGCAACCGGGCATGAGCGCGCGCGTCAGCGGTGTCGATAACGGCGACGGCACCTTGAGCGCCACGCTGGTTGACGCTACGTTTGGGTCGTGAGACGGGGCGCGCGATCCCCGCTACTCGCGCACGGCGAAATAGACCGCCGCCGGGTTGTGCACTACCAGCGCCGCTGTCGATTGCTCTGGCACCAGCTGATAAAAATCCGTCAGTGACACGCCGATGGATTCCTCGACCGGCATCAAGCCAAAGAGGATGGCGTGGTCGGCCAGATCGGGGATGGCTGGATAGCCCCAGCTATAGCGGCGGCAGGCGTCGGGCACGCCGGCGAGCGCCAATTCGTCGCGGATGCGGATGTTGACGTAGTCGGCCATCGCCTCGGCGAGTTGCACGCTCAGCCCGTGCAGATAATACGCCGCCGCGAATTCGCCGCGCGCTTGCAAAGCATCGATCTGCTCCGTCGCGCGCTGGCCCATCGTCACTACTTGCAACGCCAGCACATCAGGGCCGGCGGCGCGATCGGCGAAATAGTCCGCCAGGCACAGCCGCTCGCCCGCTGGCTGGCGCGGGAAGGCGAAGCGCGCCACCGCTCGCTCGCCCGTCGCGGGGTCGAGCACCACCAGCGCGTCGCCCTCGGCGAAGCAGGGATAGTAGCCGTAGATCGCGCGCGGCTCAAACGTGCGATCGAAGCGCGCGCGCCGCAGCATCTCAGCCAGCCTCGGCTCGAACTCTTCCGCGACCAGCCGCGCGTATTCCTCGCCGTGGCTCTTGCCGCCCCAGCGCCCGCGAAAGAGCGCATTGCGATCCAGGCACGGCGCGACGTCCTCGATCGCCACACGGTCGATGACGCGCGGACCCCAAAATGGCGGCGTGGGGATGCGATCCGCTGCCCGGCGCGCGATGGGTGCGGTGGTACCGGGCCTGGCGCGCGGGGGTGGCGCGGGCCTAGCCTCGGCGGACCACGCGTCGGCCACCGTGCGCTCGAAAAGCGATTGACGGCGTGCCGGGTCCACTAATTGATCCATCAGATCGAGACCCTCGAAGGCGTCGCGCGCGTAATAGACGCCCGCGTCGTAGGGTCGCCGCCCGTCAGCGTCGTCGTCACCCACCCATAGAATGCGCCGGCCATAAGCGCGATTGATGGCCGCGCCGCCCACGATAACCGGGAATGAAAGGCCACGCTTGTGCAGTTCCTGCACGCACAGCGGCATCTGTTTCGACGTGCTTACCAGCAGCGCCGACAGGCCGATGGCATCGGCCCCGACCTCGATCGCCTTGTCGATGATGGCGTTGAGCGGCACCTGCTTGCCCAGATCGTAGACCGTATAGCCGTTATTCGACAAAATGGTGTTGACGAGATTCTTGCCGATGTCGTGCACGTCGCCAAAGACCGTTGCCAGCACGACTTTGCCCTTGGTGTAGCCTTCGCTGCGCTCCAGGTAGCGCTCGAGGTGCGCCACCGCACGCTTCATCACCTCGGCGGATTGCAGCACGAAGGGCAAGATCAATTCGCCCGCGCCAAAGCGATCACCGACATCTTTCATCGCCGGCAAGAGGACGCGGTTGAGCACGGCCACCGCTGCCTCGCCGCGCACCGTGACGTCAGGCTGCTCTGCGTTCGCCGGCTCCGCGCGCAAGGCGTCGAAGCGGCTGGCGATCGCCTGGTCGATAAGATCTTCGATGCCGTCCTTCTTGCGGTGCACGATCATGAAGTGGATTTTTTCGTCCACGGTCATCGTCGCGGTGGGGTCGGTCTTTTCCTCTGTGCGCCCGCGCGGCTTGCCGTGCTCCTCATAATAGGCGATGAAGCGCGCCAGGGCGTCGGGGTCCCGATTCCAGATGAGGTCGTCGCACAACTGGCGCTGTTCGGCGTCGATCTCGGCATAGGGCGTGATGTGGGCGGGATTGACAATGGCGAGATCTAGCCCGGCGGCGACGGCGTGATAGAGAAAGACGCTGTTGAGTGCGGCACGGGCGTGTGGCGCGACGCCAAAGGATACGTTGCTCACGCCCAAAATCGTCAGCGCCCCCGGCAACTCTGCCTTGACGCGACGGATCGCATCCAGCGTCTCGACGGCGGAGGCGCGCAATTCCTCCTGGCCGGTGGTGACGGGAAAGGTCAGCGTGTCAAAGATGAGCGCGTCGGGCGCCAGGCCAAACTCGCCGGTGGCGATGTCAGCGATGCGCCGGGCGATGGCGATTTTGCGATCCGCCGTCCTGGCCATGCCTTCCTCGTCGATGGTCAGCGCGACGACGGCGGCGCCGTGCTCACGCGCCATCGGCAAGACGGCGTCCACGCGCTGGCGGCCGTTTTCCAGATTCACCGAATTGATGATGGCGCGCCCTGGATACGTCTCGAGCGCTGCCTGTATCACCCCCGCCTCGGTCGAATCGAAGCATAGCGGCGCCTCGATGCCCATCGCCAGCAGCTTGGCGGCGCGACGCATTTGCTCCGCTTCGTCGCCGCGCTCGGTCATCGCCACCTGCACGTCGAGCGCGTGCGCGCCCCATTCCACCTGATCGCGCGCGACCGCCAGCAGCGCGTCATAATCGTCCGCCAGCAACGCCTGTTTGATCTTGCGGCTGCCCTGGGCGTTGACGCGCTCGCCCACGATGAGCGGACGCGGCTCCTGATGGAGCGACACCGCGCGCATGCCGCTGGCCACGGCGGCGAAGGCCGCGCCGCGCCGATCGCCGCCGGTGCCGGCCGCAAGTCTGGCCAGATTCGCTCCCTCGCCGCGCGTGACGCGCCGCGCCGGGCGCTCGCGTTGCGCAGGGGTCAGAGCGGCGATGGCGGCGATGATCGCCTTGAGATGCTCAGGCGTCGTACCGCAACAGCCGCCGACGACGTTCACCCCCAGCTCGCCGACGAAAGCCGCCAGCGCCTCGGCCATCGGCTGCGGCTCCATCGGGTAGACCGCCTGGCCGTTGACGTTGAGCGGCAATCCGGCGTTGGGAATGGTCGAGACGGGCAGGAGGCAGTTTTCCACCAGATAGCGCACTGGCTCGCGCATGTGTTCGGGGCCGGTCGAGCAATTCAGCCCGACGACATCGACGCCCAGGTTGACCAGAATTGTCATAGCGGCGGCGATGTCGGTGCCTAGCAGCATGCGCCCGCTGGTGTCGAGCGTCACCTGCGCCTGGATGGGCCGCCACACTCCAAGCTCGGCGCTCGCCCGGCGAATACCGGTGATCGCGGCGCGCACTTCGAGAATGTCCTGGCTGGTCTCTATGATAAGCAGATCCACCCCGCCCTCGATCAGCGCGGTGGCTTGCTCGCGAAAGATCTCGACGAGCTGGGAATACGTGATGTTGCTGAGGACGGGGTCATTGCCCGACGGCAGCATGCCTGTCGGCCCCATCGACCCGGCGACGAAGCGCGGGCGATCGGGCGTGGCGAAGCGATCGGCGGTCTGGCGTGCGATGCGCGCGGCGGTCAGGTTGATCTCGCGCGTGCGGTCGCCCAGACCATACTCGTCGAGCTTGACGCGGCTGCCGGTGAAGCTGTCGGTCTCGACGACATCGACGCCGACCTCGAGGAACGAGGCATGCAGATCCGCGATCACGTCGGGGCGCGAGAGCACGAGGGCTTCGTTGCAGCCTTCGAGCGCCGCGCCGCCATAGTCCGCCGCCGAGAGGTCGCGCCGTTGCAGGTTGGTGCCGGTGGCGCCGTCAAAGATGACGACGCGGCGCCAGACCTCGCCGAGATAGGCTGATTCGCTCATTCTCGCACCTCAGGGCTGATGGTGATTGCTTGTCCCAGGCTCGCTCATCGCAGTGAAGCGGGGGTATGTGGCGCGGGGTGCTCACTCCGCTAACGCGTTGACAAGCTCGCGGCAAAAGTCAGGGATGTCTTCGACGACACGGCCCCAGACGAGGTTTCCTTCGCGAAAGGCCGGCTCGTCGCGCCAGATCGCCCCGGCGTTTTCGACGTCATCCTTGATGCCGCGCGAGCCGACGACGTGCTTGCCCACGAGCAAGCCCGCCGACGCGGCCACCCACCCGGCGTGACAGATGAAGCCAAGGATCTTGCCCTGCTCGTGGCACTCGCGCACCAGCCGCAGCACGCCGGGATCGCGACGCAGCTTGTCGGGCGCCCAGCCGCCGGGGCATACCAGCCCGTCGAGCTGGCGCGACTCGACTTCGCTCGTCAGGGCGTCGGGGGTCGCGGTCAGGCCGTGCTTGCCGCGCACCGTGTCATGCGTGATGCCGAGCACGGTCACCCGCGCGCCCTCTTCGCGCAGCCGCAAGACGGGTCCCCAAAACTCCAAATCCTCGAATTCCGGCGCGACGAAGACGCCGACCGATTTCCCGCGCAAGCGCATAGCATGCTCACCTCCCAAGAACGCGAGCCGCGCCCACCGCCGATCCTTATCGTGTATTATAGAGCAAACCGGGCGCGGGTGTCACCTGGCGACACGCCATACTCCGGGCATCACGACTTACTCGAAAAACGCTTCGAGCCGCAAAAGCACGATGCGGAAGCACATCGCCAGCAGGGCCACCGCGCAGGGCGAGCCAGCCCGCAAGGTGCCGGCGGCGATACTGGAAAGCTCGTCGGGCGCTCTCTGGATCGCCCAGCTCCGCGCCGCAGCCGCTAGCGTCGAAACCGCGCCAGCCGGCGAGCATCTGCCCACGGTGGCGTCGCTCGGCGCGATCACGTTTGGATGGCGCTGCGATCGCCCCGGCGCGGGGGATCTCGCCCGGCACATCCTGATCGGTCTTCAGCCTTCGATCAGTGGCAGCGTGAACCAGAAGGTCGCGCCTTTGCCTGGGGCGCTCATAACGCCGATCTGGCCGCCGTGCCGCTCGATCATCGAGCGACAAATATAGAGGCCCAGCCCCAACCCGACACCGGTGCCGCGATGGCCGGTCGTGCCGCGCACGCGATAGAATCGCTGCCAGATGCGCTCTTGCTCCGCGAGGGCCACACCTTGCCCGCGATCGCGCACCTCGACGCGCACCGCGTCGCCCACGTTCGCGACCGCGATGGCAACCGGGGTGTCGAGGGGTGAATATTTCAGCGCGTTCGTCACCAGATTAGTGATGACCTGCCCGATGCGCAAGGGATCGGCGCTCGACAAGCACGGCTCGTGAGGCGCCTCGCACTGGATGGTGCGCTTGGAATAGAGCCGGCTCTGCTCCTCGGCCACGCGGCGCGCCAGCTCGGCGATGTCGCACGGCACGCGCAGCAGCTCCAGGTGGTTCGCTTGAATGCGCGAGGCGTCGAGCAGGTCGCTCACGATGCGGTTTTCCAGCCCGACTTGCAGATCCGCGCGATCGAGCAGCTCGTGGATGCCGTCAAGCTGACACCCGATTTGATCGAGATCGAGCGCGCCCGCTTCGAGCGCGCCGGCAAAGCGGAGCAGGCGGCGCATGGCCAGCTGTGTGTTGCCCCTGATCAGCGCCAGCGGACCTCTCAGCTCGTGGCTCACCACACTTAGAAACTCGTCCATCTGAAGGTTGGCGCGGCGCATCGCGTCCTCGCCTTCGATTGCTTGCTCACGGTCGCGCATGAGACGCCCGCGATCGACTACGAGCGTCACGAAATGAGCCACCGTGCGGGAAAGCCCGATGATGTCATCCGTGATCTCATCCTCGTTGAGTCCAAAATCGAGCGAGACCAGGCCGATCAGCGCATGGTTGATGAGCATCGGCGCTAGCACGATCGTGCGCCGATCGCCTTTGCGCACCCCATGCGCCGTGCTGGGAATAGTCACCAGCTGAGCTATGGGGTGATCGTCACGCAGTAACGCGAGGCGTTGCGGTGTCGTGATATTTTCAACCGGCCTGTTTTTGACGAATGTCATCCACTCTGTGTCGTCACCCTGAGAGACAACACTCACGCGCAGCACGGGGATGAGTGTCTGCGAGTCTTGATCGATGAGCATCAGCGCGATGCGTCGCGCGCTGGTCAGCGACAGCGTCGTCAGGGCGATGCGCTCCAGGAGCGGGCGATCGATGTCGGCTGTCGTCTCGATGCTCTGTTGTGTGTCCGTGATCGACACGAGCATGTGTGCCAGCTCGAGCAGCGCGTCCAGCGATTCTCGCGTCTGGCGATTGTGCTCGTGGCGCTCGGTGATGTCTTCACAGATCGCGACGTAAAACAGCGGCTCGCCATGAGGGTCGCGCACCAGGCTCGTGTTGACCGACGCCCACATGCTCGTGCCGTCTTTGCGCAAGAGCCTCGCATCGACGCCGACATTCGCCTTCCCGTTGTCGATCAACTCTCTGGTTGTGCCGCTTGTGGCTTCCATCCCGTCTTCGGTCAAAAAGCGCTGGTAGGGTGAGCCGATCATCTCGGCGTGATCGTACCCCAGCAGCTCGCAAAACCGCGAATTGCAGTCCTCGATGTCGCCGTCGAGAGCGATCTTGGCGATGCCCAGGGGCGCGTGATCGAGCACCATGCGCAGCCGCGACTCGCTGGCGTGCAGCGCGGCGGCGTCATTGTCGCGCTCGATGGCGATGCTGGCTAGATGAGTAAACACACTGATCAGCCGGCGATGCTCCTCGGTTGGCGCGCGTGGCGTCTCGTAATACAGGGCGAACGTGCCGAGCACCGCGCCCGACGTGGCGCGAATCGGCGTCGCCCAGCAGGCGCGCAGGCCGTGCGCGAGCGCCAGATCGCGATGGTCGTGCCAGAGTGGATCGCTGGCGATGTCGGCGGCGACAACCTCGGCGTTGTGAAAGGCGGCAGCGCCGCACGAGCAGGCGTCCGGGCCGATTTTCAGCCCATCCATCGCTCGCGTGTAGGGTTGAGGAAGGCTGGGCGCCGCGCCAAAGCGCAGCTGTTGATTGTCGTGATCGAGCAGCAAGATTGTCGCGTGCGCAGGCTCGGCCAGATTTTCGATCGCGCGGGCGATGCGATCGAGCACGTCGGGCAATGCGACCCCGCTGGCGATCGCTTCGAGGATGTGCGTCTGGTCTTCCGAGATGTGCTTCGCGATTGTCCGCTGTGATGGTGACAAGCGCCCCTCCTTCGCGGAATGACATGAGTATACGTGAGTTCCGGAGAAGGCCGGCGACAAGATTGATAAAGATCTTGCGCGCCTGGGAGCGGTCTGCGGACTGCCGCGAAGCCGGCCTTCGCCGACTCGATCTCGTCCTAGTCCGCACAGACTGCGGGCGTCCATGGTGGCCTATGACCCACGATACGCGACAAGCTGAGCAGCATTTCCGCAAGAGCGATGCCATTTCGCGAGGAGCCGTGCGAATAGCGTGAAGTCAGGCTGCGCGGGGCTGCATGCGCTTCATGATTTTGCTCAAGAAGCCGAAGCGGTGGGCGACCCTGGCGAAATCGTCGCGGCTGATCAGGCGCAAGCGCGAGATGATGAGGACGAAAAGGAGCAGCGCGCCGCCACGCTCGGCCAGCTGGAGCGTGTGACTGGCCGGCTGCCACAGGTTGACTCCCACCAAGAGTAATCCGCCGGAGATCGAGATGCCGTGCTGGCGCAGCGGCACCGTGACACGATAGCGCAGCCAGATGGCGGCGAGCGTGCCCAGATAGAGGACGCTGAGAGAGATCGCGTTCGCCACGGCGATGCCCATCAGACCGAAATGGTAGATGAAGAAGAAAGGGAAATAGAGACCGAAGCGCACGGTCAGCGCGAGTATGTTGAGGATGAGGTTGAGCCAGATGTCTTCGTGGGCGGTGATGAGCGCGGTGCCGGGCACATAGGCCAGCGATGAGAGGGCGACGTACATGAGCGAAAAGACAATCATCAGCGGCGTGGCGTCGCGCGCATAGCCTTTGCCGAAAAGGTGGATGATCTGTGGCGCGAAAAGGCCGGCGGCCAGGCTGACGAACGCCACGACGACGGCGGTGATGGCGCTATAGCGCTGATAGGCTGCCTTGAGCGTGGTGTAGTCTTTTTTGGCGACGAGATTCGTAAAGAAGGGATACATCGCGCCGGTGAAAAGGTTGGGCGCCCAGAGCATATAGGACGTCACGACGAGCGCCGCGCCATAGATGCCGACCTGGCCAATGCTGTCTTTGGCGGTGAAGGCATACAGGATGAAGAGTTGATCGATGCTATTGAAAAAGAACCAGACGATCGTGTTGAAGTGGAAAGTCGTGGTGAAGTTCCAAAAATTGGAGGGCAGATACCAGCGCAGCGAAAATTGCCAGCGCTTGCGCATGACGCGCAGCAAAGCGACGAGCCCCGACAGGAACGAGATGAGATACGCCCCCGGCACGACGAGCGCGACGGCGCCCTGCGCCGACAGCAGGTGGCGCGGCACGACGACCAGCACGACGACCAGTGTCAGCGCGAAGCTCATCGTCTGCACGGCGTATTGCGTGCGCGCGGCGGCGGGCAGCTCCATCTCGCCCTGCAAGACGGCGATGGTCAGCGTCTGAAAGATGACGACCGGAATGAAGACGAGCAAAAAGAGATAGATCGTCGAGTTCACCGGCCGATTGAGCAGAATGAAGCTCAGCGCGCGGGGAAAGAGGAGCATGGCAGTGAAAAAGACGACGCAAAAAACCGCCGCGATGCTCATGTAGCTCAAGAGCAGCGCGGATTTTTGCGTCGCGGTCGCGCGGGGGATGAAGTTGACGATGACGTTCGAGCCGCCAAAGAGGAAGAACGTCTGCACGGTATTGACCAGAATGATCATGAGCCGATAGGTGCCCAGCGCGTCGCCGCTCTGGCTGATGCGGCCCATGATGATCTGGGTAAGCAGCCCCAGCGGCACCCCGATGAGAATGGCGATCATGATCCACTGCGTGCCGCGAATGGATTTGTCGATCAGCTCGCTCGTCTCGCGGCGATCGCTCTCGGCGGCACTGGCGGCTGCGTCGATCGCGGCGACGCGCGGCAACGTCGCGCTCTCATCGTCGGGCGAAGGGGGAATGATCGCCGGCGTGGGTACGAGGGCGACGAAGCGCGGCATTTTGAACGTCTCGTCGATGCCGGTCACGATCGGCTTGCCGCACTCCAGGCAACAGCCGGCGCTGATCGGGCCGCCACAAAACTGGCAGCGCGTCGCCGGCTGCTGCGCGACATCGCTCATGGCCGGCCTCCGACGCCCTCGCGCGGCCTGATGAGGGTGGCGCCATTCGTGGAAGCGGAGGTCTCATCGTCCTCATCCGTGCCCGCGCGGAAGCGCACCGCCGGCAGCGAGCCAGTGACGACGGGCCGGTTCGCGATGGGCAGCGCCACCGCGATGCCCACCAGCGCCCAGAAGGGCGCCGAAAGGCTGTCGATCTCGAGCGCGTTGCCAAAGAAGGTCGCGACCGACATGGCGACGACGATGCCAAAGATGGCGGCGCTGATCGCGTTCCACTGGCCGTAAGCGCCCCGGCGATAGGAGCGCCAGATGGCTCGCTCGGACTGAAACATCAGCCACAGGTAAATCGCCAGCCCGATCGCGCCCGTCTCGGCCATGATGTGCAGCCAGAAAAGGTTGATGCTCGTCGTCGTCTTAGGCAGCCCGGCCTTCGTAGACACTTTGCTCTTGGTGAGATAAGCCACCGTGCCGCCATAGCGGCCCGGCCCGACGCCAAGCAGCGGCTGCGCGTCGATGACACGCAGCGTCTTGTGCAGTGGCGCGTTGTGCGGCAACTCCCCGTGCGCGAGGGCCATCGTGTCGGTCCACAGCGAAGTCGGCGGCTGCCCCGGCCCGGCAGGCACGGCGACAAAGCTGAGCAGCAAGATCAGCGCGAAATAGCCCACCGCCAGATAGCGCCAGTGGCCGCGCACGATGATCGCGACCGCCAGTGTGCCGAGCAAGAGGCCCAGCCAGTTCTCAGTCGAGCTGGTGAGGAACTCGCCCAGCGTCAAGAGCGCCAGTCCGGCGCCCAGCGCGATGTTGTAGAGGCGCGTGAGCGTGGCGGAGCTGTCCATATCCACGCGCGTTGAGTTGAGAGAGATCATCATGCCGATGGCGAGCAGAATGCCGAAATTGAGCAGGTACGCATAGGTGTCGGCATCGGGTAAGATCACCGAGACCGGCACAGCGCGCGGCACCAGCACGCCCTTGGGCAGGGTGAGGCCCAGCCAGTGAAACGCCCCGGCGGTCTCGACCACCGAGACAGCGGCCAAAGCGCACAGCGCGGCGATGATGAAGCCGACGTAACGGCGCAATTGCTGCACGGTGGGCAGATCTTCGGCGATGAGGATGACGAAGACGAGATTGTGCAGCGAATGCTCGATGCCGAGCAGCGCGACACCAGGCGGCACGTGATTGATCCACGCCGATATCACGCTGACGACGCCAAACAGCGTCGCCGGCCAGAGCACGAAAAACGTCCTTTGCAGCGGGCGCTGCTGCACGATGGCGCGCACGCAAAAGCCGATGAAGATGATCAATTGCAAGGCCGTGCCCAGATAGACGATGACGCGCCCGAGCAAGCCCTCAGGTGGGAAGTGGATGAAGATCGATCGCTGAGCGACGAAATAGAGCGCGACGATGATCGCGGCCTCGCCAGGGGGCAAGAGCAACATGACGCCGACGACCAGCGCGAACATGAGCGCGGTGACGATCTTAGCCCACAGGGCAGTATTGGACGCGACGATGGGAATGCCGAACAGCAGCAGCGTCGCGACGCCTCGCAGCGTCCACGCGCCTAGGCGCATGCGCAGCTGGCGACCCGCGCGCCACTGGTTCGAGGGGGTGGTGAGCCGCAGGGGGATCGCCTGCGCCGTCTGCATTCCAGCGATATCGCTGCTCGACAGCGCAGGATCGATCGGTGGGGTCATGGCGTTGACGGCGGCGGTAAAAGCGCGAATCGGCGTGCCCTTGCGCCGCGCCAAGCGCGAAAAGCCCGCCGCCTCAGCGGGGGCGCGCTCTGGCCGCTGATCGAGCGCGGCGATGGCGCTCATCAGCGCGACATAGCGGTGGCGCTCGCGGCTCCAATTCACCTGCGCGGTAATCTCGCGCGCATGCTGGGCCAGCACGTCGCGCGCCTGATCGTGCCGCGCCAGCCAGTCGAGACGGTTCGCCAGATCGCCCGCGTCTACGTCGTCATAGGCCAGTAATGATTGCGGATCGAAATAATATTGTGTCGCCTGAGTGCGCACGGCCAGTGTCGGCACCAGCAACGACAGGCCTTCCAGAACCCCCGCCGGCAATTGCAGATCGGTCATGGCGTCGCGTGGCACGGCGACGACATAGGCATCGGCCTGAGCGATGAAGGCCGGCACATGGTCGGGCGCCATCGCGTCCTGAATCAGCACCGACCGCGTGACATCCAGCTCGCGGATGAGCGCGTCGAGAGCGGACCGCTCGTCGGGCGCGCAGACAATCCAAAAAAGCGCCTGGGGCAGACGCTCGCGCAACAGCCCCGCCGCGCGGATGACAGTGGCGAAATCATCGATGTGGCCCGGCTCGCCGTGACAGACGACGAGAAAGCGCCCGGCGATGTCGGGGTGGCGCTCGACGCGCAACGGCCCGCTGAAGCGGCGCTCGTCGGGCGGCCGATAGATGACGCTCACCTTGTCGGGCGAGCAGCCGCGACTCATCAGGCGCGTGCGCTGCGTCTCGGTCGCCGCGATGATGTGATCGACGAAATCGACCAGATATTGCTCGAAGACGACGGCGGCGCGCACGCGGAGGCTATAGCGACCCGCGCCGGTTCGCACCATCAGCTCTTCGGGTCCGATCGTGGTCGTGTCGAGCACGACGCGCGCGCCAAAGAGATGCGCCAGCCAGGCGGCAAAGACGAAAAAGCCGGTGGAGTCGCAGATCTGAATCGCGTGATAGTGCCGCCGCACCTGCGCGATGGTGAGCAGAACGAAGGCGTGCATCCACAGCCAAAAAGCGCCCCCGCCCGACACCTGGGCGAGGATGCCGGGGCCGAGCGAGTGAAACGTCACGCGCGGCCCGGCCAGGCGCGATTCCAGCCCCGGCACGTTGGGCGCGAAGAGGTCAACCTGATGCCCGGCGGCAATCAGCGCCTCGATCTGGCGCGCCAGGTGAACTTCCCCGGCGGGGGAAGCCCGGCGACAGACAAAAGCGAAAGTTGACATGACGATTTCCTTGAGAGATGTCCCTTCGGCGCGTGGGGCTGCACGTGCGCCTGCTCCCAGTGTACCACAAGGCCGCGGCGTGTCATGCTCTTTCTCTGAAAAAGAGAGAAAGAAGAGTTGGGGGCACCCCAAGCCCCGGCAGGGTGGCGCGGCCACTGCGAGTGGTGCGACCACTCCGGGGGCATGCCCCCTGGCACCCCCTGCTGAGGCCGCGCTCATCGTGAAAAAGCATTATCGCATCTTTGAGACCATCATAGAGCAGGATCGCCTGCTTTCCTCCCCTAACGTGCGGGGGCGAGATCGCGCACGGATCGCACGACCGTCTCGCTGATGCGCTGCACTTCGGCGTCGGTCAGCTCGGCGAACATCGGCAGCGACAAAATCTCTTTCGCGTACTGCTCCGCCACGGGGAATTGTCCCTCACGATAGTCCAGGTGCTCGCAGACAGGCAGCAGATGCAACGGAATGGGGTAGTGAATGCCCGTCTCGATATCCGCGGCCGCCAGCCGCTCTTTGAGCTGATCGCGTTCCGGCGTGCGGATGACGTAGACGTAACATACCGACTCGTAGCCAGGGAAGGTCTTGGGTGTGACGACAGCGTCGCCCAGCAACTCGGTGTAGCGCGCCGTCCAATGGCGGCGGAGGGCGTTCCACTCTTCGAGGTGCTTGAACTTGATGCGGATCATCGCCGCCTGGATCTCGTCAAGGCGGGTGTTGAAGCCGAGGATTTCGTGCTTGTAGCGCGACGTGGAGTGTGCGCCGTGCTGGCGCATCATATCAATCTTGGTGTCGATCGCTTCGTCACTCGTCGTGAAGATGCCCGATTCGCCATAGCCGCCCAGGTTCTTGGTGTAATACAGGCTGAACGCGGCGGAATCGCCGATGCCGCCGACGCGCCGGCCTTTGTATCTCGCGCCCTGCGCCTGTGAGGCGTCCTCGAGCACGACAATGCCTTTGGGCCGCGCCATCTCGAGAATGGGATCCATATCCGCCGGCAAGCCATACAGGTGCACCGGCACGATCATCCTGGTGCGCGAGGTGATGGCGGCGCGCGTCTGCTCGATGTCGATGTTGTAGGTGTCGGGATTGATGTCAACGATGACCGGCGTGGCGCCGACGGTCAGCAGCGCCTCGATCACCGCGACGAAGGTGTTGGCCGGCGTGATCACTTCGTCGCCTTTGCCGATGCCATAGGCATACATCGCCAGCAACAGGGCATCGGTGCCGTTGTCGACGCCGCGCGCGAATCGGGTGCCACAATAATCGGCCCACTCTTGCTCGAAAGCGCGCGTGTTGGGGCCGAGATTCAGGTTCATGTCGGTGAGCACGCCGTCGATGGCGGCCAGAATCTCTTCGCGCAGCGGCGCGTATTGCCGGCGCAGGTCAACCAGCTTGATGCGATCTGCCATGCGTTTGTCTCCTCATGCGTTGCTCGCGCGCGAGCGGGCTATGGTCAGGCGGCGCCCCCGCCTGAGGGATGTGGGTGTGGGCGAGCGCGCGGCGCGCTCGCGGATCGACGCGGTCGCCGTCCGTCACCAAGAGATTGGGATGTAGACGCCTCCCTTGTCAATGGATTCGTGGGCGGCTTCGAGGGCCTTGACGACGTTCAGGCCCACTTCGCCGTGGCTGCGCGGCTTTTGTCCGCTGCGAACCGCCTGGGCGAAATGCTGGCATTCGACGGCCAGCGGCTCGGCGCCCGCGACGAACGGAATGACGATCTCGCCATAGCGGTAGGAGAGCTGGAATTCACCAAACGTGGTCGAATAATTGGGGCGATCGACGCCGCGATCGAAGATCTTGATCTTTTCATTGCCGGCGGTGTCGTCATAGACCGCCATGCGGCGATCGCCGACGATGGTGAAGCGGCGCTCTTTGTTCGGATTGAGCCAGCTGACGTGGACGTGCGCTTCATCGCCGCCGGGATAGCGCAGGTCGATATAGGCGACATCGATGAGATCTTTGTGCACGCAGGTCGAGCCGCGCGCACTCACCGCCACCGGGCGCTTGTCAAGCACGAAATTGATCATCGAGACATCGTGCGGGGCGAGATCCCAGATCACGTCAGCGTCCTTGCGAAAAATGCCAAGATTCAAGCGGCTGGAATTGATGTAAAAGATTTTGCCCAGGTCGCCGTTCTGCACGATCTGGCGCAGCCGCTCGACCTCAGGGCTATACTCATAGGTGTGGCCGACCATCAGAATGCGGCCCTGCCGCTCGGCCAGCGCGATGAGCTCGCGCGCCTGCGCCGATGAATCGGTCAGCGGCTTTTCGACCAGCACGTGCTTGCCGCTGAGCAGCGCCTGCTGCGCCAGCTCGAAATGCGTGCTCAGCGGCGTCGCGATGACAATGGCGTCGATGTCGCTCTCCTCGAACATATCATCGACGCGCGACGTGACCCGCAAGCCGGGATTGTTGCGCTGGGCCTCGGCCAGTCGCGGCTCTGTGACGTCCGCCAGGAGCGCGACGCTGCTGTTGTCTTGCCGGGCGAGGTTGCGTAACAAAAGCGGCCCCCAATAGCCATAGCCGATCAGCCCAAAACGCAGCTGCTGGTCTGGGGTGAGGCTCGACTTCGCGAGCGGTGCCGTCATTATTTTTTACCTTTCACAGGCACCTGGTCTGATGCCTGTCGTGTGATGTGCGCCCGTGTGGCGGCGAGGATGGCTCGCGGCATGCCTGTGGCGAGCGGCAGTGGTGTCTGTCGCGTCGTGAGGATCGCTGATGGTGAGATAGCCGCTGATGAAGCGCCGATCGCCGGCATGCTTAGCCGCTCACTTGCCCCCGCTCTTGTTGAAGACAACGGAAAAGGTCAGCACGATGAGCTTGAGATCGAGCCAGAATGTGCCATCGGTCACGTAATGCAGATCCATCGAGACGAGTGTCTCGAAATCGACGCGACTGCGGCCGTAGACCTGCCAGATACCCGTGATGCCGGGCTTGACGAGCAGGCGATAGCGGTGGCGATAGCGATATTGCTCGACCTCATAGGGCAGCGGCGGGCGCGGCCCCACCAGGCTCATGTCGCCCCTGAGCACGTTGAAGAGCTGCGGCAGCTCGTCGATGCTGGTGGCGCGGATGAATTCGCCGATCCGCGTGACGCGGGGATCGCTGGCGAGCTTGTAGGCGCCGGCGCCTTCATTTTCCCCGGCAAGCGCTTGCCCTTGCATGAATTTGGCCATCGCCTCGCGGTGAATGGCGTCATCCGTGTCGGTGCGCATGCTGCGAAACTTATAGACTTTGAATCGCTTGCCCCCCTCGCCGACGCGCTCTTGCTTGAAGAGCGACGGGCCTGGCGAGTCGAAGCGCACGATGATCGCGAAAATGAGCAAGATGGGAGAAAGGACAATGATGCCCAGGAGAGCGACAAAAAAGTCGAAAACGCGCTTGAGAGCGTAATTGCGACGCGCGCGTGGCACGACGGTGGGCGGCAAGATAAAAATGCCGCTGCGGCGATACGTGTCGTCGTTATGCTCTTCGAGCCAGCGGGCGGCTTCGTTGAGCTGCTCGATCTGCGCTTCCGTATCGGGGGAGCGGCCAGCGGCATGCGAGTCCACTGATTTCATCAAACGCCTCATCAAACGCGCGAGGTTCCCGGTCGGCACCAACGCGCAACGACGCGCTCACATCAAGAAGAGGATGCCGTTGACCAGACTGCTCTCAAATGTCGCCCTAGCCTCTGCGCTCACCGGAATTGCCTGTAGCATAGCATAGCGCCTTGTGCGGGTCAAGCATGTCTCGCCATGTCGCCTGAGTGCTCCGGCGAGATGACCGACTCAGGGGCGCGGTTTCAACCGCCCGCGCTCCTCGCACGGATCGCTTCTCCCGTAGCTCACATGTCTTTCAGATCGCGCGCAAGGCGTGGCGCAGCCAATCAGCTTGCTGTGGACGGTATTTGTAGGGGATGTTGTTGCAGACGTGGTTGCCCTCGTCGAACATCCACAGCTCGGCATTCGCGCCCACCTCGGCCACGACGCGCTCGGAATCTTCCGGTGGGAAGAGGCGATCGCGGCGGCCAAAGATCACCAGGAAGGGACAGGTGATGCTGCCGGTTATTCCTTCCAGGGTGAAAGCTTTGAGCTTTTCGCGCGCCGCCGCTTCATCGGGCACCTTGAGCCGGTGAATGAACGCTTCCTGTGTCAGCAGGGGATAGCGATCGAAGTGCTGAGACAGGTTATACGCCGAGGCGAGCATGACCACCGCTCGCAGGCGCGGCTCGCGCGCGGCGGCGCGCGCCGCGAAAAATCCGCCCAGGCTCACGCCCAGCATGCCCACGCGACCGGCATCGACATCGTCGCGCGCTTCCAGCCAATCGATGACGTAGCGCAGCGGCACCTCATAATCCGGGCGCAGCGGCAGCTCGAACTCCGATTCACCCTGGCCCGGACCATCGATGGCCAGCACCGCCAGGCCGCGCCGCAAGAGGTCGTTGCCGTAAAAGTGCATCTCTTCCTTGACGGAGTCGAGGCCGGGCGAGATAATGACAATGGGCGCGCGTGGCGCGTGCGGGGGCTTGCGCAAAATGGCGGGAATGACGCGACCCTGCTCGAAGGGAATCTCGACGCGCTCGCCGGGGAACTCGTACAGTGGCAGCCCGCGCTGATACGCGCGCACGGTCAGCTCGTGCCCCACGCGCAGCTGATTGGGATGGCGCACCACCATGAACTTGCCGAAATGATACAGCATCGCGGCGCTCAGGAAGTGCTCGCCCGCCGATTCGTAATCGCGGCGCGCTTCGGCGTCCGCGCCCATCTTTTCGCGCACGGCCGCCACAGCGTTCCAGGAAGGTGACCAGTCTTCCCACCGCTGGATCGTCCGGGTGAGTTGCTGCAAGTCGTTGCTGTCGATGCCGTTGGCGATGAACCGGGGCGCCCAATTGTCGATCGCGATCTGCACGCGCTCTTCCGCCATAAAAGCTGATCCTTTCGCCGATTCCTCACACTGTGCCGCGTGGCCTGTCGCCGGTTATGCGCTCGCCAGCGCGCCGCCCAGATAGCGCCGCCCGATCTCAGGATGATGCAAGATCTCGGTGCTCGTGCCCGTCAGGCGCACGGTGCCGCTTTCCATCACCACGCCGTTCGTTGACGCGCTGAGGCCGGTGCGCACGTTTTGTTCCACCAGCAAGATGGTGCGGCCCGATTGGTGCATGATGGCGATGGTGTCAAAGACCTGCTTGAGCGTGCGCGGGTCCAGGCCCATCGACGGCTCGTCGAGCAAGATGAGCTTGGGGTCGAGCATGAGGCTGCGCGCGAACTCGACCTGGCGCTGCTGCCCGCCCGAAAGGTTGCCCGCTTTGTCGTTGGCGCGCTCGCGCACGATGGGGAAAAGCTCCTCGACCTCGCCGAGCACGCGGCTCACTTTCGCCGCGCTATTCACGAGATAGGCGCCCAGCCGCACGTTTTCGCGCACGGTCATCTCGGTGAAGAGGCTATGATTTTGTGGCACCTGCACGATGCCCAGCTCGAGCACCTGGCGCGGGGTCATCCCGGCGATATTGCGCCCGTTGAAGCGGATCTCGCCCAGGCGAGGCTTGAGCAGTCCGCTGATCGCGCGCAGCACGGTGGACTTGCCCGCGCCGTTCGGCCCAATGATGCACGTGATCGATCCCTGCTCCACGCTGAGATCGACGCCTTTGAGCACGTCGCCGCCGTCATAGCCCGCGACCACTTGATTCAATGTCAGCATCATGTCAGTCTCCTAGATAGGCTTCGAGCACAGCGGGATTTTGACGCACCTCGGCGGGCGGCCCTTCGGCGATTCTGGTGCCGCGATGCATCACGATGACGGTGGCGCACAGGCTCATGACGAACTCCATGTTGTGCTCCACGACCAAAAAGGTGATGCCCTGTCGATTCAGCTCGCGAATGCGATCGCCCAGATGGTTGATCATCGTGGGGTTGACACCGCCCGCCGGCTCGTCGAGCAGGATCACCTGCGGCTCGGCGATGAGAATGAAAGCGAACTCGAGCAATTTCTTTTGGCCGTAGGAGAGGTTGCCCGCCGGCTCGTCGCGCAAGTAAGTGATGCCAACGAAATCGAGCAGATCGAGCGCGCGCTTTTGCTCGCGCGAGCTGCTCCACCGGCTCAGCAAGCCAACCAGAGAGCTGCGTTGCGCGGCGACATGCATATTTTCCAGCACGGTCAGGCGCGGAAAGATGCGCGTCAGCTGAAATGTGCGGCCAATGCCCATCGCGAAGACTTTATTCGGCGCGGAGTTGGTGATTCCCCTGCCGTTGTAGCGGATCTCCCCCGCGTCCACGCGATCGTAGCCGGTGATGACATTGAAGAGCGTCGTCTTGCCCGATCCGTTCTGACCGATCAGCCCGGTGATCTTCCCGGCTTCGATGGCAAGCGAGCAGTCGTTGAGCGCCTGAATGCCGCCAAAGGCTTTCGAGACGCCACGCGCTTCGAGCAAGCTCATGCTGTTGCCTCCTCGCGCTCGGCGACCGAGAGTGGCGGCGCGCTCGACGGCGCGCTCTTGAGCGTCTCAGGCAGCGGCACGGGTCCGATGTGGCCGCTGATCTGCCATTTCGCCCACAGGTTGCGCAGCGAGGGCACCACGCCTTGCGGCATCAGCAAGATGACCGCGAGAAAGAGAGCGCCGTAGGCCACGAGATACCATCCACCGTTGCCGGCGGTGAAGCTCGACGCGAAATATTCCTTGGCTGATTCGAGCACCAGCGCGCCCAGGATGGGTCCTGTCAAGGTGCCGATGCCGCCCATAAAGACCATCAGCGCGACCGCTACGTCGAAGAGGGCGTCGAAATCCACCGACGGCGCCACGCTGCCGTTGAAATAGGCGAAGATGGCGCCCATCATGCCCGCGAAGATCGCCGAGATCACAAAGGCGCTCAGCTTGGCGGCTTCCGTCCTGACGCCCAGGCCACGCGCCCGATCTTCGTCGTCGCGAATAGCCAGCAGCCCCAGGCCATATTTCGAATTGCGCACGAACCACGAGACCGCTAGAGCCAAGAGCGTCACGGCCAGCGCCGCAAAATAGAACGGCAGGTTGTAGGCGTTGAGGTTGCCCCCCTGATTGAGCGGATCCCATTGGAAAGGAATGGGCAGATCCAGCCCGGCTGAGCCGTTGGTGACGCCGCGCAGGTTATACGCCATCAGCTGCGCGATGAAAAACATGGCGATGGTGATGACCACAAAGGTATGACGGCGCGCGCGCAAGGCGATAGCCCCTGAGGGGATGGCAAAGACCCCCGCGACCAGGCCGCACAGGGGCACCAGCCAGAGCGGCTCCCATCCAGCCGGCACGTTGTAATGGTTGCAGATGATCGCCAGCGCGTAGGCCCCTATCCCAAAATACGCGGTGTGGCCCAGAGCGATGTAACCTGTGTAGCCGGAAAAGATATTCCAGCCGCTGGCAAAGCCAGCAAAGATCAGGGCGAAGATGCCGATGGTGGTATAGGTGGGGTCAGCGACGACAAAGGGGAAAGCGATCGCCCCACCCAGCAACACCAGCAAGCCCACAGGATTGAAATATCTCTTGACGAGTGTCATTGCTTGCGACCCTCCAGCTTTCCGAGCAAGCCTTGCGGACGTAGTGTGAGAATGGCGACCAAGAGAATGAAAAATACTGTTTGAGACCAGGTGGGCGACCATAACACAGCGGTGACGTCTTCGATGACCAGCATGCCCAGTGCCGCGATGAGGGCGCCGCTCAGGCTGCCCATGCCGCCAAAGACGATGATTGCCAGCAAGCGTGAGATCAGGTCATAGCCGCTGTTGGGGTTGATCGCGTTCGTCGCGCCAAAAGCCATGCCACCAGCAGCCGCCAGGGCGATGCCGATCCCAAACGTGATCGCCGAGACGCGCTCGACATCGATGCCAATCAAGGCGGCAGACGTGCGGTTTTGCATGGACGCGCGCACGCTCTGGCCAAACTTGGTGCGATAGATCAGCACGTAGAGTCCGGCGAGCAAGGCAACGCTCAGCAAAAAGCCATACAAATAGATATAGGTGATATAAAAGCCGCCGACCTCAAATGATTGCGTGATGTAGGACGCTTTTAAGGTGATGAGGTTCGCTGTAAAGAGGATGGTCAGCACGCCCTCGATGATCAAGGCCACGGCAAACGTCACCAAAATCGAGAGCATGGTGCGATCCTTCTTGAGGGGGCGAATGAAGAGTATCTGGATCAGCACGCCCAAACAGAACATCGCCGGCATAGTAATCAGCAGGCCTAAAAACAAATCGATGTGAAAGCGCTGCTGAAGCTCGTAGCTGAGATATCCCCCCAAAACGACTAGCACCCCCTGGGCGATGTTGATGATATCCATCACGCCAAACACCAGCGTCAGGCCCGAGGCCATCAGGGCATAGACGCTCCCCGTCAAGATGCCGGTGACGATGGCCTCGACGACTAATCCAAACATGCTCCGTAATCCTCCCGCACTTCCAGACGTGATGGCTCCTCCGCTTCCCCGCTCCATCATTCGATGGAGCGGGGAAGGATGAGCTGGCCCTGCTTTACGGCCAGTTGGGCTTGGGATATTCGGGCGTTTGCGCTCCGGTCGTATTCGCTGGGAAGATCGGAACCAAAACCCCCTGCTGCCACTGGAAGAGATAGGACTGAATGACAGTATTCTGGCCGGTGCTGTCAAACTTCACCGGACCCTGGACGGAGGTGAAGGTGTCGCTGTGCAGCTCTTGGATCAGCTTTGCTTGATTCAGGCTGCCTATCTTGGTCACCGCTTGAAAGAGGACCTGGCCGACCGAATAGGCTTCAGGAACGTCGGAGCTGATGTCTGACGCCGTGCCGCCATATTGGGCGATGTATTCCTGAACCATTTGCGCGTTGCCGGGAGTGTTTTCTTGCGCGAACCAGCCGTTAGGCACCATGATGCCTTCCGCCGAGGCCGCGCCGCCAATATTGGTCAAGAACTGGGTGCCCTGGTCGGGACCCGCTGTCGCGATGATCGCCTTGGGATTGTAATGTTGCTGCTTGAAGGCCTGAATGAAAGCCGTCACGTCAGGCAGGAGCGTTCCCAGGACGACGATATCGGCGTGCGCCGCGATCAGTTGTTGCGCGATGGGAGTGAAGTCGGTCGTTTCAGCGGGATACACGATCTCGGTATGCGCTGCGGGAACGCCGCCCTGGGTCAGCAGCTGATTAGCCAGATCCACCTGCGGCTGAGTAAACGGATCGTCCTCGGTGGCATACGCCGCAGACGTGGGGCGCTCTGACGCGGGCAGCGACAAGATCCATTGCGTGAAGCTGACCAGATTATTGGCCACCGGCAGCGACACGTCAAAGACATTCGTCAGCCCGCGATTGAAAACAGTCGGGCCACCGCCCGCGCCCTCGACCAGGGCGTAGCCATAGCGATTGGCCGTGACTGAAGCAGGCTTGGAAAGCAGCGTGGAAAACGGCCCGAAGATCAGATCGTCGTGATGCGTATTGATCAGCAAGGTGTAATTCGTCGTCGTCTGAGTTTCGCTGCTGGCGTCGTCGACGATGTCGAGCTGCACCTGGCGATGCAGCAGGCCGCCGGAAGCATTGACATCTTTGGCCCAGAGCTTATAGCCTTGCTCGAAAGCGAGGCCGTCAGCGGAAAAGTCGCCGGTCAGCGACAGCGAGATGCCGATCTTGATGGGCGTGGTGTTGGTAGCCGCGCTACTGCTCGATCCGCAGGCTGCGAGCAACAGCGCGCCCAACGACAATGTACAGATAGAGATGATGCTCAGCGCTCGCCTGAGCTGCGGCGTGATGCGTCCAAACACGTGTTTTTCTCCCCCTCGCCGATCGTGGCGGCAGAGCCGCGCGATCAGCCGCACTATGCCTTGATTCGGGCGGCGATCAGCGGTGATCGCCTGAAACCGGTTATCACACAGACCTGTGACAACACCGATGCGCACGTGACGGATATTTACATGAACGAACGATAGAGCGTGTTCTGGCGCGATCACCCCCCTTCTTTTAAGGGAAAACACACCCCCTTCCCCTCTTCATCATGAAATCGAGGGCAATGTTTTCCTTGTGATTGGATGTATCCTCTTGCCCTTTCATCCGCAGACGGGAAGGGGTCAGAGCTGAGAGTTAGGCCCGCTGGTTGAGCGTGAGCAGCTTCATCTCGGTGAAATCTTCGATGGCATAGCGCACGCCTTCGCGACCCAGGCCGGACTGCTTGACACCGCCATAGGGCATATGATCGATGCGATAGGTCGAGACATCGTTGACCATCAGCCCGCCGACCTCGATGTTGTCATACGCCTCTTGAATGACGCGCAGATCGTTGGTGAAAAGTCCCGCCTGCAAGCCAAAGTCGCTCGCATCGACCGTGCGGATCGCTTCATGCACGTCGTCATAAGGCGTGACGCTGACGAGTGGCGCGAACACCTCGTGGTTGGCGACGCGCATCGTCGCTTTGACGCCGACGAGGACCGTCGGCTCCCACAATGTGCCAGTGTGCGAGCCGCCGAGCAGCGCTTCGGCGCCGCCCGCCCGCGCCTCTTCGACCCAGGTGGCCACGCGATCGGCCTCGCCGCGCGTGATCACCGGACCCACGTCGGTCGCGTCGTCCAGCGGGTCGCCGACTTTGAGCGCTCTGACGCGACCGACAAAGGATTCCACGAAAGCGTCATAGACTTGCGCGTGGACGAAGACGCGCTGCACCGAGATGCACGATTGCCCGGCGTAAGAAAAGCCGCCCCACGCGATGCGCTCGGCGGCATAGGCCACGTCGGCATCGCTGTGCACGATGACGCCCGCGTTGCCACCCAGCTCGAGCGTCACGCGCTTGCGTCCGGCGCGCGCTTTGAGCGCCCAGCCGACTATCGGGCTGCCGGTGAAGGTGAGAGCACGCAGGCGCTCATCTTCCACCAGCGGCGCGGCGTCGTCGGTGGCGCTGGGCACGACGGCAAAACCGCCCACCGGCCACCCAGCGGCCAGCACCAGCTCGCCCAGCATCAGCGCGCTCACGGGCGTCTGCGAGGCGGGCCGGATGATGATCGGATCGCCCGCCGCCAGAGCGGGAGCTACTTTGTGCGCCACCAGGTTGAGCGGGAAGTTGAATGGTGTGATGCCCGCCACCGGTCCCAGCGGCACCCGACCGATGTGAGCGACGCGCCCTTCGTTGCCCGGCAGCCAGTCCAGCGAGACGACCTCGCCAGAGATCCGCCTGGCTTCTTCCGCCGCGATCTGAAAGGTAAAGATCGCGCGATCTACTTCGGCTCGCGCCGTCTTGATCGGCTTGCCCGCTTCGAGCGCGATGGTGCGGGCAAACTCCTCGCGCCGCCCGGCGATGCCCGCGCTGACGCGCCCCAACACGTCGGATCGCCGCCACGCGGGCAGCCGCCGCGTGACTTGAAAGGCCGCGACCGCCGCCGCGATGGCCTTTTCGATTTCTTCCGGCCCTGCGCGGTGGACGACGGCGACCAGCTCGTCGTCATACGGGCTGCGCACCTCCGTGGTGCGCCCGGTCGGCACCCACTGGCCGTCGATCAGCGCGCCATAAACGCGCGCGTCAGTGCCCATCGCGAATTCCTCCATCCTTTCAGCTCAGCTCGCCGGGATCGGCAATCAACGCGGTCACCGTCGCCAAAAATTGTGCTCCCCGCGCGCCATCCACCACGCGATGATCGCACGACAGGCTCAGCGTCAGCGTGGGCGCGACGGCGGGCTGGCCATCGACGGGCACCACGCGATCCACCAGCGCGCCCACCGCCAATATCGCCGCCTGGGGCGCATTGATGATCGCATTGAAGCCGTCGATGCCATACATGCCCAGATTGCTGATGGTAAAGGTGCCGCCTTGCAGATCGTCGGGGCGCAGCTTGCCCGCCAGGGCGCGCTCCACCAGGTCTTTGCGACGGCGGGCGATGCCGTTGAGGGTGAGATCGTCGGCCTCGTGGATGACGGGCACCAGTAGGCCCTCCGGCACTGCCACGGCCAGCCCGATATTCACCGCGTCATTGGGGACGATTTCCCCCTTCAGCCAGGAAGCGTTGAGCCGTGGATGTTGACGCAGCGCCGCCGCCACGATCTTGACGAGCAGATCGGTATAAGTGAGCTTTTCGCTGGCGTGCTTTTGCGCCTGGGCGTGCCACGCTTTGAAGGCGCCGGCTCGCACCTCGCGCATCAGGAAGAAATGTGGGATCGTCGTCCAGCTTTGCGTCGTCCGCTCGGCCATCAGGCGCCACGTCGTGCTGATCCCCATGCCCTCAGCGGCGCGCGTGACAGGCACGGCGGCTGGCGTCGCGCCGTTCGCGGCGGGTGACGCGGCCAGCACGTCAGCGACCAGCACCGCGCCTTGCGGTCCAGAGCCGGGCAGCGCGGCGAGATCCACCCCGCGCTCGGCGGCGATGCGCCTGGCTTTGGGCGAAGCCAGGCGTTTGCCTGTGCCAGTCAGCATGGTCGTGGCCACGTGGCCGGCGTCACGCGCCATGCCGTTGCCGGTGGCGTCGCCGGGCGACACGGCGCGCATAGGCTTAGGCGGGCGCGCGGCGGCGGGCGACGGCTCGGATGAAACCTCGCCAGGCGCCAGGATGACCGCGATGACCTGCCCCACCGGCACCTCGTCGCCAGTGGCGGCGCTGATGCGCGCGAGTGTGCCGGCAACGGGCGCCTCAAGCTCGATCGTGACCTTATCGGTCTCGATCTCGGCAATCGGCTCGCCCTGCGTGACCGGGTCGCCTTCGGCCTTGAGCCACTGGACGATCTTCCCCGAATCTTGCGCCATGCCCAGCACCGGCAAGATGACGTTCGTCGCCATGATTGGGATCTCTCCTGACGCCCGCTCGATTAGTCCGCGACGGGCACGCCGTTGACTGCGGCGCGCCGGTCGGCGGCGACATTGAGGTGCGATTGCGTCTCGCGGATGGGTGAAAGCGGGCCGGTTGTCGTGAAATAATGCGCCCCGGCGATGAGCAATTGTTCCGCCGGGAAGCGCGTGATGACCTCGCAGCCGTCTTTGGTCACGACCAATTGCTCTTCGATGCGCGCCGCCGTCCAGCCGTCGCTGGCGGGCCAGAACGTTTCGAGCGCGAAGACCATCCCTTCCTCGATCACCTCGGGGTGGTCCAGCGAGACGAGGCGGCTGAAGATGGGCTTTTCCCAGATCGAGAGGCCCACGCCGTGCCCATATTGCAGCGCGAAAGCCGCCTCTTCGTCAGGAAAGCCAAACTCTTGCGCCTGGGGCCAGAGCTTGACGACATCGGCGGTCGTCACGCCGGGCTTGATCGTATAGATGGCGGCATCGAGAATCTCGCGGCAATATTTATAGGCATCGACCATCGCGGGCGAGGCGCTGCCAATGGAAAACGTGCGGTAATAGCAGGTGCGATAGCCGTTATAGCTGTGCAAGATGTCGAAATAGGCCGGGTCGCCCGGTCGCAGCGCGCGGTCGCTAAAGACGTGCGGGTGCGGGCTGCACCGCTCGCCAGAGATGGCGTTGACGCCCTCGACGTGCTCGGACCCCATGTCATACAAGATCTTGCTCACCAGGCCGACGCACTCGTTCTCGCGCACGCCCGGCTTCATGAAGCGATACAGCTCGTCATAGGCGGCATCGACCATCATGCAGGCGGTCGAGAGCAGGTTGATCTCGTCTTGCGTCTTGATCAGCCGCGCCTGTTGCATCAGCTGTTGCCCATCGACGACCTTGATGCCCTCGTTTTGCAGCGCGAAAAGGACGGGGATTTCGACGGCGTCGATGCCGACGGGCTGGCCCATCAGGCCGCGCTCTTCCAGCTCGACGCGGATCTTGTGAGCGACCGCCTCGGCGCGCCCGGCGGCGGGGAGCATGGCGCCGCGCTGGGTCGAGATGCCCGCGCGCGACCGTCCCTCGCCCAGCCAGGGGCAATAGAGCTGGTGATGCCGCGCCGCCGAGCCGAAATCCCACAGGATGGGGTCGTCGTCTTGGGGCAGCAGTGTGAAGCGCGCCAGCTTATCCATCGCCCAGGTGCCCAGGTGCGTCGCGGTAATGTAGCGCACGTTGCTCATGTCAAAGCACAGCAGCGCGCCCATATCCGATGCTTTGAGCAGCCGCTTGATGCGCGCCAGCCGCTCAGTGCGCAGGCGCTCGACATTGACGCGCTCTTCCCAATCGACGGTCATCAAGCCATAGGTTTTGATCGCCATTGTCTGCTCCTTTGCAGAGGTTGGGGACGTGTGACTACACGCGGCCGCACAGCGTCTTCGCCAGCGCGGTCACAGCCGCCGGAGTGGGCACGGTTTGATCTTCGAGCACCGGCGAGAACGGCACCGGCACGTCCATCGCTCCCAGCCGCTTGACCGGCGCGTCGAGGAAATAGAAAGCGCCGTCGGCGATGATCGCCGCCAGCTCAGCCGTTACGCCATAGCGCTCATAACCTTCGTCGATGACGATAGCCCGGCTCGTCTTTTTGGCGGAGGCGATCAGCGCTGCCGCATCCAACGGGAAGGTCGTGCGCGGGTCGATGACCTCAGCGCTGATGCCGAGCTGCGCCAGTTCATCGGCGGCCGCCAGCGCGATCTGCACCATGCTGCTGGTGGCGACCAGCGTGATGTCGGTGCCGGCGCGCTTCACGTCGGCCACGCCGAAGGGAATCGTGTACTCCTCGTCGGGAATCAGCCCTTTGAGCTGGTACATCATCTTGTCTTCGAAAAAGATGACGGGGTTCTCATCGCGGATGGCCGTCTTAAGCAGCCCTTTGGCGTCATAGGGCGTGGAGGGCAGCGCGACCTTGAGGCCGGGAATGTGGCTCACCCAGGCGTGCAAGCTCTGGCTGTGCTGTGCGGCGGTGCGGCGCGTCGCCCCCAGCGTGGTGCGGATCACCAGTGGAACGCGCAGCTTGCCGCCGGACATGTAATGTACTTTGGCTGCCTGATTGACGATTTGATCCATCGCCAGGCCGATGAAATCGCCGAACATGATGTCGATCACGGGGCGCATGCCGGTCATCGCGGCACCCACGCCCAGGCCAGAGATGCCCGCCTCAGAGATGGGCGAATCGATGATGCGCCGGGGGCCGAATTCCTCGACCAGCCCCGACAGTACCTTGAAGGGCGTTCCCGCCTCGGCGACATCTTCACCCATGATGAAGACCATCGGGTCGCGGCGCAATTCCTCAGCGAGGGCCTCGCGGATCGCCTGGCCGAGCGTGACTTCGCGCATCTGCCCGGCGGCGACTGTGCCGGGGGCGACGCTAAGCATAGACATCTTCGGCAACCTCACTCACCTCAGGAAATGGCGCGCTCAGACCAAATTCCACACCGGCGGCGACCTCTGCCTGGGCCTCAGCCTTGATGCGCTCGAGCCGCGCGGCGTCGGCCAGTTTTTCGGCCAGCAGCCAGTCACCCAGGATGACGATGGGATCGCGCTGCGTTTTCCAAAGCTCCTCTTCTTCTTTCGGGCGATAATAGCCGCGCTGCACGTCGCCGACGTGATGGCCGTAATAGCGATAGGTGTTGGCCAGAATGAAGCCAGGGCCTTCACCGCGCCGGGCGCTCTCGACCAGCCGCGTCGCGGTCGCGAAGACCGCCCGCGCGTCTTGCCCGTCGATTTCCGCCGCCTCGATGCCGAAGGCTGTGGCGCGCGCCGTCAGGCTGCCCGCCGTCGTCTCTGAGTAGTGAGTGTATTCGTTATACAGGTTGTTCTCACAGACGTAGAGGATCGGCAATTTCCAGAGCGAGGCCATGTTCATCACCTCATAGAGCACACCCTGGCCTAGAGCGCCGTCGCCAAAGAAGCAGGCCGCGACCTGATCGCTGCCACGCATCTTGCTGGAAAACGCCGCGCCGGTGGCGATGCCCGCGCTGCCGCCGACGATGGCGTTGGCGCCCAGGTTGCCGGTCTCTTGATCGGCGATGTGCATCGAGCCGCCCTTGCCCTTGCAATAGCCGGCCTCTTTGCCCAACAGCTCGGCGAACATGCGGTCGATGCTGGCGCCTTTGGCCAGACAGTGCCCGTGCCCGCGATGCGTGCTGGTAATGTAATCGTCGCGCCGCAGGGCCGTGCACACGCCGACGGCCACCGCCTCCTCTCCGCTATAGAGATGGGCCAAACCCGGCATCCGCGCGGTTTTATAGAGGTCGTTGACCTGCTCTTCGAAATAGCGGATCTGGAGCATCTGATGATACATGCGCAGCCAGCGCTGCGTCTCATCAGGTGAATGCTGTCCCGCTTGCGCGCCAGGGGCTTGCGTCTGCGCCATCACTCTCCCTCTTTCTCACCGAGTCCGGCCAACTTTTCCAATACGCGGTAGACGATCGCGAAGTCGTGCTCCGCCAGGCCCATGACCCGCGCCGCTGTGAGGAATTCGTTGCTGACGGCGACGGTCGGCAAGGGCACGCCCAGCTCGCGGCCCAGCTCGAGCGCCAGCAGCAGGTCTTTTTGCATCATATTGACGTTGAACCACACTTCTTCAGGCATGTGTAAGATGAAAGGCGTGCGATAGGCCAGCGATGGCGAGGCAATGACGCTGTTGAGCAGCACCTCCATCGCCGTCTCGCGCGGAATGCCTCCCTTTTCAGCCAGAAACAATCCCTCGCAAAAGGCCATGAACTGCACCTGCAAGTTGAGGTTGACGCCGATCTTCATCAACACGGCCAGCCCGTTTTCGCCAACGTAGGTTATTTTGGGGCCGATGTCGAGCAAGATGGGCCTGACGCGCTCGAAGACTTCCGGCTCGCCGCCGACCATCAGCGACAGCTTCCCTTGCTCGAGGGTGATGACGCTGCCAGAAACGGGGGTGTCGAGCATGCGCGCGCCGAGCAGGGCGACCTGTTTGGCCAGGGCGCGCGACTTGGCCGGGCTGACGGTGCTCATGTCGCAATAGATCTTGCCTGGTGCCAATCCGGCCAGAATGCCCTCCGCGCCACCGGTCACTGCGTCGAGCGCGGCGGTGTTGGTGACCATCGAAAAGACGACGTCCGACGATTCGGCGACGGCGCGAGGCGATTCGCCCCACAGCATCCCAGCGTCGAGCAGCCATTGGGCTTTGGCGCGAGTGCGATTATATCCCGTCACCGTGTGCCCGGCGTCGAGCAGCCGTTTCGTCACGCGGCCGCCCATCGCCCCCAAGCCAACGTAGCCAATGCGGGCCATTGCTACCCCCTGTGATCGGCGTTGAATTCGAGCGCGGCGGTGGCGTCGGCGCGCACCTGGCGCAGATGCGCGCGCATCGCTTCGCACGCGGCTTCGGGGTCGTGGCGGCTCACCGCGTCGAGCAGCAGCTTGTGGTGCATTTGCCCGCGCTGCGGTCCGCCCTGCACGGAAAAGATCTCTTTGCGCTGCTCGCTGAGCAGCGCCATGATGGGATCGATCAGCGTCAGGATGAGGGCGTTTTGCGTGGCTCGCGCCAGCACTTGATGGAAGCGGTTGTCGGCGGCGATGAAGGAATCCGCGTCGCTGAGGTGGGCATCCATCGTCTCGACCGCCGCGCGCAGATCGGCGAGATCTTCTTCGGTCGCGCGAGCGGCCGCCAGGGAGGCAATCTCAGGCTCGAGGATCTCGCGCACTTCGACCAGATCGCGCGAGGTGTCTTGCTGGCCCACGCGCATCATCCGCCCCAGCGAGTCGCGCAGCGCACGCGAAGTGCCGTCGATGACGATGGTGCCGCGACCGGGCCTCATATCGACCAGGCCTTTTTGCGCCAGCGTTTTCATCGCCTCGCGCACAGCCGTCCGGCTGGCGTGAAATTGCTGGGCTAGCTCGCGCTCTGTGGGCAGGCGATCTCCGCTGCGCAGATCGCCGCGCAGGATCTGCTGCTCGATCTGCGCGGCGATCTGCTCGAACACCTTGGCGGATTGCACCGGTGTATACATAAGCGCCTCTTCCCGTTCCTCGCGCCAAGCCAGCACGGGGTTGCCAAATGGTATGATGATCCGGTGAAAGTACGATACGACTGGTATACCATAAGACTCTCTGTTTTGTCAAGTGTTGGTATGATGATCTTGCCAAGATGTGCGGGACATGGAGTGTCCCACTCACGCATTTTTCTCTTTCCCCAGAAGAGACGTGATCCAGAGGGGTTTGGTGTCATATACTGCAAGGGCACATCTCATGCGGCAGGGAGCGTTTCGCCATTATGGATATCGATTTCGTCTTGACGCGCGCTGTGGCCCAGGTCGAGAAGCACGACGAGCTGCGCCGGCTGCTCGTGGCCGGCGGGCGCAACGGTCGGCCTCTGCGTGTCAAGCTGGGGTTTGACCCCAGCAAGCCCGATCTCACACTTGGCCACGGCGTCGTGCTGCGCAAGCTGCGCCAGTTTCAGGATCTCGGCCACCAGGCGGTCGTCATCGTCGGCGATTGGACGGCGCAGCTCGGCGACCCTAGCGGCAAAGAGGGCGCGCGCGAGCCGCTCAGCGAGGCTGAGGTGCGCGCCAACGCCGCGACGTATCTCGATCAGTTCTTTACCGTCGTGGATAAAAGCAAGACGGAGGTGCGCTGGCAGAGTGAATGGTTCAATACATTCACGCTGGCTGATGTTTTTAAGCTCGGTTATCAAAAGACCGTTGCGCAGATGCTCAAGCGCGACCACTTCGAGCAGCGCTTCCTCGCCGGCAACGAGATCTATCTCTCCGAGTTTCTCTATCCACTGCTGCAAGGGTACGATTCCATCGCCGTCCAGGCCGACGTCGAGCTGGGCGGCACCGACCAGACGTATAACCTCCTGGTGGGGCGCGAGCTGCAAGAGCGCCAGGGCATGCCGCCCCAGTGCATCGTCACCTGCACGCTGGTCGTCGGGCTGGACGGCGCGCAAAAGATGAGCAAGAGCCTCAACAATTACATCATGCTCACTGCCGAGCCGCATGACATGTATGGCAAGCTGATGTCGCTGCCCGACAACGCCATGATGCCCTATTTCCAGGGGCTGACCTCTGTGCCGCAAGCCGAGCTGGAGGGGCTTTTCACCGGCATGGCGTCAGGCGCGATCAATCCGCGCGATGTGAAGATGCGGATGGCCCGTGAGATCGTCACGGAACTCTACGACATCAACGCGGCACGCGAAGCCGAGGATGCCTTCAAGCGGCAATTCCAGGACGCCGAGTGGCCGGCTGAGATGCCGGCATTCCGCCTGAGCGAGCCGATGCCTATCGTGGCGCTGCTGCACGCCGCCGGACTGGCCGCGTCGAAATCCGCCGCGCGTCAGCTGGTGACGCAGGGGGGCGTCTCTCTGCGGCCAGAGGGCGCCAACAGCCCCGCCATGCGTGTCACCGACATCAACACCGTCGTGCCCGCCCGCGCCGGTGTCGAGATTCGCGCGGGCAAGCTTAAATACCTGCGCATCATTACGGGGTGATCCGCTATGGCTGAATCTGAGCGGCGACGCTGGCGCCTCCTCCTCGAGACGGAGCCGCGACCCGGCGCGTGGAACATGGCGATCGACCGCGCCCTGATGGAATCCGCCGGGGAGCGCGCCGCGCCGCCCACACTGCGCTTGTATCAATGGGCGCCGCCGGCCCTCTCGTTGGGCAAGGGCCAGCCCGCGTCAGTGGCCGATCTCGATCGCTGCCGCGCCGCTGGCGTGGATGTCGTGCAGCGCCCGACCGGCGGCTGGGCGATCTTGCACACCGACGAGCTGACTTATTCCGTCGCGGCGCACGCTGAGGAGCCAGCCGTGGCCGGCGCGCTCTTGGAAGCGTATAAGACGCTCAGCGCAGGACTCATCGCCGGCCTGCGCCTCTTGGGCCTGCCTGCCGAGCAGGCTCCAGCGCCCGACGCCTCTGACAAGCAAGGACTCGTCGCGTGTTTCGCCGTGCCGTATAACAACGAGATCACCGTCAACGGCCTCAAGCTGATGGGCAGCGCCCAGTCGCGCAACCAGCGCCGGCTGATGCAGCACGGCTCGCTGCCACTCAGCGGCGATGTCGCCCGTGCGGTGGACTTCCTGGCGTTCACCGACGAAGCGGAGCGCGAATCGCTGCGCCACCGCCTGCGCGAGCACGCCACCACGGCTTCCGCCGCAGCCGGGCGCGCGATCGCTTATCTCGAAGCGGCTGAGGCGCTGTGGGCGGGCATGGCCGAGCGTCTCGGCGTCGATTTCACGCCGGGCGCGCTCACCCCCGACGAGCTAGACCGCGCCGCGCAGCTGGCCGGCGAGGTCGCCATCCTCAGCGATTAGCGATCACATCCCCGTCTTTCATCCAGGTCTTTCTGGCGCATAGCATGCTATACTATGCACGAGACGTGTTTTTTGCCATGCTCCCGCCAACCGGCATACCTGGCTTTCACGGTCGCAGCCGGCTGTTGGGTGCTGTGTCGTCAGCCACGAAGGAGCTTACCGCGATGAACCAGGCATTCGATCCCCGTGACCTGCGCTGGCAGGCCGATGTGAGCAATCAACCTCGCGATCTGACCATCCCTTACGTCATCGAGCAAACCCCGCGCGGCACGCAGGGTATGGATATTTATTCGCGCCTGCTCAAAGAGCGCATCATTTTCATCGGCACGCCGATCGACGATCATGTCGCTAATCTGGTCGTGGCGCAGTTGCTCTTCTTGCAGAGCGAAGACCCTACTCGCGACATCAACCTCTATATTAATAGCCCCGGCGGCAGCGTCTATGCGGGCATGGCGATCTATGACACCATGCAATTCGTGCAGCCCGACATCTCGACGGTCTGCCTGGGCATGGCGATGAGCTTTGGCGCGTTCTTGCTGGCTGGCGGCGCCAAGGGCAAGCGCTTCGTGCTGCCCAACTCGACGGTGCTCATCCACCAGCCCCTGGGCGGGGCCGAGGGCCAGACCTCCGACATCGAGATCACGGCGCGCGAGTTTCTGCGCTTGCGTCAATCGATTAACGAGATTCTGGCGTTCCATACCGGGCAGACGATTGAAAAGATCACTACCGATTCAGACCGCAACTTTTATCTCTCGGCGGAACAGGCGGTCACCTATGGACTGGCCGACGAGGTACTGCGCCGCCCGATCGCCATCCAGGCAGCGCGCTGAGCGGATCGCGACATAATGGCAGAGGGCGCGGCCAGGTTGGCCGCGCCCTTTTGGGCTATAGCTCGCTTGCCCGGCGCATTGCGCGTGGCAGACGGCTGATCGCCTGCCTTTTAGTGGGCCGCGCTCCGGTTGGGCGCGACCGTTTTGCGTATGAGCACGAAGAAGACGCCAAAGACGATGGCTCCCAGCAGCGCCGCCACCAGCGGCACGTTATCGAGTCGCAGCTCGAAGGGAAGCTTCACAAAGGCGGCAAAAATGTAGGCGCCGAGCAGCGTCAAGAGAACGACCGAGAGCAAATTCTTGCCCGGCTTTTCACCTGCAAGGCGCTCTGTGATGCCGGCCGCAGCCAGACCGACGACGACGATGATGATCAAGCCGGCCAGGTTGAACGTAAAGCCGTTCGCGCCAAAGAGTCCAAAAATGTTGAGCGTCATCCAGGTCTGATAGAAGATCGTGTGCCAGATGCCTGAGTCAGGGATGATGTTGATGTTCGTTGTAGCGAGAATCATGCCTGTGTCCTCCTCTAGGAGTGCCCGGACATTATCCCTCACCAATCGAAGGGATCTCTAACCAGAGTGTCAGCATAACGAATGCCAATCAAAGAGAAGATCGGCTAGCCGTTTGCTGGTTATGTGTAGTATATCATGTCACCAGGCGGAATTCGATCACAAGCCGCCGGAAAAGATGAAGCGCGATGCAGCACACTCAGGCCGATGATGAAGATCCGTCGCCAGGCCTGCCTAAGCCACTGATCGCCGTCGTCGGCCCGACCGCCAGCGGCAAGACGGCGTTGGCGCTGGCGCTGGCCGAGGCGCTGGGCGGCGAGATCGTGGGGGCCGACTCGCGCCAGATCTATCGCCAGATGGATGTCGGCACCGCCAAGCCGACCACAGCGGAGCGCGCCCGCGTGCCGCACCACCTCATCGACATCGTGGCGCCCGACGAGCCGTTCACGCTGGCGGACTATCAACGGCTGGCGCTGGCAGCCATCGCCGGCATCCACGCGCGGGGGCGGCTGCCGATTCTGGCTGGCGGCACGGGACTGTACATCCGCTCGGTGATCGACGGACTACACATTCCATCCGCGCCCCCAAACATGGAGCAGCGCCGTGAATGGGAAGAGCTGGCGGCGCGCGACGGCCCCGACGCGCTGCACGCCATGCTTGCCGCGCGCGACCCCGTGGCGGCGGCGGCGATCCCCGCGCGCAACGTGCGGCGCGTGATCCGCGCGCTCGAGGTGTGCGTCGCCACCGGCAAGCCGTTCTCACAGCAGCGCCAGACGCGCCCCACGGCATTCCGATTGACGGCGATCGCCCTCTCGACCGAGCGATCGCGACTCTATGCCTGGGCCGACGCGCGGGTGGAGGCGATGCTGGCGAGAGGGCTGGTGGAGGAGGTCGAGCGGCTCGTGGCGCATGGCTATGACTGGCGGCTGCCCTCCATGTCGAGTCTGGGCTATCGCCAGATCGGGGCATATCTGCGCGGCGAGACGACGCTCGCCGCCGCCGTCGAGCGGCTGAAATTCGACACGCACGGCTTCATTCGCAAGCAGCTTGTCTGGTTCCGGCCAGACCAGCGCCTCACCTGGCTCGACGCGGCTGATCCCGACGCGCGCCGCCGGGCGATCGAGATCGCGCGCCGGGCTTTATCGTGAGACAGCGTGGTAATCGGCAGGCTTTCATGCATAGGTATTTGCGGGAGGGGGTTTGACTGCCAGTAGCTGGTAGCCGCGCCTGTGGGTCTGCGGAGACAGGTCCAGACGAGGAGAAGATGCCAGAGCAGGCATCTCTCCCATCAGAAAAAATTAGCGTGTCGAGGCGGTCACGACACCAGGCTGCGCGGGCGCTTCGCCGTCAACTATCACGGGGGTTGTGGTGGGGTCTGGCGCGCGGGCGAGCGCCACCGCCATGCCCACGCCGACGGCCAGCAGCGCGGCGGCCAGCAGCCAGGGCTGGCGCAACGCGCCCTGCATGTCAAAGAGAGTGCCGCCGATCAGCTGACCCAATGCGCCGCCTACGCCGATGCCGATCGCCGAGAATCCATAAAACGCCGCGATGGCGCGCGGTGGCGCGACTTTGGCGGTGATCGTCGCCATGATCGGGATGATCGCCAGACTGCCGACTGTCGCGATGACCATGCCGGCGATCTGCCAGGTCAGTGATGGCGCGATGAAGATCGTCGCCAGCCCGGCGCCGGTCAGGAACGTCCCTGTCGCCAGCAGCATGAGAGGTGAGAAATAGCGCTCGGCAAGCCGCACGACCGGATATTGCAATGGAATCGAGAGGAAAGCGTTAACGCCCAGAAGGATAGCGACGCCCGCTTGCCCATCCATTCGCGCGGCGGCCAGGGGCACGGTGAGTGTCACCTGTGCCGAGATCGCCCAGAATCCCATGATCAGCAGCGCGACGCGAATGTAGCTGCGCCGCAGCGCGATGGCGCGCATCGTCTGGCCGAGCGTCATGGGGCGCCCCTCGCGCGGTGCGGTGGAGCTTAGCCCGGTTCCGCCCGGCAGCCAGATGATGGTCTGCGCGCCGATCCAGACGAAGATGAGAGCGGCGACGAGCGCCGCTGCCAGATAGCCGTCGTGAGCATAGATGAGCACGCCCAGCTCGGTGCCGAGGGCGGCACCGGCGTTCGCTAACGTCGCCTGAATGGCGAACATGCGTGGGCGCCGGTCTCTCGGCGTCAATGCCGCCAGCGCGCCACTCCCCGCCGCGTCAAAAAACATGCCACCCAGGCCCGCCAAGATACAGGCGAAAAGCAGCTGTGGCAGCGACCGTGCCAGCCCCAAGCAGGCAAAAGCGAGAGCGCGCACGACGCAGCCCAGAGCAATCGAGAAGCGATAGCCGACCCGATCGGCAAAGACGCCGCCAAAGAGATCCAATCCCTGTTGCGTCAACTGGCGCAGAGCCAGCGCCAGACCCACTGACGCGACCGCGAAGCCGAGGCCGTGGTGAAAGTGAAGAGCCGTCACTGTGACGATGGTGTAAAAGCCGAGGGTCATGCACGCCGAGTTTGCCAGCAAGACCCGCCGCCCCACCCGCTCGCGTGCGCTCTGAGCGTCGTCGTGCGCGCGCTCGATCTGAGTCATGTATGATACCTGTCACACGTCACCAAAATGCCGCGGAGGGAGCGTACGCGCCCTCCTCTGGTGGGCGCCCGTGTTTGTTCTATTGATCAGACGCACTGGCACAATGAACGGTCACAGCTTGCTCTGCCCTTTTTCCCGATTCGATGGGATGATACGCTTGATACGATCATCGAGTGAAATGCGTCACGGTTCGGGAAAAGCGCGCTAGGCTGACTTGCCGGTGAGGCGCGCGACGGCGCGGGCGCGCGTGGCCTCGATGCGCTGCATGAGGCACAGCAGCGACGCCTGCCGGTGCACGAAGACATCGATGCCGGCGCGCAGGGCGTCCTCGACTTCGACGTAATCGCGGCACGAGACGGCGGCGATGGCCAGCGGATGTTCGCGCGCGACGCGCCGCAAGAGGATGATCAGGCGCGTGGAGGAGATGTTGAGCTTCGAGACGCTGGCGTCGAGCGCATCGAGATCGAGCAAGATGGCGTCGAGATCCTCGTGCTCGGCCCACTCGATCGCCTGGTGCCAGGTGCGCGCCGCGTGCGCCGCATAGCCGACGGCGCGAAAGACGCGCGCGTTCTCGTGGGTGAGATAGGCGGTCGGCTCGATGACTAAAAGGTGATGAAACAGGCGGCGCGGTTGCGCGCCCGGCTCGGCGTTGAGATCGACCAGCGTCGGACCAGAGGCGCGAGGCGTGAAATCGCGCGCGGGCAGCGGCGAGAGCAGAGAGGCCATGCGACGGCTCCTTATTCGTAATTGCGTGCGAGTGCTGGATCGCCAGTGCGAGAGGGTCGAGTTGGATGCGATGGCCGGGGGTGTCACTGCACGCTTGCCCGCTGAGTCCGTGCCGACGAGTCGCGATGATCTGGTGTCACCGCCCAGGGGGTCTGCTTAGATTGTACTCAATCCGGCGGGATCGCTGGTACGACGATCGTCCCGAAATCGGGTCGCCAAAGGTCATCAAAACCAGATAGCAAGTCGCCGGCTGCTATCTGGCCAGTGGGATGGTTGACGAGGCCATACGCAATAGGTATGCCTAAATGCAGGACAGTATGCATGACATCGCGACAAAGCCACGGAGATTTTGATCCGTTTTTTTGGGCTGAATCGTGCTATACTTTTTTTGATGAATCACACAGGTGAGAAAACACTTCTCGCCGGCTGGTGAAATCCTCTCAGAAATCGGTGATCGGCTTATGGAATGCCCGCGCTGTGGCAAGCACTACATCGGCTCGCTCCCAAGCGTCTGCTCGTGCGGGGCAGTGCTCGACGACATCTCGCACGATGAATGGCACTCGACGGTTGAGATGCCCCCGGTTTCCGCTGACGACGCGCCATTTCTAGCGGATTCGCCGACCATTACGGCGGCGGACGTCCCCGGCGCCAGAGGCTGGCCTGAGCCTGCGACACCTTACGCCGGCTGGGGCGCGACGGCGCCTCCCCCACCCCCGATCGCGCGTGGGAAGCGCAGGGATCGCAGCTTGATAGCCATTGGCGCGTCGCTCTGCGGGCTGGCGCTCGTGCTGCTCTGTGTCGCCGTCGCTCTCGCCCAGCATGGTGTCCCAACTACCGCGCGCGCGTCGGGCGGCTCAGGGTCCAATCCCTCGGCGACATCCCCCACCAACAAGACGCCGACGATTACTCCTTCGGTCACCCCGACCACGCTGCCGGCCGTCGGCGTGGGCGACCCCATCAGCGGATGGAATCAAAGCCAGGGCTGCGTCATCCAGAACGGCACCCTTTTAGTCACCAATACTACTGGCAGCCAGGGCGGCATTCCCTGCCTCTCGCTCGATCAGCCCATGAGTGACAGCAGAATCCAGGTCAACGCTACCTTTGTGGGCAATGACACGAGCGCTATCGGCGTCGCGTTTCGCGTGAGCTATGACGGACCGACGCTGAGCGACGATGAGGTCTATCTCACGTCGAAAGGGCAAATCTTCGCCTACACGCGTGGTGAGGGGCTGACAAGCCAATGGCTCAAGCCGCGCCGTGTGCCAATGAGCACCGGCCCCGGCGCGACTAACACACTGACCATCGTCGCGTCTGGGTTGCAGGTGACAGTGCTGGTCAACGACGTGCGCGTCGCCAGCCTGATCGACACGTATAACGTTTCGTCCCAGGGCATGGCGGGTCTGGTGGTATGGCAACCGGGCCAGCAAGGCGCGTTTCGCGGCTGGAGCGACACCGCGCTGCAAAACGGCTTCCCCCTGCCAGGCGGCGCTTGACCAAAAAGCCCGTAATGCCGCTATGGCTTTCGCTTCCGCAGATGTACGGGCTTGCGTTGACTTCAGGCAGGGCTTGTTCTTCGTCTGGTTCTGTGGTATCCTCACGAGGAAGTCTGGCGAAAAGAGCGGCAACGCGAAGCAGTATTCATCGCCAGATGTGAGAAGGAGTGCCTCCATGCATGCACGTGTTGTGACCGTTCAGGCCCAGGCTGGCAAACTGGATGAGATCATCCAGATCTATCGCGATTCGATTGTGCCCGCATCCAGGCAACAGGCCGGGTTCAAGGGCGCCAGGCTATTCACTGACCGCACTACGAACAAAGGCATTTCTATTACCCTCTGGGAAACTGAAGCTGACCTGACAGCAGGCGAGGCCAGTGGCTATTATCAAGAACAGATTGCCAAACTGTCTCCGATGCTTTCCTCATCGCCAGTTCGCGAAGCCTACGAGGTCAGTGTTCAAGGATAAGATCGAGCGTTGCCGGCAAGGGGAACGAGAAAGATTCATAATAAGTAGGACTTTCGCTCGGTGCTCCTGGATTCGGCCAAGCACGTATGACGGTGGGACCCATCCTATTCCGCCGGCAGCCCGGAGGTCTTAGTTCGTTGAGCCGGGGCAGGGTTCTATCAACCTTTCCCCCGGCGAGGGCGCCGGCGTGATCATCCACCTTGAGCGAAAGTCCTATCTTTCTCTGAAAAAGAGTGTTAGCTTGCGACGCGACGGCCATAGCTCCAGATCGAAAGCGGCACGAACACGATCAATATCCCAATGCACCAGGCGAGCGCGCCGATGATTTTGCCGGTGTCAGGCGTATTCAACAGCAGGCCGCGCACGGCGTCGATGATGACCGTCGCTGGCTGATGATAGGCGAATGGTTGCAGCCAGCTTGGCATTGTTACGGGCTGTACGAACGCGCTGCTCGCGAAGGTCAGCGGAAAGAGCCAGATGAAGCCCGCTTGCTGTGCTGCTTCGACGCTGCGCACGGCCATGCCGATCGTTGCCGAGATCCAGGAAAAAGCAAAGCTGGCCAGTAAGATCAGGCCGGCCGCCGCAAACCAGGAGAGCACGCTCCCCTGTGGGCGGAAGCCGACGAGCAGGCCAACGGTCCACATCACGACGACGACCAAAGCATTGCGCACCATGTCATAGAGCGTGCGCCCGGTGAGCACGGCGGATTTCGCCATTGGCAGGGAGCGAAAACGGTCGATCAGGCCTTTCTGCAGGTCTGACGCGAGACCGATGCCAGTGGTCGTTGAGCCAAACAGGACGGTTTGAATGAAGATGCCGGCCATCAAATAGTTGACGTAGCTCGTGCCGTTGATGGGGATCGCTCCCCCAAAAACATAGCGGAACAGCAGCACGAACATAATCGGCTGGACGGTCGCAAAAATCAGCTCATCAGGAATGCGTGGTATCTGTATCAGCTGGCGGCGCGTCAGAACAAACGCATCGGCGAGCGACCAATATAGACCCGGACGCTTCTCAGGCTGTACATGCTGAACGATGAAGGTTTCGCTCGTATTCATGCGTTGCTCCTCGCTAACAGGTGGTCTTCGCGTGGAGATTGCTTGGTTTCAGCGGATTCCTCGATTTCGGCGGCATGCCCGGTCAGGGTCAGGAAGACATCGTCGAGCGTTGGTCGATGCAGCGCCAGATCTTCAAGCGCTACTCGCGCTCCATCCAGATCGCGGATGATGGAGGCCAGTTGTTGTGCTCCCTGCGCGACGGGCAGGCTGATTTTGCGATGCTCGGCATTGATATGCGGCTCGCCAACGCCATAGGGACGCAAGAGCGCGGCGACTGTGGCCAGCTCGCCGCCGCGCGCGATCGTGATTTCCAGTCGCTCGCCGCCGACTTGCTCTTTCAGCTCGTCAGAGGAACCTTTGGCGATGACGCGCCCATGATCGACAACGACGATCTGGTTGGCGAGCTGATCGGCTTCTTCGAGATACTGCGTCGTGAGCAGCACGGTCGTGCCATCGGCGACGAGTGCCGCGATGATGTCCCACATCCCGATGCGGCTGCGCGGATCAAGTCCGGTGGTTGGCTCGTCGAGAAAGAGCACCGGCGGCGACATAATCAGGCTGGCAGCCAGATCGAGACGGCGGCGCATGCCACCAGAATAGGTCTTGACGACGCGGCGCGCCGCATCGGTAAGCTCAAAGCGTTCCAGCAGCTCGTCGGCACGGCGGCGCGCCACTTTGGCGGGCAAATGATAGAGCCGGCCAACCATATCCAGATTTTCAAAGCCGGTCAGATGCTCATCGACAGCGGCATTTTGACCGGTCAGGCCAATATGGGCGCGCAGCTCGTTGGCTTGCGCGACGACATCATAACCAGCGACCACGGCGTGTCCCGCGTCAGGACGCAACAGGGTCGTCAGAATCCGCACGGCGGTCGTTTTCCCCGCGCCATTCGGGCCTAGCATGCCAAGCACTGTCCCTTGTTCCGCCGCGAGATCGAGACTCGCCAGAGCCTGAGTCGTGCCATACCGTTTGTAAAGTCCTTCAGCCAAGATGGCTGGTGCATTCGACATCAAGTGCTTCCTTATGCTCGTGAGCTGCGAGCGTGCCGAGCTGTGGCAGTAGCTCGACGCACTCTCGAACGTTTGTTACAAAGTCCTGCTATGAATATAATACGCCGCGTATAAGAAGATCTAGAGAGCCTTTCATCGTGATCCGCCAGGCCTGGTATTTTTGGGCCGAATTTGCCCATCCACTGTGTACCCAAAGAGAGCGAACGCCAGCAGCTAACCAAGAGAGCATTAATTTCCTTTGCCCGGTGGCGCTTGAGACAGCTCTCTTTGCAACGGCTGGCCGATCGGCTATAATCCGCTCAACTTTCCCGCTCGCGCGTGGGAAAGCGAGATGTTATATCCCCCGCACCCGACGAAAGGAGCACGCTCGATGGCCACCGCTGACCCCACGGCGACGGCGCCTGTCGCCTTCACTGGCCCCACTGGCACGATCTCGACCTGGGCGCAAGTCAAGATCAACCTGTTCTGGTTCGCCAACAACTTTCACTGGATCGCACTCATCAGCGTTGTCATTCCCGCACAGGTCGCCGTCTATTTCGGCAACGCCGACAAGACCAAAAACCTCGCACTGGTGCTCGTCGGTGGCACACTGGCGGCATTCCTCGTGAATCCGCTGACCGGCTCGATCAGCGACTATCTGCGCACGCGGCTGGGCCGGCGCCGGCCATTCATGATCGCGGGCACCATCCTCAACGTGCTGGTGCTGGTGGCGTTCGCCTTCACGGGCCAGACTTTTTTGACCACGCCGCTCACCACGCCCAGCATTCTGGCGATGGCGCTGCTCTTTTTAGGCTTACAGATCTCTAACAACTTTGCCAACGCCCCGTGGAGCGCGATCATCGCCGATCAAGTCCCCGCCAAGCAGCGCGGGTCTGCGTCGGGCTGGTACGGACTGATGACGCTGCTAGGCACCATCGGCGGCTTTCTCGTGGCCGGCTCGATCGTGAGCTATGGCAGCGGCCAGGTGGTCAATCAGGCCTTCTTGAGCGGATTCGCCCGCGAGATCTTTGTCTTCTATCTGGTGCTGGCGGCGGTGCAGGCGTTTTTCGTCGTGCTCACCGTCATAACCGTGCGCGAGACGCTGCCTGAGCAGATCTATCCTTTCACCTGGGGCGATTTCTTGCGCCGCTTCCGTATCGAGACGCGCAAATATCCCGATTTCACCTGGGTGCTCTTGACGCGCGTGCTGGTGTTGAGCGGCATCTGGGCGATCAACAACTTTCTGGAATATTATTTTGCCGACGTGCTGCACCGCCCTGACGCCTCGGGCGATTTGAGTCGGGCGTTTTTTCCGATCGTATTTGGCGCGTCGATCGTCACGACGCTCATCGGCGGCGCGCTCTCGGACCGCTATGGCCGCAAGCTGCTGGTGTACATCTCTGGCGCGATGATGACCATCACCTGCCTGATCTTCATCTTTGCCCAGAGCTTCGAGGGGGCGCTGATCGCGGCGGGCTTTTTCGGCCTGGGCTATGGGGCGTATACCAGTGTGGACTGGGCGCTGGCGACCGACGTGCTGCCGTCAGCCGAACGATATGGCAAAGACATGGGCATCTGGTCGGCGGCAGGCATCATTCCCCAGGTCATCGGCATCTTGATGGGCGGCATCATCATCTCCTCGCTGCGCCAGCCAGGGATCAATCCCAACCTGGGCTATTCGGCGCTATTCGGCGTCGTCGTGGTGCTTTTCGCGCTAGGCACGTATCTGGTGACGCGCATCAAAGGCGCGCGCTGATCGCGCGGCTTGCCCTGCCCTGAGCATGGCTGGTGACTCCCCTTGATCCATCCCAGCGCGTGCGGATACGATCTCGAGTGGCACCGTAGGGCCGGCGTCGTGGAGCATGCGGTGGGGGAGTGAGCCTATGCCGGGAAATAAGCAGCGCGGCCATATCTGGCGCATCGTCGCGGGCGCGTCGTTCGTTGTGACCGCCGTCGGCTGGCTCGTCGTCAATGAGCAGCGACGCCGCGCGCGGCTGGCGCTGATGAGCTTTTTGCGCGCCCGCCCTCCCCGCGTGCGCAACCGGTTGGCTGAGGTGTGGCGCTGGTGGCTCAACAGTTGGGTGGATCCGTGGGGGCCGTATCGCCGGCAGCTCGCCAGCGAGGCGCGCGGCGACGTGCTAGAGGTCGGCGTCGGCACGTGGCCGAACGTCGTCTATTTCGGCGCTGTTGAGCGGCTGGTCGGCGTCGAGGCCAAGCGGCGGCGCGTCTTTGCGGCCCGGCAGCGCATGCGGCGCTTTCGCCCGCGTGCCGAGGTCGCGCACGCGCCCGCCGAGGCGCTACCCTTTCCCGACGAATCCTTCGATACGGTGGTGACGAGCCTCGCGCTGTGCAGCGTCAAGGAGCAAGCGGCGGCGCTGGCGGAGATCGCCCGCGTGCTACGCCCAGGCGGCACGCTGCGCTTTTTGGAGCACGTGCGCTCGCGGCGGCGCCCGGTCGCTCTGGCGCAAGACGCGCTCACACCGCTGTGGCGCCTGTTCGCCGACGGCTGCCGGCCGAATCGCGACACACTGGTCGCGTTGCGCGTGGCGCGCTTCGAGGTCACCGCGCACGAGTATGTCAGCGGCGCCTGGGGGCCGGCGCGTCCGACCGTGCGCGGCGTGGCGACGCGCCCGCCATGCGCGCCAGCGGAGGACGATTCGTGATCTCGCCACGACGCCGCAGGCGAGCGATTCCCGATGCCAGCTGGAATTTCTGGATGATGGGCATCGACATCGCCCTTTTCAGCGCGGGATTGAACGTCAGCTCGTCCTATACGATTTTGCCGCTTTTCGTCAGTCATTTCACCCACGCGAACTGGCCGGTGACGCTCATCCCCGCGCTGAATCAATTGGGCGTGCTCGCGCCGCCGCTGTTCATCGCAACTGTGGTCGAGCGCCAGCACTTCGCCAAGCCGCTGATCATGCGGCTGACACTACTCGAGCGCGTGCCCTACCTGCTCATGGCGGTGGCGGCTATCGCCCTCGCGAGCGGCAACGGCACGCTGCTGGTGGTTCTCTTTCTGGTGCTCGTCACCGCGCGGTCGGTGGGGTCGGGGCTGGTCTTTCCGGCCTGGCTGGACTTCGTGGCGCGGGCCATTCCCGATCGCATGCGCGGCCGCTTCCTGGGCGGCTGGTCCGGAGCGGGGAACGTGTTGGGCGTCGCCGGCGCCGTGCTGGCCAGCGGCTTGCTGATCTGGCTGCCCTGGCCCTGGAATTTCGCCGCGTGCTTCACCATCACCTTCACCCTGGTGATGGCGAGCTTTGGGTTTCTGGGAGCGAGCCGCGAGCCTGAGCGTGTCGATATTCACTCCGTGCCGCGCGCGCAAGGTCACGCCGTCACCCGGGCGCGGTCGTGGGTCGCCGAGCTGTGGGGGTTGGTGCGCGGTGACGCGACTTACGCGCGCTTCTTGAGCGCCAACATCCTGGCCGGGCTGGCGAGCCTGGGCACAGGGTTGCTGGCCGTGTCGGCCTTGCGCCAGGCGCACATGACACTCGCCCAGGTTGGGCTTGAGGGCACAGTGGTGCTGGGCGCCACGATGATGGGCAATTTCGGCTGGGGCGTCGTGGGCGATCATTTCGGCCAGCGATCGGTGCTCGTCCGGGCGATGGTCTGCGACGCGGGCGCGATGTGCTGTGCGTTGGTCGCCCGCGACGCGCTGCTCATGACGCCGGCATTCTTGCTGCTGGGGCTGGGCATCTCAGGCGTCAATCTGGCGCAGCTGGCCTGGGTCGTCGATTTTGGCTCCCCGGCCCGCCGCCCGCTCTATATCGGCCTCACCTTTTTACTGCTGGCTCCCTTCGCGGCGGGCGCGCCGCTGGCCGGGGGGATTCTGGCCGATCGCTGGGGCTATGGTCCCGTCTATCTAGCGGCGATGCTGCTGGGAATCACCGCCGCGCTGGTTTATTGGCGCTGGGTCAAAGATCCCACACCCACACTCGCGCCCTCCGCTAGAATGGTGTATGATGCATCAAGCGCGGAGGACAACCCCGCCACACCCGCGCGAGGAGGGACGCATGCCTGATCTGCGCTCATTGCCTGACGCTCATCTACCGACGCTCGCCTCGGCTGACGTCGTGGCGCGCGGTGACGAGCTGCGCGCGCTGCTGTCTCCGCTGGCGGGCAACATCAGTCGCCTGGCCGGCGCCGCCACGCCCATTCGCATGCAGGTGCTCAATCAGGCGGACTGGAATGAGACCCAGCCGGAATTCGTCAATTATAATCTACCGCTCATCGATGACGACGATGGCCCTAGCGGCGGCATCATCTTCCCGGCGCAATTCCACGAGACGACCGCGCGCGGCTTCGCGCCGCCACAGGGGGCGCTCTCAGCCGCCGACGCGCGACGTCTGCTCGATCGCTATGGCGCCATCGGCATCGCGCATCTGGTGCTCAATAAATCCGGCGCGAAGCTGCCGGCACGCTGGCTGGCCAAGATGGCGGCGATCTATCTGACGCTATGCGCCGAGCGCGCTGCGCACCCCGCCGACCTCGACCTGTGGACCCGCTGGGCCGAGGCATGGGAGGACTTCGACCCGGCGGCCGCTGGCGAGGAGGTCGCCACAGAGCAGTATTCGATCGAGACATTTGAATTCCTCGGCACGGCGATGGAGCTTCCGGCCTATTTTTGGATGCAGGCCGCGATGGCGCGGCGGGCGATCGGCCTGATCGGCGCGTATGGCGAAGGCTTCGCGCAACCGCTCTTGTCGCTTTTCGCCGGCACCGGCGAGCTGACCTCGCACGACGCGCTGGGCGCCGTGCCCGCCAAGCTTGACGGCCTCTCACCCGGCTGGACCACATGGGTCGCCAGCTTGCGAGGCACGCAACCGCCCATAAGTGAGGAGCCGCATGACGAGTGACGTGCACCCCGACATCGCGCGCGTGCTCATCGACGCCGATTCGCTCAGGCGGCGCGTAAACGAGATGGGCGCGCGGATCAGCGCTGATTATGCCGGCAAAGATGTCGTGCTGGTCGGCATTCTCAAGGGCGCGGTCTTTTTTATGGCCGATCTCGCCCGCGCCATCAGCGTGCCGCTGGCACTCGATTTCATGGCGGTGTCGAGCTATGGCGACACCACCACGTCGCAGGGCGTCGTGCGCTTCATCAAAGATCTCGACGAGCCGATCGAGGGGCGTCACATCCTCATCGTCGAAGATATTATCGACAGCGGGCTGACGCTGGCCTATGTGGCTGAGAATCTGCGCCGGCGCCAGCCCGCGTCGCTGCGCGTGTGCACGCTGCTCGACAAAGAGCGCGAGCGCGCCAGCCCGGTGACGCCCGACTACATCGGTTTTCGCGTGCCCAACGAATTCGTCGTCGGCTATGGGCTGGACTACGCCCAGCACTATCGCAACCTGCCCTATATCGGTGTGCTGCATCCGCGCGTGTACGCGACCTCGTCAGATACCCCACGGCTGAAGCCGGGGGCTTGTGCAGGCAAGCCTGGATCTGACCAGCCTGAGTCCTGAAAGGGGCTACGATACCGGCGAATACATAGGCACCAGGGGATGGCACCTCAGTCCCCTGCTCTGCGGACGGTGGTTAAACAGGTCGACGGGGAAAGAGGCCAGTGCTGCCGTCACACAAACCGCTGGCTATCATGGGCGAGGGGAACCTTACCTGGGCAACCAGATGTGCCTCCATTAGGAGCCTCCCTCACGGGAAGAACGGAGTCCTATGCAGCGCGTCTTCGTCCTGAGTCCCTGCCGCCCGGCGCGCGCGCTGGCTGCTCACCCAGCACAAGGCGGCGGTGTGGCGTCGGTATCCTTTTACCATCATCCTCCAACGGCCCCCATCGGAGACGGTGGTCACTCCGTTCTCTAGAACTTACCCAAATAGGACAAGCCTACTCAGCGTCTAGTTCCTGCTTCAGTGAGACTGCCGCCAGTGCAAGCACCATTGGTCTGACGATCTCTCCACAGGCGTCGATTTCCGCCGAACTGGCGGTATGCAACCATTTGAGATTCCGCGCGGCATTGAGATCCCGATCAAGGACCAGGCCGCAATGCTCACAGTAATAGGTGTGGATGCTCAAATCCAGTGGTACCGAGGGCAAGCGATGACAGTGTGAACACAGTTGCGTGGAGGGAAAAAATCGGTTGGCAACGTACAGCCGATTGTCATACCAGGACGATTTGTAGGTCATCTGCCGCCGAAACTCTCCCAACCCCACATCCGCTATCGCTTGCGCCAGCGTGTGATTCTTGAGCATGCCCGCGACGTGGAGATCTTCCAGGATGATGGCTTGCGGTCGCTTCGATGCTGGCTTGGCTTTCGCCGTGATCGTCGCGGTCGCCTGATGCAGCGCATCCTCCCGGATACATCCGATGCGGTAATGGATACGAGCGACTTCCCGTTTGGACTTCTTGCGGTTCTTGCTCCCTTTCTTGCGTTTGCTGTGATGGCGCTGCGTCCGTTGCAATTTCGTGAGGTTGCCGCGCAATGCTTTGGGATTAGCGATTTCCTGTCCATCCGAACACACCGCCAGCGTTTTGATGCCCAGGTCCACCCCGATCGGTTCTCCCGTCGCCAGTTCAGGATCCGGCACACTCTCTTTCGTTGGACCGAGACGAACCAATGTCCCGCATGTTCGGAGATCGTCGCACTCAAATAGTGGGCTGGTTCCGTGCCCATCCGCCCCTTCTTCGCACGCTTCTTCAGCGTTTGGCGATCCTGGGTATCCAGGTCAGTATCTTGGGGCAGATAGCCATGTTCAAACAGACGCACCTTGCCAATGACGGGCAGTTGAATCCAGTCAGGACCCACATGAATGGTGCCCGTGAGCGTAAACGAGCCGATCCCTTTGCTCCGTTTCTTGAATGTGGGATACTTGGCACGTTTCGCAAAGAAGTTGGCGAAGGCAGTGTCCAAATCGCGCGAGGCTTCCTGGGGGGCGCATTTGGAGGACTCATACATCCAGGGAAACTCGGAGGATTTGAGCGCATTGAGTTTCTTTAAGGAGATCGATAGCCGTGGGGATCTTGACCGATGTGGGATCAGCCGCCGCCTTGCGTGCTGCATAGGCCGCCTGTTTGCGGGCCAGTCCCCAATTATAGGCGAATCTGGCACACCCCGCATGCTGTAAGCAGGTGGTGCGCTGGTGGTTATTGAGATCCAGTTCAGTCTTGAAGCCCCGGATGATCTCCATAGGTCTCCTGAATGCAGTGTTTGATGCGCTCACTCTGATTGCGCGCATGTCGCCGTCCATAGAGGCGGGCCGCCATTGACGTGATGACCGCGACGAAATCGTCTACCAGATCATTGCCTGTATCGGTCGTGTTGATGACCTCAATCCGGCGTTGTTGTTGTTCAAGCAGCAGCCGGATAGAGTTGAACCCGAAGCGGGTGAGCCGATCCCGATGTTCCACAATGATAAGGCTAATCTGGGCATCACTGAGCAATGCCGCCAGTTTCGGGCGGCTATCATTCACGCCAGAGGCGATCTCCCGGACCTCACGGGTAAGGATATACCCTTTCGCCGCCGCGTAATCGCGCAAACGTTCCATCTGACGCACCAGATCAGCTTTCTGATCCGCTGATGAGACGCGCGCATAGATTGCTACTCCGGTCACGGGTGCCTTTGCCTCACGCACAATGATGGTTCCGGTGGGCAGTTGATAGGCATCCAATTGCCCGGCCTTCCACATGCGATGGGCGGTCTTATAGGTGATGCCGATCCGGCGTGCATATTCACTCAGTTTCATACGTCTATTCTACCACAAAAGAGTAGATTTGGGTATGGAGCTAGTGTCTAGATCGGCTCTTCTTTAGGAGATTGACTGCCAAGCAGTTTGGGGTA